>OBJA01000101.1_pt1 | contig 86955 bp, 80 predicted proteins | sample 1519751 | NCBI WGS metagenome assembly OBJA01 (sample SAMEA3881238, study PRJEB22517) | soil metagenome | biome: lake sediment; feature: soda lake sediment; material: sediment, water from around vicinity | place: India | collected 2013-12-23 | depth 3 m | reverse complement strand
AAGTGGCACGCGAGCTGGGTTCAGAACGTCGTGAGACAGTTCGGTCCCTATCTGTTGTGGGCGTAGGAAATTTGAGGAGCGCTGTCCTTAGTACGAGAGGACCGGGATGGACATACCGCTGGTGCACCAGTTGTTCCGCCAGGAGCATAGCTGGGTAGCCAAGTATGGATCAGATAAGCGCTGAAAGCATCTAAGTGCGAAACTGACTCCAAGATGAGATTTCCCATTCCTAGTGAAGTAAGACCCCTGAAAGACGATCAGGTTGATAGGTCAGAGATGGAAGCGTAGCGATACGTGCAGTTGACTGATACTAATAGGTCGAGGATTTAATCACACATTTATGACAACAAAAAAAGAAAGCATTATTACCCTAGTTTCTTCTGTTATTTAGTTTTGAGCGAACGCTCTCATCCGGTGATGATGGCGAAGTGGTCACACCTGTTCCCATCCCGAACACAGAAGTTAAGCACTTCAGCGGCGACAATAGCATGGCTTGCTCATGTGAAGATAGCACGTTGCCGGTTAATAACTCCCTCTCGAGGGAGTTTTTTTAATAACAAGATAGTATTTATGAAAAATACAAAAGTCTATGATAAAATATAACAGGAATTAAAGGTAACAATTATGAATGAATTAATACTAACAACAACAAGTCCACAAGAAACAATGGATGTAGCCTATAAATTAGCTAAGCAGTTAAAACAAGGTACGATTATTACACTTGAAGGTGAACTTGCAAGTGGCAAGACAACTTTTACTAAAGGTTTTGGAAAAGGATTAGGTATTAGTCAAGCAATTAACAGTCCAACATTCACAATTAGTAAAATCTACGAAGGAGAGTTTCCATTGATTCATATCGATGCTTATCGTTTAGAAGGTATTGATCAAGATTTGGGTTTTGAGGAATTCTTTAATGATGATTGGATGGTTGTAATTGAATGGGCGCAATTTATTGAAAAGTTACTACCTTCCAATTGTGTTGCTATTAAGTTTACAGTGATAGATGATGAAACAAGAGAAATCAGTATTAAAGTGCCGATGGAACTTGAGTTTCTCATTAAGGAGTTACGATGAAACAAATATTTATGGATACATCTCACAAGTACTTAACAATTGCTTGTATTGAAAATAATGAAATTAAGTCATTTTTTAATGAGTATGCTTTTAAGAATCAATCTGAAATTGCAATGACTGTTTTAGCTGATTGTGTTAAAGAAGCTGGATGGTCGCCATCAGAGATCAAACGTATGGTGATAGCTATAGGTCCGGGTAGTTATACTGGTGTTAGAATTGCGATGACCATTGCAAAATCACTCGCTGCTGTATCAGATATGATCATTGCTACAACAACATCATTAGAGTGCTATGTTAATTCAGATGAGCAAACATTCGTTATGCTTGATGCACGTAGTGAACGAGTTTATGGGGGTATGTTTATTAATAAGATTTATGTCGATGGTCCACGTGTCTTCACGATAGATGAAGCTAGCAAGATTGTGTCTGATCAAAGCATAACTGCTGTTGGAGACTTGCATTTATTGAACCTAGACGACAAATTTGACATCACACAATCACGCATTGTTGAATGTGTTAATAACGCACAAGATGTTGATGATATTGATTACTTAAAACCGTTATATTTGAAGGAGATGTCGGCATATTGAGTTTGCTAATAAGAAGATTTAAAACTGAAGATTTAGATATCATTGCAAATCTTGAACGTGAGATTTTTAAGCAAACCTATACGTTAGATTTTCTTGATACCTTTCAATCAAATGGTGAGATACTGGTTGCTATCTTAGAGCAAAACATAGTTGGGCTTGTAGGATGGTTTAGCAATCAAGATACAGCTGAAATTATTATGATTGGTGTAGTGAAAAAAGCTCGATGTCAGAAAATTGCAACTAGGTTGTTGATTGCTGCAATAAGTTTATTAAAGCAAAATCAAGTTCAAACATTGTTTATTGAAGTCAGAGCAAGCAATGAACCAGCAATTGCTTTTTATAAAAAAAGTGGATTCAAGATTAATCGCATACGAGATAACTATTATCTAGATCCGCCAGAAGATGCTATAGAAATGAGCGTGAGTTTATGAAGAAAGATATAATCATTTGTGCATTTGAAACTAGCTGTGATGAAACAGCAGTTGCGTTTATAAAGAATGGTAATGAGGTGTTGTCTAATGTGGTTTCATCTCAAATTGATATTCATCAACGATTTAAAGGTGTAATGCCAGAGATTGCTTCACGATTACATGTTGAACAAATTTCAATTGTCATCAAAGAGGCATGTGAAAAAGCGAATATATCTTGGGATGACGTTAATGCAATTGCATTTACACAAGGGCCTGGTTTGGTAGGCTCTCTTCATACAGGAGCGTTAGCAGCTAAGACATTGTCTTGGTATTTTGATAAACCATTAATTCCAATTCATCATATCGTTGGTCATATTTATGCCAATGCTTTTGTTGATCAGTTAGAGTTTCCTTTGTTGTCACTTGTTGTATCGGGTGGACATACTGAACTTGTTTACATGAGACATCATTTCGATTTCACAGTTTTGGGCAATACTTTAGATGATGCGGTTGGTGAATCTTATGATAAAGTTGGGCGAATGTTAGATTTGCCTTATCCAGGGGGACCAGTTATTGATAGATTAGCGAAATCTGGAAAACCAGACTATACGTTGCCGCATGTTAAAACAAAGAATTCTTTGGATTTTTCATTTAGTGGTCTAAAATCGGCGGTGTACAATTTACAATCTAAGCTTAAACGTCAAAATGTTGAGATTAATATCGAAGATATGGCGTATGCGTTTCAAGAAACTGCCCTTGGTCAACTCATAGAAAAAACTAGAAATGCGATTGAGCAATTTGATATAAATCATGTGGTTTTAGCAGGTGGTGTTGCTGCTAACTCAAGATTACGAGAAAAACTTACAAATCTAATGAATGAATACCCTGATATTAAGCTCACCATACCACCAATGTGGTGTTGTACTGACAATGCTGCAATGATTGGTGCTGCCGCAATGATTGCTTATGATAAGGGAATTTTCACAGATTTAAGTGTAGGTGTTAAAGCTAATCTAAAGATGTGAAGTTAAATTCGATAACTTATTCACAAAGTAGAAATTATGTGATATGATACGTTCAGGTGATAAAAATGAAAAATAAAAATGTTCCAAAAGCAACACTTCAACGCTATCCAATTTATTTAAAAGCTCTTCGTAAGCTACAACAAATGGGTGTTGAAAGAGTCATGTCAAGACAACTTGGGAATTTTGTTGATATTGAATCAACAACCATTCGTCGTGATTTTTCTTTCATCGGCACTTTGGGTAAACAAGGTTATGGTTATGATGTTGAAAAACTCATCGATGTATTCCACAAGCAATTAGGTGTTAACTTCGATGAGAAGATGATTTTGATTGGTGCTGGTAATCTTGGGAAAGCACTTCTTAATTATGATCGGTGGAATCATGTGGTCGGTGAGATTGTTGCTGCCTACGAAACTGATCAATCAAAACTTGGCTTCTTTAACAATATCCCTGTTTATCATTTGAATAGTGTTAAAGAAACATGTCCAAGTGATTGTAGAATTGCAATTTTAACAGTATCATATGATGTTCAGGAAACAGTAGATTTTTTAATCGATTGTGGTATAGTAGGGATTGTTAACTTTACCCATGAACATATTCAGGTTCCTAAAGGTGTCTTCTTAAAGACAATTGATGTTGTATCTACGATTCAGGAGCTCGTGTATCAAGTTAATAACATGCGGTAATATTAGTTAGGAGATTAGTTTATGATTGGATCATTTATGACAGCTTTAGAGTGCTATGAGATTGTAATTAGCGATAATCGCTTAGAAATCGATGGCTTAGAAGCTATTTTATTGCAGGGCTGGATACGGACAAATCGCTCCAGTAAAAATATTGGATTTATCGAGTTGAACGATGGAACATATTTTAAGAATGTTCAATGTGTTTATAGTAGTGAGTTAGATAATTTTGATGATATAACGGGTTATCAAACCGGTACTGCGATTAGTGTTGTTGGACATTTAAAACTGACACCTGATAATAAACAACCATTTGAAATAGTCGTGTCTTCTATTGCTTTAGAAGGGGCTTGTGATCAAACGTACCCACTTCAGAAGAAACGTCACAGTTTTGAATATTTGCGTGAGATCGCACATTTAAGACCACGAACAAATACTTTTAGTGCTGTTTTTAGAGTGCGTTCAGTTTTATCGATGGCAATTCATGAATTTTTTCAAAATCAAGGATTTATTTATGTGCATACGCCAATCATTACAGGTAATGACGCTGAGGGTGCAGGTGAAGTTTTTGAGGTTAACAATGAAGCAAGCATCAAAAAGAAAGAATTTTTCTTTAATAAACCAGCTAGTTTAACAGTATCAGGTCAGCTTCAAGCTGAGGCTTTCGCGCTTGCTTTTCGTGATGTGTATACTTTTGGGCCTACCTTTAGAGCTGAAAATTCTAATACACCTCGACATGCAAGTGAATTTTGGATGATTGAACCTGAGATTGCTTTTGCTGATTTGGAAGATGATATGGATTTAATAGAAGATATGGTCTTATTTTGTATTGAGTATGTTCGTGTCAATTGCCCTGTTGAAATGGAGTTTTTCAACAAACATGTTGATCCTACATTAACAGATAGATTGGATTCATTGTTAAATAGTGAATTTGTTCGGATGACTTACACTGAAGCGGTAGAGCATTTAAAAGAAGCGAACGTTTCATTTGAGTTCCCTGTTTCATGGGGGATGGATTTGCAAGCAGAACATGAACGTTATATCAGTGAGCAAATTGTCAAGGGGCCAGTGTTTATCACAAATTATCCAAAAGAAATTAAAGCGTTTTACATGCGCTTGAATGATGATAATAAAACTGTTGCAGCATGTGACTTATTAGTTCCTCAGGTTGGAGAATTAGTAGGTGGTTCTCAAAGAGAAGAACGATTAGAATACCTAGAAAAAGCTATGGAAAACTTCGGTGTTGCTAAAGAAGGTATGGAATGGTATTTGGATTTACGCCGCTATGGTGGCGTTAAGCATGCAGGATTTGGATTAGGATTTGAAAGATTATTAATGTATATTACGGGAATGCAAAATATACGCGATGTGATCCCGTTTGCGCGGACACCTAAAAACTTGCTATACTAACAATCCCGAGAGGGATTGTTTCTTTAGTTGAAGCTTGGGGTACCTTTTTCTATAACTCAATCATAGGAGTGTGATAATTTGAGTAAGTGGATATTAAAAACAGATGATAACGGTAATGAAATAACGGTTAGAGATGTTCAACTTGTATTGTTGGATATGTTAAAAGATATAGATGCGGTGTGTGTGAAACATGATATTCCTTATTTTTTAAATGGCGGTTCAGCATTAGGAGCTTTTAGGCATCAAGGATTTATACCTTGGGATGATGATATTGATATTGCAATGATGGACGATGATTTTGAGCGGTTTCTAAAAGTTGCCTCAGAATCTTTAGGGGATGATTATGTTGTTCATGCATATGAGATTGACCGATGTTACAACGTCTGTATACCAGGTATGAAAATAAGAAAAAAAGGCACATACGTAAAAGAGGTAAATCAACTACTTAAAAATAAATGTAAAGACTCAGACGGGTTGTTCATTGATGTGTTTGTCTACTCTAACGTCTCAAACAAATTATTAGTAGATTTACCACTAAGGTTGTTAAACATGGCTTTAATGCCGCTTATTATTTTGTTAGAAAATGCTAACTTAAACCCAATAATATTAAAGTCGTGGTTTAAATGGAATGCAAAATTATACTCTAAAATTTGTAGAAACTCAAAACACATCGGGTTTGATTTAACTTGGACATTTAAGCATCCACTTAAACCATTTCGTTTTTTAAGGGATGACATTTATCCAACTAAAAGAATTCAGTTCGAAGATGGTTACTTTCCAGTAGCTAATAATATTGAATCATATCTAGAGGTTGCGATTGGTCCTGGTTTTAGGCAACTTCCAAAGAAAGAGGATAGACAACCTAAGCACATCATTGATATAGTATTAGATGGTGATCAACCATGACCTTAACATCATTAAGACCAGTACCTAAGAGGAAGAAAATAAAACTTAATAAAAAAGTAGCAATTCCATTGCTAATTTTAATGGTGTTAATAACATACACGGCAGTTTCATTTTATATTAAATCTCGTCAAGAACCAGTGATTCTTAAAACACTTTGCGATTTTACTCATCAAGAATCAAGAGCACTATTTAATGATCGTGAGTTTGAGTATATGCTTGAGGTTAATGATTATTTTACTTATGGTGAGACTTTAAGCTTGTTTAATGAGACGTATGATATGTTTTCTCGAGATTTATTTGTTGGTAAAACGATGATTCTCGTTAACTTGTGTGATGGGCAAGAACGAGTGTACATGATTGAAGCAAATGTTGATGGTCAAATTCCTATGGAAGACTTACCGGTTGGGTTTTATGAAGTTTATGTCATGCATAATCTTCAACGGCATCGCTTATTTACAAATGGATACTTAGAAGATATTTTTTATACAATCAATCGACAAGAGAACACAAAGCAAGTGCGACTTATTGGTGACGCATATCTATTGGAACTTGATAGAGATGGCGAGCGAACATTTGATCGTAACTACTTCTTTTTGGAAGTAACCCCAACTGAATTATCTGAAGAAATTTATGATATTGTCATTGATCCTGGTCATCAAAGTTATGACAATAACTGGCTGGACTTAGGTGTGCGTGCTTTTGATTTAATAGAGGCACAAGAAAACTATAAAATGGCAGTGGCACTCAAAGAAGAGTTTGAGAAGTATGGACTTAGAGTTTTGCTAACTCGAGGTGAAGATGAAGTAGTAAACACATACGATGACGATGGTCGACTAGATCGAGGGTATAAAAGCCAGGCAAAATATTACATTGAAGTTCAACTTGTGGGTTCAAACAATCCAAATGTATTTGGAACCCAAATCGTGTACTCATCATACTCATCGCCTAGGTTAGCTTCAGCCGTTTTTAGACAACTAATAGAAAACACCCGTTTACAATCGACAGGTGTTAGTGGTACGGGTAATATTCCTGGTGTTGTTCCTAGTGGAAGGGTTAATGGATTCGATGGTAGGATGGTTATTCGTGAATCAGGGGGGAAAGCACTAACTGCCGCAACATTCTCTGAGAAAGCAAAATCAGAGAACTCATCTTTTGCTTTGGACAATCGTCGAGGTATGCAAACGCTCACCATTGAGTATATCTATCTTACACACCAATCGAGCGCTGAGTATTGGTTGGAAGAATACGAGTTATATGCTAAACACACTGTTGCAGGATTTGTCAATTATTTCCAATTAGATAAGGTTGAAGAAGATGCTGATTAAGGTTGATCGAGTTAAAAAATCTTTTGGCACAACGGATGTATTTTATGATTGTTCATTGTTAATTAAAGAAAATGAAAAAATTGCCATAGTTGGACCAAATGGTTCAGGGAAGACAACATTGCTAAAAATGATTACTAAGGAAGAAGGTTTAGACGATGGTAATATCATTGTATCCAATCAAGTCAAATTTGGTTACCTTAGACAAATGGCATTTGAAGATGAGAGTAGAACAGTTAATGAGCAATTTGAGGAAGTGTTCGAGAAGCTGAATCATCTTAAAATAGCAATTAGGACTTGTGAACAAGAATTAGCAATTGATCCGTCCAATCAGAAAATATTAAACCGGTACGCAAGACTAACAAATGAGTTCGAAAACTTGGGTGGGTATTATATTCAATCACAAATGGAAACTGTTTTATCAAAGATGGGGTTTGATAAAGAGGATAAGAAAAGAGTCATAAAAGATTTTTCTGGAGGGCAAAAAACAAGACTAGCTTTAGCTAAATTATTGTTATCATTTCCTGATATTCTAGTTTTAGATGAGCCAACAAATCATCTTGATTTAGAAATGATTGAATGGTTAGAGAGCTTTTTATACGCTTATCCAAAAGCTGTGATTTTTGTTTCACATGATAGGAAATTCATTGACAAGGTTGCTCAAAGTATCTTAGCGATTGAAAACAAGAAGATAACACGATATCCAGGTAATTACAGTGCCTATGTCACGCAACGAAATGCACAGATTGAGAAACAGGAAAAAGCATACGCACAGCAGCAAAAAGATATTGTTAGATTAGAGGCATTGATAGAGAAGTTTAGATACAAAAAAAATAAAGCTGCTTTTGCACAGTCGAAGATTAAATACTTGGACAGGATGGAAAAAATTGAGAAACCAAGTAGTGACCACAGGTCATTTAGTGTCTTGTTTCAACCACGATTAAGAGGTGCTAAAGAAGTTTGTATACTAGACCAAGTAAAAATAGGGTATGATAAGGTCCTAGCTACTGTTTCTTGTTCGATTTTCAGAAATCAGAAGATAGCTATTGTTGGGCGAAATGGTGTTGGTAAATCAACTTTACTTCGAAGTATTGCAGGTACACTACCAATATTAAGTGGCGAAATGGTGTTTGGGCATCAAATAGAAGTGGGATACTTTGATCAACAACTTGCACAGTTAAGTTCAAATAAAACCGTGTTAGAAGAAGTGTGGGATGAGTTTGAAAACCTAGATAAAACGGAGATTAGGAAAGTTTTAGGGCAGTTCTTGTTCACTCAGGATGACGTCTTTAAACAAGTTTCAGATTGTTCTGGTGGTGAAAAGGTTAGACTAACATTGGCAAAATTGATGTTGAAAAAAGCCAACTTTCTTGTCTTAGATGAACCAACAAATCACTTAGATATTCAAGCCAAGGAGGCTCTTGAGATGAGTTTGAAGGAGTATCAGGGAACGTTGTTATTTGTGTCGCATGATCGATACTTTATTGATGCTATTGCTGATACAGTTTGGTATTTTGATGAAAATCAACTTATTGTTCAAGATTTAAAAGAACCGATTCTAACGACACAACAACAAGAAGACGTCATTAAAAAAGAGAAGAAAGAACAGCAAGTTAAAAAACGACAAGAAAGAAAAGAAGTTGAAAAGAATGTCAAACGATTAGAGAAGGACATTACCTTAGCTGAAGATGAGTTAGAACAACTAAGAGAAAAGCGTTATGATCCAGACTATTATCATGATTATGAAAAATTGAATGATTTGAATCATGAGATTGACGAACAACATAATCGAATTAACCGATTATTAAAAGAATGGGAATCTCTAGTTGAGATATTGAATGAGGAGGAGAAAGATGAAAACGTTTGAGCCATTAAAAATTAAAGATATGAAGGTAGATAATCGTATTGGTGTTGCGCCAATGTGCACATTTTTATGTGAGGCTAAAGATGGTGTGGCTAATGACTTTCATTTTGCACATTATGCAAATTTGGCATTGGGACAACCAGGCTTCATCATACAAGAAGCAACTTCAGTGAATGAGCAAGGGTATATTAGTGACTATTGTTTAGGTATTTACAAACCACGACAAAAAGAAGCACTTACTCATTTGGTGGAGTTAGTTCATCGCTATAACACAAAAATTGGGATTCAACTTAATCATGCCGGCAATAAGTCAAAAAGGCATGGCATTACAAAAATTGGACCAATGGAGCAAAACGATGTTGTTGGAGCATCAACAGATGATATAAAGAAGATTGTTGATGATTTTGCAGCAGCAGCAAAAACAGCACGTAACATAGGTTACGACTTTATTGAGATTCATAGTGCACATGGGTATTTGATTAATCAGTTTTTATCGCCTTTGACAAATCAAAGATTAGACGAATATGGTCAAAATCGCTTTTTGCTTTTAGAAGAAATTTCGAAGGCTGTTCTTCATGAGTTCGAAGGACCGGTGTTTGTCCGTATCAGTGGTGATGAATACGATGAGCATGGTAATAGCATTGAAGATCTCATTGAAGTCTCAAAAAAACTCGAGCAACTAAAAATATCGTTGATTAACGTTTCAAGTGGTGGTTTTGTCACCATGCCGTTTGAACCATATCCCCTGTATCAAGTCAAACTCGCTACAGCAATCAAGGAACATGTTTCAATTCCAGTAGCAACAGCGGGTCTTATTCAAACTCATGATGAAATCTCGTCGATCATCGATCAGGATAAAGCAGATATAGTATTATTAGGAAGAAAACTACTTGAAGATCCTTACTTTGTTATGAAATGGAAGTACAAGTTGGGATTGATAGAAGAAGGTGATGTCAAAAACTACATGTATCGAGCATTAAAGACGCTTTGACGCTTCTGTTCTTTTTTAAAAGGTCTTTTTTGTGTATAATAACCGTATCAAAAGGAGGAAATTATGGCTAATTGTTTAGTAGCGCAATCAGGTGGACCAACATCTGTAATTAACGCAACGGTTGCAGGTATTGTAAAAGCAAATCAACTTAATCCAGTTTATGAAACTGTTTATGGTGGGTTGCATGGTGTTGAAGGTATTTTAGAAGAATTGTTGGTAGATCTTACCAATATGACAGATCGAGAAAACTTAATCTTAAAGCAAACTCCGGCAAGTACATTAGGTTCATGTCGTTACAAATTAAAAAGAGAAAATATTGCTGACTTTGAGAGAATTATCGAAGTACTAAGAAAATATAATATTGAAACCATGTTTTATGTTGGTGGCAATGACTCTATGGATACAGTAGCAGCATTAAGTGAGTATGCAAAAAAGCATGGTATTACAGATTGTCGTTTTGTAGGTTGTCCAAAAACGGTTGATAATGATTTGATGGTTACAGATCATTGCCCAGGATTTGGAAGTGCAGCGAAATTTATTTCTAATACTGCTCTACAAACTTGGTTGGATGTTAATGTTTATACACGTCAGGAAGTTTTTGTTTTGGAAACAATGGGACGTGATGCCGGTTGGCTTGCTGCTTCTGCGTGTTTAAGTGGAGTTGTTGATGTTCTGGTTTTACCAGAATTGCCATTTGATAAAGAGAAATTTTTAAAAGCAGTAAAAAGAAATATTGATGAGAAGAATAAGTGTTATGTCGTTGTTTCCGAAGGAGTTCGCTATGAAGATGGTCGTTACCTGTCTGCGGGCGAAGCAAAAAATGATGGTTTTGGTCATGCGGTTTTAGGTGGGGCAGGACAAGCTATCCGTGAAATCATTCTTGAATCAAAAGTCGCCAGTCGTGTAAAAGTTCAAGATCTCTCAACAGCACAACGTTGCCATACAACAGATCAGTCATTAACAGATGTTGAAGAATCGTTCAAACTTGGAATGTCTGCTCATATGCGTTCTATGGATCCAACTTTTACTGGCAAAATGGTTGGAGTGACCCGCGCAGAAGGTGAAGCATACAATGTTGAATACTTTGCAACTGATGCAAGTAATGTGGCAAACCATGTTAAAAACTTCCCTGTAGAGTGGATGCTTGATGATTATCGTGGTGTTACACAAGAGGCATTAGATTATATGAGACCGTTAACAGTTGGAGAACCGGTAATCATATATAATAATGGTTTACAAGCTTACACATTCCCTTATTACTTAAAGAAATAGAAAATGCGACAATGTCGCATTTTTGCTTTATATGGCGGAGGAAGCAGGATTTGAACCCGCGCGAGCTTGAACTCCTATCGGTTTTCGAAACCGACCCCTTCAACCACTTGGGTATTCCTCCGTGCGTTTAATTATGTCACCATTTCAAATAATTGTAAATATATCAACGGAGTGCAACATCATAATAACCAGTAGATAGTGAAGATTTTAACAATGAAAAGTTTGCAATGATACAAATGAAACAATTTACAGATTTAAGCAAAATGTTTCTGTTCTCCTTGACTTTTCACACAACGTTCACTATAATGTACTCAATACAGATGGGATCTGTATCTCTCAAAGAAGGAGGAGAATAAATGAAAAAAGTATTGTCATTAGTAGTAATAGCAATACTGGCTTTATCCATGTCAGCATGTCAAACTGCTGCACCAGAGGGTACTGTTATCGTTGGTACACCAGCGATGAATGGTGATTTCGTTGCCGGATTCGGTAACAACTCTTACGACTTATCCGTACGTCGTTTAATTGGTGAAGGGTTAGAAACATACGCTGTTAACCAAAACGGTGAATTCATTCTAAACCCAACAGTTGTAAAAGACTTGGCGACATCAGAAGACAATGAAGGTAATAAAACCTATACATTTGAACTTCAAACGAACCTTAAATGGAACGATGGAGAACCAGTAACAGCTAAAGACTATGTATTCGGTATCCTATTCTCAGCTTCCCCTGCATGGCGTGAAGCTGGAGCTTCATCTACAGCAGGTCAAAACCTTGTGGGTTATGAAGCTTACAACGATGGTGATAGCGATGTATTTGAAGGGATTGAACTAGTGGATGATCACACATTCTCACTAACAATCGCTGCAGAAAACCTACCATACTTCTATGAAGTTGCATGGGTTACTTATGGTGCTTTACCATTACACGTATGGGGCGAGGGCTTAGAACTTGCTGCAGACGGAAAAAGTGTTAGCGGTAACTTAACAGCTGCTGCTGAAAAAGTTGCAACAACAGAGCGTTTCGCTCCAACAGTTACAGCTGGTATGTACAAATTCGTATCTTACGAAAATGATACAGTAACACTTGTATACAACGAAAACTATCCAGGTGATTTCCGTGGACATAAACCAAAAGTTGCTAACGTTATCGTACGTTATATTAACCAAACTTTGGATGTTGACCTAGTAATCAGTGGTGACGTTGATATCGTTGCTGGTGTTATTGAAGGCGCTAAAATCGAAAAAGCTCGCGCATCTGATCAAGCTGATTTGATTTCCTACAAACGTAACGGTTATGGTATGATCGCATTTACAAATGACTTCGGTCCTACTCAATACCCAGAAGTTCGTAGAGCACTTGCATTCTTAATTGACAGAAATGAATTCCTAATTAATATTCTTGGTGGTTACGGTGCTATTACAAATGGTGAATTTGGATTGGCGCAGTGGATGTATGTAGCTAAAGCTGCAGAAATCGAAGAAACACTTGAAAACTTCACATTAAACATTGATAGAGCTAACGAATTGTTAGACCAATCTCCATATGTATTTGAAGCTGATGGTGTAACACCTTGGGATGTTGACAAAGCAGAAGCTGGTTACTGGCGTCATGATGCTGAAGGTACAAGATTAAAAATTGAACACTTCGGTACAATTGACAACGAAATTACTGACCTAATCGGTGCTAAATGGCCAGAAGCTATGCAATTTGCAGGTATTGACTTTGACGTTACTTATGGTGACTTCAATGCACTACTAAACAACTACTACTATGGTTATGACTTAGGCGATGACCGTAAATTCCATTCATTTAACTTAGCAACTGGATTTGCTGATGCATACGATCCATATTACTCACTACACTCAGACTTCTTAGGTACATGGATGAACGCTACTGGAACAAACGATCCTGAATTTGACCGTTTGATCGAGAGAATGAGAAACCTTGACCCAGAACAAAGAGATGAGTATTTAGAAGCTTGGTTTGAATACCAAGTGTACTGGAACCAAATGCTACCAGTATTACCAATTTACTCTAACGAGTACTTCGATGTGTTCAACAAACGTGTTAGTGGCTTAAATACCACACCATTCTATGGTTGGGCAAGAGCTATGGTTGACGTAGAAGTTAACGATTAGTATTTAAAAGTTACAAGTTAGAATATGAACTGAATTGAAATTAAAGGGGATAGTTCTTACTATCACCTTTAATTTTCTGTTAAAGGAGGCCTTTATGTTTAAGTTTTTGGTTAGGCGATTCGTTTCGCTGATTCCAGTTGTATTTATTATTTCACTAGTTCTCTTTGGAATGTTTAAAATCATGCCTGGAGATCCTGTGTTATTAATGTTACCACCGGATTTACGCTCAGAATCCCAACGTCAACAGTTCTATGACATGTATGCAGAACGTCTTGGGCTCAACAAATCTTTGCCAGAGCAATATGTTGCGTGGGTTGTGAATACTGCAGGTGGAGATTTTGGTACTTCCAGCACTTACAATCGTCCTGTAGCTGATGTAATAAGAACACCATTGAAGAATTCAATTTTCTTGAATGTTTTTTCAGTTGTATTCGCTTTTATGATATCCATACCAGTAGGAATTAAATCGGCCGTCAAACGACATTCTTTCTTTGATTCCTTCTGGCAAGTGTTTTCACTCGTTGGATTGTCTATTCCTACATTCTTTATTGGGTTAGGGTTGATTTTCTTTGTTGCGATTAAACTGAGATTATTACCAGCAGGTGGGATGCCATTTATGGTGGATGATGGTAGCTTTGCCTACTACATGGCTTGGGCGAGATATCTAATTCTGCCTGTCACAACACTAACCATTGGTAGTTTAGCAGGAACGATACGATATGTGCGTAATGCCATGATTGATATCATTGGTCGTGATTTTATCAGAACCGCACGATCAAAAGGTTTATCTGAAAAAGTTGTTATTTACTCTCATGCATTTAGAAATGCACTTATTCCTGTTGTAACCCTAGTATCGAGTTCACTCGTCATACTATTTAGTGGTTCAGCAATTACTGAAAGTATTTTTGCATGGAATGGTATTGGAAATGTACTGATTCAGTCTTTAAATAATAGAGATTACATGGTCGTTCTGACTATGAATATGTTTTATGCGGTGCTCGCTTTAGCTGCCAATCTGATCATGGATATTGGATATGCTGTGGTTGACCCACGTGTTAAATTGGACTAGGAGGATTATATGGCGAACAATAAAAATGAAAACGCAATTGTTAAAGCACTAAAATCCTTTGGTCAAACCATAGGGTCATTGTTTACTTTTGGTGGTCAAAGGAAGCAGCTTAGTATATTAGAAGAAGAAGCGGTTATGAGTCCTGCCAAATTGATTGTGCGTAACTTCTTTAGAAAAAAACTATCAATTATAGGATTAACGATATTTATCTTAATGTTATTGTTTGTGTTTGTTGGATCATGGCTTAGACCATTGGATATCTATGCGGGTGAGTCAGTCATGCGTAATCTGCCACCTTCAAACAATTTCATCAGTTTCCCAAGAGAACTTCAACAAAATGGAGTTCGTGATATGGATTCCGGACGCTCCTTCTCTGTTGCTGTTGATGAAAGAGGAAAAGTTCATGTCTGGGGAACAGACTTAACAGGAGTAAAAAATATTCCAAGTGACCTTATTGGCATAGATATCGTCAAGGTTGCAGCTGGTGACCAACATGTGCTTGCTCTATCATCAACAGGCAAAGTGTATGTTTGGGGCCATAATAATCATGGCCAAGGTGACATTCCGATGGAAATCGCACCTCTATTAATGATGGAGCGTGTGGTTGATATTGCTGGTGGTGATTTGTACTCAGCAGTTTTGACTGATAGAGGAAACCTCTATGCTTGGGGATCAACTTTACAGTCACGTGTTAATATTGTTCCTACCATGTATCAAGGGCGCATCAAAGAAATCAAAGCGTCAGCCTTAAGTATTCTGTTAATACTTGAAGATGGAACTGTCGGTTATGTTGGAGAAAGAGGTACTCAACTATCTCAAATACCAGAAGAGTTGACTGATGGATCTTTAAGTATAGTTGGACTAGCAGCAGCTAACCGCTCAGCAGCAGCCTTAGATGATCAAGGCAACTTACACATGTGGGGTGATAGTGGTACTCGTATGCTAGCGGTTCCAGAAGAAATAAATCTAGCGAACCCAAATCGTATCCCTGTTGCATCAGTTCAGGCTGGAAGAAGACATTTTCATGCTATTGATGTCAACGGAAATATATATGGATGGGGTGCAGACATGTTTGGTCAAGCTGAGATTCCATCAAAATTGGAAGATAAAGAAGTTGTAGCTTCTTTTGCTGGTTATTACTCAAATTATGCAATAACTGCTGAAGGAAGAATCGAAGCATGGGGATTAAGAGGATTCTTGTTAGGATCTGACCAAGCAGGAAGAGATATGTTAACTCGACTCATGCATGGTGGTCGTATCACGATGACTGTAGGATTTGTTGCAGTTATCATCTCGACATTCATTGGTGTTACAGTTGGGATGATTGCTGGATTCTATGGCAAATGGTTAGACAACCTTCTCATGCGTTTTGCAGAAATTGTTTCATCATTCCCTTTCTTACCTCTTGTTATTACATTATCGACGTTCTTGGGAGGTAGTTTAACTCAAGAACAGCGAATACTCATGGTAATGGTGATTTTAGGGGTACTTAGTTGGCCAGGGTTATCACGTCTTGTACGTGGTCAAATCTTGGCAGAACGTGAAAAAGACTTCGTGTTAGCTGCAAGAGCACTTGGTATTCGCTCTCGAGTTATTATAATAAGACACATTTTACCAAACGTTATTAACGTTGTATTAGTTAGCATGACGTTAAGTTATGCGGGAACATTGTTAACTGAAGCCGGACTTTCCTTCTTAGGATTTGGGGTTATTCCACCAAGTCCATCATGGGGTAATATGCTGACAGGAGCACAAGCTTCAGAAGTTATTGAACAGTTCTGGTGGCGTTGGATATTGCCTGCACTAGCAGTATTATTAGCAGCATTAAGTATCAACCTTGTAGGAGATGGTCTTCGAGAAGCCATGGATCCTAAAAGCGTTGAGAAGTAGAGGTGAACCCATTGAACCAATTAGAAATTAAAAACTTACATACTTACTTTACAACTCGTAGAGGTTTGATTAAAGCTGTTAATGGTGTTTCATTAACAGTTGAAGAAGGAAAAACTCTTGGTGTTGTTGGAGAGTCTGGTAGTGGTAAAAGCCAGACAGCGATGAGTATTTTAAAGTTATTTGAACCAAACCAAAAAATATACGATGGTGAAGTTATCTTTGAAGGCAAAAATCTTTCGGCAATGTCTGAAAATGAACTACGAAAGATTCGTGGAAATGATATCTCGATGATTTTCCAAGAACCGATGACTAGTCTTAATCCTGTCTTTACTGTTAATCGTCAGATTAGTGAAGTTTTAATGCTTCACCAAAACATGAGTAAAGAAGAGGCTAAACAGACTGCTATTGAGATGTTAAAGGCTGTTAAAATTCCTAATGCTGAGGAGTTGATACATCAGTATCCTTTCCAGCTTTCAGGTGGAATGAGTCAGCGTGTTATGATCGCGATGGCCTTAGCTTGCCGACCAAAACTATTAATTGCAGATGAACCAACTACCGCACTTGATGTTACGATTCAAGCGCAAATTCTACGTCTAATGAATGAACTTAAGAAAGAATTTAGAACTTCCATTATGTTTATTACGCATGATTTAGGTGTAATTAATCAAATGGCGGATGATGTTGCTGTTATGTACTGTGGTCAAGTTGTTGAAAATGCACCGGTTGATTTCATTTTTGGAAACAAGAGTGAATATTCACATCCTTACACAGAAGGTTTACTGTCATCTATTCCAAGTTTAAGTTCTGAGCGTGGTACTAAGTTAGATGCTATTCCTGGATCTGTTCCGCATCCATTGGACTTACCTGCTGGATGTAAGTTTGCTCCTCGTTGTAAGTATGCGACTGAAAAATGTCACAGTGAAGAGCCAGAACTTCTTCGCATCAGTGAGAAGCAATCCATTAGATGCTTCTATCCGAAGAAAGGAGTACGTAGCAATGGTTAAAGAACAAAAAACATTACTGCGAGTACGAAACCTGAAGAAACACTTCCCTCTAAAGAAGCGTTCCTTGTTTCAACGTCATCGTTTGTTTATCAAGGCAAATGATGGTATCTCAATAGATATCTATGAAGGTGAAACTCTTGGTTTAGTTGGAGAATCTGGGTGTGGTAAATCTACATTTGGACGAACAATCCTACAACTATATGATCAAACTGAAGGTAGTACCCTTTACTATGGTAAATCAATTGCTGATCTAGCGCCAAAGTATGTTGCTGAAGTGTTGGATTCATTAGCAAAAGAGTATCCTAGATACTTAAAGGACAAAGAAGAAATTGAGAAGCTAGAAGCTCAAGTTGATAAGCAAACTGGTGATATTGAGCGTGGTAAACTAATTGTTAAACTCGAAAAAGAGCGTATTGCGATGGAAAATACATATCGTAATATGTTCCGTATCGCAGGTGGTTTATTAACGCATAAAGATCTAAATGAAGTATCAAAATTATTGAAAGAGTTAAATAAACACCAACGTCATTCCGCAAAAGTTACCCGAAAAATCGAGTTACTTGAAAATAAAAAGAAAGAGATTAAAGTTGCGGAGAACCAAACCGCAATCGCGAAGATTAATCAGCAAGTTGAAAGTTTAAAGGCCGAACTTAAAAAAGCTGATGAAGCTGTAGAGAAAGCCACCGAGCCTATCGAAAAGCTGCGCAAAGAGTGTGAAGGTAATCCGCAATTTTCTTTATATGAAGAGCAACTTGATGACGGAATTGATTTAGCTAAGTTGACAGGTGAAGAAGTTAGATTACTACGTCAAGAGCTACAAATCATTTTCCAAGATCCTTATTCTTCACTAAACCCACGTTTAACAGTTGGGCAGATTATTGGTGAAGGACTTCTAGCACATGGGTATTTTAAAAACCCAAACAGCAAAGAGTATACTGAGTATATTACCGATATTATGGAAAAATGCGGTCTAGCACCTTACTTTATCCATCGTTACCCTCACCAGTTCTCCGGTGGTCAGCGACAACGTATTGGGATTGCTCGAGCACTGGCTTTAAATCCTCAGTTTATTGTTTCTGATGAGGCTGTTAGTGCACTTGATGTATCCATTCAATCACAGATCATTAACTTGTTGATTGATTTGAAGAATGATTTGAATCTAACATATCTGTTTATCACTCATGACTTGAGTGTTGTCAAATTTATTTCAGATCGTATCGGTGTTATGTATTTAGGAAACTTAGTTGAACTTGCAAGTAGTGATCAAATCTTTAAAAACCCACTACATCCTTATACAGAAGCATTATTGGAAGCTATTCCACGTACTGATGTTGAATCAAATCAAGAACTAACTATTTTAGAGGGAGATATCCCATCACCAATCAATCCACCAAAGGGTTGCAAATTCCACACTCGATGCAAGTATGCATTTGACAAGTGTTATGAAGTTGAACCTGTATGGCAAGAGATTGAGCCTGGTCATTTCGTCGCTTGTCACTTAAGAGGCGGTGAGTAAATTGCTTTTTAGAAAAAGACCACATCAGGAACCTGAATATGACATGGATGAAATTAAAAAGAAGTTAGAAGAAACTGACTTTGAAAAAGGCGATACCATGGCATTAATCGTCGCAGCGATGATTACAATTATTCCTGTTATGCTCGTTATGATTCTAGCAATCGTAGGAGTCATATGGTTAATATTCTTAAGATAACAACCACATCGTGTGGTTGTTTTTTTGTCGATATGTAATCATAGAGGCCAGTAATTTTCAAATCAGTCTTAAAAAACTCTCAAAATAGGAAAAAATTACACAAAAACAGCAAAATGCATTGCATTAGTGTTAATAATTGGTTATGGTTAATGTAATCGCTTCAATAAAAGTATTATGCAGTATAAACATCTAGGGGTAATTTAAATGTATAATGAAAAAATTAAATTAGTTGAAAGGCATATTCGTAAATACTTACAAGCAAAGATTCAAATTGAGAGTTCTATTAGTAATTATGCAAATCGACCACACATTGTAGATTTTTATCGTTACATACAGTATGTGATTGATCAATTGGATGAAGATTCTCGAATGATTATTTTTAATGATTTTATGGCAAGAAAGAATAGAAATTGGTATTTAGAATTTTATTCTGCCAGCACGTATTACAGGCTTCGCAAGATAGCAATTGACAAATTCGTTGATTGCTTAGAAGAGCTATAAATGGTAAAATGTCCTTGGTAAAACGCTGAAATAATTCATATTTTAGACAATAAAGGAGGACGTATGATTAAGGGAATTGCTGCATCTGCTGGGATAGCGATATCAAAAGTTTATAAGCTAGAACATCCAGTACTTGATATTGAGAAGAAAAAGGCTGATGCAAATGAAGAAATAGGTAAGTTAGAAGTAGCAGTTGAAAAAACTAGAGATGATATTAAGTCAATTCAAGAGAAAGCTAAAGGAAAGCTAAGCGATGAAGAGATAGCAATCTTCGATGCTCATATTATGGTCTTAGAGGATCCTGAATTTATTGGTCAAATTCAAGAATCAATTAGAAATGATGAAGTAAATGCAGAGTATGCAATAAAAGTTATTTCTGATGGATTTGTAAGTATGTTTGAAGCGATGGAAGATGACTATTTTAAAGAAAGAGCCGCTGATATCAAAGATGTGACGTATCGCTTAAGCGCCCACGTTATGGGGAAAAAGATTCCTGACTTAACAACAATAGATGAAGAGGTCGTGATTGTTGCTCATGATTTAACACCATCAGACACTGCACAACTTAATCGTGAATTTACGTTAGGGTTTGCAACTGAAATTGGTGGGCGGACATCTCACTCTGCTATTATGGCACGTAGTCTTGAAATTCCAGCAGTTGTTGGGATTGAAGGACTAATGGATAAGTGTGAATCAGGAGACATAATTATTCTTGATGCTCTTGAAGGGGTTCTATTGTTGAATCCTTCAGAAGAAGAGTTGAAAACATACACTAAAAAAGCAGAGGATTATGCCGAGTATCGTGAAAGTTTGAAAGTATTAAAAGATGAAAAAAGTGTGACCACAGATGGTCATGAAGTTGAGTTGGTTGGAAACATAGGAACACCAAATGATGCGATAAGTGTCTTGGAAAATGGTGGCGAAGGTGTTGGTTTGTATCGCACAGAGTTCCTATATATGGATGCTAGTAGTTTGCCAACAGAAGAAGAGCAATTTGAAGCATATAAAAAAGTGTTGGAAAAAATGGGGGATCGTCCAGTTGTCGTTAGGACACTCGATATAGGTGGTGACAAAGAGTTATCTTATCTGTCTTTCCCTAAAGAAATGAATCCTTTCTTAGGGTATCGAGCAATTAGATTGTGTCTTGATCGCCCAGATATTTTTAACACACAGTTAAGAGCTCTACTAAGAGCAAGTGTATTTGGCAACTTATGTATTATGTTCCCAATGATTGCAACCATTGATGAGTTCAGAGAAGCGAAATCGATGGTACTAGCTCAAGAAAAAGCACTAAAAGAAGAAGGAGTTCAAGTAGGTAATTACCAACTTGGAATGATGGTTGAAATCCCTTCAACTGCTGTCTTAGCAGATCAGTTCGCTAAAGAAGTTGACTTCTTCAGTATTGGAACAAATGATCTTATCCAATATTCAATGGCAGCAGACCGTATGAGTGAAAAAGTTTCTTATTTATATCAACCATATAACCCTGCTTTGTTACGTTTAATCAAAATGACGATCGACGGAGCTCATAAAGAAGGTAAATGGTGTGGTATGTGTGGTGAGATGGCAGGAGAGCAATTGGCAGTTCCAGTACTACTAGGGTTAGGACTAGACGAGTTTTCAATGTCAGCCTCTTCCATACTCGCAGCAAGGAAAATGGTTCGTTCACTTTCATATAATGACATGAAAGAACTAGCAAGCAAAGCACTTGAGTGCGCTACGGAAAAAGAAGTTATAGAATTAATTGAAGCAGCAATTCAAAAGTAAAATTTGACTGGGAAACCAGTCAAGTTTTCTTAATAAATGGAGAAAATTTATGAAAATGATGCAAGAAATTATGGATCAATCAGATGTATTGGATAGATTGCATAAGCATTTAGACACAAAAAAAGATGTTTTAAAACAACTAATTAATCATAGTAATTCTATCTATTTATTTGGAACAGGGGCATCCTTAAATGCTTGTCATGCAGCTGTGTTGCCTTTTGTTAATTATTTAAAGAAAAAACCTATCATTATACCTGCAGGAGAAGCGCATTATTATTTAGATTTGATTGCTAATGATGATCTCGTCATTGTTGTTTCCCAATCAGGAGATAGTTTTGAAACAAAAGAAATTTGTCAGCGTTTAAATGAGAAAGTAATAGACTTTATTGGTATTACCAACAATGAGAACTCAACATTAGCAAAAAAAGCTACTGTTATGTTGGAAATGCTAGCACAAGATGAAGTTAGCTCTGCAACGAAAACATACACAGCACCAATCTTTATACTTTACTATTTATCAATGATTAACCATGATACTAATAGTTTAGATGATGTTTATAGTAAAATCGAACTATATCATAAACAAGAAATCACATATCAATTATTTGTCAATGAAATTGTAAGACATGATAAAATGTATGTGCTAAGTGATTTTTTAAACTACTCAACTGCACGTGCCAGTGCATTGTTATTAAAGGAGAAGGATTTAATCCTTGCCGAACCTATGACATTAAGTGAGTTTAGACATGGTGCAGTAGAAGTTATTAAACCAGGTTTTTTGTGTTTGATTATTATCTCAGAAAAAAGTTACTTGAGTGAGTTTTATAAGCACTTAAAGTACTTGTTATCAATTAAAGCAGATGTGCTTTGCATAAGTGCTTTTGATTTGGAGGGGTTTGATAAAAACCGCGTTATTAAAGTGCCGGAATTATCAAATGAAATGTTCTCACCACTTCTGATGACGATTCCAAGTCAAATAATTTCTGCCTTAGTTGCAAAAAAACTTGGTTTGGATGTTGACGGGTTTATTCACTTGAACAAAGTGGTATCTGACTATTAAATAAGGAGAAGAAGATGAAAATAGCAACGATAGGCAGTGGCATGATTGCCAAATTATTCTTGGATGCAGTTAAAATAGTTGATGGAGTTGAATGTGTTGCGGTTTATTCAAGGAATGAGCAAACTGCAAAAGAATTATCAGAACAATATAGTATTGGAAAGTACTATACTGATTTAGATGAGATGTTAGATGATCCTGAGGTAGATTTTGTTTATATTGCTTCGCCCAATAGTTTACATTTTGAACAATCTAAGCAAGCATTGTTAAAACAAAAAAATGTCATTTGTGAGAAACCGTTAACTTCAACTTATAAAGAGTTAGTGGAGCTCATTGAGTTAGCATATGAAAGAAAACTATTTTTCTTTGAAGCTATTACAACAATCCATCTTCCAAATTTCAAGAAATTTAAAACACTACTTCATGAAGTTGGGAATGTGCGTATGGTGTTTGCAAACTTTCTACAATATTCAAGTCGTATGGATGCACTTAAAGCAGGTAAGGTAACAAATGTCTTTAATCCAGATTTTTCTGGGGGTGCATTAATGGACTTAAATGTTTATAATTTACATTTTGCAGTTGCTTCATTTGGTAAACCAGAAAGTGCGACGTATCATCCAGAGTTACACACAAATGGTATTGATGTTGGAGGTTTATTAGTTCTTAAATATCCTGATTTTATTGTAAGTTGTGCTGGAGGAAAACACGTTCAAGGTCAAAACAATGCAGTTGTATATGGTGAAGATGGCTTTATTGTGATTGAGAGTGAAGTAAGTATATTTGGATCTTTCAAACTAAACAAAAACAATGAGCAATTAACATTTAACGAGCAAGCTATAGAGAATAGAATGGCGTATGAGTTAGCGGACTTTAAAAGAGTTTATGAATCAAACGATTTGAAAGAATATGAGAGATGGACGAATCATAGTTTAGAGGTTTATGAGATCTTGCACAGTGCAAGATTGAATGCAGGAATCAAGTTCAAAGATGATGAAGCTAGATAATTAAATCTAGCTTTTTTAATGCATGAAACAAATGTAAACAAATGAAACAATGAATAATATGAAAAGTACGTGAAATATATCTGTTGACAAATCATTTATTTTCAAATATACTTTAATAAATATTTCATGGGAGAAATATAGGAGGAATACAATGAAGAAAAAACTATTAGCCTTGTTTTCTTTGACCTTAGCTCTTGTTCTGTTCTTGGGGGCATGTAGCCCATCAAATGGCGGAAATGGTGAAGTCAAAGATACGCTTGTTGTCGGTATGGGCGGTGATGCGGTGAGCTTAGACCCACATGCAACCAATGACCAACCATCATCTCGTGTGTCAAGACAAATTTATGACACATTGATTCTACAAACTGAAGATTTGGAACTCCTTCCAGCACTTGCTGTTGAATGGGATCAAGTCGATGACACCACATTCGAGTTTAAGTTAAGAGAAGGTGTCCTATTCCACAATGGTGAAGAACTAAAAGCTAGTGACGTCAAGTTCACAATAGAACGTGCTCTTGAGTCTACTTTTATCGGACACATTGTAGGTGCAATTGATGGTGTTGAAGTCGTTGATGACTACACAGTACGTATTAGTACAGCACGTCCATTTGCTCCACTATTGACTCACTTAGCACATCCAGCTACAGCAATCTTAAATGAAAAAGCTGTTACTGAAGGTGGCGAGGATTACGGTCAAAACCCTGTTGGTACAGGTGCATTTAAATTTGTATCATGGACTACTGGTGATAACATTGTTCTTGAAAGATTCGATGATTTCTGGGGTGATAACGCATTAGTAAGACAAGTTACATTTAGAGCGATTCCAGATAACTCTGTAAGAACAATTCAACTTGAAACAGGTGAATTGGATATCGCTTATGACATTCAACCAAGTGATGTTACTCGTGTTGAAAATGATCCTAACCTTGTATTGTTAAGAGACGCTAACCTTTCAACGACATATGTTGGTTTCAATGCTGATAAAGAACCATTTGATGATGTACGTGTACGTCAAGCAATCAACTATGCCATTGATATGGAAGCAGTTGTTAATACAGTATACGCTGGTGTTGGTGCTCCTGCGAAAGGACCATTAGGACCAAATGTATTTGGCTCAAATCAGAATTTAGTTGGATATGGGCAAGATATTGAAAAAGCTAAAGAACTATTAGCTGAAGCTGGATTCCCAGATGGATTCGAAACAACGCTTTGGACAAACGAAAACCAACAACGTATTGATATTGCCACTATTGTTCAAGAGCAATTAGATGCAGTTGGTATTACCGTTACTGTTGAAATCGTTGAGTGGGGTCAATACCTACAAGATACAGCTGAAGGAAGACATGACATGTTCATCTTAGGTTGGACCACTGTTACAGCTGATGCAGACTACGGATTATACGCATTGTTCCACAGTGCACAAGTTGGTAATGCTGGGAACCGTACGTTCTATCGCAATGCTGAAGTTGACCGCTTACTTGACCTTGGACGTACTACAATCGATCAAGACGAGCGTCTTGCAGCATACGAAGCAGCACAAGTTATTATTCGTGATGAAGCACCTTGGATCTTTACATGGACAGGTGAAAACTTAGCTGGTTTACGTAAGAATGTAACTGGATTTAGACAACATCCAGCGGGTCACCATAAACTCGACAGAGTTACGTTTACCGAATAGTTCAAAACGAAATAAGATGTAAAATCGAGGGTCATATCAACTATGGCCCTTGTTTTTCTTGAAAGGATGACCCATTTATGATTAGATACATTGTCAAAAGGGTGTTAATGGTAATACCCGTATTAATAAGTGTGACATTTATCATTTTCTCTTTAATATTTTTCTCTCCTGCAGATCCTGCTCGTGTTATCTTAGGGGAACAAGCAACTGGTGATGCAATTGAACGCCTTAGAGAAGAGAGAGGGTGGAATGATCCTTTTCTGACTCAATATTTTAGGTATGCAAAGAATGTTTTCTTTGAAAGAGATCTTGGGAGATCCTATTTATCAAACCGTCCAGTTTATGATGAGATCATTGCTAGATATCCTAATACAATAAAGCTTGCAGTAAGTGGGATTGTCGTCGCAATTTTCATTGGTATCCCATTAGGTGTAATCTCCGCTACAAAGCAGTACTCAATCATAGATAATATATCAATGTTTTTTGCTCTAATTGGTGTTTCAATGCCAGTCTTTTGGCAAGGTATTTTGCTTATCTTGCTATTTTCGTTGACATTGGGATGGCTACCATCGGCAGGTTATTCCACATGGCAACATATGATCTTACCCGCATTTACATTAGGTACTGGATCAGCAGCGATTATTGCAAGAATGACGCGTTCTAGTATGCTAGAGGTTTATCGGCAAGATTATGTTCGAACAGCTCGAGCAAAAGGGCTTAAAGAGTTTTATGTTGTAAACAGACATGCACTCCGCAATGCCCTGATTCCAGTTGTTACAGTTGTTGGATTGCAATTTGGCTTTTTACTAGGTGGCGCAGTAATTACTGAAGCAATATACAGTATTACCGGAGTTGGTGGTATGATAGTAAATGCAATTCGTATGCGAGATATGATGATAGTTCAAGGTGGTGTACTTTTAATTGCAATGACTTTTACGATTATAAATTTAATTGTAGATATCGTGTATGGGTTTTTAGATCCGAAAATACGCGCTCAGTTTAAGTAGGGGAGGCCATCATGACGAAAAAAGCAAATAAAAAGTCTTTGTTTAGGCTAAAAAATAAGCGAAATAATCGTTCTGTGGAAAAAACCATAGGTCCATGGAAAGAAATGTGGTATCGATTAAGAAAGAATAAATTTGCTGTTGCTGGACTGGTTACAATCATCCTGCTAATCCTAATCGCGATTTTTGCTGATTATGTTGCTCCTTTTTCCTTTAGACAACAAGATTTGAACAACACATTTCAATCACCAAACTCAGTTCACTGGTTTGGTACAGACAACTTTGGTAGAGATATTTTTTCTCGTGTAGTTTATGGAGCTAGAGTATCTTTACGCGTTGGAATCATCTCAGTTAGTATTGCTTTAATTGTAGGTGGTACGCTAGGAGCGATTGCTGGATATAAAGGTGGTCTGTTTGATTCACTTGTTATGCGTATGATGGATATTCTTTTAGCTATCCCGCAAATGTTATTGGCGATTGCAATTGTATCCGCAATGGGCGGTGGTTTAAATAATGTTATGATTGCTGTTGGTATTAGTAGTATTCCACAATATGCTAGAATTGTTAGAGCTAATGTTTTATCACTCAAGGAACAACAGTTTATTGAAGCAGCTCGGGCAGTCGGCAGTCGAAACTCAAGTATTGTAATTCGACATATTATTCCAAATACACTTGCACCATTAATTGTGCAATCAACTTTAGGTGTTGCTGGTGCGATTTTAGCAGCAGCAGGACTAGGGTTCTTAGGATTGGGATTAGAACCACCAAGACCTGAATGGGGTGCGATGCTTAATGATGGCAGACATTACTTAAGAGATTACCCTCACATGACGACTTTTCCAGGTTTAGCAATCATGATTACAATCTTATCGTTGAACTTACTTGGAGATGGTTTACGTGATGCATTAGATCCGAAATTAAAAGACTAAGCGATTTATATCGCTTTTTTTGTGAAATTGAGACTATGCTTACTTTTTGGTATGATACATCTAGGAGGTAATTATGATTAGACATGCTACTAGAGATGATATTCCAATGATGACAGATATCTATAATTATGTTGTTGAGAGAAACTCAGCAACATATGATATAGAAACAAAGACTGTTGAGCAAAGGACAAAATGGTTTGGATCACATAAAGAAAATAATCCAATCTTAGTCTATGAGATAGATAACAAGGTGATGGGTTATGCAGGACTTTCTCCATTTGGTTCAGATGATGGGTATGTGTATAGTGTGAAATTGTGTATCTATTTACATCCTGAAGCGAGAGGTGAAGGTATTGGTACGGAGTTAATGGAAGAAATAATATCACTTGCTAGGTCAATGAATAATATTCATACCATCGTATCTGAAATCACAGCGACTAATTTAGCAAGCATTGCAATTCATGAATCATTTGGTTTCAATTATGTTGGTATGTTGAAGGAAGTTGGTTATAAGTTTGATGAGTTTCATGATATGCTGTTCTATCAGTTGATGGTATAGGAGGTAAGTTATGAAATTTTTAGAGTTAGCAAACAAACGATTTTCAGTTAGAAAGTATTTGATGAAAGAGGTTGAACAAGAGAAGCTTGATTTGATTTTCAAAGCAGCAAATGTTGCCCCAACAGCAGCTAATAGACAACCTGTTCGCTATTTTGTTCTGCGTTCAAAAGAAGCATTATCAAAAATCAAAGAAGTTACTGCTTATCATTTTGAGGCTCCACTTTGGATATTGGTTGCTTATGATTGTGATTTATCTTGGAAAAATAAACACACCCAACAAGATAAAGGTGATATTGATAGCGCAATTGTGATTACACATATGATGCTACAGGCAACTGAACTTGGCTTGGGAACCTGTTGGATTGGTTCATTTGATGCCAATAAAGCACAAACGATTTTTAATCTACCAAGTAATTTTGTTCCGGTTGCTATGTTTCCACTAGGATATCCAGACCCAGAACATAAACCTAGCCCCTCTCACGAAAAAAGAGATGACATCAACTTACATATAACGAATCTATAGAAAAACCCAAGCATCTACGCTTGGGTTTAATCATTGTTCCGATAGAACTGTTTTCTTTCATGTTTTTTTAGAAATTTCTTTCTTAATCTTAGTGCATCAGGTGTGACCTCAACAAGTTCATCATCGGCAATAAACTCAAGAGCCATTTCTAAGTTTAGTTGACGATGGGGAACTAATCTCATTGCCTCATCTTGGCCTGCTGTTCGAATGGCAGTACCTTTTTTATTCTTTGTTGGATTGACATCCATGTCAAGATCCTTGTTTGCAATACCAACGATCATCCCTTCATAAACTTCTGTTTGAGGTCCAATGAAGAACATACCTCGTTCTTGTAAGTTGAAGATTGAATATGTCATAGCAGTACCAGCTTCAGTTGAGATCATAACACCATTTCTTCTGTTATTGATATCACCTGCATATGGGCCATATTGCTTGAACTGTCTTACCATGATGCCTTCACCATGAGTATCATTAATAAACTCTTGGCGATACCCAATAAGTGTTCGTGTCGGTATTTCCCAGGACATAATGAGATAATCGTCTTTTTGTTCCATACTATTTAGAGTAGCTTTTCTTAAATTTAGTTTTGATATAATCGAACCACTGTATTTTTCAGGAACAGTGATGATGAGTTCTTCATATGGTTCCATTGTTACGCCATCGATAACTTTAGTTATTACTTCTGCTTTACTAACAGCTAGTTCATAACCTTCTCGTCGCATGTTTTCAACAAGAATGGTTATATGCAGTTCACCTCTACCTGAAACTTTGAACTTATCAGCGGTTTCAGTAGCTTCAACCCTTAGACCTACATTAACTTCAAGCTCACGTTCAAGTCGTTCTTTGATATTTCTCGATGTAATGTACTTACCGCTTTTTCCTGCAAGTGGGGATGTGTTGACTAAAAAGTTAACCGATAATGTGGGTTCCTCAATTTGAATTGAAGGCATTGGCATGATATGACTTGGCAAACATACGGTATCACCAATCGATATGTCATCAACACCTCCTATCATCACAATATCACCGCTATAAACATCGTTGACAGCAACACGTTGTGTTCCTTGATAAATGAATAGTTTGGATATCGTAGTTTTTCGTACTTTTTCATTTTTAATAATTGCAACTTGTTGACCAACTTTAAGTACACCACTCAACAAACGTCCTATCCCTAATCTACCTATGTACTCATCATAGGCAAGTGCACTTACTTGCATTTGCACAGGACTTGAATCTTTGTTTTCGTAAACACCAACATGTTCAACAATCGTTTCAAGCAATGGTTCGATTGACTTAGCTTCATCATCAAATGATTTCTTTATGACACCTACTTTGGTTACACCATAGAGAATTGGAAAGTCAAGTTGCTTATCGGTAGCATTTAATGAAACGAACAAATCATAAACCATGTCAACAACATCGATTGCTCGTTGATCTCTTTTGTCGATTTTGTTGATTAATAGTATCGGATGTAATCCACGTTCAAGAGATTTTTCAAGAACAAATCTTGTTTGTGGCATTGGTCCTTCAGAACTATCAACGAGTAGAATTACAGTATCAACAGTTGCGATGATTCGTTCAACTTCAGAAGAAAAGTCTGCATGTCCCGGAGTGTCTACAATGTTTATTTTAATATCTTTGTAATTAATAGAACAGTTCTTTGAATAAATAGTAATTCCTCGCTCACGCTCAAGATCGTTGCTATCCATTACTTGTTCTATGTTGATTTGACTTTTTGCTAATGCACCACTGTAATTCAATAATGCATCTACTAGTGTACTTTTCCCAGCATCAACATGCGCAATTACAGCAATATTTATAATTTTTTTGCGATTCATAATTGGTATCCTTTAAACCCTGTATCATTATACGCTACATTGTCTAAAAACAACAGAAAAATAATTATCGAATAATTTGATATAATTTAGTTAGCAAATCTCTAAGAAAGTGAAGGATAAAATGAAAATAATAAAAAGTAGTGACACAATATACACACTTAACAATCAATATCCAGAAATTATTGATGTTTTATATGATTTTGGATTCAAGCAGATTAAAATGCCACAAATGATTCAAACAGCTGGTCGATTGATGACGCTAAAAAAGGGTTGTGAGATCAAAGGTTTTGATTACGAAGAGCTAGTTAAGAAGCTTTATAGTCATGGTTTTCAAATCATTGAGTAGTTTTAATTTTAGTGAGCTATTTATTTAGCCGGCTAAAATACGTTATAATGTAGGAAATAAATCATGATAGTGTAGAGTTAAGACAAAGCATAACAAAAACAATTAAGGGAGATTCAAGATGAAAATTGGATGCATTGAGGCAGGTGGGACTAAGTTTGTTTGTGCAATAGTTGATGAGAAAAGATCAGTGTTGGAGAAAATAACAATACCTACAACGACACCTGAAGAGACATTTAAAGCAATGTTTGGTTTTTTTGATGAGTTTGTGTTGGATGCGATGGGAATCGCAAGTTTTGGACCTATCGATTTAAATAGAGATAGTGAAACATACGGTTTTTTTACAACAACGCCAAAACCCGGATGGGCATTTACTTCATTTGCAAGTGTGTTTAAAGACAGGTATAACGTACCAGTAGGATTTGATACAGATGTTAATGCAGCAGCATTGGCTGAACTTAAGTATGGAGCTGGTGTTGGAACTGACCATCTTGTGTACTTTACAATAGGAACTGGAATCGGTGGTGGCGTGATTGTGAACAATCAAATGGTACATGGAATGATGCACCCTGAGTTTGGTCATATATTAGTTAAAAAACATCCTCTTGATGATTTTAAAGGTGTTTGTCCATATCATGGTGATTGCTTAGAAGGAATGGCAAGTGGTGTCTCGATGGAAAAGCGTTGGGGAATAAAAGGTCATCTATTAAGTGCGGATCATAAGGCATGGGATATTGAAGCGTATTATATCGCTCAAGCGTGTGTGAATGCTGTGATGAGTGTATCACCACAAAAAATTGTTTTAGGTGGTGGAGTGATGAATCAAGAACATTTGTTTGATTTAATTCGAGATCATGTTAAAGATATGTTGAATGGGTATATTCAAAGTCCACTAATTGAAGATATGCCAAACTACATTGTCCCTCCTGAGCTTGGGGAGTTAGCAGGTATTATGGGAGCATATGCATTAGCTTTTGAAGAGTTAGAAAAATAGATGATTGCATGTCGATAAACAAGACATGCTTTTTTATATTTACAAAGCTTATTGAATGTGTTTACAATGAAATGACAAAACTAAGTAGTCAATAAGGAGTTATATGGAAGCAAAGTGGTGGCAAAAAACAGTTGGATATCAAATCTATCCAAGATCGTTTTATGATAACAATAATGATGGTGTAGGGGACTTAAAAGGAATTATTGAAAAACTTGATTATATAAGTGATTTAGGTGTTAATTTAATATGGGTTTGTCCGTTTTATAAGTCACCAATGGATGATAACGGTTATGATGTGAGTGACTTTTATGATGTCGACTCTTTGTTTGGAACACTTGAAGATGCCAAGCAGTTAATTAATGAAGCACATCGTAGAGGTATCAAAATCATATTAGATTTAGTGATGAATCAAACATCTGATGAACATCCATGGTTTATTGAATCAAGAAAAAGCAAAGACAATCCAAAACGTGATTGGTATATTTGGCGGGATGGTAAAATTGATGAAAACGGAAAGCAATTTCCTCCAACAAACTGGGCTTCTTTTTTTGAGGGCTCATGTTGGAACTATGATGTTTTGACCAATCAGTATTACATGAAAATATTCTCAGATAAAATGCCTGATCTTAACTGGGAGAACAAGCAAATGAGAAAAGCAATGGCTAATATGGCCACTTGGTGGCTGGACTTAGGTGTGGATGGGTTTAGAATAGATGCAATAGCACACCTTGCAAAAGATCTTACTTTTCAAGATTCAGATTTACCAATGGGTCGATCGGGATATTCTCCTGATTGGAAGAAGTTTTCAAATCGAGAGCGTTTATTTGATTATATAGAAGAATTTTATGATGCGGTTTTAAATAAGTACGATTGTGTTACCATCGGTGAAGTTGGAGGTGATGCAACGATTGAAGATGCTATCAAATATGCAGGGTATAACAGAAAAGGATTTAATATGGTTTTTAATTTTGATCATTGTTGGTTTAATGATGCAATGATTGATGAAGGGAAAACACCTGGACATTTAGATGTTGATGTTGTAGGTTTAAAGAAAACATTGACAAAATGGATTCTAGAATCAAAGGATCGTGTCTGGATTCCGCATTATTGGTTTAATCACGATCACCCACGTGTCATATCCCAGTATGGTGAACCCAATCATTATCATAATGCATCTGGTAAAATGCTTGGAATGATACTACTGACATTGCCAGGAACTCCATTTATCTATAATGGCGAAGAGATTGGTATGACTAATGTTGATTACGAGGATGTTTCAGATTTTAGAGATGTTTGGGTTAAAAACTATATTAAAGATGCATGTGAAAGACTGACGAAGGAGCAGATTCTAAGGCATCTAAGAAGAACATCCCGTGATAATGCTCGCACTCCGATGCAATGGAATGGAAATAAATACGCTGGTTTTAGTACGAGTGAACCGCATCAGAAACCTGTGGGTAATTATAAAATGATTAATGTTGCTAACCAACTTGATGATCCACATTCTATCCTTTCAATGTACAAGAAAATGATTCAATTTAGGCTTAAGAGCAAGTACTCTGATTGCTTGATTTATGGTGATTATGAACTGTTAATGAAAGAACACCCACAACTGTTTATGTATAAACGAAATTATGCTGATGTTGAACTGCTGATTGTAGCAAATTTTTCATCAAAAATGGTTTCTCTTTTATTGGACTTAGATAAGTATGAAGTGTTAATAAACAATTATCAATCGCTCAATAAAGCTATATTAGAGCCTTATCAAACAGTTATTTTAATAAAAGGTGATTAGTATGAGAAAAACAGTTGTGTTTCTTTTAGAACAACCGATTGAAATCAATGATTTTCAATCACTTTGTGATGAGATTTTTCATGATCATGTGCTGGTGATGTCTTCAAAGTATCGCGGATATTTGATATTGGAGGCTGATCAGATAAGTCAGCTTAAAACAATGCAATCCCATCTATTAGGGCATGGAATAGCATTAACGGCTGTTATTGGTTACAGCCACAACTTGATGTTAGAAGAATCTTTGCTTATTGCACAGAAATTTTCTCGTTTTACAATACTTCATGTTGCTGATGTTATGCTTATGGAATCATACGATGGAGGCCGTGTGTTGTTTGATTTGTTTGATCAACAATTGAAACAGGTACCACACGAGACAATCCTAACAGCGAAGGCATTTATCGAAAATGATTGTAATGCACATGCAACGGCAGAAGCTTTATACATTCATCGCAACACGTTCTCGTATCGTTTAAACAAGTTCATTGATCAAACTAACTTGGACATTAGAGATTTTCACTTTGCACGCCTTTTTTCGTTATGGCTCGTGTTGAATAATACAGTAAAAGATTAATTTGTGCATTACGCACAAATAAAAGAACAATCATTTTGTTATAATCATAGCAGAGGTAAAACTATGACAAAATCAAAATTAAGTTTGAGGAATATTAATAAGATTTATGATAATCACGTGCAAGCAGTATTCGATTTCAATCTTGAAGTCGAAGATCGTGAGTTTATTGTGTTGGTTGGGCCATCAGGTTGTGGTAAGTCAACAACATTGCGTATGATAGCTGGTCTAGAGGATATATCTTCTGGAGAGTTGTACATTGAAGATCGTTTAGTGAATAATGTTCAACCAAAAGATCGTGATATTGCGATGGTTTTCCAATCTTATGCATTATACCCACACATGTCGGTGTATGACAACATGGCATTTGGTTTGAAGCTTAAGAAAATGCCAAAAAGTGAGATTGATCGTCGCGTCAAAGAGGCAGCAAAAATTCTTGAAATTGAACCATATTTGAAGCGTAAACCAAAAGCTCTTTCAGGAGGACAAAGACAACGTGTTGCACTAGGTAGAGCGATTGTTCGTAATGCAAAAGTCTTTTTGATGGATGAGCCATTAAGTAACTTAGATGCGAAGTTAAGAGTGCAAATGCGTACCGAAATCATCAAACTACATGATCGAATTGAAACAACAACGATTTACGTGACTCATGATCAAACGGAAGCGATGACAATGGCAGATCGTATTGTAATTATGAAGGATGGATATATTCAACAGATTGGTTCACCAAAAGAAGTTTATGATAGTCCCGAGAATATGTTTGTTGCAAACTTTATTGGTTCGCCAGCCATGAACTTTATTCATGGTGTTTACAAGAATTCATCATTTCACGTAGAAGGTATGAGTTTTGCTGTTCCTGACATGTATCGTGAGGATTTAGTTCCCTATGAAGGGAAAGAAGTGGTTCTGGGTATTCGTCCAGAAGATATCCATTATGAAGGTATTGTTGCTGACACATTCCCTGACACCCCTTTTGACTTTTACGTTGAAGTGAGTGAATTGTTAGGACATGAGTTTATATTACATGGCAAGTTTGCCGGACAACCAATTTTAGCAAAAGTAGCTTCGCGCGCGAATGTTAAAATGCATGATACAATCCAACTTTCCATGGCAACAACAAAATTACGTTTTTTTGATAAAGAGACAGAGAAGGCCATCACAAAATAATCATGGCAAAAAACACAAAAAAAACATTGAGTTACGAAGTTATTTATCAAGTCTATCATCGAAACTTTTCAGCTGAAGGTACATTTAAGGGAGTCGAGAAGCATTTAGACCGTTTGGTTGACCTTGGGGTTGATATTATTTACTTGCTTCCTATTCATCCTATTGGAGAGGTTGCTAGAAAAGGTGTGCTTGGGAGCCCTTATTCAATCTCTGATTTTTATGGTGTTAATAAAGAATTAGGAACGCTTGATGACTTAAAATCATTGCTCGACTCAGCCCACAATCGTGGATTAAAAGTTATGATGGACATTGTTTTTAATCATACAAGCAAAGATCATGCTTGGTTAAGTGAACATCCTGAATATTATTATAGAAATAGCGAAGGTAACTTCTCTAATCGTGTTGGTGAATGGTCAGATATCACAGATTTAGATTATACATACAAACCACTATGGAATGTGATGCAAGATATTCTTGTCTATTGGGCAGAGTTTGGATTTGATGGTTACCGTTGTGATGTCGCTTCTTTTGTACCTGTTGATTTTTGGATTGAAGCAAGAGAAAAGGTTGCTAAAATTAACCAAGATTTCATTTGGTTGGCAGAAACGGTTCATAAAGAATTTGTTAAAGAGATGCGAGATTATGGTTTTGAGTGTCACAGTGACAGTGAGATGTTTCAAGCATTTGACATCGCTTATGACTATGATATTTTTACTGAGTTAGAAGGATATTTAAAAGGAAAATCAGATTTATCACTTTTTGTTGACCGGTTGAATCTACAAGAGGTAATTTATCCAAGTAATTATTTGAAGGCTAGAATGTATGAAAATCATGATGTACCACGTTTGATGAAACAAACAAATAGTGTAGCAAAGACAAAAAATTGGATAGCTGCAGTCTTTATGTTAAAGGGTGTTGCATTTTTAAATGGTGGTATAGAGACATTAACAGATAAACTACCTAATTTATTTGAAAAAGATCCAATCGATTGGACACAGATGAATCATGACTGGATAATGCAGCTCAAAGCGTTGATTACTTTGAAAAAGCGTCCGATTTTTAGTCAGTATTCACTTTATGAGGTCATTGACCAGCAGGCTGATGTTTTGTTTATTAAGTATAAGAAAGACGAAGAAATTTTGATTTCTATTTGTAATGTTGGTTTGGTAAAAAAAGACATCCAAGTACCATTAGAAGATGGCGATTACTTGAATGAGTTTAATCAGGAAATTATAAAGGTTAGAAACAACATGCTAACATGTGATGATGATCCAATTATCATCCACAAACATTAATTATTTATTTGTGATTAGAGTGTATTCTTGTAAAGAAGCTACGGCTTCTTTTTCTTCTGGGTTTTTAATTCGGTCAATCAGATGTTGCATTGCATTCATTCCAAGTTTAAAACTATCAAGGTCAACGGTCATAAAGGAAGGTTTGCTAATGCTCGAAAAAATCGTGTTGTCAAAACCAGTTACAAAAACATCTTGATTCACATTGAATCCTTTGTTCCTTAACTCTTCAATAACCCCTACTGCAAGCAAATCAGAAGTTGTAAAGAAACCAGTAACATCAGGATGTTCACTTAGTACTTTGCGTGTTAAGTATCGAGCAGAAGCATAGCCGAATAAGTGTTCCTCGATTGTGTTTGTGATTATTGGTAATCCGTGTTTTGTTAATGCATCTTGGTATGCACGAAACTTCTCCGTCGCTGAAATAATACATGAAGACCCTGTATGAATAAATGCGATTTTCTTATGTTTTCTGGCTATGATAGCTTCCATAAGCTCTAAAGATGCCTTATAAAAATCAATTGAAAAATAAGAAGTATTCGAGTCAGGGATATATTCTACGACTTGAACAATAGGGTAGGAACTATGCAGTTGCGACAAGCTTGACTTATCTAGAGTATTTGAGATCAGAACAATTCCATCAAGTAAATGATTTTTTAGCATTTTGATATATCTTTGCTCACGTTCTAGATCACCGTATGTGTTTCCAATAAGTATGTTGTAATCATGTTCATGAGCAACCTTCTCTATTCCTTGTACAATTTGAGAGAAAAAGGGATTATCAACGCTATGAATCAATATTAAAACCATGTTCGAGTTAATCTTCCTCAAAAACGTTCCAAATGCATTAGGTTGATAGTTAAGCTTCTCGATTGCATTCAATACACGTTGCTTGGTGTCATCTGATACTTTTGCAGAGTTGTTAACAACACGGCTGACAGTAGCAACACTGACCTTAGCCAACAAAGCAACTTGTTCAATTGTACTCATCTGTTGTACCTCGCTTATATTCTATCATTATTTTAGCCAAAATGAGTATGCGAATATCACTCCTTCGGTGCCAAATACACTATTATCATGTGTTTCTTTGTAATCGTTTACATTATGCTTAGATTGACACGTGTTAATTTTTACATTTAGAATGACATTAGGATAACTAGCGTTATAATTTCTAAGCTATAAACTTATACTGATTTATTGAGAATGGATCAGTAAAGACATAATAATGTAGAAATCTGAATGCCACGTTACAACATGGGAGTCAATAGCAAATGAATCAAGCAAAAATTGAACATTTATATCGGAAAGTCTATGGAAATCATCGGAACATCGAGTCATCATTAGCAGATTTGTTTAATCTGATGAAAACAGCAAAGGAGAATCGAAAACCTGAGTTGAAGATGCTTGATAAAACGCAATCTAATTGGTATTTTTCAAATAAAATGATTGGTATGACTTTGTATATTGACTTGTTTGCAGGGTCATTTAATCAACTAATTCAAAAGATTGATTACTTCAAAGACTTAGGGATTACCTATTTGCATTTAATGCCACTCTTAAAACCGAGAGAAGGTGAAAATGATGGGGGGTATGCAGTTGAAAATTATCGTGATGTGGATCCAGCGTTAGGTTCTATGGATGATTTTTGCGAGTTATTGAACTTTTATAATGAGAATGATATAAAAATATGCATCGACTATGTTGTGAATCATGTTGCAAAAGAACATGAGTGGGCAAAAAAAGCATTAGATAATAATAAAGATTTCCAAGATTATTTTATTATGTTTGATGATAATACTATTCCTAATCTATACAATGAAACTGTTCCTGAAGTGTTACCTGATAAATGTCCTGGTAACTTTACATATTATCCAGAGATAGAAAAGTTTGTTTTCACATCATTTAGTGAGTTTCAATGGGATTTAAACTTTAAAAATCCTAAAGTTTTTAACGGAATGATTGATAACTTGCTTTACTTAGCGAATCTTGGTGTTAACATGATTCGATTGGATGCAATACCGTTTATGTGGAAAGAAGTAGGGACGACATGCCGTAATCTTCAACCCATTCATGACCTTATGCATTTATTCTATTTGATAAAAGATGATGTTTGCCCATCATGTGCTCTACTTGGTGAAGCTATTGTTGAGCCAGAACAGATTGTTTCATATTTCGGTGATGAGAAGGACACAGAATGTGAAGTTATGTATAATGCAAACTTAATGGTTGATGTTTATAACTCATTTGCAACACGTGATACAAGACTGATGACGATTGATACAAATCGCTTTCAGCTTCCAAGTAGAGGCACTTGGATGAATTATGTGCGGTGTCATGATGATATAGGTTGGGGATTTAATGAAGTAGCAGTATCAGAGATGGGGTTCGATCCTTTTTTACATAAACAGTTTTTAATCAATTTTTACAACAACAACTTCTATAACACTTTCTCTATGGGAGAAGAGTACCAATACAATCCTTTAAATCAAGACGCAAGAACCAATGGTACATTAGCCAGTTTACTTGGTTTGGAGAAAGCGCTTGAATCAAATGAAGAGTATAAACAGTATATTGCAATTCGCAGAATAAACTTAGCTCATGCGTTGATTTTAGCTTATCGTGGGATTCCTCTTATATATAGTGGTGATGAAATTGCGACATTGAATGATCAGAGTTATAAAAGTGACAAGAAGAAGACAAATGAAGGGCGTTGGGTACATAGACCTTATTTTGATTGGAAGCGATCTAAAAACAAGGATGTTTGTGGAACATTTGAGTTTGAAGTGTATCAGAGCCTAAAGAAAATGATTAAAATAAGAAAATCTCTAACATTTCTACATGGTCAAACCAAGCAGTTTGCTGTTGATGTTCAAAACAATGGCGTTTATTGTCTTGTTAGACAATATCGTCAAAAAACATTTTTAGCGTTATTTAATTTTACAGAAAATAGTCAAACCATTCATACATATCATTTAAGGCAATTACTAGTCGGGTATCAATATGTTGATCTAATTCAAAATAGAAATATCGATTTGCATGATGAAAAAATTGAACTGAGTCCTTATGAGTACATGTGGTGTGTAGCAAAACAATCTGATTAGATTGTTTTTTTTTAAATTTAATACTTGACAATGCTTCTGGATTACGTTATTATGCTTAATGTATCTAATCATTAGAAAATCTAATGATTAGATATAATAACTAAATTAGAGGTGAACTATGAATGATTTAAGTAAAAAAGAAGAAAACAATCTGTTTGAAGAAAATCCAACAAGATTGAAGCTACTAAACAAACCTATAAACAAGCTTATTAAAGAAAATGCTATTCCAGCCGTATTATCGATGTTATTTATGGCATTTTATCAAATAGTAGATGGTATCATGGTTGGTCAACGTCTAGGTTCTGATGCAATTGGGGCAGTAAATATTCTGTATCCTATATTTGCATTTATGGCAGGGCTGGGGATAATGATTGGAGTTGGAGGTAATGCAAGAATTGCTGTCTTACTAGGCTCTGATCATCATAAAAAAGCAGGGAAAGTGCTAAGTCTTATTGTTATACTCGGAGTGTCGTTGGGGGTTGTTCTAAGTATTCTAAATGTTATATTTATGTCAAATATTCTCCAATTTTTAAGCTACTCATCATCAAATCTTGGTGTTTTAGCGGGTGACTACTTAATTGGTTTTATACCTTTCTATAGTTTGATGTTAATCACTTTCATTCTTGAACAGTCAGTTAGAAATGATGGAAAACCTAATTTTTCAAGTTTTATAATGGTGATGTGTGCCTTGTTGAACATTGGTCTTGATTATATATTTTTATATGTGTTCAATTTAGGTATCGTTGGAGCATCATTAGCTTCAGGTGTTTCACAAAGTTTTGGAGCTTTAGTTTTCTTGGGATATTTTATGATTAAAACAATCAAAAAAGAAAAAGGTCTAGTTTTTTATAAACCAGATTTTGAAAAGGCAACACTGACTGCAGTTTTTGTTAATGGTTCTTCAGAGCTGCTTAATAATCTGTCTGTTGGACTTACCACTTTATTGTTTAATACCATGATTTTTGCTTATGTAGGTGAAAAAGGAGTTTCTGCTTTTGCATTAGTACAGTATTTATTGATGTTAGGTTTCTTTATAGTTATTGGCATTGGTAACGGATGTCAGCCAATCTATAGTTATAATTATGGAGCAAAAAAGTTTAATCGTTCAAGAAAAGCTTTAATCAGTTCTTCTGTCACCGCATCCTCAATTGGAATGATTCTCTTTGTAGCTATTTCGCTTTGGGCTGAACCTTTAATAATGTTATTCATAAACGATGATTTTAGTGTTGTGGTTCTGAGTGTAGAGATAGCTTTGTTTATGAGATGGTCAATGCTATTTATGCCAACTGTTGTAATTGCATCAATGTACTTCACTGCTATAGAAAAGGCAAAGCTCTCGTTGATCATTGCATTGTTGAGAGGATTGATATTACCTATCACAGGATTACTTTTGCTACCATTTGTAATTGGTGCTTCAGGAATTTGGTTGACACCTTTTGTTTCTGAATCTATTACTTTAATTGTGACAATAGCCCTATTAATAAAAGTGTTCCAGCTAGAAAACACGGAACCAGATACATCAGAACATCTATGTACGAGTTGTTCTTTAAATTGACATTCAAATAGTTAATGTGCTAATTTATTGGTGAATCTAATGAATATGGAGGTATCATGGCAAAGTCAAATCAATTAGGAAATGAATTGAATAAGTTAATTAGTACTATGTCATTATTCACGAGAAAGACAATGAATAAATGGATGGATGAAATTTCAAAAGACTTACAAGTAACACCAGAACGTCTCATTGTAATGTATGAAGTAAGGATTCAACCAAACATAAACCTAAAAGAGTTGACTGACTCAATAATGGTTTCACCGGCAAGTATGTCTGTTATGGTTCAGTCTTTGGTTGAGGCAAAATTACTAGCTAGAGTTACCAATGAAAATGATCGAAGAAGAGTGGTTTTAAGTTTAACACCAGAAGGCGAGGATTTATTCCAACAGTTTGATAGAGAAATAAATAATCGATTTGATGAATTTTCAAAACAACTAAAAAAGGATCATCAAAAAAACTTGCATAATTCTGTAGTTAACATGCAAAAAATATTAGATGAGATAATAAGTGATTTGTGATTAAAAAGAAGAGCTAGTAAGGTATTAGCTCTTTTTTAGTCAAGTCAGAGTTTAATGATTAGACTTCTTGAATGGCGGCAATTAAGATAGATTCTATTTCTTGAGCAACTTTAAGCAATTTAGGATCATCAAACATAGAAACAAGACTTGACGGAGTAGCCATTTGAATTGTTGTGGTGTTATTCTTTTCACGCACAATGATTTTACATGGCAGCAAATAGATTGCTTCTGGACTGATTGATATTATGGTATTTGCCTCAAATGGATTGCATACTTCAAGTATGGTTAACCTTTCATCAAAATCAATTCCTTTCTCCTTAAATTTTTCGGATAGAGCTATTGAGCATAGTGTGCCAAACTTTCTGTTCATCAATGATGTTTTTAAAGTCTCAATAGCATCTTCAAATGACCTGTGAGTTATATGTTGGTACTCTTTTAACATGTGAACCTCCTGATACTTTGATTTTACTTCAATTAAGAAAGTGATGCGAATGGTATGACTTTGCTAATTGATTTCTTAGGATTTTTTTCAATAATTATATGGATGTCAGGGTTTGCTAGATAAAAAAGATTATTAAAGAGTTATCAAAGTTAGAAATGTATTAAAGAATGTGGTCATGTCATACTCACAGAAAAAAACCCGCTAAATAGCAGGTAATATGCATATTGGCAGGGGTAGTAGGAGTTGAACCCACATCAACGGTTTTGGAGACCGGTATTCTACCATTGAACTATACCCCTAAATGAAATTATTGCTTTCAAATAATACCATATAAAACTTAAGTTTTCAATGATTTGTTCATAAAGATAAATAGGTTTTTGCTATAATAGAGAAGGAGGATATTAAATGAAGGAAATTCTAGATGCCAACAGTATAAAACGTTCATTATTTCGTATAAGTCACGAAATCATAGAGCGAAACAAGGGTGTACAAGACATTGTTTTAGTAGGAATAAAAACAAGAGGAGAAACGCTGGCGAATCGAATATCTGATTTGATATTTCAAATTGAAGGTGTAAAGGTACCAACTGTTGCACTCGATATATCTTTTTGGCGTGATGATGTAAAGAATACAAGTGATTCTATACCTGATTTAGATATTGAAATAGAAGATAAGATTGTGATACTAATTGATGATGTCCTGTTTAAAGGTAGAACAGTTCGAGCTGCCATGGATGGTGTCATGCACTATGGGCGAGCAAGACAAATTCAACTCGTGATATTAATTGATCGTGGACATAAAGAAATACCAATTCGTGCTGACTTTGTTGGAAAAAATGTTCCAACTTCATTAAGTGAAGACGTTAAAGTTCATTTAATCGAAAATGATGGTCAAGATGGGGTGTATATAAATTAGTAAGAGGTGTTGAATATTCAACACCTCATTTAAATATAGTTCACTAAGTTTGCGTTTTCATCTATCACAGGAATTATTTCATTTTGCTTACTAGTTAGTAAAACTGTTACTCCTGGGCCATGGCCAGACACATAACTATCTGAATGGATAATGATACCAAATGTTCCAGCACCTTTTATGTAATCAGGACCATATACATTTGCATGGTCTTGAATAAAAACAAAGTCACCATAACAAAGATTTTCAAGATTAAATTGTTTTAGTGTTTCTAAATCTCTTGTCATTATGTCGTAATCCCCAGAATGCATGTCACTCATACCAAGACCAGAACCCATTAGTTGTGCGGGGACGATTGCTTTTACAGGGACATATAGCTTTTTTTGCTTTTCTTCAATTGGGATACGTTCTAATAATGAAGGATCAATGTTCATGACTGAAATTGATGGATAGTCAATAAGTTCTAAACCTTGTCCGAATGACTTTATTTGAATCTTATCATCTATGGATAACTTCTCCAGTGTATCATCGTCAAAGTGAATCATGACATGATCAATACCTCCATGTTTGCCTGTTACAAATCCAAGAGCACCTTTAGCATCTCCATTAATCACCTTCGCTTGATTACCAACACAAGCTAAGATGTTTAATGCTGCATCTTCTTTGGTATCTGGATTTTTCAAGCTAACACCTGGCTCAATATGATCTCCTTTGATATCCATGCATCGATCACCAATCTTTGCATTATAGGTAATGCCACCAGTAGCAGGTACAATTCGAGCAACACCATCACTTCCAATTCGGTATCCTGGCAACTTCATAGTTGGATGGTGCACCTTGCCACTCACAGAAACTTGTATACATTTATCTTTATTTGTTAACATGTTTTCACCTCTGAGTTAATGATAACAAAAAAAGACAAATTTTCTAAATCATTTTTCATTTTGGTATATAATAGATTAGAAATGAGGGAAACATGACTATTTGGTATTTAATTATTATTTTGATTGTGATATTTATGATGACAACGATTCCAACTAGAAAAGGAAAGAACATGTCATGGATGAAAGGCATTTCTGCACATAGAGGGTGGTTTTCAAAAGATCAGAGTGTTGCAGAAAATAGTATGTCGGCTTTTCGTCAAGCATTAGAGAAAAACATAGATATCGAATTAGATATTCAAATGACTGCTGATCGAAAACTGATCGTTTTTCACGACTCAAATTTACAACGAATGTGTCAAGTTGATATTTCTGTTGCAGAAGCAACTTATGATGAGATCAAACAACACACATTTTATAATAGTGATGAAAATATCCCGACTTTGCAAGAGGTCTTAGCTGAGATTGATGGTAAAGTTAATGTTTTTATTGAGATTAAACCAACAGATCTTGTGGATGAGGTTTGTCAACAAGTTGTACTTATACTTGATCAATACGAGGGTAATTTCGCCATATGTTCATTTAATCCATTAGTTCTTATGTGGTTAAGAAAGAACAGGCCACATTATATAAGAGGCCAGAATATTCAATTTTTTCTCTTTGATAAAAGGCAGTCAATATTAAATCGAGTGTTACTTACAATAAATGGTTATAATATATTTACAAGAGCTGATTATGTCAGTGTGCATACTGATATCGTTAAGTTTTTTGTTTGGATGAGGATGTTTAAAGGGTTTTTGAGTTGTTGGGCAGTATCAAACGATACTGATTATCGTCAATTAAAAAAGAAAGTAGATCATCTGATTATAGAGTTTATTGAGTATGATTAAAAAAGTAAGAAGTTGGTTGAGTCAAAATTTAAATGAAAGTGATGAATCTATTTTAAATCGCAAAGATTTGATAAGAAAGACATTAAAAATTGCATGGCCTTCAGCAACTGAGGCTTTTTTAATAAGTGTAATCGGTGCAGTTGATATGATGATGGTTGGGCGATTAGGAAAAGAAGCAATTGCAGCTATTGGTATAACGAATCAACCAAAGTTTATTTTGCTTTCAGCTATTCTTGCATTAAATATTGGAGTAACTGTTATAATATCGCGCAGAAAAGGGCAACAACGGCAAGATTTAGCTCATCTCACACTGCAAAATTCTGTAATGGTATCATTACTTCTAAGTGTTGGTTTGAGTGTTGTGGGTATCATCTTTGCGAGACCTTTTCTATTACTAGCAGGTGCTGAGACAACTTATCTCGCAATGTCTGTCCAGTATTTGCGGATCATTCTTTTGGGGAATGTATTTTTAGGTGTTGCTCTTACAATAAATGCTGCACAACGAGGTGTAGGAAATACATTCATTGCTATGAAAACCAACATAATTGCAAATCTAGTGAATGTCATGATGAACTATTTTTTGATTTATGGGATATGGATTTTTCCACGTCTTGAAGTTACAGGTGCAGCTATTGCAACAACAATCGGACATTTTGTTGCTTTCATTATTGCGATACGTTCAATTCGCAAAAAAGATGGTTACTTATTCATGAGCTATAAAGAAACCACTAAGTTTGATAAAGAGACACTTGCTTCTCTATATAGCATTAGCAAGTCTGCATTTATTGAACAAGTATTTATTCGTATAGGTTTCTTAACATACATTCGTGCTGTAGCTGGATTGGGCACAGTAGCGCTAGCTACACATCAAATTGTAACAAATATTATGGTGATATCATTTTCGATTGGGGATGGATTGTCGATTGCCAACTCATCATTAACAGGTCAAAGTCTTGGAGCTAAAAGGTCTGATTTGGCTATTCTGTATGGCAAAATATCGCAATCCATAGGCTTGATTCTAGCTATCATCTTTAGTGGTTTGCTTGCGATATTCAGAGAATCAGTGATGTTCATGTTTACAAATGATCCTGAACTTATTTCTCTTGGATCAGATATGATGTTAGTCTTGTCAGTGATTATTCTCTTTCAAATCATTCAAGTTATTGTTACAGGAGCATTGCGTGGTGCAGGGGATGTTAAGTTTGTGGCTGCGCTCTCTTTGTTTAGTGTGACGTTTTTAAGGCCTATTCTCACTTACGTTTTTGCATATACTCTGGGGTTGGGTTTACTGGGTGCATGGTTATCGGTTTTAGTAGATCAGATTGCTCGACTTGTAATTACTCGGAGTAGGTTTTTAGCGGCTAAATGGACGCTTATCAAGGTATAAGTTCAAAAATTATCATGGTAAAACATGCACAAATAGGTTATAATAAAAACGTTAGAAAAGCTTATAGGAGGAAAAAATGTCCAAAAAATTTATGACTATGGATGGAAACACCGCCACTTCTCATGTTGCTTATGCGTTCACAGAAGTAGCTGGAATCTATCCGATTATCCCGTCTTCAAATATGGCTGAACTTGTTGATGCATGGGCGTCACAAGGAAGAAAAAACATCTTCGATTCAGTCGTTAAAGTTGTCGAAATGCAATCTGAGGCAGGCGCTGCTGGTGTTGTACACGGTGCTTTACAAGGAGGCACATTATCATCAACGTTCACAGCATCTCAAGGTTTGCTGCTAATGATACCTAACATGTATAAATGGGTTGGAGAGCTTTTACCAGCGGTTATGCATGTATCTGCACGTGCTATTGCAACTCGTGCATTATCAATTTTTGGAGATCATCAAGATATTTATGCTGCCAGACAAACTGGTGTATCAATGATTGCTTCTCATTCTGTTCAAGAAGCAATGGACCTTGCAGGAGTTGCGCATTTAAGTGCAATAAAAGCTTCTGTACCAATGTTGCATTTCTTTGATGGTTTTAGAACATCACATGAAGTTCAAAAAATTGAGGTTATTGATTATGAGGACTTAGCTAAGCTTGTTGACTATGAAGCATTAGAGAAGTTCCGTGCTAGAGCTTTGAATCCACACACCAATCCAGTAACACGTGGTGGTGCTGAAAATGATGATATTTATTTCCAAGGTAGAGAAGCTCAAAATATTCACTATTCTAAGGTCGGTGACATTATCGCTGATTATATGAAGAAAATATCAGAGTTAACAGGTCGTCATTATGCGCCTTTCACTTACTATGGTGATCCTGAAGCGACACGAGTAATCATCGCTATGGGTTCTGTAACTGAAACCATCTCAGAAGTTGTTGATGCTCTAAATGAAAATGGTGAGAAAGTTGGTATGATCAAAGTTCATTTATACCGTCCTTTCAGAGCTGATTTCATCAAAGAAGTATTGCCGAAATCTGTAGAAAAAATTGCAGTTTTAGATCGCACAAAAGAAGTTGGTACACTTGAGCCACTTTACATGGAAGTCAATGAAGCGCTTAAAGGATTTAACAATATTGAGTTAATCATAGGTGGACGTTATGGTCTATCAAGTAAAGATACTCAACCTGAAGATATTAAAGCCGTGTATGATCATCTAAATAGTGAGAAACCATTTAGTGGATTTACAATCAGTATCACTGATGATGTGACACATCTTTCATTAACTTCTGATAAATCATTTGAAATTAAATCTGACTATACAGCTTGTTTATTTTATGGTTTAGGTTCAGATGGTACTGTTTCAGCAAATAAAAACTCTATTAAGATTATTGGTGATCATACTGATTTATACTCACAAGCTTATTTTGCATATGATTCTAAAAAAGCTGGTGGTGCTACGCGATCAAACTTACGATTTGGTAAGTCACCAATACGTTCAACTTATTACATTAGAAAAGCAGACTTTATCTCTTGTTCTTTAGATTCATATCTATTCAGATACGATATGCTTAGAAACTTAAAACAAGGTGGTACATTCTTATTATCAACTTCATATAAAGCTGAAGATTTAGAAAAACACCTTCCTAAGCGAGTGAAAAAGCAGTTGGCAGAGAAGAATGCAAAATTCTACATTATTGATGCCAATACAATTGCTGAGTCAATTGGAATGGGACGTCGTACAAATACAATTCTTCAATCTTCATTCTTCGCATTAAACCCAAGTATCTTACCTTATGATGAAGCTATTGAATACATGAAGGACGCAGCTGAGAAATCCTATGGTAAAAAAGGTCATGAAATTGTTGAACTAAACTATAAAGCGATTGATATGGGTAAAGATGGGTTAGTTGAAATCAATGTTAATCCTGCATGGGCAGATTTAGAAATTGGCAATACCCGTACATCAACAGGTGATGAGTATTTTGATGAATTTGTTGCTCCAATTAACAATTTAGAAGGTTATGACTTACCAGTTTCGGCATTCTTAGAAAACAATGTTATTGATGGATCAATGAGAAACAATGTTGCATTTAACGAACATAGAACAATTGCTACTCAAGTTCCAAAATGGATTCCAGAAAACTGTATTCAATGTGGATTCTGTTCATTTGTATGTCCGCATGCAACAATCAGAACATTCTTATTAGATGAAAATGAAGTGAAGAATGCTCCAATGGAGTTTGAGACATTAACTCCAATGGGTAAAGGTGTCGATCATCTTCGTTATCGTGTCATGGTATCTCCAGACAACTGTGTTGGATGTTCACTATGTTCTGTTGAGTGTCCTGGAAAAGGTGGCAAAAAAGCACTTGTTATGACTGATGTCAACGAGCAATTGCATGAAGCACCTTTAGCAAATTACTTATATAAAGAAGTAACTTACAAATCTGAATTCTTCCCTACAGATACAATTAAAGGAAGCCAATTCTTAATGCCATACTTTGAAGTTTCAGGAGCATGTGCTGGTTGTGGAGAAACACCTTACTATCGTTTAGTAACACAACTTTATGGTAGTGATATGATGATATCAAATGCTACTGGTTGTTCTTCAATTTATTGCGGTTCAACACCATCATCTCCATTTGTAAATGATAAAGATGGTAAAGGTGTGGCTTGGGCTAACTCATTATTTGAAGACAATGCTGAATATGGCTTTGGTATGAAAATAGCACAAGAGTTTAAGTCACAGCAACTAGTTAAACGTTTTGAAGCTGCTAAAGCTGAGTTTGAGCCTGAGCTTGTTGAGTTAGTTGATCAGTATTTAGAAGTTAAAAATGATCGCAACAAAGAAAAAGAAGTTGTTCCTCAACTTGTTGAGTTATTGAAAAAATCAAAATCAGAGAAAGCTGCAGAGCTACTGAAAGAAGAGAGAGACTTTGTTAGTAAGTCTGTCTGGATTGTCGGTGGTGATGGTTGGGCTTATGATATTGGATTTGGTGGATTAGATCACGTTATTGCAAATAGTTTGAATGTCAATATCTTGATTTTGGATACTGAAGTTTACTCAAATACAGGTGGACAATCATCAAAAGCTTCTCAGGCTGCCTCTATTGCGAAGTTCGCTGCTGGTGGGAAACCTACTGGTAAAAAGGATTTAGGCTTGATGGCAATGATGTATGGTCATGTTTATGTAGCTAGTATTGCAATGGGTGCCAATCGCGTTCAAACAATTAAAGCATTGAAGGAAGCTGAAGCATATGATGGTCCATCGGTCATCATCGCTTACTCCCCATGTATTGAACACGGAATTAAGGGTGGACTTGCAAATCATCAAATAACACAAAAAGCTGCTGTTGAATGTGGTTATTGGACGTTGTATCGTTTCAATCCAGCTAATGAAGAGAAACCACTCACAGTTGACTATGCAAAACCTGATTTCAGTAAGTTCCGTGACTTTGTCATGACAGAAACTAGATTCAATCAACTACCAAATGCAAATCCATTTGAAGCTGAAAAGCTCTTGGATAAAGCAGCATTGGATGCTGAAAAACGATTTGGTCGCTTAATGAAATTAGCGAGAGATTAATATTAATCAGAGTGCTTAGCACTCTGATTTTTACAATGGGATGGAGGACTATGAAAGTATTACTATATTTTGAAGGTGAATCAATTATTTCGAAGTCTGGCATTGGAAGAGCTATGAAACACCAAATGGCAGCTTTGAAACATGCTGGTGTTGATTTTACAATTGATCCAAAAGACGATTATGATATTCTCCATATAAACACCATTGGTTTTACAAGTCCGCTTATAATTAATCAAGCAAGACGCCATAACAAGAAAGTGATCTACCATGCTCATTCTACGGAGGAGGATTTTCGCGATTCATTTGTTTTGTCTAATCAAGTTGCTCCGTTTTTTAAGAAACATTTAACGAATCTTTACTCTAGTGCTGACTATATCATTACACCAACCCCTTATAGTAAATCACTTTTAGAAGGTTATGGTATCACCATACCTATCGTGGCGATTAGTAATGGTGTTGATGTAACAAGGTATCAGTACGATTCAGACAAGGTAGACGCATTCTATCGCTATTTCTATTTATCGAAACAAGACAAGATAATTGTGTCTGCAGGATTACATATAAAGAGAAAAGGTATTATTGATTTTATCGAAGTGGCAAGAAAGCTGCCTGAGTACACATTCATTTGGTTTGGTCATACATCTAAAATCGTAACATTAAAGGAGGTTAGAGAGGTATTAGAAGAACCTCCTAAAAATGTTAGACTGCCTGGGTATGTTAAGGGACCTGTTTTTGAAGGTGCATTTTCATGTGCAGATGCTTTCTTCTTTCCTTCGTATGAAGAAACGGAAGGAATAGTTGTTTTAGAGGCACTAGCAGCAAGTCAAGAAGTGATAATCAGAGATATTGGTGTGTATGATCCGTGGTTAGTTTCTGGAAAAAATTGCTTCAAAGGGAAGACGAATGATGAATTTGTTGATATTATCAAAGGTGTAGTAGAGAAGAAACATAAGACGATTCGAAGAAATGCTTTTGAAACCGCAGAACTAAGAAGTCTAGAGATTATTGGGCAGCAACTCAAAGGTGTTTATGAGAGAGTTTTAAACAAACAGTGATACTTTGGACGTGGAGAACTTATGAGAATAGGATTATTTACAGATACTTACGCTCCTGATATTAATGGTGTTGTGAGTTCAATCATGACATTACAGGAGTCCCTTATTGAACAAGGACACGATGTTTTCATTATCACAACAAAACATGGTTTGTTGTCGATTAAGTTTGAGAACAATGTTTTGCGTTTGCCTGGAATTGAAATAAAAAAAATGTATGGATATATTCTAACAACACCGATGCAGTTTAGAGCGTATAACATTGTAAAAGAAATGAAGTTAGACATAATTCATGTTCACACTGAGTTTGGTGTTGGTGTTTTTGGGCATATAGTTGGAAAGATGTTGAAACTGCCGATTGTGTCAACCTATCATACGACATATGAGGATTATACTCATTATGTAAATACATTTAATCTTAAAAGTGTTGAAAGCATAGCGAAAAAGACAGTTATCAAATTGAGTAGAATCTTTGGTTCATCAAGTATAGCAATTATAGCTCCTTCTGAAAAAACTAAAGAGATGTTGCTAAGATATGGGATTAAACGAGAGATTTTTGTTGTTCCGACTGGATTAAATCTAGAACGGTTCGATAATTCAAAAAAAGATGTAGTAGCAGTTCAAAATTTGAAAGAAAAAGCTGGTATAAGTGCGAATGATAAAGTAGTTGTATTTGTTGGGAGACTCGCTAAAGAGAAAAGCATTGATTTAATCATTGATGGTTTTAAGCTTGTTGCAGAAAGTCACCGTTTTATTAAACTAATAATTGTAGGAGGCGGCCCAAGTGAAGAGGCTCTGCATCAAAAGGTTAGAAGTCTGAACTTAAATGAGCAAGTTGTCTTTTTAGGTAAAATACCGAGTGTCGAAATTCCTTCAATATACCATATGGCGGATGCATTTATTTCTGCGTCTTTAACTGAAACACAAGGTTTGACTTTTATCGAAGCTATGGCTGCGGGACTTCCGCTTTTTGCTCGATTTGATTATGTAATAAGTGATTTGCTCATTGATGATGAGACCGGGTATTACTTTGATAATCCTGAGACAATGGCTAATGTAGTTATGCAATATTTTCTGTTACCTCAAGAAAAACAAGATGCTATGAGTAAAAAAGCAAAGAAATCAGTCAAAATTTATGATCGTAGATTTTTTGCGCAAAGAGTTACGGAAGTTTATCAAAAAGCTCAAAAGTTATATCACACGTCGTATCTTGTTGAAAGGTTAGATTACAGAGGTGAGTATGTTAAATTGCATATTAGTAGTGCTTATGAGAAAATGGACTTCACATTACTTTTTGAATCATTAAAAGCGAGAGGAATCAAGGAGAATGCCATGATAAGTAGTAGCGATATAGAACTTATTAGCAAAGATGAAAAACTAGCTTTGGCTTATAAAGAGTGCATACGTAAGCTAGCATATAAAGATCGAACTAGAAAGGAAATCTATGATTTTCTCTCAGAAAAAACAAGTCTTGATGCTTACCAAATGAATAAAGTGATTGATCTTTTAGAAGCTCAAAATCTTATTAATGATGAAGAGTTAGTTAAATCAGCAGTTTCATATTATCGATCATTACTTATTGGTAAGAGAAAAATTGTTAATACACTTATAAAAAGAGGTATCCCTCCTTCTTTGTTAGAGGAACATTTGTTAGATGATGATTCTTCATTTGAATCACAAAATGCTTTGAGACTTGCAACCAAATACAAAGAGAAATTAACAGGTGTCTCTGTAAATGCTAAGCGAGATAAAATCCGAAGGAAATTAGTTCAGGATGGTTATGATAGCAATGTTATTAACCATACACTATCAATATTAGATTTCAAAAATGAGTATACAGAGGAAGAAGAAAACTGTAAAAAGGTAGCAGTCAAACTAAGAGAAAATTATACCAAGCGAAATATTGATCAAGCCAAACAACATAAGAAACTTGTTCAAGCATTAGCAAACAAAGGGTTCGAATATGATTTAATAAAAAGAGTATTAGAAGATTTGGAAGGAGATTATTATTTTGAAAATGATTAATCAATTAAATGAAAAAGAGAAGATTGAGATGCCATTGTTGGTTTCTCAAGTGACTCAAGGAGTGACAACGTCTGGTGCCCCTTATCTATCGGTAGTTTTCCAAGACAAGAGTGGTTCTATTGATGGAAAGCTTTGGGATGTGAAAGATGATCAGTCTGTACTAATAAAGCCTGGAGCTATTCTTACTGTTGTTGGAGAAGTTTTGAGATATCGCAATTCATTGCAACTGAGAATTCACAATGTGTTATCTGCAAGTGAACAGTATGAAGTGGCTGATTTCGTTGAAGAAACAAACATTCCAATAGAACATCTAAAAGAGCGAATCAATACAGTAGTAGATTCACTAGATGATGAGATTATCAAAGGAATCACTAAAGAGATTATTAAACGATATGAAAATGAGCTTTACGAGTATCCTGCTGCGTCTAGAAATCACCATGATTTTAAAGGAGGCTTGGCTACGCATGTTGTAGCAATGATAGAGATTGGTGAGTTTGTGTTATCAAAGTATTCATTGCTTAATCGTGATTTATTAATGGCTGGAATTTTACTTCATGACATTGGAAAAGTTTTTGAGTTATCAGGACCGATTTTAACAGAGTACACTTTAAAAGGAAAACTGCTTGGACATATCTCTATGATTAACTCTTTAATACATGAGGTTGCTGTTGAAAATAAATGGGTTGATAAGGAACAGACAGTATTGTTATCACATATGGTGTTATCTCATCATGGTCAATATGAGTATGGATCACCTGTGTTACCAATGTTAGCCGAGGCTGAAGTTTTAAATATTATTGATAACCTAGATGCTAGATTAAATATGTTTGAGAAGCTGTTTGAAACAACTGAACCTCAAACGTTTTCAGCGAGAGTGTTTTCGCTTGAGAACAGAAGTTTCTACCGTATGAAGTAATAATGATTTAACCGTAAACAAATAAACATTAGGAGATTAGTCACTAATGTTTTTTTTATTGCTTAAATTGTTAAAGTTGAAGAAGTTCAAACAGATAAAAACAGAGCTGTCGTCTATAATGATGATTAAAATAAGCTAATCTTTGATGATTTTGTTTTTAATATTCTCCAAATCAATATTATCTGCTGATCTCATTGAAATTGAGATACCATCATTTGAGTCATATCGTGGAATTAAATGGAGATGAAAGTGCATGATTGTTTGACCAGCAATTTCATTCACATTTGCAATTATGTTCATCCCTTGTGCTCCAAGATTTGACATTATTTTATTTCCAATAGCTTGAGAGACAGAAGTCACTTTGTTTAGTATTTCTTTAGGGCAATCTAAAAAGTTCTCGGTGTGCTCTTTTGGAATTATTAAAGTATGTCCTATTGTTGTTTGAGAGATATCTAAAATTGCTAGAACACTTTCATCTTCGTAAATAATATGAGCTGGTATATCTTTATTAACTATTTTGCAAAAAATGCACATAAACATTCCCTCCTTAACTCTATTATAAAGAAAAAAACCACTATTTCTAGCGGCTTGGTAAATAATCTTTATATGATTGCATCAGTGCATCGAATATTGCCTTGTCGTAGACATCGAAGTTTCCTTCTTGGAAATAGTTGACGAACATCATTTGATTTACTGAATTTAACAAAGCTAATTCTTCTACTATTTCATCTGCAAATCTGTTTGCTGCTACTTCAACAACCTGAACAACATAGTATTTCCCAGTTGATTCTTGCTCTATAGGAGAACTTGTTAATGTTGGAACTTCACTTTGCGAAATAAATGATGAAACCGCAGAAGGTAATCCACTTTCTTTATGCACTAGCTTCAATGCACCTTTGTATGATACAGATGTTGAGTGTTCATTTGCGACTTCTTCGACATTGCCACCTGCTTTTATTGCTTCAAGTGCCTCTGTTGCTTGAGCTAAGTCGTTAAATTCGATAATTCTAACTTTTCTTGGTGAGTATGTAGTCACTAACAAATCAAAATTCTCATTTATGAACTTTTCTGTCAATAGGGCTTCTTGAGCACTTGGGATAAGCGCTCTTTCAAAGTAATCTTGTTCACTGGTAAATCCATAAAGTGAAATATTTGTTAGGAAAGCTTCTCCAAATAGTTCCTTTACATATTCTAAGTCTTCTTGTGCTTTTGCTCTAACTTCATCATTAACAGGTAACTCTTGATCCATTATGATTCGTTTTGCCATTTCAATAACCAAACTTGCAGGATCTTGATTAATCATGATAGAAAAGAAGTGTTCTTTACTGAATGAGCTATCACCAACTGATAATACAGTTTCTCTAGGATTGGATACGTTAACATATGCGTTTGAGCAACCAACGAGCGTTAGTGAGAGCACAACCAATGTTATTAGTTTTTTCATGGTTATTCGTCCTCCATTCCAATGATGTAGTTTTCTAATTGCTGATACAGTGTATCATTGTCATAGAAATCAAGTCCAAGCACTTTCGCTGATTCCCAAATCATTTTTTGCTGTGCTGCTGAGTTTGAAGAAATGAGTGCAGATACAAAACCATCTTCATCACGTAAGTCGTCTAAATCTGCGGTGTCTAAGCGAATAATATGATATCCATAAGTTGTTTTAATCCACTCACTGAGATTGTTGGTAGAATCTAAAGCCAGAGCGGCATTTAAAAATTCTGGAACAAAATTAGTGTTAGCATCCATATATCCTAAAGCACCGTTGTTTACTGCACTTGCAGTATCATCTGAGAAATTCTTGGCTACTTCTTCGAAGCTTGTACCAGATTCTAACGCTTCAATAGCACTGTCCCATCTATTTTGTTCTTCTTCGGTTGGATTATTAGGGTCATCCATTGCTATGAGTATGTGACTGACTTTTCGAGGTTTATTTGAGGTTAAGAAAGGTAATATATATTCTTCTTCGTTATCAAATAAATATTTGGTTGTGAGTTCATCTAACATGAATAGATGAGCGAAATAGTCTTTTAGTTCATTGATGTCTTGATATCCAACGGCATTTAAAGCTTGTCGAAGTATTCTTTCATAGTCATCGCCGTAATACTCTTTAAAGCTATTAATAGTACTATCGGCTTGAATTCTAGCTTCGGAAATTATATCAGCTGTTAAATCACCTTTTTGTTCAACAACAGCTCTTTCAATTAAAGCATATGCTGCTGAGATTCCGATTTCATCAAATAACTCATTGTAAAACTCATCTGCTGTTATAAATTGTCCGTTTATTTCAAAAACAATATCATTTCCATCGATTCTTTTACCACGTAAAACATCTTTTGTTTGATCGTATATAAAGTAACCAATTGCAAATGCGAACAGAGTTGAGACAATAATTATGAACCAAAATCGCTTAAAAAAATCTTGCATACAAACCTCCTTGTAACTTATCCATTATAAAAGATTAGTGGCTAAAATGCAATGAATGCATACCGATAGAGCAAAGATTAACTATTCTATTCATTAATTGTTAAAAATATGTCAAAACGAATCGTTTTGTTTGAGGTATGACATTGGTTTTGTTAAAATAGGTTGAGGAAGGAATGGTATATATGTCAATACTAGAAATTAAAGATCTCCACGTAGAGATTGATGGAAATAAAATTCTAAAAGGAGTTTCCTTACAGGTTAAGTCTAACGAAATTCATGCACTTATGGGACCTAACGGAAATGGGAAATCTACTTTAGTGTCTACAATTATGGGACATCCAAAATATGAAGTTACACAAGGAACAGTTACATTTGATGGACAAGATGTTCTTACAATGGAAGTCGATGAGCGTAGTAAAGTTGGATTATTTTTAGGAATGCAATATCCACAAGAAGTTTCAGGTGTTACTAACTCAGATTTCTTAAAAGCAGCTATCAATTCAAGAAGAGATACACCTGTGTCGTTGTTTTCGTTTATTAAAGATATGGAAGGTGCCATTGAAGCTTTAGAGATGAAGTCTGATTTAGCCCATCGTTATGTTAATGAAGGTTTCTCAGGTGGTGAGAAAAAACGCAATGAAATTCTTCAAATGCTTTTGCTTAAACCAAAAATTGCTATGTTAGATGAAATTGACTCTGGTTTAGATATTGATGCACTGAAGATCGTAGCAAATGTAATTAATGACATGGTAACTACTCGTGATATGGGGATGATTATTGTATCTCATTATGAGAGATTCTTTCACTTAATCACACCAACACATACGCATGTAATGTTAGATGGTAAGATTGTCATGAGTTCCGATGCATCTTTAGTAACAAAAATTGATCAGGAAGGTTATGAGTGGATTGCAAAGGAGTTGGGAGTTGAAATCGTAGAAGATAAACCAACAAAAAAACAACCAGTTAGTATTGTTGCGTGTGCTGCCAATGAACCTAGAGGTAATCAAGATGGCAAGTTCTAATTTTCATGTGAATCAATCTGATCGAATTGTTCTAAATCAAGGATCTTTGCAAACAATTCTGGTTAATGTTGAAGATGACATGAATTTAGAGATAGATATACCAAAGAACACATCGGGAAATTGCTTCATGACTGTTAGTGGAAATGGTGTGTTTCGGTTAAATGTTAATGCTGAAACCAACTCAGATTGGTCCATTTTAATAATGAATGAAAGTGATGATTCAATTTCTTTTGATGAAAACTGGAATTTAAAGAAAAATGCACATGTTTATTTGTCTATTGGTGAGTTAACATCAGGCGATCATGTCAAGAATGCACTCTTTCATTTATTGGAAGAAGGATCTTCGATTAATGTTAGAGGAGCAAATCTTGTACAGTCAAAACTTTTTGCCACTTTAAAAGCAATTCATTATAAAGGTAATACAACAGCGCAAATTGATAACTACGGTATTGTGCTTCAAGAGTGTGAATACACGTTAGATGTTATTGGTCAAATTGAGAAGGCAGCAAAAAATGCAAAAACTCACCAAATTAGCCGTGTAATGAATTTTGGTTTAAAACCAAAAACATCAGTGAATCCTAAGCTTATTATTGATGAAAATGATGTTGAAGCTTCGCATGCAGCGTCGATGGGTCAACCGGATGTGTTGCAAGTACACTATTTGCAGTCTCGCGGTTTAAGTAAAAGCGAAGCATTAAAGTTAATTTCATTAGGGTACTTGTTACCGATTGTAGATGTGATTGAAGACGAAGTAGTAAAAGAGAAACTCAAAGACGCCGTAATAGAAAAAGTGAGTCAGTCATGTTTGATGTAATGGAAATCAGAAAAGATTTTCCAATGCTTAATCATGTAAATGAAAAGGGGTTGCCGCTCGTTTATTTTGACAATGCAGCGACAACTTTCAAACCACAAGTCGTCATAAATGCCGTTATGAACTATTACACTAATCAATCTGTAAATATTCATCGTGGTGATTATGATCTTTCTTATCAAGTCTCTAATGCATATGAGAATGCACGAAACACGATTGCTGATTTCATAAACTGTGATCGAAATGAAGTTGTGTTTACATCAGGTGCTAGTGAGTCATTGAATATTATTGCTCATGGTTGGGGAGAAAAATTTCTAAATCCTGGAGATGTAGTACTTTCTACAGAGGCTGAGCATGCTTCAAATATTTTGCCTTGGTTTAAGACGGTTGAGAGAACTAAAGCAAAATTGGAGTTTATTCCCTTAACTTCTCAAGGGGAATTAACTGTTGAAAATTTTGAGAAGGTTATGAATGAGAATGTAAAAGTTGTTACTTTAGCTAGTATTACAAACGTACTCGGATACATTGCGCCTATAAAAGAAATTACTGAAATTGCACATCGCTATGGAGCAATAGTTGTGGTTGATGGAGCACAATCAGTTCCGCATATACCTACTGATGTCAAAGAATGGGATGTTGACTTTCTTGCATTTTCTGCTCATAAGATGGTGGGTCCTACTGGGGTTGGGGTCCTTTATGGTAAATATGATTTATTGGAGTTGACCGATCCTTATATGCTTGGTGGCGGTAGTAATGCTCGTTTTGATGTATGTGGCAATATCTTACTTAAAAAATCCCCTTATAAATTTGAGGCCGGTACTCCTGCCATTGAAGCTGTTTTAGGTTTTGAGGCAGCTGTAAAATACCTTAAGGCAATTGGGATGGATAAAATTCAAGCTTATGAGCATGGATTGAGATCTTACTTAGTAGAACAGCTAAAGGGAATGGATCATATTGAACTATATAATCCAAACACCGACACAGGGATCTTAACATTCAATGTTAAAGGTATTTTTGCTCAAGATGCTGCAAGTTATATTAACGCTAATGGTATTGCAGTGAGAGCTGGAAATCATTGTGCAAAAATATTAATGGATCTTCTTAACACTTCTGAAACGATTAGAGCTAGTTTATACTTTTATAACACTATTGAAGAGATAAATAAGTTTGTGGAAGTTGTTCGCGAAATAACGCTTGAAAAATGTATCGAGTTGTATGTATAAATACCTAAAGGAGAATGATGATGAAAATTGACAATCCAATGGTGCTTAGGCAAATTATTATGGACCATTATCAATATCCAAGGAATAAGCGTGTTTGTGAGCATGCTAATTGCAAAACGGTTCACATGGCAACAGAGTCATGCATAGATGATATCCAGGTTCAAGCAGTTGTAGAGAACGGGATTATAAAAGATGTTTGTTTTGAAGGTATAGCTTGTACGATATCTACAGCTTCAACGTCCATACTAACTGAATTAATGAAAGGCAAGAGCCTTGTAGAGGCGAAAAGTTTAATCAATTTGTATTTTGATATGATTGATCTTAAGCCTGTTGATACAGAACCACTCCAGGAAGCAGTTGCGTTTGTTAATGTTGGCAAACAAGCAAATAGAATTAGATGTGCTACCATTGGATGGACAGCATTAAGAGAAATTATTGAAGAAAGTGAGGATAATCATGACAAATAATGTAAATATCCCAAAAGATGAATACAAATACGGTTTTGCTGATAAAGATGTCAGTGTATATAGAACAAAAAAAGGTATTTCAAAAGAAATAGTAGAAGAGATATCGTTAATCAAAGGCGAGCCTGAGTGGATGCGTGAATTTAGAGTAAAAGCCTTTGAAGCTTTTGAACAAAAGAAAATGCCTACATGGGGCGCAGACTTATCAGGAATTGATTTTAATGATTATACATACTACATAAAACCTAGCGAACGGATGGAGTCAAGTTGGGATGATGTTCCAGATACTATCAAAGATACATTTAATAGACTTGGTTTACCGGAAGCAGAACAGAAATTCTTATCAGGTATTTCAACCCAGTATGATTCTGAAGTTGTTTATCATAACATGCTTAAGGAAGTTGAAGAGAAAGGAATCATATTTTTAGATACTGATTCTGGATTACGAGAACATCCTGAATTATTCAAGAAGTTTTTTGGATCAGTTGTTCCTTACTATGATAATAAGTTTGCAGCATTAAATAGTGCTGTATGGTCTGGTGGTTCATTCATTTATGTGCCTAAAGGTGTTAAACTAGACAAACCTTTGCAATCATATTTTAGAATTAATAGTGAAAGCATGGGTCAGTTTGAAAGGACATTAATCATTGTTGATGAAGGAGCCGATGTTCATTATGTTGAAGGATGCACTGCACCGATTTACAAAAAGGACTCATTACATGCTGCTGTCGTAGAAATAATAGTGCATAAAAATGCGAAATGTCGATATACAACAGTGCAGAACTGGTCAACAAATGTTTTGAATCTTGTAACCAAAAGAGCTAAGGTTTTGGATCATGGGGTTATGGAATGGATTGACGGTAATATTGGTTCTAGTATAACGATGAAATATCCTGCTTGTATTTTAGCTGGAGAATATGCCAGAGGGTTGACAATCTCAATTGCAGTAGCTGGCAAAAATCAAATATTAGATGCAGGAGCTAAAATGATTCATACCGCTCCTAATACATCAAGTACGATTATATCTAAATCAATAGCCAGAAATTCAGGATCTGTGAATTATCGCGGTATGGTTAAACACGTCCCATCAGCAATTGGTGCTAAGTCAAAGATTGAGTGTGACACATTATTATTAGATGACCAATCAACTAGTGATACGCTACCAACAAATATTGTTGGTAACAATCAATCAATCATTGAACATGAAGCCTCAGTATCCAAAATTTCTGAAGAGCAACTGTTTTATCTAATGTCTCGTGGTTTGACAGAAGAACAAGCTGCTGAAACAATAATTCTTGGGTTCTTAGAACCATTCACTAGGGAGTTACCAATGGAATATGCTGTTGAGTTAAATCAGCTTCTGCGTCTAGAAATGGAAGGCTCAATTGGTTAAAACTACTGATTAGAAAAGCAAATCACTTATATTTATTAAGAAGTCTCGATTTATTTAAATCTTGACTTCTTTTTTAAGAAACTAACTACTTTGAACAATATAAACAGGAAAAGTATATGATTTCTATATTTTCACATAATTTCACATTTTTATAATGTAATATTGCGTTTAACAAATGATAAATTAAAGTTGCAAGAAATAATAACTTGCTTTGTATTGGTCCTCTTCTCCTACATAATATCCCCTTAAATGACCATACAAAATTCTTTCCCCTTAAAAATAACGAAAAAAAGGCAATAAGCCTTTTTTTCGTTATTTAGGTTGACAGCATGTCTTCCTCATTATAATATTATAAGTGGACTTTGGTCCAGAGAACGGTAATACTATCACTATCCCTTCCCCCCATGAATGAGATATAGTGGTTGTTACCGTTTTTTTTATTTGTATCTAAAATTGATATCAAATTTGAAAGTGCCATCAAGGTAGTACTTCCTAGTTATTCTATCACTTAGTGTTGTTAAAATTTCATAAGGAATTGTATCTAATATTGTTGCTATATCGTCACAGTTTTGTGAGTCACCGATAATTTCAACAATCTCATCTTTGCAATTATCGGGATATTCGATAATTATCTGATCCATGCAAATTCTTCCCAATATTCGCGATGGATTACCATTAATAAATAAGTGATGATTTTGAAGTTTTCGATTTAATCCATCAGCATATCCAATGGGTAGGATTGCAACCAACTGATCACAATCAGACTTATATGTGGCGGAGTAGCTTATAACTTCATTAGTTAAAACCTTTTTTATTTGTGTTACGTGAGTATAGAGACTTAACACTGGTTGAAGTTCTTTTGATTTTTTAGAGTATCCATACATTGCTAAGCCACATCTTATTGCATTTGAAATAGTATCATGATGAGAGAAAACCGCATCTGAGTTTGAGATATGGATCCATTTGAAGTGATAATTTGTAGATTCAAGAAATTCATTAAATTTTCGATACTGTTCAAGTATATAACTGTTGTCTAAGGCATCGGCACTATGATAATGGGTGAAAATCCCTTCTAAATCGATGCTGTTTTTTTCGCAAGTTGCCATTACTTCTTTAAAATCATGGATGTTCTTAATTCCTAATCTATTCATTCCACTATCGATTTTTACGTGTGCCTTAAGCTTGCTTATCTCATGGTCTTCTTCAAGCAATTGATTCAAAAATTCTAATGAAACTATTGAAATTGTTATGTTCCTTTCAATGCAAATCATAACATGCTTAGGATCAACATAACCAAGAATTATAATTGGGAATGAAATCCCTGCAACACGTAACTCGACTGCTTCATCTAAAGAAGATACACACAAATAATCGACTTCAGATTGATTCGTTAAAAATTCAGAAATAGGAACTGCGCCATGTCCGTAAGCATTCGCTTTTACGACGCAAAATAGTGATTTTTTGCCACTTTCTTTTGAGAGTATTTTTAGATTGTGCTTCATCTTGTCTAGATTAATATTTATATAGGTATCTCTATAATTCATAATGATTTCCTTACACGATTCTAGAGTTCATAAATGCATAGTATATTGCATAAATACGAAATAGTAATCCTAAAATATTGTTAATACTAACTGAAAGCCAAAGTCTTATGATAAGTAAAGATACTTCAATAAAATTACTTAAACTTTGAAACGCCAATAATCCTGTATAAGCAAAAATATCTCCAAGAAATATTGCGGATAAAGTTAATATTGCACCAAGATAAGAGAATTTTATTTGGACACCTCTTCCTTGATTTCTGATAATTCTAGATAATCCAAAACCTATAGCAACATAAAGTATTGAAAGTTGTACTCCTATTAGTCTTGTTAATAATCCATAAAGAGTAGAAAGAGCTAAAGCACTGATAATGCCAATGATAATTGCTTTAGTATATCTCTCGTTTTGAGTTAATGCTTTTGTGTTGAAAATACGTAACATATAGCCTCCTTAATTCTGTAAGTATAGCATATTTGCTAATGATTGATTCTATTTTATACAATTTTTCAAATCAAATTTAACTTGTATTACTACGCTCATTTTTCTACGATATCCTTGAAAGTGCAAAAACTAATTAGGTTAAAACATTATTATTATTGCACATTCAACAGTTTTTGTGTGTTTTGAGATACATTTTTTCGGTTTATACTTTCAAAGCCGAATGAGAACTAGTGATTTTATAGAATAAAAGACGATACTTAAGGTTGATGATAGAGGTTGATTTGTACTCGATTTTCAAACAAAATTTGAAGAAAACAAGCGAAATAGTTTTTAAATTACAAAGTTGAAATCATAATCATGAAATGTGTTGACGTACTTTTGAATTGTATGTTATATTATTAAAGCACTACTATGTGTTAGTGGAGGTTTAGCTCAGTTGGGAGAGCATCTGCCTTACAAGCAGAGGGTCGGCGGTTCGAGCCCGTCAACCTCCACCATTTATTATGTCGCCGACTTAGCTCAATTGGCAGAGCAACTGATTTGTAATCAGTAGGTTGTAGGTTCGAGTCCTATAGTCGGCACCATTATTTTCTTACCGGAAGGATAGCGAAGTGGTTAAACGCGGTAGACTGTAAATCTACTCTCTATGAGTTCGGGGGTTCAAATCCCTCTCCTTCCACCATTCTTGGGGTATAGCCAAGCGGTAAGGCATCAGACTTTGACTCTGACATTCCCTGGTTCGATCCCAGGTACCCCAGCCAAATTGTGACCCGTTAGCTCAGGTGGTAGAGCAACTGACTTTTAATCAGTGGGTCGAAGGTTCGAGTCCTTTACGGGTCACCAATTTGCGAGTGTAGTTCAATGGTAGAACTTCAGCCTTCCAAGCTGACTACGGGGGTTCGATTCCCCTCACTCGCTCCAAGGGTGTATATAAACGCACAATCAATAATTGATTGTGCGTTTTTTGTTTTAATTTTTCTATGAAAATTTAGGAACATAATCAATATCTTCAAAGTAATATGTAGGTGATGCAAATGTTTTTAAGTTCAGTATTTAGAATATATCCTAGCACAGAACAAAAGGAAATATTGGAGAAATTGATTGATGGTTTTAATTATGAAACAAACAGGATAATCAATTATTTTATAGATTATCAAAGTGAAAGGTTTGTTGAGTATAAACAAATAAACGATGTTGTTCCATGGAGTTCAAAAAATGAGGTGATAAAACAAGCAAGGATTGATTTCAGAAAAGTGATGGTTGGACATTCAAAAGTTAGTCGATTCTCCTATGATTTCTGTAAATGGAGTAATATGAGTTTTAGGTTCATTGAAAACCAGGAATTACTAATTGAAACATCTAAACGAGAGATGATAGTTTTAAAGGTGCATTATAATGATTTTATCAAAGACAAGATTGATAATACTATCATAACTTCATTGAAAATTAGAAAAATAAAGAGTAAATGGATTGCAACAATTACATACCAAACAAAGAAAAAAACAAATGATTTTAAAAATATCATGGGTGTAGATCTAGGAATTAAAGTTCCTGCTGTTGTTGCAACATCCACTAATAAAATACGTTTTTTTGGAAATGGTAGAGAAAGAAGATTCTTATTTATTAAATACAAGTCAGAACTGAAAAAAGGATCAAAAGAAAAAACGCCTTGCAAGAAGAACTCAAATAAACTGTCAAAAAGATTGAAGTATATAGATCACAAAATAAGTAGAGATATTGTCAATTTTGCTATAAGAGAAGAAATTGGTTTAATCAAACTAGAGAATTTAAAGCAACTACATAGAAACAAAAGTAATAATACAGTAAGCACATGGTCTTATTATCGATTAATGAAGTATATCGTGTATAAAGCTAATAAGGAGGGAATAAAAACAGTTCTAGTAAACCCAAGAAACACATCAAAGAGATGTCCTAAATGCAAAAAGCTTAACCAGCCAGCAAAAAGGAATTATGAGTGTATATGTGGATATAAGAATCATCGAGATATCGTCGGAGCAATCAACATTCTGAACCATTGAACCTATAGTCTTATGACTAGCCCATAATGCTACATGCACTGTTATGGGAAGGCTATGACAAGCTACTCGTGTGTCAAGAGATTTGAACCTTTATTGATAATTAATCATGTTATAATAACTCTAGGTGAGAAAATGAATGTATTAGTTACCCGGGAAAAGTTATTTACAATCAGAGACATTGAAGTTTTAAATGATAATGAGATAAACATTGTTTTTGGTGATGTTGACCAGTATATAAACAATCAATCTAACTATGGTGATATTGATTTTTTAGTTTGCGGTATGGATATCACAAACTATAATCTTGATTCTTTTAAAAAATTGAAGTGCATCCATCTTATTTCTTCTGGATACGATTATGTTGACTTAAAAGAGTTACGCAATAGAAACATAATGTTGTGTAATGCTGTGGGCGTTTATAGTGTTCCAATCTCAGAATGGGTGATTGCTACTATATTAATGCAATATAAAAAGCTTCTCTACTTTTATGACAACTTGAAAAGCAAGCAATGGAAAAATGATTATGGACTAAAAGAGTTAACGAACCAAAAAGTTTTATTGTTTGGCACTGGAAGTATTGGTATAGAAATTGCAAAGAAGTTAAGGCATTTTGTATCAGTTGTAGATGGTGTTAACTCTACCGGAAGAGAAATGGAATCATTCGATCGTTCATTTACTTTAAAGCAAGCTAGAGCAAATCTATCAGAGTATGACATTATTGTTTTTTGTCTACCTTCTAACGAACATACAAGAGGGTATGTTAATAATGAGTTCTTAAAAAAATTAAAAAAGGGTGCTTTATTAATAAATGTTGGTCGTGGGGATTTGATCATTGAGGATGATCTGATAGATTATGCAAAAAAGCACAACTGTAATAATTTTATATTAGATGTTGTCTCAGAAGAGCCTTTAGCGAATAATAGTGAGCTTTGGGAACTGACTAATGTTTTTATATCACCTCATAATTCATTTGCATCTTCGGAAAACTCAACAAGGCTTAGTAATTTATTGACATCAAATATTATTAAGTTCAGCAAAGATGAACCTTTAGATAATATTGTTCTAAGTAAATAAAGGAGGTATAGTAATGAACATAAAAATGGTTAACAATGTTGAAATCCCAATGATTGGATTTGGTACTTGGAAGATTTCAGAGCTTGATGCTGATGATGCCGTTAGAATAGCTATTAACTCAGGATATAGGCATATCGATACTGCGGCGATATATTTGAATGAAAAAGGTGTCGGTAAAGGGATAAAATCAAGTCATGTCAACAGAGATGAACTATTCATTACCACTAAACTTTGGATTGAAGAAACATCATATGAAGATTCAATTAAAGCGTATAAGAAGTCATGTGAAGCTCTTGACACGGATTATATTGATTTATTTTTAATTCATTGGCCTACTAAGAATTTCAAAGAACAGTGGAGAGCTCTTGAGACATTGTATCTTGAGAAGAAAGTGAGATCAATTGGTGTAAGTAATTTCAATAAACACCATCTAGAGGAGTTAGAAAAAACTCAAAAGGTTTCGCCTATGGTAAATCAAATTGAAATACACCCACAGTTTTCTCAGAAGGAAATGAGATTGTTCAATGATAAGAATAGAATTATAACTGAAGCATGGAGCCCCCTTATGAAGGGTGGGGTATTAGAAATTGAAGAATTAAACGAAATTGCTGCTAAGCACAAAAAAACTATTGCCCAAATAGTATTAAGATGGCATATTCAAAATAATGTTATTGTATTACCAAAGTCCAGTAATGGAAATAGGATTAAAGAGAATTTTAATATTTTTGATTTTGAATTAGATAAAGATGATATGACTTTCATTCATAGTCTAAACAAGAATGAAAGAATTGGAGCTAATCCTGATACTTTTGCATCTGAAAGGTTTAATCTTTAAGGTATTTTTTAATTATTTTTAAGTATGCGGTAGACCAAGGGAGCTGATGCATATGGGCTAGTTCTATCCATTTTGCATGTGGTGGGATATTGTTAGGGTTTGATAAATCTGCTCTATAAACAAAGAGATCCCATTTTTTGTGTGAGAATGTATGTTTAACATTACCGAGATAGTTTTCATTTATGATCAAATCTTGATTTCTAGAGCTATAATAAGGCAATCTAAAATAACCTATCATTAATCCATCAGACCAATCTTCAGAGACTAGGATTTTATTATCGTGAATGATGATATAAGTGAAAATTGAGTGCGTTGGAACACTTTTTTTTGGGCTTTTATAAGGAATTGAAGATACTGTATTCTTGGAATAAGATGTACATTTCATCTTTAAAGGGCATTCTTCGCATTTCGGTGTTTTTGGTGTGCAAATTGTGGCACCGATTTCCATTAATCCTTGAGTGAACGAGCTATAATCACAGTTTGAGCAGTCTGACATCCATTCTGAAACAATAGAATGGATTTTTGATTTAGTTCTGCTCAATGATATATCATCAAAAGATTCAATTACTCTTGAAACAACTCGTAACACATTTCCATCAACAGCTGGATACATTTTATTAAAAGCAATCGATAAAATTGCGGAAGCAGTGTAATCTCCAATGCCAGGTACTTTCCGGATGTCTGAATAATTGTCAGGGAAGATACCATTGAAGTGCTTTACAATAAATTGACAACCTTCATGAAGATTTCTAGCACGGCGATAATACCCAAGACCTTGCCACAGCTTCAAGATATCGTCAATGTTTGCATCTGCACATATTTGGATAGTTGGGAAATGTTTCATCCATTTTTCAAAATAAGGAAGCATGGTGTTTATTTGTGTTTGCTGTGCCATAATTTCGCTTACCCATATCGCATAAGGATCTGAGTATTCTCTAAATGCTAGATTTCTTTTATTTAATTTATACCAATCGATAATGTTAGTGTGCATTTCTCGTCAACCTCACAGTTTATTTTATCAGAACAATAAGAAAAAAGTGTGATGACACACTTCCTTCTTATTTATATTTGCTACAATATAAGACAAACTTTAAGAGTAATTCAAACTTAATAAGAAAATTATCAAGAGCAGTTTATCGAAACAAGGAGGGAAGATTATATTTCGATTTGTAATTACCTCTTAAAGAAGAATACACAACATTATCTGTTGTGTACATAATATAGCACAGTATGAAAATATATACAATTTATATTCATTTATTTTCACTAAATTTTCACCAATGCTTGTTCCATCCACATTATGCTACAATAATAGTGTTGTAAAAACGGTTTATTTCTCATTAATTATAGCTATATGATATAATTTATTCCATAATTAATGAAAGCAATATGTTGGTTTTCTTATGTGTATATCTTTGATTGAAGCTATGAATGTTCATTTTGATAAAGATGTACTTATCAAGTACGTGTATAAGAAACTCATCAGTTCATATAGTTATGTGCCGTACCAAGCGGTTTTTAAATTTTTGAGTTAGAATGTCAACTAAGGTGGTTAAATGGGAAAATTTAAATTTCAAGTTAATAAACAATGCAGTAACTCTAATGCAAGAACGGGATTTATCGAAACATTGAACGGAACGGTGAAGACACCAATGTTTATGCCTGTTGGTACATTAGCATCGGTGAAGTTCATTTCACCAGAAGAACTTGATGATATGAATGCTGGTATTATTTTATCAAATACATATCACTTGTGGTTAAGACCTGGTGAGAGTGTTATCAAAAAAGCTGGTGGACTTCACAAGTTTATGAATGTGAATCGACCAATATTAACTGACAGTGGTGGATTTCAAGTTTTTTCATTAAGTGACTTCAGAAATATCACTGAAGAAGGTGTTCATTTTAAAAATCATCTGAATGGTGGTGCCTTGTTTCTGACTCCTGAAAAATCTATTCAGATTCAAAATGATTTAGGAGCAGATATCATCATGAGTTTTGATGAGTGCCCAGCTTTTCCAGCAACGCATGATTATATGAAAGCTAGTGTTGATCGAACACTTAGATGGGCTATTAGAGGAAAACATGCGCATGCTAATGAAAACCAAGCGCTTTTTGGGATTGTGCAAGGGGGCGAGTACGAAGATTTGCGTAGATACAGTGCAGAAGAGACGGTAAAAATTGGATTTGATGGATATGCTATTGGTGGTACAAGTGTTGGAGAGACAAAGCCAGTGATGTATAAAATGATTGAGTATAGCATCAAACATTTACCAACTGATAAGCCTAGATATCTTATGGGAGTTGGATCTGTTGATGCAATTCTTGAAGGAATCTCACAAGGTGTTGATATGTTTGACTGCGTGTTGCCTACTCGAATTGCACGTCATGGAACTGCTATGACATCACAAGGAAGAGTTAATATCAAAAACGCAAAATATGAAGAGGATTTTACACCACTTGATTCTAATTGTGATTGTTACACATGTAAAAATTTTACAAAGGCTTATATTAGGCATTTGATTCGTTGCAACGAAGGACTTGGGATGAGGTTATTATCCATTCATAATCTAAGATATTTGATAGCAATTACAGAGCAAGCAAGAGAAGCAATAGAAAATGATACATTCCAAGAATTTAAAGAACAAATGTTTTCCAAGTTTAATTTTAATGATATAAACTCGAAAGGATTCTAATGAAGACAAACGAATTTGACTACAATCTACCTAAACATTTGATTGCTCAACATCCTACGCAAAAAAGAAGCGAGTCAAAAATGATGAGCATTAACATAACCAATGAAAAAATAGAGCATAAGCAGTTTTCTAATATTGTATCAATGTTGAATGAGAATGATGTATTAGTTCTAAACAATACAAAAGTGATACCTGCTCGATTGTTTGGTGTAAAGAAGGAAACAGGAGCAAAAATAGAAGTCTTAGTTCTCAAAATAGATGGAAATGTTTGCGAGTGTTTGGTAAGAAATGCGAAAGCAGTAAAAAAATCTACGATAGTCGTATTTGATGAACGACTTTTGTATGGTGAATGTATTTTGGTAAAAGAAGATGGAATAAGAGTTTTTAATATGGTTTCTAAAAAACCAATTTTAGAAGTACTCGACGAAATTGGTAAAATACCATTACCACCATATGTTAAAGAAGATGATCAAGACAAATCTAGATATCAAACCGTTTATGCAACAAGAGAAGGTAGTAGTGCAGCACCAACTGCAGGACTACATTTTACAAATGAGTTGCTAGATATGTGTAGAAATAAAGGTGTTACAATCGCTTATGTTACGTTACACATTGGACTTGGAACATTTAAACCAGTTGAAGTGGATGATATAGAACAGCATGTAATGCATACGGAATACTATGAGATTGATCAAGCTAATGCAGCATTGATTTCTACCGCAAAGGAGAATAACCAACGAATCATTTGTGTTGGAACAACTTCTGCTAGGGTATTGGAAACAGTAGCTAATAAGTATGATGGAATTGTTGAGGATTATGGCTATAGTGATATATTCATCTATCCAGGTTACAAGTTTAAAGCAGTAGATGCCTTAATCACTAATTTCCATTTGCCAAAATCAACTTTGCTTATGATGATAAGTGCGTTTGCTGGATTGGATTTAACTAAGAAAGCATATCAGATCGCCGTTAATAATGACTATCGTTTTTTCTCGTTTGGTGATAGTATGTTTTTGTATAGGTGATTATATGAATGGGACAGAATACTACAAGATCCAGCTTAAAGAAATTGAGAAAATAAAGAAGCTCGATATCAAACCGAGTATGCTTTTGCATTCTTGCTGTGGACCGTGTAATACCTATCCTATGGAATATTTGTCTTCTTTTTTTGATTTAACATTGTATTTTAATAATCACAACATTTTTCCTGAAGAGGAATACTCCAGAAGATATCTCGAGTTAATGAAATATGTTGATTGGTTCAAAAAAGAGAATAATGTTAGCATTGAAGTGGTAAAACCATCTTATGATAATGAAACGTATACAGCTTTGTTGTCACACAGAGCAGATGAAAAAGAGGGTGGAGACCGTTGTACAATGTGTTTTGCTCTTAGAATGAATCAAGCAATGAAGTATGCTTCAGACCATAATATTGAGTATATGACAACAGTTATGACAATAAGTAGATTCAAGAATTCTGTTGTAATTAATGAGGTTGGTGAAAGACTTGCCAAATCTTACCCAAACGTGAAGTATTTCTACTCAAATTTCAAAAAGGATGATGGATATAATAAATCAATTCAAATAAGTAAAAGCCACAACATGTATCGTCAAACGTATTGTGGTTGTCAGTTTTCTTTGACACACAGAGATTTAGTTGAAAAATACAGGGAGGACCATAAATGAATCATCGATTAAGTAAAAATATAGAGGAGTTGCAGTTAAGTGGCATAAGAACTCTAGGACAAGAAGCAGCACAGCTTACTGATGTAATCTTGTTAACAATCGGTGAGCCTATGTTCAATACAGCAGCTGAAATAAAAGAAGCAGCTAAATCTGCGTTAGATAAAAATCAAACCAAATACCCGCCTTATCAAGGTATGGTTGAATTGAGAAATGCGGTAGTTGAGTTTGAAAAGAAAACTCAAAACATTGATTACACTCCTGAAGAGGTTTTGATTACTCAGGGTGCTAGTGGAGCTTTATTTACAGCTTTGGGTGCAATTATAAATCCAGGTGATGAAGTCATTGTCTTTGATCCTTGTTACGTTGCATATTATCCGACTATTGCTACATTTAAAGGAGTTCCAGTTACCATAGACACAGCTCCTGATGGTTTTCAATTGTCATATGAGAGAATAAAATCGGCAATAACAGAAAAAACAAAAGCAATCATTATAAATTCACCAAACAATCCAACTGGTGCAATATATAATCAAGAATCGTTGAGAAGTTTAAAACAGATTTTGGATGAACATGATATTTATGTCATTACGGATGATGTTTACAATCAGTTGATTTATGAAGATGCTGAATTTTTGGTTCAAGACCAGAATTATAAAAGTCAAATTCTTTATTGCCAAAGCTTGTCAAAGCCTTTTGCTATGACAGGATGGCGAATTGGATATTTACTAGCTGAAAAGGAAATAATTGAACAAGCAGTAAAAATTCAACAGTTTATGGCTGCAGGCATACCACCATTTATTCAGCTTGCTTCTATCGAAGCCTTTCAAATAGATGTAAAACCAATTATTGAGCAATATAGAAAAAACTTAGAAGTTGCAAAATCAATTCTTGATGAGTATGAGATTGATTATGTTGAACCTAAAGGTGCGTTTTATCTGTTTATAGATATTTCACGACTAGGAATGAAGTCATGGGATTTTTGTAGAAGTCTTCTAAAAGCAGAAAAAGTTGCTGTTGTTCCCGGTGCTGTTTTTTCGGCTGAAGCGGATTCATTTGTAAGAATATCATTTTGTGTAGATTATGAAAAATTGGTGGAAGGTTTGACTCGTTTTTCAAAGTTCTTAGTTCAATAGTGGAGGTGTGATGTGAATATCAAACAATTTCAAAAGTCTTATATAGCGATGATTATTGTTCACATAATAATCACGCTTGGATTTGCATTAGTATTTGGGACTAATCATCCATTTTCATCCCAGTATATGATAAATGATCTATTCCCAATAATTTTGTCAACAGTTACACTGTCGACTTTATTATATGTTTTTGGGGGTTATTTGTTTATTGTTGCAAAAGAAAACAAGTATAAGTTAATGAGACACATCATACTTGCAGCATTTGTATTTATCCTGATTCTTGCGGTTATTTGGTTTGTTTCGAGAACATTGAGTGTTAATGGCGCTCATCGTAACATATGGTTATTCTATGTAGTATCCAATTATCCCACTGCGATTATTTATAATGCAATTATTAATCTGCAAGATTTGCATGCACTAGAACTAGGTTTAACAGTTTTACCACCTGCTATAGGGTTCCCTATTGGTGCTTTTCTTCGACTCATATATGAACCTCAATGGAGAAAAAACCTATGATAGATCGCTTCGCAAAACTAATTAATCCATTGCTTGTGCTCGTTGCTTTAGCGCTTGGTATTGTAATTTCAAACTCTGTGCTTTCAGAATCTATGGCTGTTTTGGTAAAAAACCTCATGACAATCATTGGTCTTTTTACCTTTGGGATGTTACTTTCATATCGAAAAAGACATAATCGATCATGGGTTAAAAAAGTTGTTATTTCAATTATTATGTTTATGATCTTAATCACTCAACTTAATATCGCTGAGTTCAACGCATACTTATCAGTTTTTGATGTGATTGTTAAGAACAATGCTATTCTCTATGGCTTAATTGTTTATTGTGGTTGGGCTTTCTTCGAATAGGATACTCCCAAGCCTTACCATGGTTGATCCATATTGAAGTGCTAGTTGATAGTCAGAACTCATTCCCATTGATAAGGTATCTATGGTTGGATGAGTTTTTTTATATAAAGAGAAAATATTGTAGCCTTGTTCAAAGCTTGCTTTAGTTTCCTCTATGTTTTGACTTGTTGGGCCCATAATCATGAAGCCTCGCAATGTGATTCGATTTGATTGAGAAATAAAAGAAATCAAGCTTGGAATTTCATCTATATTGCAACCATATTTTGTTTGTTCATTTAATGTATTAACTTGAATCAGAACGTCAATGGTTCGGTCTAACTTAATAAGGTGCTTATTGATAACTTGTAATAGCGCTATAGAGTCTACTGATTGAATCATTGAGCAATGCTCTATAACTTTGGATACTTTGTTCTTTTGCAAATGTCCGATGAAGTGCCACTCCCAAGGTTGATTAGGTGTGCATTTTGAAATGAGTTCCTGCACTCGGTTTTCACCAAAAATTTTGACACCATCGTGATACAATTCATTTATTGCTTCAAGTGATCTATTTTTTGTAACACCAACACAGGTTGCTTTTGATGTTATGGACTGAATAAATTCTTTTCGGTTTTTCATAACATTATTATATCAAATTATTGGTTGTAGATTTTAAATCATTTATAATGAAGTTAAAAGAGAGACACAACATGAAAAATAAACTTAACTCTATCATTTATCAAATATGGCCAAGATCTTTTTATGACTCAAATGATGATGGAATCGGTGACATAAACGGAATTATTGAGAAACTGGATTATTTGAAAGAATTAAACGTGGATTATATATGGATATCACCACTATATTCTAGTCCAAATACAGATTATGGTTATGATGTGGCGGACTATTACAACATTAATCCTGAGTATGGAAGTTTAAATGACCTAGATATGCTGATTCAAAAAGCAAAGCAGTTAAATATTAAAATAATCATGGATTTGGTAGCGAATCACACATCCACAGAACATCCATGGTTTCTTGAAGCAGTACGTAATCCGAATTCACCTAAACGAGATTACTATTTCTTTAGAGATACTAAACATGGAGAAGCGCCAAATAATTGGATTTCGATTTTTGGTGGGAGCGCTTGGACCAAAGTTGATGAGAGCAATTATGTTTTAACACTATTCACCCCTTATCAAGCAGATCTTAATTGGGAGAACAAACAGGTAAGAGCAGAAATAGTTGATATTATGGAGTTTTGGATTAAGAAAGGGATTGCTGGTTTTAGATTAGATGTCATTAATACAATCTCAAAAAAGGAAGGATTACCTTCAAAAAATCCTCAAAAAAAGGGATTTCAATTTGCAGATGATTTCATCATTAATCGACCTAAGGCAATAGAATACGCAAAAGAAGTTATCAATGAGGTTAAAGTTAGAACGAACACAGATTTTATAACCATTGGTGAAGGCATGTTAATGACAAAGGAAGTTGCAAAAGTATATAGCAACATTGATCAGCCAATCTGTGACATGATGATACATTTTGACTTGCATATGTTAGGTTGTGGACCTTTGGGGAAGTTTGATTTCAGAAAAGGTTATCGGTGGGCTATAACTGACTTAAAACGAATAATTTCGAGTTGGCAGATGGATATGCAAGTGAACAACTATTGGATGGCTAATTATCTATCAAATCACGATCAACCACGACAGGTGTCAAGATTTGGTAATGACAAAAAATACATATTTGAAAGTGCAAAAGCGTTAGCTTTACTCAATATGACACTTCTTGGCACTCCATTGATTTATCAAGGAGAAGAAATTGGTATGACTAATGCTAAGTTAGAGAAGAATGATTGGAAAGATTATGAAGCTAAAAATGCTTATCTTGTCCTTCAAGATATGATGCATTTACCAGCATTTTTAGCTAAAAAAATTGTTATGAAGATGACTCGTGATCATGCGAGGACTCCTATGCAATGGAATGATAAACCATATGCAGGATTTAGTTCAGTTAAACCTTGGATCAAACTGAATAGCAACTTTGAATCAATTAATGTTGAACAGCAACGTGATGATCCAACAAGTGTTTTATCTTTTTATCGAAAGTTGACCGCCTTAGTTAAGCAGACAGAAATAAACTCACTTCCTATTTGGAAACAGTTGCATTCTAAACACAAACATATCATTGCTTATCATCGTGAAAATGATACAAGTCAATACATCGTAGTTATTAATTTATCGAATAAGATGGAGACATTATCAAATAAGTTTCATGATGATCAATTCGAAATCAGCATCCATACGTATCACAATCCACCCCTACTAGGAAAGAAAATGATTCTAAGACCTTTTGAGGGTATTGTCTTAAAGCAGATAAACAACAAGTAACATGGGCATTCTGATTGGCTTTCCATCCTTATTTGATATGATTATCGCAGGAGGAAAAAAATGATAGAAAAGAAAAATCAAGCACCTGCATTTACGTTAATGGATCAAAATGGTAGTTTAGTTTCACTATCTGATTTTGAAAATCAAACAGTGGTTTTATATTTTTATCCAAAGGATGACACTCCAGGATGTACTGCTCAAGCCTGCTCTTATCGTGACAATACAGAGGAATTTGATAAAAAAGGTGTTAAAGTTATTGGTATTAGCAAAGATGATGTTAAGAGCCATGTTCGATTTCAAACAAAGTATAATTTGAACTTTACGTTGCTGAGTGATGCAGACACGACCGTGTCCCAACGTTATGGTGTTTGGCAAGAGAAAAACAGAATGGGGAAAACTTACATGGGCATTGTAAGGACGACATTTATTATTAAAAATGGAATCATCGAAGAAGTTTTTGAAAATGTCGATCCCAAAAAAGATGTACAAATAGTGTTGGATGCATTAGATAAAATAAATACAAATAAATCGTGATTACACACGATTTTTTTTAATATAGGACTGAATCATTTTGACTAGATAGTGGATGTCATCTTCTTCAATATCACAATGAGTAAGTAATCGATACTCACAGTTTATTGAACTGTTAACTTTTATATAGTGATCATTCAAGTAACTGTTAAATTTGTCATCATCAACATCGCAAGTGAACCTAAAAAACACCATATTGATATCACGTTGTTCTTTTTGGACTTCAATTTCATCAATTGAATCTAACTTAGATGCTAATAACTCAGCATGTTTATGATCAAGGTGTAATCTTGGAATCATTTCATTGATTGCAACAATTCCTGCGGCTGCAATAATACCTGCTTGTCGCCAACCGCCACCTACCATCTTGCGATATTTCCGTGCCTTTTTGATAAACGAGCTGTTACCTGCTAAAATTGAGCCAATTGGTGCACCTAATCCTTTTGATAGACAAAACATAATTGAATCTGTGCCTTTAATTAAGTCTTGAACGTCAATGTTTAAAGCAGCTGAAGCATTGAATATACGAGCTCCATCGATATGTACATTTAGATTATTATTTTTTGCGGTGATGATTGATTCTTGAAATGTCTTAAAATCAACAACAGTACCATTTGACAATGCATTTTCAAGACACACACATGTTGTCTTAGGGAAATGGATATTATCTTGGCGGATATTCTTCACTATCAGCTCAGAAGTTACAATCGGTGCATGTATTGTCCTAACATTAACTGCAGACAAAACAGCCATGGCACCAACTTCATAATTTAGAATATGATGTCCGCTGCCAACTAAAATCTCATCTCCGCGATTAGTATGACTCATAATAGCAATTTGATTACCCATTGTCCCACTCGCAACAAACAATGCGGATTCTAGTCCTAATGTTTTAGCCGCTAATTCTTCAAGCTCATTAACTGTTGGATCATCACCATAGACATCGTCTCCAACGGCAGCTAAAGCCATTGCTTTTCTCATGGCTTCTGTAGGTTTTGTCACTGTATCACTTCTGAAGTCAATAATTTTCATCATGCCACCTCATCTATGCTTGTAATTATATCATTCATCTTTATTTTATGTTATATATCGTTTAAACTATAACATGAAAGTATGAGGATTCTTATGGTGCTATTTCTTTCTCAAATGTTAATAGATTTTAAACCCTATGTTTACATTTTAACAGTAGTATTAACTATCGTATTAACATATTGGATTTACAAAAAGTATGATCTAACAAAGTATCAAATGATGGTTTTTATTCTCTTGGTTTTATTTTGGGCAAGTATCAATATCATTCGAGCATATCGGAAAGTCTATGCAATATCACCGATGGAGTTTGGTGGGTTAGGGCTTGATGGGATTATTGCCGCTAATATTGTTGCAGCTTATGGATTAGTTTCAATTTTTGTGCGCTTACCTGTCTTTATGATTAGTGATTACTTGAAGTCGAGAAAGATTATTATTGCAGTAGCACTATTATCAGTGTTTTTAACATCGCTTTCCGTTGTTTTTAATGCAGACGCATTTACTTTATTTGCATCTTCTTTAGCATTAGGTATTGGTGCAAGTGTCTTATCACTGTTTAATGTCATGTTTGCAGAAACATTCACAGCTAAACAAGCGATTGTATCGGTTTCAATTCTTTCTATTGCTCCTTTGTTGGCTGAATTTTTAGTGGCACCAATTCAATCATTTGCTACACAAGATGCATTTAAGAATTATACACTGCTTTGGCTTTTAAGTGCTGTGATTGCATTTATTGCTTTTTTGTTTTTGCTTCGAGTTAAAGATAATAAATCAAAACAACGGAATTTTAGCGTTTCTAAGTTTAAAGAAGTTTTATCTGATAAACGATTTATTGCTATTGCACTGTTTGGGGTTGTAGTTTCATTTATCCGCTTTGCATCTGGGCAAGCAAATATGGTTGCATATGCTCGAAGTGAATTAGTATTGATGAATGATTTCATGGTTGCCTACTTGGATGTAATGTTTACGATTTTCCAATTAATTGCAGGAGTCATGGCAGGATTATATCTAAAGAAAAAAATTGGTGTTAAAAATACTTTGTATGTTGGGTTGTTGAGTGTGTTTGTCTTTGCTTTTGTTGCATCGAATGTAACAAATCCAACAGTTCTGTTCTTTGTCTATGGTTTGAATGGATTTGGTTATGGAATTCTTTATAACATTTTATTAGGTTTAGCAATACAACCGTTCTCGTTTGATAAGCGTGAAGTTAGTATGGGTGTGTATCAAACATTTTTTGCTGTTGGTATTTATTATGGTGATAGAGTATATGCATTGGTTTTGGGTTTAATTCCATCAACCTTTGAAGGTAGTGCTCTTTATCAGTTAGTGTTCTCATACATCAGTGTGATTGTCGTTGCTTTGGGATTGCTTGTACTCGTGTTGTTTAGAAGTAAAAATAAGGAGTTTATTGAAGCATAATGATTAACATCATCACTCATGTTAATTCAAAAGATCAGATTAAACCATTAAAAGATATAGGTTGTCGTGAGGTTACTGTCACCACACACTTTCTCTCTTTTGGAATAGAACATACATTTGATATTGAAGAGTTGGAGCCATTTTTTCATATTGCTAATGAAAACAATGTAAGACTAGGTGTTTTAGTTAATCGTTTAATTATGGAGTCAGAGTGGCATTTACTTGAAGCAGAAATTAAAAAGATTGAGGATTTCAATCCTGATTTTTATATTGTGAGTGATGTTGGAGTACTGTACTACTTAAAAAACCATTTTAATAGACCTGTGTATTTTCATTCAGATACCACTGTAGCAAACACACATGACGCAAGGGTTTTATTAAACTATGCAGACAAGATTATGCCTGCTAGAGAGCTTACTTTAGCTAAAAAGATTAACATTATTAATGATTTGAAAGGTAACATCATGATACCGGTATTTGGATATCAAGTTATTTCAAAGTCATATCGACCTCTTTTATCGAGTTACTTTAATGAAATAAACAAGGTGGATTGTGTTAAAAATAGAAAATATTTTTTTAGAGAAGAAAAAAGAGATAATCTATACATCGGATTTGAGGATTATCATGGGTTTACGATGTTTACTGACAAAGTGTTAGATCTATTTAAAGAGAAATCACTTTTAGAGGAGTCAGGACTTGAATTTGGTTGGATAGACTCTAATTTTGTTGATCAAGATATACTATATGATGTTATTCGTTATTATCATGATATGTTGACTATTAGTCAGCTTCGAGAGAAGATGCAATTGTGGACAATCAAGACGGGTGAGTTACTTAATTATCAAGACACAACAACTATTAAGGAGGGATCTGAATGAACCGACCTGAGTTATTAGCTCCTGCAGGTGACCTTAATCGTTTAAAGACAGCCATTGATTATGGTGCTGATGCAGTTTATTTAGGGGGAAAATCATTTTCTTTAAGAGCCCGAGCTAGCAATTTTGAAATTCAAGATATGATTGAAGCAGTTCACTATGCTAAGTTGCACCAATCCAAAGTGTTTGTAACTGTGAATATGATACCTCATCAAGAAGATTTGATAGGATTAAAAGAATACTTAATAACATTAGAATCAATTGGTATTGATGCAGTGATCGTTGCTTCATATTATGTTGCAGAACTGGCAAAGAAGTTTACAAAAAAAATGGAAGTTCATCTTAGCACGCAACTTTCAGCAACAAATTCACATGCGCTTGCTTTTTATAAGGAGTTAGGTGTTGATCGAGTTGTATTAGCTAGAGAATGTTCACTTCATGATGTAAAAGCGATTAACTCAAAGAACATCTTACCGACAGAAGTTTTCATACACGGGGGGATGTGTGTCAACATATCAGGTCGTTGTACATTAAGTAATTACATGACATTACGAGATGCAAACCGTGGGGGTTGTGCTCAAAGTTGCCGTTGGAAATATGAGTGCTTTGATGAACAGATGAATAAACTAAGTGATGACCAAGTTTTATTTTCAATGAGTTCGAAAGATCTTAATGCAACACCAGTTTTAAAAGACCTAATTGATGCCAATGTTGTTAGTTTGAAAATTGAAGGTAGGATGAAGTCAGAGTACTACTTGGCAACCGTTGTTGGTGCTTATCGAAAATTTATTGAGGGACAAAATGATAAGGGTACTGATGAATTAATACAATCAACCATGAATGAACTATCTAAAGCTGAGAATCGATTAACTTTTTCAGGATTCTATCTTAATCTGCCTGATAAAGATGGACATTTGTATGGTGTTAATGGTGCCGGTGTAACACAGGAGTTTTTAGGAGTTGTTTTAAACTATGATGCAGATCATCAGCTTGCTACAATACAAGTGAGAAATCATTTTGAGGTAGGTATGACTTGTGAGGTATTTGGACCGACTCATGAGAACTTGCAGTTTATCGTTTCAGAAATTTTTGATAGCAATCAAGAGAAGGTCAATCGAGTGTATAAGCCAATGGAAGTTGTTAAAGTGAAAATCCCATTTGAAGTTGAGATAAAGGATTTTGTGAGGAAAATTAACCCATGATTATAGAAGGATCATTATCGGTTAAATCAGCGATAGAGAATAGTAAGAGAGTAATTAACAAAGTTTTTTTATCAGAAGGAAAAAGATCGAAGGATATTCAGTACATTAAGCATTTGTGTTATAAACACAATATTGATTTTGAATTAATAAGTAAAGAAGCAATTGGTGAGTTAGCTATCGGTAAGACACATGGAGGCGTGATTGCGGATGTTGGTTTTCGTGCTAAAGAAACACTCAAAGATCATGTCTATGGGAATGTATTACTAGTTGAAGGGGTTGAAGACCCTTATAACTTGGGGATGATGCTAAGAACATGTGCTGCTGCAGGGTTTAAGACCATCATTACCAATGAACGGGATTATCAAGAAAGTGAAGCAATTATACTGAAATCATCTGCTGGAGCAAGTGAGTCACTGGTGTGGCTTCGGACAGATGACTTTGTTGTGTTGCTGCAAGAACTTAAGCAAAAAGATTATGAAGTTGTGAGTGCTCTTCGTTCAAATCAATCAATCCCTTATGATCAACACCAATATCATCATAGAACATGTTTATGTATTGGTGGTGAACGAAGGGGGTTATCTAAAGGTGTTATTGAAAACAGTGATGTTTTGACTCATATTACGTATGACACCAATGTAAAAATTGCATTGAGTGCAGTATCTGCTACAGCAGTAATTGCATTTGAGATTGTAAGACAGCGACGTAAGTCATAGACACTAATAGAGTTTACCCATATAATTGAGATGAGGTAATATGAAAATTTCAATGGCTCAAATGAAAGTAAACCCTAAACAGCTAGAGGATAACTTTCAAACAATTAAAACATTAATAGAGCAAGCAAAACAACAAGGTTCTGATTGTATTGTTTTTCCTGAACTTGCTTTAAGTGGTTACTTGCTAGCAGATTTATGGTACAATCCTTCATTTATTTCTCAGTGTGAGTCTTATAATGAGAAGATTGTTGCACTATCTGATGGTATTATCGTGATTTGGGGAAATGTGAGTTCTAATCTAGAAGATTACTTAAAGGGGAATGATGGAAGGCAAGCTTTGTTTAATTGTGCGTTTGTTGCTCATAATAAACAGTTCTTAAAGAGGGAAAATGGTAGCACATTACCTTATGTTAAAAATCTACTACCAAATTACCGCATATTTGATGATTCAAGGTATTTTATAAGTGGTCAGAAGTTCAGTGTTGATTTTATGTTTTCACCATTTATTGCTACTTTGAATAATCAAGATGTTAGAATTGCTCTTGAGGTATGTGAAGATTTATGGAGTGAACATTATGATGTCAATCCTACTGCTTTGTGGAGTGAGAAACAGATTGATTTATTAGTCAATATTTCAAGCTCACCTTGGACAATAAATAAAGAAAGAACACGTGACAATCATTTAATGAACATGGTCAAAACGTATAACATCCCTTTCTTTGTTTATGTGAACACTGTTGGCATGCAAAACACAGGAAAAAATGTTGTTTTGTTTGATGGTGGTTCAAAGTGTATAAGTAAATTAGGGCAAGTTGTGGCGCAATGCAATGATGGTTTTGAGCAAGAGATTAAGGCATTCGATTTAAATAGGTTTGCACCTGGTAATCTTGTATATAATCAAGACAAGTTATTAAATGCTATATTAACAGGTATAAAAGAGTTTGATTATCAAATTTTCAAAGGTAAAGTTAACTGGATTATTGGGCTTTCAGGTGGGATTGACAGTAGTGTCTCAGCAGCTCTTCTAGTGCTTGCTTTAGGCTCAAAACGGGTTTTAGGTGTCAATATGCCAAGCAAGTATAATCAGCAGATAACGATTAATAATGCGATGCTTACAGCTGAAAAATTAGGTGTTGAATATCTTGATGTTCCAATTGAATCACTTGTTGATGCGACTGCTTTAGTTACTAAGTTAAATCACGAGGATGCTAACTCTATCGAAGTCGTGGAAAATACACAAGCTCGAATTAGAGGGCATATTTTATCCACCATAGCAGCTATTAGAAATGGTGTTGTTGTTAACAATGGCAATAAAGTTGAGACTGCTTTGGGGTACTGCACAATTTATGGTGATACTATAGGAGCGTTATCACCGTTGGGTGATTGCACCAAAATGCAAGTGTTTGATTTGGCAAGACAATTGAACAAACGATTTGAAGATGGCGTTGTTCCAGAAAATTTAATACCAAAAGAAGATGAAGAAGGACTATCTTTTGATTTTATGCCTTCTGCTGAACTTAAAAGTAATCAAGTTGATCCAATGAAGTGGGGTTATCATGATTATTTAGTTCAGCTTTATAGTGAGTATCCATCACATGGTTTTTCAGATTTAATTGGTCATTACAAAGATGGTTCAATTTGGAAACAACCGGTTTCCAAATGGTTGAAATTTTACAATTTGATAGACTTTGAGTCATTCATAGATGATTTAAAATGGGTGGATTATCAGATTCAGTCATCGGTGTTTAAAAGAATTCAAATGCCACCTTCAATTTTAGTAAGCAGAGGTTCATTTGGCAGTGACTTTAGGGAAAATCAAGGAATATATTCATGTGTGGATATCAAGCAGTAATAATCTATGATAGGATAAACAAAAGGAGATTGTATGCGCTATAAACTAAAACCAGAACAAAAAGATCAATCAATATCGTTAGCTATTGCTGGAATTGCTGTCCTTTCTTTTTATTTTCTGGTACAGAACTTTCCGGTTATTCGTCAAACTATTTCAAATCTGCTATCAATATTACTTCCGTTTGTTGTCGGATTTGCAATAGCTTTTCTTGTTGCACCATTAATGAATTATATTGAGAAACGGTTATTAAAAGATGCCAAAATTTCGATCAAGTTTAAACGTAGAGTAGCAGCAACAATTTCGATGATGGTTGCAGTAGGTATCATTGTATTAGGATTCTATATCCTTTTACCGCAACTTGTCTCTTCTATTAATCAATTAACAGTATTGCTTCCTAATTATATTATTGCAGCCGAACAGTTTTTTAATGACTGGATTATTGCATTGGATATTCGACCTGAAGTAACAGATATTTTGATTGGATCAGGTGTTGATCTAATTGCTAACTTAGGCGAAATCGCTCGCACCTATTTACCTCGAATTATTGGCTACACATGGGGCTTTGCAAGTCTAATTTTAAGAATACTTATTGGTTTAATTATTGCTTTGTATATTTTACTCGAAAGAGAACGATTTGGTTTACAGATCAAGAAAATAACATATGCCTTCTTTTTAAAGCAAGATGCTGATCGACTCGTGCAACTTGCTAGTATCAGTGGCAAAACTTTCACAAATTTCTTGGTTGGTAAAACCATTGATTCGATAATAATTGGATTACTTTGTTTCATTGGTATGACTATTTTCAATTGGCCATATGCGTTACTTATAAGTGTTATCATTGGGATTACAAATATGATTCCTGTTTTTGGTCCTTTTATTGGAGCGATTCCATCTATCTTCATTCTTTTTATTGTTAATCCTATGTATACGCTATGGTTTGCTTTGTTTATTCTGGTGTTACAACAATTAGATGGCAATATAATTGGTCCGCTTATCTTAGGTGATTCAATGGGATTACCAAGTTTATGGATCATGTTTGCCATTATTGTTGGTGGTGGTTTTTTTGGAATCATTGGTATGTTTTTAGGCGTTCCTGTTTTTGCGATAATTTACGTGATAGTTAAAGAAATTGTGAATCAGCGCTTGAGTAAAAAACAGCTTGAAATCGAATAAAAAGGACCAGCTTCAGCTAGTCCTTTTTTAGTCGACAACAATGACTTCAGTTACAAATGGGATCTCATCTGTTAGGATAGCTTCAACACCAAGTTTTATCGTGTCATCAACCAATCCACACCCTACGCAAGCACCAAGCATACGTACAGAAACTACACCTTCATCGGTGACATCTACAAACTCAACGTCGCCACCGTCACGTTGGATATATGGACGAATTTTATCTAATGTTTCGATAATTTCTTCAATGAATTGCTCTTTCATACAAACCTCCTTATTTAATCATATAAATAATCAGCGCCAACATTACACCTACAACAAATCCACCAATAACTTCAGTCCACTTATGGCCTAGTACTTCTTTGATCTTAAGCAGATAGATTGGATCATCAAGCTTTGTTTTTGTTAGCTCTTGAATATCCTTGATTAATTGTTGCGTAATCCGGATATTTTGCCCGGCATAGTATCTAACATTAGCTGCATCATAAGCAACAATTAAACCAAACATAAGTGTAACTGCAAATATTGTTGATGAGAAATGCTCTTGAATACCAACTGCTAATGTTAGTGCTGTAACTGTCGAGGTGTGAGAACTTGGAAAGCCACCACTCTCTATAATCAACATTGGTTTCCATTGTTTTGTGCGCAAGTAATAAAATAGTGGTTTCAAAGCTTGAGCCACTACATTTGCTATCAATGCTGCCCAAAAAGGATACATATTTCCTAGCATAACGTCACCTCGGTTAGATTATATCACATGTATAAAAGTCATGTGATATAATAACTTTAAACAAAGAGGTGAATTATGTATAGTGTTGGACAAGTGGTTGTTGGGTATATAACAGGTATACAACCTTATGGTGCATTTGTGTATATTGATAAGGAAACAACAGGTCTAATTCACATTTCAGAACTTGCAGATAATTTTGTGCGTGATATAAGTCAGTATGTTCAAATAGGAGACTGTTTACACTTAAAGGTTTTAGAAGTTAGTGATAATCATAATCAATTGAAGCTCTCCTTAAAAGCTATTTATCAAAGACCGATGAGAAGACATCGAACAAGACTTAAAGATCAGAAGTTACCAGATAGCTACTTAGGATTCCAAACACTTGCTAAGCAAATACCAATTTGGATTAATCAATGGAAGGAAAAACATCATGATCAAGACTGATTTAAGTAAAGCAATACTAGAAAAGAGTGTCACAGAGTACCAAAAAGATGTTCAAAAAATACATCGATGGATACATGATAAAACGTATAAAGGAAATGACTACTTAGGATGGGTTGAATGGCCATTAAAATACGATAAAGAAGAGTTTAGCAGACTTAAAACACTGGCGAAAGAAGTTAGAGAAAATGCTGATGTGTTGCTTGTTTGCGGTATTGGTGGTTCATACTTGGGCGCAAGAGCTGCAATAGAATTTGTTAATGGGTTGTATCATGAGGATTCATTACAAGTGTATTATGTAGGAAACACATTTTCATCCACAGCAATTTTACAAATCCTAAATCAAATTAAAGATAAATCTGTTTATTGTAATGTTATTTCAAAATCTGGAACGACAACCGAAACAGCTCTTGCATTTCGTTTGATCAGAAATCATATGGAGAACAAGTATGGTAAGTCTGAGGCAGCAAAACGAATCATCGCAACAACAGACAAAACTAAAGGGACGTTAAATGCATTATCAAAAAAAGAAGGTTATTCACTACTTTCCATACCTGATGATATTGGTGGGCGTTATTCTGTATTTACTTCGGTTGGATTGTTTCCTATTGCATGTGCAGGCATAGATGTTGATCAACTGATGGCTGGTAGTTTGCAAGCATATCATGATTTAAATACAGATGATATAAATAAAAATGCTGCCTATCAGTACGCAGTAGCTCGTAAGATTCTTGAGAAACAGGGGTATGACATTGAAATATTTGTTAGTTATGAAAGTCATTTTTCAATGTTAGCTGAATGGTGGAAACAATTATTTGGGGAATCAGAAGGAAAAGAAGGCAAAGGCATTTTCCCTGCTTCTGTTACATTTTCAACTGACTTGCATTCAATGGGACAGTTCATTCAAGAAGGGAAAAAAATATTTTTTGAAACGGTAATTCGATTAAAGACGCCTTTATTAGATGATGTTATACCTAAATTTGAAGATGATTCAGATCAACTTAATTACTTAGCAGGAAAAAATCTGCATTGGGTTAATCAACAAGCTCTAGAAGGCACAATGGCTGCCCACGTTGATGAAGGACGTGTTCCAAATATTGTCATTGATATTGATAACCATAACGAGTATACCTTTGGTTATCTCATTTATTTTTACTTCATAGCATGTGCAATGACAGTGTACATGATGGATGTTAATCCATTTAATCAGCCTGGAGTGGAAGTATACAAAAGGAACATGTTTAAACTTCTAGGTAAAAAATAACGACTTGATGTCGTTATTTTTATGGTAGTATTACCTTTCTTAGTTTGAAATAATC
>OBJA01000100.1_pt1 | contig 87421 bp, 75 predicted proteins | sample 1519751 | NCBI WGS metagenome assembly OBJA01 (sample SAMEA3881238, study PRJEB22517) | soil metagenome | biome: lake sediment; feature: soda lake sediment; material: sediment, water from around vicinity | place: India | collected 2013-12-23 | depth 3 m | reverse complement strand
CTGTCTTCTGACTCCTATCTTGGACGATTCGAATCGTTGTCTTCCCCAATAATTCCTTCAAAAACCACTCCCACCTTCATGTTCTTCATGTGCTTCGTGGTTTGATATGTCCCCCCATATACCTACCTTTATGTCTTTGAAAAATAAATTCCCAACCCCGAAAACTTATAAATTCTATTATATTTAAAAAAACCCGCACATGCGGGTTTTTTAGCTACATTTCTATTCTTCACGAAAACATTGATTCCTTACTGCTCTGCGCTTAGCACGTTGTACTAAACCTCAGTTTCCCTGAGGATTGATGCGCGTCTCGTCGCGACCGCCCGCCCCAGGACCCATCGCTTTCTCGCGGGCGACCTTATTCACCGCATGCATGTAGGCTTTGGCGCTGGCCTCAATGACGTCGGTGGAAAGTCCGCGGCCGGTATAGGAGTGGCCGTTTTCACTTACTTTGATTGTCACTTCGCCAAGGGCATCTTTGCCACCGGTTACCGCTTTGATGTTATACTCCTTTAACTTCAGTGTAATCCCGGTAATCCTCTCAATGGCCTTGTAGATGGCATCCACTGGGCCGTCGCCGCAGGCCGCCTCCTCGATCAATTTATCCTCACGACGCACTCGAAGCGTGGCCGTGGGAATGGTCGTATTACCGCTGGCAACATGGAGATATTCCAGTTCAAAGATGTCCTTGAGCACAACCATCTCACCCTGGGCAATCGCTTCCAAATCGGCATCGGTAACTTCTTTCTTTTTGTCAGCGGTCTGTAAAAAGAGTTGATATGCCTTTTCCAGTTCGTTCTCGTTTAGATTATAGCCTAATTCTTCCAAACGTTCCCGAAAGGCATGGCGTCCGGAATGCTTTCCCAACACCAGTTTACTCTTGGAGAGGCCAATGGACTCCGGGGTCATAATTTCATAAGTCAAACGGTTCTTTAACATACCATCTTGATGGATCCCCGCCTCGTGTGCAAAGGCATTTGCGCCGACAATGGCCTTATTAGCCTGAACATACATACCGGTCAGGGTCGAAGTCATCACACTGCTCCGATGGATCTGTTCCGTATTAATGCCAGTATCGGCGCCATAGTATTCACTCCGCGTCCGAATACCCATGGCCACTTCTTCCAAAGCGGCATTGCCCGCCCGCTCGCCAAGGCCATTGATGGTGCATTCCACCTGGTTAGCGCCTTCAAAGACAGCCGCCAACGAATTGGCGGTAGCCATGCCGAGATCGTTGTGGCAATGAACCGAAAGGACAACCTTGTCAATATCCGGCGTGTTTTGTTTGATATAGCGAATCAGTCGGCCAAACTCCTCCGGCGCAGTATAGCCCACCGTGTCGGGGACATTGATAACGGTCGCTCCCGCCTTGATCACTTCACCAAAGATTCTACAGAGAAAGTTCCAATCGCTGCGCGTTGCATCCTCTGCAGAGAACTCCACCTCCGGACAGAGATTACGGGCATGCTTTACTGCTGCGATGGCCATCTCCACAACCTTGTCGGGCTCCATCTTTAGTTTGTATTTCATATGAATATCCGAAGTGGCAATGAAGGTATGAATATAAGGCCGTTCAGCAGGCTTTACAGCCTCCCATGCTCGCTCAATGTCTTCGGCTCTCGCCCGTGAAAGCGAACAGATGGCAGGGCCTTTGACCTTCTCTGCAATCGCGCGTATCCCGGCAAAATCCCCCGGTGAAGCGATGGCAAATCCCGCCTCAATGACATCCACGTTTAAGCGAGCCAATTGGTGTGCAATCTCCAACTTCTCCTCAGCATTTAGGTTAATCCCCGCGGATTGTTCTCCATCCCGCAATGTGGTATCAAAGATACGAATTATTCGTGACATGCATAATCGCTCCCTTCGATTTATTTAAAGATCCGACTCCGAGCTTTACACCCGTCTTCCCCCGCCGGCTGGGATCGGACGTTCGGTTAAGCTCACAAGAATACAAAAACCCCTCGTCCCTATAAAGAGATAGGGACGAGGGGTCAATCGCGGTACCACCCTAAACTTCGACCGCCTCACGACGATCGACTCACCGAGTCCGTCCGCGCCTCACAGGCATTCGGTCCGACTCTTTGCTGTAACGGGCTGGACTTTGATAAGAGTCCCCCGGCGCGGACTACTGGCTTTTTAAAAAGCTTTCCTCCACGCGGCTCAGAGGGGAGTTCGAAAAGGTTCCGACGCCGGTTCGCACCAACCACCGACTCTCTGAAGTCTCGACCCTTCTACTAGTCCTCGTCAATGCATTTGCAACAATTAAACTTTGGAATTGTACTCATTATAGAGCCTTGGACAAGGTGTTGTCAAGCAATTTTTGTATGTTGTATGACAAATGAATCCGATTCATTGCCCTACAGGCAATAAATTATCCAAAAAACAACCTCAGGCTCTCCGCTCCTCAAAAATAAAAAACTGTAGGGACTCGTTATACGTGTCCCTACAGTTTGACGATTATAGTTTAACTAGTCTTACCTCGTCAACTCCCTCGGTCTTCGCCAGTTTGGCCAATACATCTTCTTCCACTGTGTTATCCACTGTCATCACCATGATGGCCTTACCGCCTTGATCTTTTCGTCCAACTTGCATAAAGGCGATATTGACGCCGGCGTCGCCCAACATCGTTCCGACCTTTCCAATCAATCCCGGGCGATCCGTATGAGGCACGATTAACAGGTTGCCCTGTGGAACCACTTCAAAGTAATACCCATCGATCTCAATGACGCGTTCATCATCCTGCCGGAACAATGTTCCTGCAACGGTTCGCATCTCATTTCCCGTTTTGACGGAGACCACAATGCGATTGGTATAATCGGCGGCATCGGCCTCTTTCTTCTCCACGACTTTAATACCCCGTTGTTTCGCGAGGATTGGTGCGTTGACCATATTGACTTCATCATCCAGCGTAGGCTGGAGCATACCCTTTAAGATAATCGTAGTCAAAGAGGATAGATCATAACCAGCGATCTCACCCTGATAACCGATCTCCACCTTTTCCATTCGTCCGCCCACCAATTGAGTGATGAGGAGGCCCAACTTTTCAGCCAAAGAAAAATAAGGTTTAACAATGGCCATTACTTCCGGCCGGACCGCCGGGATATTCACGGCATTCTTAAAGGGTTCGCCCTTTAATGCCTTTGACATCTCAATGGCAACATCAATAGCCACGTTAACTTGGGCTTCTTTTGTGGAAGCGCCCAAATGCGGGGTTGCCACCACTTGCGGCAGATCGATCAATCGTCGTTCCGTCGGAGGCTCTGTCGGGTAGACATCAAAAGCAGCACCCGCCACGTGCCCCGCCTCAATTGCCTCAGCCAACGCAACCTCATCCACCAGACCGCCCCGGGCACAGTTGACGATCCGGACGCCCTTCTTCATCTTGGCTATCGCTGCGGCATTAAGAATCCCTTTGGTATCTGCGGTCAACGGTGTATGCAATGTGATATAGTCGCTCTTCGTCAGAAGTTCGTCAAGCGTTGCTAAGGTAACGCCCAACTGTTCAGCACGCTCTTCCGTGAGGAACGGATCATAAGCCAATATATCCATTCCCATCGCTTGCATTCTCTTGGCAACCTCAGTACCAATACGGCCCATGCCTATAATACCTAGGGCCTTATCCTTGACCTCGACACCTGTAAAACTCTTCCGATCCCATTCGCCCTTCTTCATCGACCCATGGGCTTGCGGGATATAACGGGAGAGGGATAACATCATGGCAATGCTGTGTTCGGCAGTGGAGATGGTATTGCCATCGGGAGCGTTCATGACGATTATCCCGCGTTGCGTGGCGGCCTCCACATCCACATTATCCACACCCACACCAGCGCGGCCAATGATCTTCAATTTAGCGCCGGCCTGAATAACCTCTGCTGTAACTTTGGTCTGACTTCGAACGATCATGCCATCATAATCCGGGATCTTCTCCAATAACTCTGGAAGAGGAAGTGTGGCAGAGACATCCGCTTGAATACCGTTCTCACGCAGAATAGAGATGGCTTTCTCCGAAACGCCGTCCAAAACCAATACTTTCATTCCAATAACACCTCCGTTTTTATTTAAACAAGTGGGTTTTACAAGACTTGCGGTGCTTGGGCGGTAAAGCAACGCCCCCTTCCGGTGGGTTCTACGAACAGATTATCGGTTAAATAATTCGGAAATATCTTTAAAATCCCTCTAAAGGATATAAAAATAGCCCCCCGAACCATTTAGGGACGAGGGGCTCGCGGTGCCACCCTAATTCTCCGGAAAACTCCGGACTCTGCGCACACTCTTTGAAGTATGCCGGATTTAACGGTTCCTGCCGCCGAAACCTTTCCTACCCCCCGCCTACGCGACTGTAGATTTGGTTCCGGAACTCCGGGGCGGGATTTCATCCTCCCAAACGCCAACTTCCACCAACCGTTGGCTCTCTAAAGACCGGGATAGATTACTCGTCCCCATCACTGTTGTTTTACGAGATGAAATTTTATCTAGTAATTGTATTATATCGACGGACACGGCCTACTGTCAAGTTAAAAACTTCACAATCTCCCAAGCTTTAGAAGAAACAACTACTCTACCCCCAACATCTCATGAATCGGACTATTCTGAGGCACCATGGGATAAACGTCTTGTTCCCGTGAGACGACACAGTCCAACAGGACGGGACCCGGAGTTTGAAATGCGTCTTCTAAAACCTCCTTGAGTCGTTGGGGCTTCTCCACTCGAAGTCCTCTAATCCCGTAAGCCTCGGCCAGTTTGACAAAGTCCGGGTTGCTATCCAAACTCGTCCACGCATAGCGTTCTTGGCAGAAAAGCTTCTGCCATTGGCGGACCATTCCTAGAACACCATTGTTCATGACCACGATCTTCACAGGCAAACGGCGCTCAGCGACTGTCGCCAATTCTTGGATATTCATCTGAAGACTCCCATCACCGGCGATCGCCACCACCAGCCCATCCCCCATAGCTATTTGGGCGCCAATGGCCGCAGGCAAACCAAACCCCATCGTCCCTAAGCCTCCAGATGTCAGAAACGAGCGCGGGCGGGAAAACCGCAGATAATGCGCTGCCCACATCTGGTGTTGTCCGACCTCGGTGGTGATCGTTGCTTTATCATCGATTATCGAGGCGATGGTCTGGATAACCTGTTGGGGGGCGATGGTCTCTTCCCCCGTTTTATAACAGAGCGGATAACGATCTTTCCATGTTGCGATTCTCTCCATCCATCCCCGATGGTCACGAGCGGGCAATCCCTCAAGAATGGCTGAAAGAACCCGTCGGAGATCGCCGACGATCGGAATATCCACTGGAACGTTCTTTCCGATCTCTGCCGCATCCACATCGATATGGATCACCTTCGCATTTGGAGCAAACTGATCCGCTTTCCCCGTCACCCGATCATCAAACCGCGCACCGGCGGCAACTAAGAGATCACAATCGGTCACTGCATAATTTGCCGTAGCTGTTCCATGCATGCCGAGCATCCCAAGGGATAACGGATGTGAGCTGGGGAAAGCGGTTAATCCCATCAGAGTGGTTGTCACAGGTATCTCTAACCGTTCGGCCAATTCCTTCAGTTCCCGTTGGGCCCCAGAGATAACCGCTCCACCACCCGCATATAGTACAGGGCGTTCAGCAAGGAGCAACGCTGCAACAGCTTCTCTCATCTGTTGCTCATTTCCTTCGGAGACTGGTTTGTAACCCGGCAGCCGGAGTTCCTTGGGCTTCACAACCTCTCCCACCATTCCTGTTATATCCTGAGGCAGATCCACAAGCACCGGGCCGGGGCGCCCTGTGGAAGCGATATAGAACGCTTCGTGAATCACCCGGGGGAGATCGGCAAGATCCTTAACTAAATAACTATGCTTAACGACGGGCAACGTGATCCCTAGAATATCCGCCTCCTGAAAAGCATCACAACCCAATTGAGCTGTGGGTACCTGCCCAGTCAAAGCGATAACGGGCACAGAATCCATATATGCCGTAGCAAGCCCGGTGACCAGGTTCGTGGCGCCCGGACCGGAAGTCGCTAAGCAGACGCCAACACGTCCCGATGCGCGGGCATATCCGTCGGCGGCATGGATCGCAGCCTGTTCATGGCGGGTTAAAACATGGTGTATCGATGAATTATACAAGGCGTCATAGATCCAAACCACTTTACCCCCCGGATATCCAAAGACAACTTCGACATCCTCTTGTTGCAAAGCAGTTAATAGTATCTCAGCTCCACGTGGACTCATGGTCTACCCTCCCACCGTGTTATTGTCAAGCCACTGAAAGATAAAGAGCCACCCGTCCCGTTCCAAGGGACGAATGGCTCGTGGTACCACCCTTTTTCTCCGGTTCCTCAAAGAACCCGGACTTCGTTAACCGCTAGTCTTTAACAAACGGCTACCCTTCTAACGGCGGGTTTCCGGATGGAAGTACCTAGAATCCCTCCATCGGCTCCGAGGCGACCTTCACTCAAGATCCCGCACCGGCTTGCACCCTCCGCCGACTCTCTGATCGGGATGACTCAAGCTACTCCTCCCCATCCTCGCTTTTCGGTTATAATTTCGGTTCGGGTTATCTTACTTACTTCTTAATCCACGCCATCATACCGCGAAGCTTCTCGCCGACCTTCTCGATGAGATGATCCGCCTCACGACGACGCATGGCCAAGAAACCAGGACGTCCCGCCTGAGTCTCTAAGATCCATTCCCGTGCAAAATCGCCGTTTTGGATCTCTTTCAAAATCTTCTTCATCTCTTTTCGTGTCTCATCGGTAATAACCCGTTTACCCCGGGTCAAATCGCCATACTCGGCCGTATCGGAGACGGAGTAACGCATCCGAGCAATTCCGCCCTCGTACATCAAATCGACAATAAGTTTTAGTTCATGTAAGCATTCAAAGTAAGCGATCTCGGGTTGATATCCCGCTTCTACCAGTGTATCGAAGCCGGCCTTAACCAATTCGGCGCAGCCGCCGCAAAGAACGGCTTGTTCACCAAAGAGATCGGTCTCCGTCTCTTCTTGGAATGTTGTTTCAATGACTCCAGCGCGCGTTCCGCCGATTCCCTTAGCATAAGCTAATGCCAGATCCTTGGCTTTGCCGGTGGCGTCCTGATGGATGGCGATCAGACAGGGAACGCCCTTCCCCTCAGTATATACCCGACGGACGAGGTGACCGGGTCCTTTCGGAGCGACCATGAAAACATCCACATCTTTTGGAGGAAGAATCTGAGAGAAATGAATGTTAAAGCCATGGGAGAAGACCAAAGCCTTACCTGGGGTCAAACCCTGGGCTACCTCATTCTTATAAACCATTGCTTGAACCTGATCAGGAACAAGGATTTGAATGATATCTGCAGCTTTCGCAGCTTCGGCGGCTGACACCGGTGTAAAGCCATCCTCCACCGCGTAATTGTAGTTCTCGGTTCCAGGAACCTCGCTGATGATAACATTAACACCGGAATCGCGCAGATTTTGGGCCTGAGCATGACCCTGACTTCCATAACCGATGACCGCTACAGTCTTTCCTTTAAGTAAACCCAAATCCGCATCGTGATCGTAATACATCTTCATTATAAACATCCTCCTTTATCAACTCTAAATCTATGGTCTCCGCCTAAACGACGGTTGGCTCCGTGTTTATCGTTTTACCGAACGAACCATGGCGATCTTCCCGGTTCGAACCAGTTCGCGAATGCCAAAAGGTCTAAGAAGTGAGATCATTGCCTCGACCTTCTCAGGACCTCCTGTAATCTCAACAATGACGGCCTGGTCCGAGACATCGACGATCTTGGCGCGAAAGATATCCACGATCTGGAGTATCTCCGCCCGATTCGCGGATGTCGCATTGACTTTGATGAGCGCCAGTTCGCGATCGACCGAATTGTCGTTGGTGATATCCGAGATCTTTAAGACTTCGATGAGTTTATAGAGCTGCTTTGTGATCTGTTCGATCTCCGCATCGTTCTCCGCTTGCACCACAATGGTCATACGGGAAACCTCCGGATCCTCCGTGGCGCCTACCGTGATGCTTTCAATATTGAACCCCCTCCGGCTATACAAACCCGCTACACGGGAGAGCACACCGGGATGATTCACGACCATAATAGCGAGGGTGTGCTTCATCCTTCCTTCACTCCCAACATTTTGTGAATCGGTCCATTCTGCGGCACCATCGGGTAGACATTTTCCTCACGGGTAACAATACAATCGACAACAACGGGCCCCGGAGTTTTAAAGGCTTCTTCGAGAACAGCTCGGAGTTCCTCAGGACGTTCCGCACGAAGACCCTTGACGCCATAGGCCTCGGCGACCTTAACGAAATCCGGATTTCCGGACAATTCGGTACATGAATAGCGTCGATCACAGAACAGCTCCTGCCATTGCCGGACCATCCCCAGAAAACCATTGTTTAAGATGATAATCTTGACGGGAAGATTATAGGTGGCAACCGTAGCCAACTCTTGAATATTCATCTGAAGACTGCCATCTCCGGCGATATCGATGACCAATCGATCGTCAGCGCCGACTTGTGCGCCGATGGCGGCGGGGAATCCATAACCCATGGTTCCCAATCCACCCGAAGTAATAAAGGATCGTGGACGAGTAAAACGGAGGTATTGAGCGGCCCACATTTGGTTCTGCCCAACCTCGGTGGTGATAATAGCATCACCCCCGGTTAATTCGTCGATAACCTCGACAACCTGCTGGGGAGCGATCTCTCCTTCCGGTACCCGATAGCCCAGAGGATACTGCGTCTTCCACGCCTCGACCTGAGCCACCCATTCCGGATGCTTCTTCGATGGCAACTGTTCCAAAAGTGCCTCGAGGACTTGACGGATATCCCCAACGATCGGCACATCCACTTTTACATTCTTGCCGATCTCTGCCGGATCGATATCGATCTGAATGACCTTGGCTTTAGCTGCAAATTCATCCACTTTTCCCGTGACCCGATCGTCGAAACGGGCACCGATAGCAATCAAAAGATCAGCTTCGGTCACAGCATAATTAGCATACACCGTTCCATGCATCCCAAGCATACCTAAGGATAGTTGGTGTCGAGTGGGAAAAGCGGTCAACCCCATCAACGTGGTGGTCACGGGAGCTTGAATCCGCTCTGCAAAGGCCATTAATTCATTCTCCGCGCCAGAGATAACAGCGCCGCCACCCACGTATAGCACAGGGCGTTTTGCTTGTTCGATGACATGAAGCGCCGCTTTGATCTGCCTGGCATTCCCTTGGTAAGTGGGTTTGTATCCGGGTAAATTAATCTCCTTGGGATAATCCACTTTGGCTTTGGTAAGGGATATATCCTTCGGCAAGTCCACAAGAACAGGGCCCGGACGACCGGTTGAGGCAATATGAAAAGCCTCCTTGATAACCCGTGGAAGATCCTTGATATCTCTGACTAAATAATTATGCTTGGTCACAGGAAGGGTAATCCCAGTAATATCCGCTTCTTGAAACGAGTCCCGTCCAAGTAAACCTGTCCCGACCTGACCGGTAATGGCAACGACGGGCACAGAGTCCATATAAGCGGTGGCCAAACCGGTTACAAGATTCGTTGCGCCAGGACCCGAGGTGGCCAAGCAAACACCAACCCGACCCGTCGCGCGGGCATAACCATCCGCCGCATGAGCAGCCCCTTGTTCATGACGGGTTAGGATATGCCGAATTGGAGAGTCGAATAAGACGTCATAAATGGGGATAACCGCCCCGCCAGGGTAACCGAAGATAACCTCGACCCCTTCTTTTCTCAAAGATTCAATTAGGATCTCCGCTCCATTTTGCTTCATGAGACTCACCTCCACTAATTTAAAGTAATAAAAAAGACCTTCGTCCAGCAAAAGGGACGAAAAGGTCTTCGTGGTACCACCCTTATTCTCCATCTTCTTACAAAGATAGACTTAACTCGCCCAAACAGGCGCATCCCTTTTAACGGTGGGCTACCGGATGAGGGTACTTAAGAATCTTCCCCTCAACAGCTCCAGGGCGACGTTCATTCGGACTCCGCGCCGACTCGCACCCACCGCCGGCTCTCTTCAGCGAAATGACCCAAACTACTCTTCCCCATCATCGCTTTCGTTTCTTTAATGATGTTGTTAATAATATATCGGCATCAGAAAAAAAAGTCAAGAGGTTTTAACTAATTTGTATGACAAATAATTCGTCGAGCATAAATATCTCTTCTTTCAGCTTTTATGGTGCCGAAACGCTTTGACTGGAATATAATAAACATTCTCCCCCGGTTCACCGTCATCCCATGATAGATGGAGCGTAAACGTTCCCGAACGTGTTAACAGGATCGAAGCGCGAGCTATCTCCATCGTCTCCATATCTGAAGTTGGCGTTATTTCCCATCGACCCTTCCAAACCAAGTCTCCCGATGGGCCTGTCAAGCGCGCTTTAATTTCAATAGCACCCATTATCTCCAATCGATCACACGCAAGACAAATCGGCGCCTCAACAGTCTCTCCCCGATAATAATGGTCCTTTTCCAATAAGGTAAAGATATAAACCGGACGAAAGGCCAATGCTAAAGTAGCATATGCGGGTGTAGGAGAGTTATCAAATGAAAAGAGTGATTGCTGGGAGGCAGGATACGGCGCATATAGAAAAGTTGCGAGAACACCTCCGGTCGGACGATACTTGTGGTATCGCAAACGATCCACATAGTACCTCAAAAGCTCCACCTTAGAATCATACCCCGTATCTTCACTGCTATACAATTCGCCGCTCGGAATAGCATTATTGTTTTCAGATACGGTCAATCGTTGTCGTCTCAAGGCTTGTCGATCCCAGTCCAATGCTTCTCCCGCAGCAGCAGAGAAGTGAATGGTCTCGTGGTCCAATGAAGGTTTTTCGCCGCCTAGTTGAGTAACAAAACGCAGTCGTCGTCTCCCCATCCCATGCCTTAGCCATTCAAATCGTCTTTTATGACCATGGCCAGGCAACCATCCATAGGATAAATGTCCATTACAATCCAACATCCAACCTCGAGCTCCTGTATTAGCCACCACAGGACGGGTTTTGTCCCACGATGAAACCATGGCCTTTAAAGTCCTATCCAAACGGTCCCTATTCCAGGAAAACAAAAGGGGACGGAGAAAATCCAAACCGCCAAAAAACCCTTTGGGATGGAATTCCTTGTGCCCACAGGGCTCTTCATGCATACACCAAACCGCAACGGACGGATGGTTTCCCAAACGTTTTACCATCTCCTTAACTTGGCGGATGGCTTCAAATTTTACTATTGGATTATACCGCCCATAAAGCGTTGTATCTTGCCACAGAAGAATCCCCGCTCGATCTGCGGCTTCGTAAAAAGCATCAGCCTCCACATGGGAATAGACTCTTAGCATATTGATGTGGATAGCTTTAGCTTTATGGAGATCTTCCGCGTATCGTTCCGGTGTCATCATCACGGGATAGAGGTCCACCGGAGCATAATTGGCGCCTTTTGCAAAGAAACGTTGGCCATTAAGATAAGGAATATAGTTACGAAGTTCGAATCGGCGAATACCAAAAACGATTTCCGCTTGATCCAAAGCCATATGATTATTATCATAAATCTCTATTTTGGCTTGGTATAACGCCGGTTCGCCCAGATCCCAGCTCCACCACAGACGAGGTTTATCGATAGTTAGCTTCGTCTCCCAGGTTATAGTGCGCAGCCCAGATTCTAAACTCCATTCCCATTCCAGGCGTTCTGCATGCGCTTCCGATTCGGGGGTCAGAGACAGTTTTAACCGAAGTCCTGTATGAATCCGCGCCATATTGATATTCACCTGCAGACTCAAACGCGCCTCATCCCGTGACGCCTCTTCGGTCCATAGATTCCACGATTGAATATATACCGATTCAGTCTCCAAAATCTCGACCGGCTGCCAAATACCTCCGGGATTACAATCCGGAGCGAGACCCATCCTGCCGTTATATGCGCCCATCATACGGGTCTTCGCGATAAGCTCGGATTCATTGATAGAATCCACTTCAAAAACGAGGGTGTTTTCTCCTGGCTTAAGCGAGGATGTAATATTAAAATCCGATGGAACAAAGTATCCCTCACCGTCACCCAAATAAAACCCATTCAGAAAGGCGCGGTATCGGTAAAAGACACCTTTTGCCCTTAATCGATAAACCCTACCGGGTACAGGCTCAAAAGGAAAGCTTTTTCGGTAAATAACCTTCCCCGTATATGTCTTTAACTCCTGTAACTGCTGCCAATGACCGGGGACCTCCTGCTCGATCCATCCATCACTTACAGCTTCATTCAGCCAAACATCGCTGAATTCGTTGACTGGACGAATCAACCACGAGCCGTTAATCGATGTTAAATTCGCCAATTTAGTCATTCCCCCTCGCGAACAACCAGAGATTGTCCAAGAGAATTACCTTGAGAATCCTCTTTTTCATATATCTATGCCACATGTTCTTAAAAAGGCGTTTGACTAATATTTTAAAGATTATTTCCCAAAATTATGCCATTTTTTCTTTATCTTTCTCGTTAAAACGAATTATTCCTTTTTTCTTTTTCCAAATGAACTCTAAGTACTCTCTTAGATACCATATAATCATTTTGGGAGGAATTTCTAATAAGAAACGTCCTCAACCTGTTGGGGACGTTTCTTATTATTTATCCTTTTTCATGAGAACGACGCGGCGATTGTCCGCTTGGACGAACAACGTTTCACCAGAGGTCCCGAGTTGATCGTCTTTTGTTCGAACCATACGCCCCATCCATCCCCGCCCCATGATCCGTTGATAGGTTGATGCCCCTAAATATTCGCTCTCCAATACCGTAACCGCTAAGCCCATCTCGTTGGTGATTCGCCAATCCTCGGGACGGATCACAACCCAAACCAAATCTTCTAAAGCCAAGTTCTGACCATTATTGGGTATCTCCCAGTCAACCTCCGCATTGACAGTAACTAAAATGCTCTTTTCCGTGATACGCGTCACCTTACCGGAAAGGCAGTTGACCTCACCCAGCAACATCGCCACATTCAAATTTTTCGGCTGTTCGTAAAGATCCTTCGGAGCGCCGGTCTGAATGATTCTTCCCCGATCCATAATGCCTAAACGATCCGAGAGCGCCATGGCATCCTCTTGATGATGAGTAACAAAGATCGCAGTAAAGCCAGCTTTTTTTTGCAGATTACGCAATTCCTGGCGGAGTCTGCGCCGTAGCCCATAGTCCAATGCGGAGAATGGCTCATCCATGAGAATAGCCCACGGTTCGGGAGCCAATGCACGGGCCAGCGCCACCCTTTGGCGTTCTCCACCAGAGAGACTGGCGACGTCGCGATGCGCCAAAGAACCGATCTCAAAGAGATCCAGCATCTCCTGAATTCTAGCCTTTCTCTCCCGCAGCTCCTTCTTCTGCATCAAAAGACCATAGCCGACATTGGCCTCGACATCAAGATGGGGAAAGAGCGCATAGTCCTGAAAGACTAGTCCAATTCGACGTTGAGCTGGAGGTTGATGCGTCACGTCCATTCCCTGCAAACGAATCATCCCCCGGTCCGGCGTCTCAAGACCAGCGATTAAACGCAACAATGTGGTTTTCCCACATCCGCTAGGTCCTAAGAGGGAAAAAAATTCGCCGGTCGCAACAGAAAAATCAGCCTGAAGCGTAAACTCCGGATATTGACGGGTCAAACCACTGACCTCAAGCATCCCCTCTCCCCTCCCTTCTCGATAGCGAACGAAATCTACCCCAGCGATCAATCGTGATAAAAACCGCCAATGCGCAGAGCATAAAGACCGTACCCAAAGCCAACGCTTGCGGAAAGCGGTATTGACCGATCAAACGGTAAGTCGCCAACGGTAACGTCATCACCGTACCTTCACCCAATGTCAATATCGCTGAGAGATCACCAAGCGAGAAGGCGGCCGCATAAGCAAAGCCCATACCCAACGAAGCGGCCATAAGAGGCCACTCAATGGTGCGCCATCGTTGATAAGGCGATGCTCCAAGGATAGCGGCGGCTTCCAGCGGAGCAGTTCCCATGGAACGTCTAGCCAATCGAAGCAGAACATAGACGATGGGAAAACCCATAAAGACGTGGGTCCAAAGAACCAAACCCACCGGAGGAAGAAGGTGGCCGACTAATGCAAAAAGCCCCAAAGCAAAAGTCAAGAGTGATATGCCAAGGGGAGCTTGAGCCGTCGTATCCCAACGATCCAAAGGCAGATTTCGACGAGCCCTTACCAAGAAATATGCCGCTAAAACGCAGACCGTTCCAGCGCCAATCGCCAAAAGGACACTTTGGAGAACCACGGAGACGAAGTTCCATCCTATCAAGTGTTGAAACCCTTGACTCAGTAGGGATTGATAATTCTCCAACGTCCATCGCCCATGGGCCAGTCCACGTTCGCGGAACGAACGGAGAACAACACTGATCAATGGCCCGCCAAAGAAGAACGCAATTAAGGCGCTGTATAAAATGGCTCCCACAAACACCTTCGGTCTCCTTCTCCAGGTTAGAGTCGGAAGAGGCCTCACCTTTCTCGCCAGCGAATACCGGCTTTTCCCTCCCCGGTTGAACAAGGCGATCATCCCTGCAAGGATCACCAACTGGCTCGTGGCTACCATCTGCATCGTCTGGAAATCCAACCGTTGGTTGGCAAAGATATAGATCAACACCTCAAACGTACGGTATGCATAGCCTCCAAAGACCAAAACCACGGTAAAACTCAGGAAAGAATAGATGAATGCGCTTAAAAAGGCATGGCTCAACGCGGGAAGCAAGAGCGGTACAGTCATACGACGAAACCTATCCCACCGGCCCGAACCTAGAACCGATGCGGCTTCGGCATAAACCGGATCCAACCCTTCCCATGACTCACCCATGATGCGCGCGGCCAATGGGAAGTTATAAAAGATATGGGCCATTATGATACCGAAAATGCCATAGATACTCGATACACGCCATGAAAACCCCATGTTTGCCATGAGACTGTTTAGGATACCGTTTCGACCATAGAAGATGATAAATCCGAGCACTGTCAAAATACCCGGGAGTACAAAGGGGAGAATCAGCAGGCTTCGTATGAAGGTCCGACCTTTGAAGTTATAGTTGCCGATGAAATATGCTCCGGGCAGCGCTACAACAACACTCCCCAAAGCGCTGGCCAATGCTTGCAGGAATGTGAAGCTCAGGGCACGCCGAAAGAGGGGAGAAAAAAGCAACTCCCCCCAACGGCGACCCGCATCGGTCATGAACACGGTCTGTAATAAGAGAAACACCACAGGCAGGTAAAACAGGATAAATATGACGGATACCCAACGAATCGATCGGCCCTGCAGCTTAAAAACCCCTTATTCGTTCATTGTCCGCTCCCAATCCTCCAACCAACGCGGCAGATTCTTCTCCACCTCTTCCGCCGGAAGATTGAGGAGCCGCTCCGCTTTGGCAGCCACCCGGAAGCTCTCAGGCAACTCCGCGTCCTTCACCACCGGCATCATGAATTGATTCTCCGGCAGTTTTTCCTGAAACTCCTTGGTCAGCATATACTCCACAAGCGCCTGAGCCAATACTCGCTCCTTTGTGCCTCGAACAATACCGACGCCTTCAATCTGCGCATAAGCGGCGCCGTCTAAGGCAACTGCCCTATACCGTTCCGTCTTTTCATAGAGCAGATGGTAGACCGGGCTGGCGCCGTAGGAGAGAACGATGGAGCGTTCACCTTGGGTAAACATTCCATAAGCTTCGTCCCATCCCGGGGCGACAAAGAGACCATTCTGCTTTAGCTTTCGCCAATAATCCAAGTACCCTTCTTCTCCATAGAGCGCAATCGTGCTTAAAAGAAAGGCCTGACCCGGCGATGATGTCTGGGGACTCTGCACGACGATATGACCCTTGTAAATTGGTTTGAGAAGGTCCTGATGGGACCCGGGAACTTCGGGAGCCGCTTCATTGTCATAGTTAAATACGATGTAGCCGTAGTCATAGGGGAGCAAATGAAAATCCTCATCAAAGACAAATCGAGGGATGATTCGCTCCAATGCCTTGGGGCGGTATGCCTGGAACAACCCAGCCTCTTTGGCGCGGAAAAGATAATTGTTGTCTAAGCCAATCACAACATCCGCCTTGGGGCGCTTCTTCTCCTGCATTAATCGATTGAAGAGCGGTCCCGTATCGCCAAAGGTCTTAAAGACCACCGTTGCATTGTGTTCATTGCTGAAATGCGTCTTCATATCCTCGATCAACGGGACAGGAAAACTCGCATAGGTGTAAACTGTCAAAGTCTGGGCTTTCCCAGGAATCGCGCAACCGGTAAGCATCAGACACAGAATAATAAGGGTTACCCACCGAAGGCTCCTTTTCATGGTAACAAACATCTCCTTTTATAAAAACGTCGTTTACGAATACGGGTCGATGAATCAGATTTATTACCCTACAGGCAATAAATCTTCAAAAAAGAAACTCTGTCTCTCCGCTCTTCCAAAATAAGAGTAACCCCCTTATCAAAGGGGGTTAATTGCTCATCCCTTCGCCGGCATGACCCGGATCAGGTTCAAAGGGTATAATCTCAGCCCAAAAGGGCACCCCCGAAATATACTATGGGTAGTATTTTAATTCTATCACTGTTTCTATGTATTGCCAAGGGAATCCCGGGAGCCGATATGCAATGGCTTTCTCTATTAATGTTTCCCTTTACTCTTTTATCTTTATCATGGCCACCGCCTGAGCCCCAATTCCCTCGCCCCGGCCTGTGAAACCCAACTCTTCGGTGGTCGTTGCCTTGATACTGACCCTATCTACGGAAACATCTATATCTTCAGCGATCTGTTTCCGCATCAATGGAATATGCGGCGCCATCTTCGGCCGCTGAGCAATGATGGTGGCGTCCACATTTACCACGCTTCCCCCGGCCTCCCGTATCCTCCGAACGACTTCCCTTAGGAGGGATCGGCTATCCGCATCTTTAAAGCGCACGTCCGTGTCCGGAAAGATTTGGCCAATATCTCCGAGTCCAGCGGCTCCCAGCAATGCATCCATGATGGCGTGGATTAGAACATCCGCATCGGAATGACCTAATAAGCCCCGTTCGTAGTCGATCTCCACGCCCCCGATGATTAAACGACGCTCCGGGACCAAACGATGAACATCAAACCCTTGGCCAATTCTATAATCCATCATGCTCCCCCTCAACGCTTCAGCAATCAGCATATCCTCCGGCGTTGTTACTTTGAGATTGCGATAGTCTCCTTCAAACACGTGTACTGTTTCACCCAAACGTTCCACCAGCATGCAGTCGTCGGTGCCCAGGAAATCTTCCTTCGCCGCAACCTCATGAGCTCTCAAAATCAAGGGTAACCGGAAGATCTGCGGCGTCTGGATGGCCCATAATGCTTCTCGCGGGGGCGTCTCCAAGATTCCACCTTCCGAATCCACCCTTTTGATGGTATCTTTAACCGGCACACCCATACCCACCGCACCATAAAGCACGGCATTATAAACCGCTTTGTCCACCGCCTCCGGGTTCACCAAAGGCCGTGCCGCATCATGGATGGCTACAAGTCGTTTTTCCGACGGAACCCGCCATCCTGGCCAAGTTTCAACGGCCTTTAAGCCGTTATAAACGGAATACTGACGTTCGGTTCCACCGTCAATGACGCCTTGGACCACAACGTCGGCCTCCGCCAACTGCTTCTGGTAGTTCATTCCTTCCCCGGGAGGCGTAATGACAAAGACAGCTTCGATGGTCTCTGCGGATTGCAGCGCTTTGACTGCCGTGGCCAGCACCGGCTCGTTCCCCAACCTCCGCAATACCTTCGTGGCTCCAGAGCCCATCCGCCGTCCTTCACCCGCAGCAGGCACCAGCGCCACCGCTTGAAACTGCTTGTCCACGGCCACCCCTCCTTCATCCGCTCCCAATCTATCATTGCCAATCCCAGGTGTCAAGGTGGAATCCGGCAATTGCGCACATATGGTACAAAAAATGTAGGGGCGACTCGCGAGTCGCCCCTACAAAACAAAATTACGCCCGTAAAGAGCGTAATTTTGTTTACGAAATTGATGACGAGGCTCGGGCCGGCGGAAGATCCCTTGGTTTGGCAAAGATCATGCGCCCGGCAGCAGTCTGTAGGACACTCGTCACCACCACCGTAATCTCTTCACCCATATACTGCTTACCTCCATCCACCACGATCATGGTGCCATCTTCCAGATAAGCCACACCCTGTCCGTATTCTTTGCCGTCTTTGATCACATGAACATCCATCTCTTCCCCAGGCAGCACCACGGGTTTAATGGCATTGGATAGTTCATTGATGTTAAGGACAGAGACGCCATAAAGCTCAGATACTTTATTCAAGTTAAAATCGTTGGTCACCACTTTAGCTTCGAGCATCCGCGCCAATCGAACGATCTTCGTATCGACTTCCGTTAGGTCATCAAAGTCTTTGTCGAAGATCTTCACAGACACTTTGGGATCCTTTTGCATTCGGTTTAAAATATCCAAGCCTCTACGACCCCGATTTCTTTTTAAAGAATCAGAGGAATCGGCGATGCGTTGCAACTCGGCCAGGACAAATCCGGGAACAATCAATGCTCCCTCCAAAAATCCGGTTTCACAAAGATCAGCAATTCGTCCATCGATAATGGCACTGGTATCTAAGACCTTATAAGGAAGCCGATGCGGCGAGGACAATGCCTTGCCATGGTTTGTTTGGCGTTCTCCGCCTTTTCCGACCCCTAAAACCCCCATCAACTCATCTTTCTTCCCCAATGCCACCATCATCGAACCCATACTGGAGACAAGAAGGATCAGCATGGACAAAAAGTTTCCTTCCAATTCCATCGATCGAGTTCCCGGTATAGACATGATAATTAGGCCCGCCACCACCAAACCAAAACACAGACCCATAGCCCCAGCCAGTATCTCCTGCCCGGTTGTCTTTTGTAGCCTCTGTTCCCAACGGGGCCAGAGTAGACGAACAAAGAACGCAGCGATGATTAAGCCCAGTAGAATACCGACTGCACTGAATCCCATACGGAAGATGGCAGAGGACTCATGAATATACTTCATCCCGATATAATAACCCGCATAAGCGCCAATAATTGCAAAAATCCACCTTACGAACGATTTAACCATGCCTTTCCACACCTCCCCTCTTTATCTTATTTAACACCAATTTTCCCCAAAAAGTTCCGTTTTATCCATTCCTTTTGCGATTTCTTTATGGAAATAGGGAAAGTCTTTGCCCTACGTATTAAAACACCATGAACAAGCATGTCAACCCGTTCAAAAAGGTAAAAAAAAAGACCTGGTAGGGGTTAGCTTAAGCATCCCTCTACCATGGCCTGAATTTGGGCTTCTCCAACATTTTTGGCTAAAGCCAACTCACTTAGGAGAATCTGTCTAGCATTCTCCAGCATCTTCCGTTCTCCGGTAGACAATCCTTTCTCCTTATCGCGTTGCGAAAGATTCCGTACCACTTCGGCCACCTCAAAGATACTACCGGACTTGATCTTCTCCATATTTGCACGGTACCGTCGATTCCAATTTGTCGACATATTCGTGCTGTCACCGCTTAATACATCAAGGACGCGTTTGACTTCGTCTTCGTCGATGATGCCACGAATACCAACGATTTGTACGCTATCGACTGGAATCATGACTTTCATATCACCCATTGGGATTCGAATGATATAGTACCGCTGGATTTCATCCCCGATGGTTCGTTCTTCGATGGCCTCAATAATTCCGGCGCCATGCATGGGGTAAACCACGCGATCACCGATATTGAACATCCAGCGTCCCTCCTACCCGAAGTTCTTTTTTTATTCTACCACGGGCAGCCGCTTTTGTCAAGGAAACTATGATTTTAACAAATTTTTGTCCAAAAGTCAATAACTTTTATTACGACTATGCCTTTTGCCTCGTCCAAATATGCTATTATCCCAAGGAATGAAAAAAGAGGGGGCATCTTAATGGAACGGTCCCCCTCCTTGATTCAGAATTGGAATCGTTTATTTCCCTTAGATATGGCGATCCAAAAGAATCTGTTCTCTCAGCCGACGCAAACCATCCTTAATCGAGCGGGCTCGCACCTCTCCAATGCCTTCGACGTCGTCAAGCTCCTCTGTACTGGCCTCCAAGATTCGCTGAAGATCACCGAACGTACGAACGAGATTCTCAATGACCGGCAAGGGTAACCGGGGAATCTTCTTCAAGATACGATATCCCCTTGTACTCGTCGACGATTCCAGCGAGATGGATGTACTGGCAAAGCCGATCAAACGTAGAACCGAGGAAAGATCCAGCAACTCTTCATACGATCGGGAGACCAATGCCTTACGAGTCTCTTCCATCGACTCCGGATCCGGGATGTAATCCCGAAGAACCAACACACCTTCATCCTCCACATCGGCCATAAGTTCTTCCAACTGCATGCTGACCAAACGACCTTCGCTGCCCAACTCGCAGACGTACTGCTCGATCTCGGCGGCAATGCGAGAAACCATCTCTGCCCGTTGAATTACCGTGCAAACATCCTCCAAGGTAGCCAGATCCTCAAACTCCAACGCGCTTAGGTTAACCAAGGCTTGTTCCAGGACACTCTTATATTTCTGTAAAGTTTGCAGCGCTTGATTGGCTTTAGCCAAAAGCGTCCCCACATCCCGAAGAACGTATCGCTGATCGCCCTTATAGAGCGTAATGACATTTCGTCGCTGAGAGATGGCGATGACAAGTTCTCCCGTTTGGACTGCCGCACGTTCCGCCGTCCGGTGGCGTGTCCCCGTTTCTCCCGTGGCTATCACCGGATCCGGCGTTAAATGCGCATTGGCTAAGAGAATCTTCTTGGCATCGCTGGAGAGGACAATCGCCCCGTCCATCTTTGCCAGCTCATATAGACTGGACGGCTCAAGATCCGCATTGATGCGAAAACCACCATCGACGACCTTCATGGCAGCTTCTGAATCACCGATCAGAAGCAATGCTCCAGTACGCGCCCGCAAAATATTCTCAAGCCCTTCATACAATCGGGTACCCGGCGCCACTAAGCGTAAAGCTTTATAGAATACATCGTCGCGTTTCATTAAACTCCCCCTAACCCCAGACTGCGGCTAACGCCTCGCCAATCGTTCCTACACCAATCAGCGTAATGCCGTCGATCCCTGACCCCAACTCCCGCTCCACGGAACGGGGGACCAACGCCGTCGTAAAACCCAAACGAACTGCTTCTTCTAAGCGACGTTGTCCCCCACCAACCCGTCGAATCTCTCCAGTCAGCCCGACTTCTCCAAAGGCAATTAGGTTTTGAGGAACGGGTTGGTCACGCAGACCTGATGCCACAGCGATGGAAATCCCAAGATCAACAGCGGGTTCTCCTAATCGTACACCGCCGATCGCCGAAGCGTAGACATCTTGATCATTAAATAAGAGTCCGCCTCGTCGTTCTAAAACAGCTAGAATCATATGAATCCGAGAAGAATCGAGTCCGGTAACCAAACGACGCGCCGACGCATAGCCAGCGGGCGCTACCAACGCCTGGATCTCCACCATCAATGGGAGGCTTCCCTCCAATGTCGCAGTTACCACTGTTCCGCTGCTTCCGGGATGTCGTTCGGCCAAAAAAGCCGCCGATGGATTGGTAATCTGAGACAACCCCGCGTCCTCCATGTTGAAGAGCGCCATTTCATGCGTTGCTCCATATCGGTTCTTCGCCGCCCGCATCAATCGATGAGAGTAGTAATGATCTCCCTCAAAATAAAGGACCACATCGACCATATGCTCCAAAAGCTTTGGACCCGCCAACCCACCGGCCTTCGTAATATGTCCCACCAAGACACAGGGTGTTTGTGTGGCTTTCGCCCACTGCGCCAAAGCTCCCGCACATTCCCGGACCTGCGTGACGCCGCCTTGATACCCCGGCCGTCCCGGCATGACCATGGTCTGGATCGAGTCCACGATAAGCAAACGGGGTTGAACCGCTTCAGAATGTTGCAGAACATCCATAACATCGGTTTCGTTTAATGCTTTTATGTTGGGCTCTTTTATACCGAGCCTTCCTGCACGAAGTTGAATCTGATGAAAGGACTCTTCGCCGCTAACATAGAGAACAGGGCCGTGCGCAGCAGCGAAGGAAGCTGCTAATTGCAATAGAAATGTAGATTTTCCGATTCCCGGTTCTCCGCCCAATAAGACGATCGAACCTGGAACAATTCCGCCTCCCAAGACGCGATCGAACTCGGAAAAGCCCGAGCATAAACGGAACGTTTCCATCGACGGCTCATCCAAAGCACGTGGCGGTTCCCCAATGGTCATCGCGACACTCGATGGACTTTCTATCCCGATCTCCATCATCGTATTCCATGCTTCACATCCCGGACAGCGTCCGATCCATTTCGGCGACTCATGGCCACATTGTTCGCATTGGTAGAACGATCGCGGACGAGCCAAAAAATCACATGCCCTTCATCCATTAATCAATTATAGGTAAATTATTCTAATAAATTAAAGAAAATCCTTCCCGTTTTTAAGGAAGGTTTAATCTTAAGTTACGACATATTGGAATAAGCTCTTGCAAAAATACATGAAAGTGAAGTAAGGCCCAACATGCCGGGCCTTACTTCTCTGTTTTGGATTTATTCAAAGACAATTTGGCCATCCTTCACACCCGCATGAATCATGGCATGATCCCGAATATTTCCCTTGAGAATCTCCTCAGAAAGCGGGTTTTCGATCAAGCGTTGAATGGCGCGTCGCAGCGGACGAGCTCCAAAAGCAGGGTCGTAACCTTCGTTCGCCAAGATATCTTTAGCCTCAGGAGTAACTTCCAATTGAAGTCCCCGCTCAGCTAATTGCTTCTTCACTGACTCCAACATCAGCTCGACAATCGAAGACAGTTCTTCGCGGTTCAATGCATGAAAAACGATGGTCTCATCGATCCGATTGAGAAATTCAGGGCGAAAGGTACGTTTCAACTCCTCCAGGACACGTTCCTTCATGCGTTGGTATTCGTCATTGGACTCGCTGTGGCCGTCACCGGTTTTAAAGCCGATGCTACCAGCCTTTTCAATGAGGTTTGCTCCGACATTGGAGGTCATAATTAAGACCGTGTTCTTAAAGTCCACCGTCCGTCCCTTAGAATCGGTCAACCGTCCGTCCTCCAAGACTTGGAGCAGGACATTGAAGACCTCGGGATGAGCTTTTTCAATCTCATCCAACAATACCACGCTATAAGGCTTTCGACGAACCTTCTCGGTTAATTGTCCTCCCTCATCATATCCCACATATCCGGGAGGCGCTCCAACTAGACGCGACACGGTATGGCGCTCCATATATTCCGACATGTCAATCCGGGTCATCGCGTTTTCGTCGCCAAAGAGTGCTTCCGCCAATGCACGCGCCAACTCCGTTTTTCCTACTCCCGTAGGACCTAAGAAGATAAACGAACCGATAGGCCGCTTTGGATCCTTCAACCCCGCCCTCGCCCTGCGAACAGCCTGGGCCACTGCGGCAATCGCCTCATTCTGTCCAACGACGCGGTGATGCAGAATCTCTTCCATCTTAAGCAGACGTTCCGTCTCTTCCTCCCTTAACTTCATCACGGGTATACCCGTCCAATTCGAGACGATATGGGCGACTTCTTCTTCGGTGACCGTCGCTTCGGCTCGACCCCGTTGTCTTGACCATTCCTCCTGTAACTTCTCGAGTTCACTGCGGAGTTGCTGTTCCTTATCCCGGAGTTGGGCAGCTTTCTCAAATTCTTCATTTTGAATCGCTGCTTCTTTCTCCTTTTGAATCTGCAGAACCTCGCTCTCCTGGTCTTTTAGGTTAGGAGGGACTGTGGTCATCTGGAGCCTCACGCGGGAAGCCGCTTCATCAATGAGGTCAATCGCCTTATCCGGCAAAAACCGATCGGTAATATATCGATCCGACAAAAGGACTGCGGCATGAATGGCGTCATCCGTTATCTTCACCCGATGATGCGCTTCGTAACGGTCACGCAAGCCCTCGAGAATCAATTGGGCTTCTTCACGGGTGGGTTCACCAACCATGATGGGTTGGAAACGTCGTTCGAGCGCAGCGTCTTTCTCCACATGCTTACGGTATTCATCTAACGTTGTAGCGCCAATACACTGCAATTCACCCCGCGCCAAGGCTGGTTTTAAGATATTGGCGGCATCAATTGCCCCTTCAGCAGCTCCTGCGCCGATCAGGGTATGCATCTCATCGATGAAGAGAATGACATCGCCTGCATTGCGAATCTCTTCCATAACCTTCTTTAAGCGCTCCTCAAACTCACCCCGGTACTTGGAACCAGCAACCATCGCCCCTAAATCCAACGTAAAAACGCGTTTGTGCGCCAGAACCTCTGGAACATCTCCATTGGTAATTTTTTGGGCTAATCCTTCGACGATGGCGGTTTTGCCCACGCCCGGCTCACCGATGAGCACCGGGTTATTCTTTGTCCGTCTCGACAAGACTTGTACGACCCGTTCGATCTCTTTATCCCTGCCGATAACAGGATCCACCTTACCGATCTTAGCCATCTCTGTTAGATCTCTACCAAATTGACTAAGCGTTTGGGTTTTCGCTCCACTCTGCTGAGAGCCGCCAAAAGATCCCATCGGGGAGTTGCCGCCCCCTCCTAAAAGCTGTAATACTTGTTTGCGGACTTTATCCAGATCAGCGCCTAAGTTCTTTAACACTTGAGCTGCAATACCTTCGCCTTCCCGGATCAAACCCAGTAAAATGTGTTCTGTGCCAATATAGTTATGACCCATATGACGTCCTTCATCTAGAGCCAGCTCTAAAACCCGTTTTGCCCTCGGAGTAAATGGAATCTCTGTCGGGGGTTTCGAGTCCCCAGTGCCAATAATCCGCTCAATCTCATTTTGAACACGCTCCAAACCAATACCAAGCGTCTCCAGTGCCTTAGCCGCAACACCTTCTCCTTCGGCTATCAATCCAAGCAACAGATGTTCTGTCCCGACTACATTATGCTGGAGCCTTGAAGCCTCTTGTTGGGATAGATAAACCACCCGTCGTGCTCTTTCTGTAAAACGTTCAAACATCATAAATCACCTCGTCCCTTTCTCAAGTTAGTATTCGCCATCTCCAATCCATGATATCCTTGAACAATACTCCTTTGCATCTACCCTTTAATGTGCTCGCGTATCACCGATGCCCGATAGAAATCCCGTTCTCCGGGTCCCATATCTTTCCCGATAATACTCTGTAAAATAGCCCCTCGCGTCAGAAGAAAAAGCTCTCGAACCGCTTGGGCATTTGCTTTAGGTATTAGTCCCAGATCAGCGCCAAGCCTCACATCGGATAAAAGCTTTAATGCCTCTTCCGACGAAATTAAGCGTGCCTGCGTTAGAATTCCATAAGAACGGCAAAGCCGATCTTCTAATTGAACACGATTCTCTTTAAGCAGCATCTCCCGAGCCGATCGCTCCTTCTCCACCACTTGACGTGTTGCGGAGATCAGTTTACTAATGAGATCTTCCTCACGGTGACCCAATGTAACTTGGTTAGAGATCTGGAAGAGGTTGCCATGGGCCTCTGTGCCTTCACCATATAAACCCCTTACATTTAATCCCACATGGGATAGGGCTGCTAAGATCTTTTTTACCTGATCGACCAGCACAAGAGCGGGAAGATGTAACATAACAGAGGCCCGGAGTCCGGTCCCAACATTTGTGGGACACGCTGTTAAATACCCCCGGTTTTCATCAAAAGCAATTTCAAGGCTTTTTTCCAGATCATCATCCACATCAGAAGCTAATTGCCATGCCTCTTCCATCTTAAATCCCGGGAAGATGCTTTGAATTCGAAGATGATCCTCTTCATTGATCATGATGCAAACAGCCTCATCTTCTCGGAGCAAAGCGCCGCGGTGGGCGGGATGAGACACATGTTGTGGACTAATAAGATGTTTTTCCACCAGAACCATACGCTCCACCGGAGAAATTGCTTCTAACTTTATCATCTGAAAACTGCCATTTTCCGGCCGTATATCGACTATCGCTTGGTCTGTCAACTTAAGAATTTCGTCCAATTGACTCTCCGAAGCATAGTGAGGAAATGGAAAGCTTCGAATATTTCGAGCCAACCGAATTCGACTGCTTAAGACGATGTCCCCATCATCTCCAGAGGTCCGTGCCCACTCTGGTAGGATTTTAATCATTTTGTCCCGAATGGACATCCCTTCACCCCTCCTAACTTTGGGTCTCCCGTTCCAACCGGCGAATCTCATCACGCAAACGTGCTGCGTTTTCATATTCTTCACTATGAATGGCTCTTTGCAATTGTTGACGTAAATTATCGATCTCTTTGCGCACCCTGACTATGCCTCCCGTTCGATGAGGGACCTTTCCAACATGGGCAATGCTTCCTTGGACCTTTCGGAACAACGGATCTAAGCTTCCTCCAAAGGCGTCATAACAATCGGAGCAACCCAATTGCCCCACTTGCCGAAAGTCAGCGAATGTCAGTCCACAATTCGAACATTTTGGCCCTTTATTCGATTGTTGGTTTGCAACTTCACTTTCGACCATTCCCGCTAATAGATGTTGCAAAGAGAAATTGGGTTCAAAAAAGACGCCCCACTCTAAACCCACTTGTTGCGCACAGATCTCACATAAATTATGCTCGGTCTTCTCATCATTTACGATCTTCGACAGATGAACGGTCGCAGGCCGTTGTTTACACTGTTCACACCACAAAGCCTTCACCTCCGTTAACGTTAAAAAACGCTACCCCTGTGAATTTATGAATTATCACTTTATTTTATCCCCTTCAGTTGCTGACCATCAACAACGCGGTCTGAAACAGACGGGCTCGAACAGTTGCTTTAAGATCTAGGGGAAGATCTTCGGTCGCTTTAGCCAACAAGTATTTAATGAGCACCGCCTGGTCTTCGGCCAACCGTCCGCTTTGCACCAACCCCTCAAGAATACTCTCCGCATCCTCTTGGGCCAACACATCGGGTATGACAACCTCCTTGGGTTGAGGATATACCTTCTCTATTCGGTAGATCCGAATGAATCCGCCTCCACCCCGCCGGCTTTCGATGTAATAGCCTCGACCCGCGGTAAATCGCGTCTCTAGTACATAGTTGATCTGCGACGGCACACAGCGAAACATCTTTGCCAATTCTCGCCGTTGAAGTTCAACCTGGCCGGATTGGGCAAGCAGCTGTTGAAGATATTGTTCAATAAGATCCGCCAGATTTCCCATGGTTTCACCTCTGTTTGACCTTTACTGACCTTAATACTATTCTACTCGATCCAAATGCGGGAACAAAATCGTAATTTAACCCATATGTGCCTTCCACAGGCAAAAAAAAAGCCCATGACGGGTTTAACTTATAAATCTCTCATATTTTCCCCGCCATTCGCAAGATATTTCAATGGATCAACATGCCTTCCTTGGAGAATAAGTTCGAAATGGAGATGGGGACCTGTCGTGCGCCCTGTAGCTCCAGTCAATGACACCTGTTCTCCACTGACAACAACTTGCCCTACGCGAACCAGCAACTTAGAATTATGGGCATATCGTGTGCGGTAACCCCCGTGATCCAGTTCAACCATCCACCCATAACCCGTTCTCCATCCCGAGAAAATAACAACACCGGATGCGGCTGCAAAAACCGGTGTTCCCGTAGGACATGCCCAATCCACGCCTCTATGCATACGTCCCCATCGATATCCATAACCGGATGTCAAGACGCCACCCGCTACGGGTCGGGAAAGCTTGGATCGAAGTACTGTTTCCATATTCTCTGTCGAATCGCTAAAATTCAAACCAACATCGGTACTTCTTATGGTATTCGTACGACTTCGACTTGTGATCAACGGACGTTTACTGCGATTAACTGTAACTCCCCGATTTAGCTCCACTTTCGTTTCCGGAATGGTCAGACGCGTTCCTACGCGAATTGTATTCGGATTACGGATGCCATTGATCTGTACCAATGCGTTAACCGTCGTATCATACTTTCGAGCAATAGCCCACAGTGTATCCCCTGGACGGACGATAATCGAAATACGCATATCCCCATCCGTAACCGCTTGATCCTCCGTCGAGGAAGCCTCTCCTAGAACAAACGGGCTTAGCCCAGCAATGATACAAAATACCATCACGAGGAGACCCGCTCTTAGCGTTCTTTGGTTCATGCCCTATTCCTCCATTGCATGCCGTAACCGGCACGGCTTCTTTGGTCTTTGGCATAGTCTCCCCCTTCCGTTATCATTCTAAATCAGGTATAATTTACCAATATGTTTTAGCTGCGCTTTTATCTCACTCTAAACTGCATGCCATCCATAAACTCTTCTTCAAAACGCGGATCATCGGCGAGGTTCTTATGCGTTATCGTCCTAACCCATTCTTCCAGTTCCCGTCTTATACCTTGTTGGAATAGCATTTGGCTGGCCCCCGCAATGGCTGCGTTTCCCACTGAACGAATTCTTCCCTCAAAAGCTTTTGGAACAAATCCCAACGTGATGAGATCCTCCGGGCGCGTATGGGTGCCCAACGCTCCTGCCAGTAATACTTCATCGATATCCTCAGGAGAACTCTTGGCAAATCGGAGCAACCCTTGAATCCCCGCCCAGATCGCGCCCTTTGCCAGTTGCAACTCGCGAAGATCTCTCTGTGTTAAACCCAATGTTCCTCCGGGAATGACTCGTACCTCCTCGAGACCATTCTCCTTATAATAAAGGCATTGAATATGGTCGGGCCAATTTTCGATTGGAGCGAATCGTCCATTATCATGAAGAACTCCATTGTTTTTAAGCTCAGCAGCGATCCTTATGATACACGAACCCGCAATGCCTCGGGGCGCTGCATTCTGTACTGTTTCATATACTACTTCTCCTCCCTGGACTGCCCAATCGACAAGCGCCCCCGCAGACGCACGCATTCCATCCCGGATAGACCCTCCTTCAAAGGCAGGTCCTGCAGCAGCCGAAGCACACCATGTCTTACCGGCGACTTCTAGAAGTAACTCTCCATTCGTCCCCAAGTCCAGAACAAGCCGATTCTTACCTCCACGTCCCATGCCACAAGCCAGCGCTGTAGCCACTGCATCGCTGCCGACAAAACCGCCAATCAGCGGCGGAAAGTAGACGTTGGCATCCGGCGCCAATGGCAGACCAAAGTCAGCGGCATCCCCGTTAATCTCGTGGGTTCTCATGGGATGAAACGGCGACTGCCCTAAACCATGTGGTGAAATACCGAGAAAAAGATGGTCCATCACCGTATTGCCGACACACACCACCGACTTAACCGCAGAGATTGGAACCCCTTGACGCGCCATAATCTCTTCGATCAACCGGGAAACGCCGGATCGAAGTAAACCTGTAAGGTATTCTCGCCCGTCCGGTTTGTCCGCATAAGCAATTCGAGATACGACATCGGGTCCAATGATGGTTTGGGGGTTTAATAACCCGCCCGATGCCAGTAATTCTCCATATTGGCTATGGACAATCTGAATTGCCAGAGTTGTCGTGCCTAAATCGATGGCAATGCCTAGTTCATCCAATGATTTGATACTCCATCCGTGTCGGCGGGGTTGACCGATACCCTCCGCCAAGACCTGGACTTCCCCTGCCACGGTCAGAACGACACGGGCATCGCCGGCGATCCATGTCTGACATGCCAAACGCCATCCCTCGGCCAACGCTCTTTCTCCAAGGCATCGGCGTTCCTCATCGGTTATCGGCGAAAGCCCTCCCCAGGCCAAGACGCGACAGCGTCCGCATCGCCCAATCCGATCACAGCCAAGCTCGGGAGCAACCCCATAAGCGAACAAGATGTCAAGGAGATTCGACGCCGATACGATGTCCTGCGCGATGATCCGACGCCCTTCTGCAATGATCTCAATCTCCGGCACTTTTCTACCTCCACTCGATCTCAGTACCTATAAGTTCAGCTCTTCCCTGGATCTCCACAAAATGGATTGTCTTCATCAAGAGACTATGCAAAACCGCCGTGTCATTTCCCACGACGGCCACCGCGATCTCTGCATGCTGCAGTTGATCCAACGCTCCAACTTCAGCCACTGAAAGGTTAAAGCGATGTCTTAATCGTTCAATTACACTCTTAACGACACTCCGTTTATCCTTAAGCGAATAGGCTTCGGGAATGAACAGGTCGATATGGCAAACACCAACGATCATTCTTCCCACTCCATCTCTTGCCGTTTAACGTTCTCGATGATTCCGATGATTCTCTGCAAACGATGAGTTTAGGACGAGATCCATCAGTTCTTCATTGGTTTTGGTATGGGAAAGGCGATCCAGCAAAAGTTCCATGGTTTCAGCTGGACCCAATGATCCCAATACTTTGCGCATCACAATGGTGGTCTCAAGCTCTTTAGCCGAGAGAATCAGTTCCTCCTTACGGGTTCCAGAACGAATGATATCGATGGCCGGGAATATTCGACGATCTGCCAACTTGCGATCAAGATGCAACTCCATATTGCCCGTTCCTTTAAACTCCTCAAAGATTACATCATCCATACGGCTGCCCGTCTCAACCAAAGCCGTGGCCATAATCGTAAGGCTTCCTCCCTCTTCCAGCTTTCTCGCGGCGCCGAAGAATCGTTTCGGCTTGTGCAAAGCTCCCGGATCAACACCACCCGAGAGCGTACGCCCGCTAGGAGGTTCCACTAAGTTGTAAGCTCGTGCCAAACGTGTAATGGAGTCGAGGAGAATCACCACATCCTGGCCTGTCTCACCGATACGTTTTGCCCGCTCCAAAACCAACTCGGCGGTACGAACATGATTCTCCGCTGGAAGATCAAATGTGGAACTGACAACATCCCCCCGGACGGATCTGCGCATATCTGTGACTTCTTCCGGGCGTTCATCGATCAAAAGAACCATCAGGTGAATCTCTGGATGGTTGGTAGTAATGGAGTTAGCAATCTTCTTAAGCAGCGTTGTCTTCCCGGCTTTCGGCGGCGCAACGATTAAGCCGCGTTGTCCCTTTCCCACCGGCGACATAACATCCACAAGTCTCATGGAAAGGTCGCTTGCAGCAGTCTCTAGACGAACTCTTTCTTGGGGATAGATCGGCGTTAATTCTTCATAATGATTACGGCGTCGAAGCGTCTCCGGGTCAGCTCCATTAATAACTTGAACTTTGAGCAGTGCAAAATAACGTTCGCTCTCCTTTGGCGGACGAACTTGCCCTGAAACCAAATCCCCCGTACGCATATGAAAACGTCGGATCTGGGACGCCGACACATAAATGTCCTCGGGTCCCGGAGAATAGTTTTGAACTCGAAGAAAACCAAACCCATCCGGGAGAATTTCGAGAATCCCTTGGGAAAAGATAAGGCCCTCCCGTTTAGCAAGGACCTTGAGAAGCTCAAAGATGAGTTCCCGCTTCCGATATTTTGTATAGTTTTCGATCCCCACTTGGCAAGCAACCTCTTGAAGTTCAGCAACGGTCTTCGCTTCTAAATCAGACAATTCCATGCACTAACCACCTCTTAAATATATGACGTTCATTGAATCCAACTCGAAAAGAACACAAAATAACAGGAGATAAATCTCCTTAAAGGATAATATGGGCTTACCCTAAATGGAATTCGCAATGGAAGGACAAACAAACAGGGGAGGGATAGATGGCGGACCGATAGTAAAGAAGGTTTTTCCTCAGCCTTCGCCGGGGATTTTTTGTGCGTTAAAGCTAGTAAAACCCTTTTCTGTCATAGCAATTACCCTAACATTTCGAACGAGTTCCAGATCTTCTTGATTCTCCGCATACACAACGCTTAAGCTATTGCAACATGGACACCGGAGTTCAAGCTTCTCCGGGAAAACATCCACCTGAATATCTTTGTTGCCACATTGGCAGTAGAGATGGCCCTCTTCGGCCACATGATGGAGATGAGATAATACTTGAATCATAATCGTCGGATTTGCAAAGAAATCATCAAATCCCATATCATTCAGCACGCTTTCCATATTACGGCTGTTCTCCATCATCAATTCTTCGAGTCTCTCTTCATCGCCGATATAACCCAATTCATGGGCGACCACAGGACAAGCAATTGGCGCTAGATCGCTCTTCCAGATCTGGGCAGAGCGCATATTTACAATATGAATTTCATCACAGACCATACATGTAAACTGAAGCGAGTACGTTTTATAATCACGTGTAGCAATGGTAAGTTTTGTAAATCCACACGTACAGCGGAACGTCATCGTTGACGATCCCGAAAAAGAGAAAAGCGACAATGGATGAAGTTCAAGCTGGCCGCATACGGGACAACGCAATGCGATCTGGCGTTGAGTGGTAACGATCACTTTTGTCGCCTCCTTTATTGTTGGGATTCGCCGCCTTATGGAAAAATCCTCTTTGATTGGAAAGCAAAACATTATTTTGGTTAAATCTGCTCTTAGGCTCCAATACCAATATTAACAAAATCCTCTGCTTGCATCACACCTGCAATGATCTCATCAACGATTTTATCATAGTCCTTATCGCTTATCTTCATCCATTCCTTGATATGTGGCTGGATTGGCGGAATAACCCGATCTCCCCCCGAACCAATTCCGGCTTGGCGTGTCAATACGTCGGCCGCATGAACCAAAGCCGTCGTGGCCCAATAATCTTTATTCTCAAAGGGTTGGTGGTGATAGTTTATAACCTCAACCAGCAGCTGTGGGAGATTCCATCGATCCGCGATCCACCGTCCTACCACAGCGTGGCTGATTCCGAGAACCTGGCGTTCCGCCTCGTAGATCGAAACTTCTCTCTCTTGTGTAACATGCAAGACTTGCGAAAACTCATCGGGAAAATAATGATCTAAAACCACTTTCCCAACATCGTGAAGGAGGCCGGCCATAAAAGCCTCTTCTAACTGGGGAAAACGCATTCTGCGCGCTAAGATCCGGGCTGCAACAGCAACTCCCACGGAATGACGCCATAGTTCGGAACGGTTGAATACGCGATTCGAACCCAATCTAATAAACATATCCGAAACGGAGATACTGAGAACAAGATTCTTAACAGTCATAAATCCTAAAATGACAACTGCTTGGCTGATTGTGGTTATCTTACGGGGAAAACCGTAGTAAGCGGAGTTAACCAAACGAAGGATTCGTGATGCCATCGCTTGATCAAGCATAATGACACGTTCCACATCAGGTGCGGATGAATGCGGATTCTCCAATATCTGAAGAACTTTGGAAGCAACAGACGGCAGAGTCGGAATCTCACGGATCCTTCGCTCCAACGTCTTCTTTATCTCAAGCTGACTTAACATCAAATTCCCTCCGTGCGTTGAATGCTACTCCCTTCTTTCATCGACAAATAACGGATCAATCTTTAGCAGCGGATGAGGTTCCTTGAACCAACCTCAAGATGGCATTAGGGATCATTTGCAACGGCAGAGAATACTCGCTGGCCCCTAAGGCCACTGCAGCACGGGGCATTCCATAAACAATACAACTCTCTTCCGCTTCTGTAATGGTATGGGCTCCCAGATCTCTCAGTAACTTCATGCCCTTCGCTCCGTCACTTCCCATTCCCGTCAACAAAACCGCCAACGTTCTTGAGCCTGTCGCTGCAACCAACGATTCCATCATCATGTCGACGGAAGGACGAAAGATCGACGGCGTATCGTGGATCCCTACTTCAAGTCGATCGTAATTGCGGTGAATCTCCATTTGATGCCCTGAAGGAGCCACAAGCGCAACCCCCGGTCTAACCTCATCTCCGGTCTGCGCCTCCTTGACCTGTATCTGACAGATCGAATCCAGACGTTGAGCAAAAATCCGTGTAAAGTCCTTTGGCATATGTTGCGCAATAACAATCCCTATTGGAAAGTCTGCTGGAAAACTTGTTAAGATGGTTTGAAGCGCTCGAGGCCCTCCCGTGGAAGCACCCATGGCCAGAATTTGCGGAGCCTGAAATGTTCTGGGAAGCGCATGTTCAACCCTTGCCCTCACAGGAGGCGCCGCTGGTTTTAGTGGAAGCAAACGAGCCACAGAGACTTGAGCGGCAGCTTTAACCTTCCGAATGAGTTGATATTCGAGATCCCACATCTTATCCGTAGGTTCAGCCGAGGGTTTCGTGACAAAATCCACTGCGCCCAACTCTAAAGCGCGCAATGTTGGTTCAGCGCCTTGAACAGCCCATGAACTTACAATGACTACGGGATGGGGATCTGTTGCCATGACCTTAGCCAGACAGGTTAATCCATCCATCCGAGGCATCTCCAAGTCCATTGTGAGAACATCCGGTTTTAAAGCGTTGAGCTTCTGCAAGGCATCCATACCATCGGTAGCAAAGCCCACCACCTGAATCTCGGCATCTCTCTCCAACATTTTTGTGATGACCTGCCTCATGAAGGCCGAATCATCAACCACCAAAACCCTAATTCGGCTCAATTGTGCTCCCCCTCGTAATATCCTCCATGATCTTCACGATGTAATCACAGATTAATTCCAGTATTTCGACACATTTCCACCTTAATCCTGCATGGGGTTGCACCGTCATTTTTCATTAAGGTTTAAGCCCTGCATCTTGCTTTAGCTTAACGATAGATGCCTTTAATTTCTCCTTTTAAATTAAACAACAAGTAAACGGTCCCTTGTATATCTCCCTGAAGTTCCTCTACACCGATACAATCATCTGCTGTTTCAAAAGCGCGGATCGGTGTTTCCATGGCAATACCATGAACTAAGACACGGTAACGCTCAGTGGTAAGCGGCTCAACTTCGACCAATTCCACTTCTGCGCCACGGTAAAAACCTTCAATCGCACGCACATGTCCATCTCCATCTATCCAAAGACGTGCGGAAAAATAGCAATTCTCCGCCACGGGTCGCAAGGCTTCTAATCGTCCTGGCCGGCCATTGACCCAAATAAGCGGACTCGATTCCAGATGACAACGGATAATTCTTGAACGACTCTTCAATACAACAAGCTCCGAGGAGATAGCATGGATCTCACCCGAGATCGGTCGCAACTCTCCAAAGTTGACTTCCAGCCTCTTAAAGTCCACACAACCCCATTCCATAAAAAATGACGGCGACAAGTCATTGCTGTCATATGCAAGGACCTCGACTCCCCCTGAAAAAACAAAGATAATACATAAGAATAGAATTAAATAATGATGCATTATATGATCCCTCCAAGGACATTCTTGGATGGTTTTTGAAGGAATATACGTCCTAACGCTTTATTTATCAATTAATGACATTTCATTCGATCAAAGAACAGTAAAAAATGCCCACAGGATCAACGATCCCATGGACAATTATGCCTTGTCGCTTTGAAAAGAGGTGGAAAGAAAGCCGTTGTTAGAACCCTCACACCGAACCCTCTCCCTATAAATCGAGCGAGGGGAAGCAAAAGTCTACTGGCCAATGACTTGAACCGCAAAAACTTGTCTAAATGAAGGTTTTTTCCCAGTTTTCTTTTCGCTTTCGCAGCCGACTACTTTAACAATTTTCCAAAGAACCCTTTGCTACGCTGCGCCAGATCTTCTTCTGCATAAACCAGGGATTGTACTTTCCCCTGAATCACAACCTTACCTTGATCCAGGTTAAGATGCTGCATATGAAGGTTTTCTCCTTTTATGATCAAGACACCCATCTCAGTCTCTAACACAACCTCGTCCCGATCAAAACTCCCGACGTTACGTACCCCATCCACCTGCAATTTTTCCCTGCCCATTAAAGCCAATTGGTGGAGTTCGCTACCCACGCGCCGCTCTTCCAATCCCTTCTCCCCCTCTTTAAAGCCGCCCTCATCTCAATCTACGCGGCACAGAGAGGAATTATAACTACCAAATATCCATAATACGAACCTTGGGATAATAGTGTTTCACAATACTGACTGGAGTATGACCATCTTTTGCCATGGCATATGCGCCCCATTGACACAAACCCACGCCATGACCGAACCCTTGCCCTCTCATCCGGATACCGGCATCGGTATTCTCGATCGAGTTAATCCAGATGGAGCGTATTTTTTGTGGATCCAATGCCATTCTGAGATCGCCGCCAGCCACTTCAGCCCGGCGTTCCTGACCGATAACGCGAATTCGAACTGCCCGTCCTGTTCTGCTTTTTTGAGCAATCTCCACTCGTTGGACAGGACCAACATCTTTCCCCAATTCCCTCATGGCATTTGCAATTTCTGTCCTGGAGAATCCTGCTTCCCAGAAAAATTCATCCTCCGGAATGACTTTCCTTTCCCGACAAGATACCGAGGACATATAGGGAGGTTCAGCTTCTCTGAAGGCTAATCCTTCTCGGGCAAGAGCCGTACGCCCACCACAACTCGCCGAAAACCAACCGCGCACAAACCGTCCGCGATACGTCATAACCTTTCCTTTGGTCTTTTGGACCGCACGACGTATCTCTGGAGTAATGGCCTCGGCATTATATGCTTGAGCTTCCTGCTCGTCTGTCGAAACATCGGTGCCGTGTAGTCTTCGCGTTCCACCCCGTGCCAGAAAATCCATGGTGAATGTTCGTGCCACAATGGCTTGCGCTGCATATGCGTCTTCAGGCCATCCCTTGCGCATCTCCCCCGCGACAACTCCGGTGATATACTCCTCCATGGCCATTTCCTTCTTCTCATTCGTCTCCTTAACAAAGACCGTTAAGCGGGGCTCTTGATCCAGCTTACGAACGACCGAGCGATAAACCCTTTGTTGTTCCCGCCGGGGGCATGCCATCTGTGTCAACATGACACATCCAAGAACCATAGCCAATACGATGCTTGCCCAACGGAGAGAGACCCATCGTTTCATGTTTATTCCCCCTGCTTTCTGGGTTAACTCCGTTTTTAGCATGCATCAGCCTGATTAATTTATTCCTCCTCTTTTGTCCGTTCCCATAAAACATCCATATCTTCAAGGGTCATCTCTTTCAATGCTTTTCCATCTTCATGCGCCATGCCTTCCATTCGATGAAACCGCCTGACGAACTTCTCAACGGCACGGTGCAGGGCAAGCTCCGGATGGACGCCTAAAAACCGAGCCGTGTTGACCATGGAAAACAAAAGGTCTCCAAACTCTTCTTCCAGGCAATTCGTATCATTTTCTACCCGATTTTCCCAGGCCTCAAGTACTTCATCGAGTTCTTCTTGGATTTTTGCGATAGGCCCGTCGATCGATGGCCAGTCAAAGCCTGTCTTCGCTGCTTTAACTTGAACCTCTTCAGCCCGTTGAAGCGACGGCAGTCCTTTCATTACCCCCGAAAGACTTGGAACATACGCCTCAGGGTCCAAACCCTTCTCTGCCTTTTTGATCTGTTGCCAATTATCTAAAACACCCTCTACGCCATCGACGACAACATCACTAAAGACATGGGGGTGACGTCGAATAAGTTTCTCACCAATTCCTTTTGCTACATCGTCAAGGTCAAACCTCCCCGCCTCTCTGGCGATCTCCGCATGAAAAACGATCTGCAGCAAAAGATCTCCCAGTTCTTCTCGGAGCTTGTCCATGTCATCGAGATCAATGGCCTCGATAACTTCGTAGGCTTCCTCTATGACATAGGGTCGTAGCGAACGGTGATCTTGTTTACGGTCCCAAGGGCAACCGCTCTCGCTTCGCAACAAGGTCATAATCTCTTCGAGCCGTCGTAGTGGATCTATTTCACGCGTCATATCAAACCACCCCTTATATACGCCAACCGATTAGGCGCTATTCTTGGTATGCCTACGAAATCCTTCGAGATCCGTTCGGTTAATTCCTCCAAATCCCCATAACACCAATAGATAAACGCCGCTCATGACGATCAACATAAAAAGCGCGGACAAATTTGAAGGCAGTTTTGAGCATAAGGATCGCAGGCACAGACCGACGGTACCCATAACAACCGCGGATAGAAACGGAATTGCCTGCGCGCTAATCCACCCTTTAAATTTGGTTAAATGTCGAATGGCGTTGAGATTCAAAGTAACTGTCGCAGCCGATCCCACCACCGTTGCAATGGCAGCTCCATGAATTCCAAGATGAGGTCTGCCCACCAAGACGAATGTCACGATAGCCTTGACAACACATCCCAGCGCAAAGTGACGCAGAGGATCCATTGGACGGCCCATTCCTTGCAAAACCGCTGCACTAACCTGCTGCCAACCAAGGAAAAAGACACCAATCCCTAATGTCTGAAGGATAACAGTCGATCGCCCTGCAAAGATTAATGCATAGATATCTTTACCCAATATCACCAAACCCAGGCTAGCAGCAGGCAGAACCCATGAAGCCAATCGATATCCTTCCCGAAGACGTTCGGCGATACTACCTTGGCTACGCCGAGCTTTCGCTTCAGCAATAGCAGGAACAAGCCCTGTGGAAAGCGCTGAAGTAACAATGAGGGGCACATAGAGAACAGCCCAGGCATTTCCCAATTGACCTAAAGCTGCTGTAGCTTGTGATATCGTCAATCCTGCTAATTGAAGTTTCCCAGGAACGATCAATGAGTCCAACGCCTGCATCAACGGCATGAGAATCGAACCCAATGCGATGGGAAGCGCGATCTTTATCAGCCGCTTTAACCACATTGGGTATGATCCTCCGGCCTTACCCCCAGACTGAATCTTCCCTTTGAGCGTTCGGCGAAAACAGAGAAATTTTATCATTAGATAGATTAATGCAACAAACGCCCCCACTGTAGCACCAAAAGCGGCTCCTGCCGCCGCCCACTCAATCCCCTTCGGCAGAAACAACAGCGCTAGAAAGATCAGAACAAGCACGCGTGTACCTTGTTCAAAAAGTTGTGAAAGGCCACTGGGTCGCATGTGTTGCCAACCCTGAAAATATCCGCGCAAAGCCGAGATCATAGCCATTAATGTCACTGAAGGAGCTAACGCTATCATCGACAACATCGAACGCGGGTCCGTAGATAGGCTTTGCGAAAACAATGGAGATCCAAAACCCATGAGGAGAGAACCCGCTAATCCCATAATGCTCAAGAGGGAAAAAGAGACATTGAACAATCGTCGAATGCCATTTAAATCCCCTTTGGCCACACCTTCTGCCACCAATTTTGAGATGGCTACCGGGAGCCCAGCCGTGGAAACCGACAGGAATACCAGATAGACAGGGTAAGCCATCTGATAGAGTCCCATGCCCTCCTCGCCAATCAGGCGGGATAGCGGAATACGATAGATGGCTCCCATCACTTTGACCGCAATACCTGTTAACGTTAACAATGCGGTTCCTCTGCTAAGCCGTCTGGATATGGCAATCCCCTCCGTCTCTGGATAAAGATACGTAAGACGAAGGGGAAAAATGCGGGAATGATATTACATAGCTTCGAAAACAACTTTTTGGAGGGATCAGGGATGGAGAACGACAATAATCAGCTTACTCAAAAAGCAACGTTTATGATAGAAAGTCCCAACGAGCATCTCGATCTTATTTTAGAAAACTTACGCAAAGTAGAGGGTGTAACAGCTCTTCAAGAATCCTCAGATCAATCAAAGATTACTTTGGAGTTCGACCCCACCCGGATCGATCCGAGTCAATTAATTAACCTAACTAGCCAAGCAGGGTTTTCCATGGAGCGAAACGAGTAACAGGTTGGATCAAAAGAAGCCTTGGGTCTTCAGAACCATCGCTACACCGACCAAAAGCAACGTGGGCAAGAGGTTCGCAACACGAATCCTTCTTATCTCTAGTATATTAAGGGCCAAGAGTAACAATAGATAACCTCCCGCTGCAGAGATCTCTCGGATTACCGGGCCGTCAAGGAAAGGCTGCAGCGTACCTGCCAATAGCGTTAAACCACCCTGATAAACAAGGACAGAGAAGGCTGAGAGCAGAACCCCAAAACCCATTGCCGCCGCAAATGCAATCGAAGCAATTCCATCGATGGTAGACTTCGTCAATATGATCATCGGATCGCCCGTTACCCCTTCGGTGATACTGCCGACAATGGCCATGGAACCAACACAAAAGATTAATGTTGTTGATACAAATCCTTTTGCCGGGCTAACTTGTCCATTGGAAGACCAGCGATCAGCTAGACTCCCCAAACGTTCTAACCCTTTCTCGATTCCTAACCATTCCCCAACAAACCCTCCAATAACTAAACATATAAGAACAAGGAGATCTTCCTTGCCTCCTAAAACCATTTTGACGCCAAGAACTCCCGTAAATATCCCCAATACTTGAATGACGGTTTGCGAGGTTCGTTCCGGCAAAACGTGTCGAAATGCTAACCCAAGCGCACCTCCCAGAAGAATTGCTGCTGTATTAACTAAAGTCCCCAATGGAAGATGCATTGTTCATTCCTCCGTGATCTTTCGGTAATTCATTGATTATTCCGAACCCTCTTTCCCCTCTCCAAGGTTTCCTAAGAGCACAACAAGTCCCACCAGAATGAGAATTATAGGCCAATACCGTAAATAAGTCATGGCCCATTCAACATTACCGGCTAAGAAAATACCGCCTACCACCAAAAGAACGGTTGTCGGTATGAGCAGTCCCGTGTCTTTCCTGTCTGCTAAGTACGTGAAGAAAAAACCCAAACCCAAAAACAGGGGGAAAATCGGCCACCACTGTCCCATTCTGGCCCAAGGTAAACCATTGGGCAATGTAAAAAAGAAAAAGAAGATGCCAATCCCTGTCAATAGAGTCGCCGGAATTAAGATTCCTTTATCCCGACTATTATAGAATTGAAAATACAACAATAGCCCAACTAATAAGGGAAAGGCCGGCCAAAGCACCTTCCAACTCAAGGTGATCAACCCAAGATTATGAAAGAGTATGACCATACCAACGATTAACAAAACAAAGCCCATTAAGTTACCGGTTTTACGCATAATTATTCCCCCTTTTTCCCAGCATTGCGCAGTAAGATCCACATCCCAATGGCAATGAGAAGTAATGGCGGACCAATCCGTCGTATCTCCGTCATAAAACCTCGAATAATCTCAGGAACCAAAATATCGGCTAGCAGAAGACCGCCGACCGCCATGAGAATCAACCCCAACCAGCGCGGAGTTCTATCTCTTCGCCCAACAACTATCTCTTGAGGATCCCTATCTTCATTCGGCAATAAAACGGCTGCTGCAATATAAAGGATAACCCCCCACCGAAACGAGACCCATAGCGAAATAAAGATCCAGCCAATACGTAAGAGATTTGAGTTAATGGCATAATATTCTGATAATCCTCCGCAGACTCCAGCCAAAACCCGGTCATTAACCGAACGTCGCCATGGCGTTGCATAGCCCATCCTCTATTCCTCTTTCTTTCTAACGTTCTTACCCAAATATATTTACTTTTGGATAGTTTCGCCTATGTATTCAGGGCATCGCTAACCGGCGAATTTTCCATAGGCGTTGCCTCAGAGGTTACAACAGGTAGTGTACCCACTTTGACCAATGAGGGAACCGGCGGATAATAACTCTGATTAACCTTCTCTTTTACGGTTTTCCCATCGGTGCTCTGTCGTATTCTCCATAGCTCTACAATATATCCGTTTTTCCCTTCTTCTTCCACGTGTTCTTCTCCCATCGGCAACTTCGGATCGTTTATCTCGATACGTGTAAATGGAAGTTTCTTTTTGACGAGAGTCTCCAATCGAATCTCATCGCTATGTTCTTTTTTACCTGCAACCGCCACCGTTAAGATTCCCGATGGGTTATAACCTGTGATCAGGAGCACCGGTGTGGAATTTGTATTGGTAAAAGTAAAATCAACAGCGCCATATACTACTGTCGCATCTCTTCCTAAAGGAACATAGGCGATGGGCAACGAGTGATTTACACGTTGGATTTCTGAGAAACCTGCCAACAACAACGCATTATAGAGTGTCGTTGAAACCTGACAGACACCGCCTCCTACCCCTGGAATCATCTTGTTCTTAACGATGATGGGAGCCTCCCGATAACCCTGTTCAGTAATACGAGCACCGACCGTCGTATTAAATGAAAATGTATGCCCAGGAAGAACCAGTGTGTTTTGGATCGATGTTGAAGCCAATTCCACATTGTGCGAACGGTCAACTTGTTTCGGGTTAAACTTTGTGGAGAATATACCAATAATACTTGTCAATGCCCATTCCTCAACCTGCGTTTGAGAGAGTGTAGGGATTAGGGTTTCAATCGGCAGGGGAATCTCCCGTTCACCAGACCATATTGCCTCCTCAATACACTCATGTAAGATCTTCACATGAAGGCGACGCCCATTTTCACTGGGAGTGCTTTGAAGATCGCCATTGGGAAGTAACGTGACTCTGGATGCAATTGGAACCTGATTTATCTGAGATTCTAGGAGACGATAAAACTCCTCTACCGCACCCCCCCGGTGTTTAAGAATAGGATGAAAGACTTTTGGCTTCGATCGAATCTCCATCCGTTCCCAAATCCTTCTAACAAAGGAGCCGCTGTGCCCTAATTTGAAAGCATCTGACGCCAACTTTGAAGAATCCAACTCGAATCCAACTTGTTTTGGGGAAAAACTCGGTCTAAAGTCACCATCAATCAACATGATCGGTGATTCAAAATGATCGTTAAAATGAAGTCTTAATAATCTCTCCGCTTGTTTCTGCGTATATCCACTAAGGTTCAGGTCATTAATGAAAACGCCTCTAACGATCACATGATTTTCTCTTTGATAGCCCACAAAGAAAAAAGTTCCAACAGCTATTAGTCCGAATATCGCAACATAAAGAATTAGACTATAGCGTCGAAGCTCTTGTGAGCCGAACAACGGCCGACCCGTTTCCATGTTACGCCTCCCCTATACAGATCGTCGCTATTATACCATGATTGGCTACTTCTGGCAAAACAATATGGTGGATTTATCCTTCATGTATATCCAGCCGTTTAACGGAATATCATAATACAGCAAAAACACGGCGGAGGATATAATATGAAACTACCTTTTTACCCTATGAACTCCCCTACCGACAAGCCAGTCCGGGTACATATGGACCAACCCCATGCCGTTGAAAACTTTAGTAAATCTATTCATCAAATGCTTCAGGAGCATTTCATCCTTCCCAGACCATTAGTGATTCTATGTATTGGCACAGATCGTTCAACCGGAGATAGTCTTGGACCTCTAGTAGGATCCCGGCTTCAAAGCTTCATTCATCCTATGATAAAAATCTATGGAACGCTGGATCAACCGATCCATGCTGTCAATCTCGAAGAGACGTTAAATGAGATTAACAAAACCTATGACAATGCGTTTACTATTGCTATCGACGCCTGTTTGGGGCGTACGGAGAGTATCGGTTTTATCAGTTTAAAGCCAGGACCATTACAACCCGGCACTGGGGTAAATAAAAGCCTGCCCGAAGTAGGGGACGCTCATATTGTCGGAATCGTCAATGTTGGCGGCTTTATGGAATATTTGGTTTTACAAAACACCCGGTTGAGCGTAGTGATGCGTATGGCTCAAATCATAAGCGATGCATTATCCCTGGAACTTATGCGTCTTTTTACCCCGCTCGCCAACCTTCATGCATCCGCATCGGTTGAACCTCTCCCGGTTAAAGAATGACAAAAGCAGGGGACGGTTGTCAGACCGTCCCCTGCCTCCGTTTTTTGCTAAAAAAGCGGCCCATACAGGCCGCTCTTTTATTTAGATTAGAGAATCGCTTTTTCGGTTTGTTTGTCGAACAGGTGAATTTTCTTGGTGTTAAAGACCAATTGGTGCTTGTTTCCGTCGGTGGCGCGGGTATGTGCATCCACCCGAGCGGTGAAGGTTTGGTTTCCAGATGAAACGTAGAGATAGACCTCGGAACCGAGCAACTCAGTCAGGTCGACATCAACGGTTACGGTATCCTCTGCAGCTGCTTCAGGCAGGAAGTCTTTATCATTGATGCTTTCCGGACGGATACCAAAAACGACCTCTTTTCCGATATAAGCTCGGGCATTCTTGAAGCGTCCATCAGGAATATTGAGTTTGAAAGTTCCCAGATCCGCCACGAGTTTACCGTTCTCTTCCAAGAGAACCGCATCATTAAAGTTCATTGCCGGAGAACCGATGAAGCCAGCCACGAAGACATTGTTTGGATTATCATAGATGTCAAGCGGGGTACCTACTTGTTGAATAAGACCATCTTTCATAACAACCATCCGATCGCCCATGGTCATGGCTTCGGTCTGGTCATGGGTGACATAGATGATGGTGGTTTGGAGGCGGCTATGCAACTTGGAAAGCTCAGCGCGCATGGCCACACGAAGCTTGGCGTCTAAGTTGGAAAGGGGTTCGTCCATCAAGAAGACTTTGGGCTCCCGAACGATGGCACGACCCAAGGCCACCCGTTGACGTTGACCACCAGAGAGCGCTTTGGGTTTCCGTTCAAGTAGGCTTTCAATACCCAAGATGCCAGCAGCTTCTTTAACGCGGCGATCGATCTCGGCTTTGGGGAATTTCCGCAATTTCAAACCGAATGCCATATTGTTATAGACATCCATATGGGGATAGAGCGCGTAGTTCTGGAAGACCATCGCGATGTCCCGATCCTTCGGGGGCATATCGTTGACGACGGTTTCACCGATATACAGATTACCCTCGGAGATCTCTTCGAGTCCAGCTACCATCCGGAGAGAAGTGGTTTTACCGCATCCAGACGGGCCAACGAAAACGATAAATTCCTGGTCCTTAATCTCCAAGTTCGCATCGTTCACCGCCAGAATGCCATTGGGAAACTTTTTGTAGACATGCTCAAACGTAACTTTGGCCATTATACATTAACCTCCTTTAAAATTAAGGCATGAATGCCGTTAACAACTACTTAGAAAATACCCCTTGTCGTCCACGTCAACTTAAGATTTTCATTGCTTCGCTTGCGTCAACCTTTGTTGACGTGATCGACGCTTTAGAAATAAAGCCAAACCACCTCCGCGTCCGTCAAAACCACACAACTTATGTAAATGATTGCAACGATAAGTCCATATGAAAAGATCGATTGTTTTATTCTAATAAATTGTGTTTCGCTTCAAGACGGATTTCCAACAAATCCAGCAGCCCGGTCGAGCGTTCCCTGCCATCCGCATCGTTTAACAACCAAATAACGACTCTTTGAAGACGACAGATTGCTAAAAAGGCCAAAAAAAAACTATTCCAATGTATTATTAACCTTGGATTTTCTAATTTTATTATTCGACATCGTTCTCGATTTTCCTCCCTTATGTGGCGAAATTTTCCCTCCTTTAATGAAAACGATGCTATGGAGTGCTGATTATATTATTTGAGGCGATCTAATTATTTCTGACCCTTCTAGTGAAGCTCATCGATGACCGATTCTTTATGCCAGGTCATCTTCTCTCCAATAACACGATTTGTATCCTCCCAAACCTGAACGAGACGGAGACGGTCTTCCTTCGAAAGAAGCGGGTCATCCAGTATCTCGCCCCCAAGGGGTACGGGAAGAATACGATACTCCGTTTTTCCGTGATTTTTATAACGATGAACCCAAATGGGAATGGCGTTAAGCGAGGTAATCGTTGGTCGATTCTCCCCAGGAAGCTTTGTCATGATAATGTCGAGAACCAATCCGCAATCGCTATACCGCCATTGCTGATTGCTTAGGAAGTTTCCTAATGAAAAGGCGACCAACCCGATGTCTAATCCTTCATTGCTCATTCGATTTCGCCATTCCATGGGTTGAATGATGTGGGGATGACTCCCTAACACCAGATCCACACCGTGTTCCATTAAAAAATTAGCCGCTTCTTTTTGGACTGCATCCGGTTTGACTTGATATTCTGCACCGGCATGAAGCGCACAGATAATAACATCGGCCCCCTTCTGTCGGGCTAAATCGATATCCTGAAGCACCTTATCATGCTGAAACCGATTGACCACCCAGTCCTTTCCCTTAGGCGATGGCAAGCCGTTTGTAAAGGTCGTATAGGATAGAAAGGCCATACGAAAGCCATTGACAATTTGGAGATTAACCCGAGAGTCATACTCAGGCCCGGTGTTGGTTCCTACGTACGCCATTCCGTATTGGCGAAGAATCTTCTGTGTTCGGAGAACGCCGCTTTCCCCTCGATCTAAACTATGATTATGGGCTGTGAAGACGAGATCAATTCCGCTCCAAAGAAGCGCATCCACGATTTCATCGGGTGAATTAAAGAGGGGATATCCTGTAAACCCCTTATTTTCAACTCCAGCCAGCACCGTTTCCAAGACCGCTACGGCGATATCGCCTTTTTGCAAAATTGGAGCGATATGTGCAAAGATCGGTCTAAAATCAAACCCGCCATTTGCTTGTCGTGCCGAATTAATGATAGGTAGATGGAGAATGATATCGCCAGCTGCTATAATTCGCACAGTTCTTGAATCATCGACTGTAGCTTGAGCAATGGGTTCAGGCAACCGCCAACAACCACCCAAAGCAATTGAAAGAAGAAGAACAACGCTCAGGCGAACTATGTTTCGCATGCCATCACCCCAATTGTATGGTTTTGAACACAAATACATGTGCATTGAATCATTCGACGGGTTCCACCATTTCCCTCTTGACTTATACCGGCAAACAAATGGTTAATTTTTATATCCCTCATACCGAAGGCCTATCCATCGTGGTATAATCGTTATAGTGACATTCATGACGATCATATTTTTGGAAAGATGCAAATACCAGAATCACACTCCAAAAGAAGGTGTATACATGTTACAACTCGAAGACCTCCATGTTTCCGTCAATACGGAGTCAGGCTCCCTTGGCATTCTAAATGGTGTAAATATCACATTTCAACCCGGAAAATTCTACGCCATCACCGGCCCCAATGGCGGCGGAAAGACCACAGTGGCGCGGGCCATTGCTGGCATTGTCCCCAGTGTCTCAGGCCGAACGATTCTGGATAACCAAGACATTACCACTACCAACATCACGGAGCGCGCTCGTCTTGGCATCCGTTACGGTTTTCAACATCCACCGAGGTTCAAGGGGATCGATGTGGAAACCTTTCTCAAGTTAGCCTCCAGCGACATGGATGACAAAGCCATTCGAAGAACATTACGCCATGTTGGGCTCTGCCCCGAAGAATACCTCCATCGAATGGTGGATACCAGCCTCTCCGGCGGCGAGATGAAACGGCTGGAAGTCGCTTCCGCTTTACTTGGAGCCACTCGAGTTGTGATTTTGGATGAACCCGAAGCCGGGGTCGATCTATGGGGCTTCGAAGAACTCGTCCGTCTGGTAACCAAGTCCCATAGAGAGCATTCCGATCGAATAACCATCGTCATTTCCCATAGCGAACGCTTTATCTCCCAGGCGGATGAGCTCGTCGTCCTCGCCGAAGGAAAGGTCCAGAGCCAAGGTCGGCTCACCGATCTCCGAACAAATATACTGGACGAGCTTAACTGTCGGTGGCGGAGACAGTGTCATCTGGAGGAGGATGAAGATGCAGCTGAATGCAGTCGATAAAGAGCTTTTATCAGCAATCGCCGATCTTCACGGCGTACCCCAAGGCGCTTTTAACATTCGCAAGAACGGAGAACCGTTGGCTCGGTCGTCCACTCCTGGCATCACCATCGAACCAAAATCCGAAAAGCCCGGTATCGATATCCGGATCGATCCCGGTGTTGTCGATCAATCCGTACATATTCCGGTCATCCTAACGGAAACCGGCATCAATGATATGGTCTACAACACCTTTGAGATCGGCGCCGGTTCCGATGTGCTGATCGTCGCAGGTTGCGGCATCCATAATCCCTCTGGCGAAAAGAGCCAACACGACGGAGTTCATGAGTTTTTCGTACGCGCTGGGGCACGGATTCGATACGTGGAGAAGCATTATGGTCAAGGAGGCGGTACCGGGGAGAAGATTTTGAACCCGGTAACCCGGATCCATTTAGAGGAAGGGGCTTACGCAGAGCTGGAGCTGATTCAAGTCCGTGGAATCACAAATAGCTTTCGCAAGACCGAAGCATGGATCGGCCCAAAAGCCCAATTGATTATGAACGAACGTTTGATGACCCACGAAGAGCAATTTGCCGATTCATCCGTCTGGGTTCATTTGGAGGGCGAAGGAAGCGCTGGCGAGGTTCTCTCACGATCCGTCGCGCAGGACAACTCCCGCCAAGTCTTCCGCGTCGAGCTAATCGGGTACGGCAAATCCAAAGGCCATGTGGCATGTGACTCCATCATTATGGACAACGCGGAGATCCAAGCGCTTCCAGCACTGATGGCCAAGTCCAGCGAAGCGGAGTTGACGCATGAAGCAGCCATCGGTCGTTTGGCAGGTGATCAGATCGCCAAACTCATGACCTTTGGCTTAACGGAGCAAGAAGCGGTCGATACCCTGTTGGCAGGTTATCTACGATAAGCGTTCTCTTTTATAAGAAGCTTGTAAATAGAAACCCAACAAACTTCAAAAATGATTTCGCTTTAAAAGCCGGCAAGTGCCGGCTTTTCTTTTGAACAACAAATCCACCCCATCGGGATAGTCACCCTACCCGAGTTGTAAGTAAACAGGTTGCACACTTTCTAATCTCCTGGCCGCTTATTAGGTAATCGATTCGATCTGTGATCCCCTTCGCTTCGAAGGTTACACCATCCTGTTCGATGGAAGGATTTGCCCAAAACTTGTTGAATGTTTATTATTTATTCCCTTAATCCCGGCAAACACCTTAGATGTTTTTGAGAAGGGGGCGCCCATGACATGCGGAGCCCAAGAATGGTCATTACTTTGCTTACGATAACAATACTATCTTCGGTGGTAATATTTGGCTGTTTTCTTCAACGCATTGAAGTATTAGATGAACTACCCATAGAAGATTATAACTATCATTTTGCGCTGATCATTCCAGAGATTGATAGTTTTCAATGGAATCTGTTTCAAAAGGGCGCACTGGCCTATGCCCGCCAAAATCGAATTGCATTGGAGATCCATGAGCCGGGGTCTTCTAATATAAAAGAGCAAGAGCGATATCTTGAGTTTGCTGTTCTTTCTAAGGTCGATGGAATCATTACCAGCGTTCCAAATGGGCAAAACTTCAATCGTTTACTCCACAAAGCATCAAATTGGAACATCCCTGTCATCTCCCTAGATTTTTTAGCAAACGAGACGCCTGAATACGTCAGATATATCGGAATCGATCCGTATGAGTTAGGAATAAAAACCGGAGAAGCGTTACTGGAGGCAAGGGGAACTAAAGCGAACTACATTGTCTTAACCAATCCCCAGCTTCATTCCGAAACCTTCGACAAAGAGTTCCAACGGGGTCTTCATAAAACATTGGAAGGCTTTTCTCAAATTAAACTCTTTCCGTACGTTGCTAACAGATCCATAAGCGCCGAAGAGCAGACGTATGATATCCTTAAGAACTATCCTGAAGTTAATACAATTATATGTGTCAACTCCAAGGATACACTCGGCTCTACCCGAGTCGTTGTCGACCTTAATCGAGTCAATGATACCATTATTATCGGAAACGGTTTGACCCCGGAAATTGCCCGTTATATAAAGCGCGGTGTTATTTATGGTACAGTAACCACCAATCCATTCCATCATGGCAGGAATAGCGTCGCTGCATTACAAGCCTTCAGAGAAGGATGGCTTAGCAATAACCTTACCTCTGTGTCGATTTCTTTGATCACCCAAAGCAATCTCTCTCGTTATAATCGCGACTACCATTTGGGTGGTATAACAGAATGAGCAATCAAAATCATCATTGGTCTCCATCTATTCGAACAAAGCTCATATCTTCTTTTATCCTTGCCATCGTTGTCTTTTCTCTAACCACTCTTTTCATGTATTACAATGAACAACGTCTCTTGCAAAATGTCAACCACCTGCTCTCACGCAGTGTGTCATTGAACGAGTACAGCGAGCGCGTTGATCTTATCCTTCTTTACCTAGAAAAGTATCTTTCCACGGGCAACTATGATATGTTAGTAAATTATCATCGCGAAAGTCAAAAACTGTTAAAAGAATTCCATTCCACGCTCGACAATTGTTATACTCCATCCTCTCAATTGCTTTTAAAGAATATAAAGAATTTGACCAACTCCTTTTTGATTGAAGCGGGGCGCGCCGTTCAAGCAAAACGCGGACGAAACAGCAAAGAGTATAATCACTCATTTGTTGAAACAGCTCGCTATGGAGAGTACATTAAGTGGGGAATCGGTCTTCTCATTCAAAAACAGTTGGCGGATGATAGCAGGACTTACCTTGGAATCTCAAATCGTTTAAAGAATGTTCAACAAACGGGTCTATATCTCATCATCGCTGCATTAATATTTAGTTTGATCATTACAACATGGACAACATTACGCATCACAAAACCCCTTCGTAAACTTGCTTTCTATGCTAAACGGGTATCTAATGGAGATCTTTCTCCCGAACCTCTACTTGTGTCGACAGATAAGACTGACGAAGTCTCTATCGTGACTTCGGCCTTCAATGAAATGGTCCAAAGCATTGTCCATATGATAGGAGAGATCAAGAAACAATCCGTCTTGGAGAAAAAACTCCAAGAGCAAGAGCTCCAAAATTTAACGATGAAAAACTTCCTGCGGGAAGCCGAGCTCCATGCCTTGCAATCTCAGATCAATCCGCATTTTTTGTATAACACATTAAACGCCGCTGTTCAACTCGCAGCCATCGAAGGCGCTGATCGTACCTCCATATTCGTCGATACCTTAGCCCATCTGTTGCGCTATAATCTTAAAAAACTAGGAACTCCGGTGACTCTCGGCGAAGAACTTGCTAACCTGAACCGGTATTTTAAAATATTGCAGACTCGTTTTGGTCATCGTTATAAGTTCGAACAGTCAATTGATCCCAACACCGACCATGTCCTCCTCCCCAATCTAACGCTGCAACCATTAGTCGAAAACTCTTTGATTCATGGCTTAGAGGATTTGGAAAAGGTCGGTGTAATAACCCTCAGAGTTGAGGATGCTGAGGATTATGTTGTTATTACCATTAGTGACAATGGAAGAGGAATGACCCAGGACAAACTTGAAAAACTTAACGAAACGAACTGCGTTACAGGTCACACCACAGGAATCGGCATTCAAAATGTTAGAGAACGATTAAGGCTATTCTATGAACAAGAGGGACTTCTTTCCATCGACAGTCACATCGGTAAGGGAACAACGATTCAATTGAAGCTCCCGAAATCGACAGGGAAAACAAACGAGGTGATGACGGATGCGGATATTGATCGCTGATGATGAGACTGTTGTCCTCGAAGGAATAACCCATATCATAACAAAATATAACAGCAGCTATATTCTGGAAACAGCCCAAACAGGAAAGGAAGCTATTGAAAAAGCCCAGCAGTTTTCCCCAGATGTAGTCCTAATGGACATAAAGATGCCCGGAATCGATGGTCTAGAGGCTTTGGATGAAATCCATCGAATGCTTCCCCAAACCATTTTGGTGATCATCAGCGCTTATGAACAGTTCCACTATGCCCAATGCGCCATAAACTTACAAGTTATCGAGTATTTAGTAAAACCCGTTCATAAAGATCGCTTACTAAGCCTCCTTAAAAAAATTGAGAATCTATTCGAAACAAGATCTGCCGAGCGTAAAAAGAGCTTAGGATTAAGGGAAAAATACCAGAAGCTTATCCCATTATTTGAAAGAGACTTCGTCTACAGGATGATTACAGGGATTGACAGTGAAAGCATGGAGCTTTACAGAGAACTCCTTGATACCCCTGCCAGTCTCTACTCTTTTATGCTAGTTCGAATCCAAATTGCTCCCTCTCTATCTGGAGAGGCACGACTAGAAGCGGATATGCGAATCAGCGAGGAATATAATCGAATCGGCCAATCCCTCCGTCAACGCTATAGTTGCTTGTTGGGGCCGATTCATTCTAGCCCATTTACCATTTTACTTACAACCCATGAAACCCATGAGTACCAAGCACGCTTAAGAACAATCGCCGCCGCAGAATGTATCCTAAAGATAATCCCGGAAGATCTATCCGCGGGTATCGGCATTGGCGGCTCTTATCCCTGGCAACCTGAGCTAGGCCGCTCCTATCAAGAAGCTTTAATGGCATTGAACTCGAGGCACTCAGAACCCATACTGCATTACATGGACATTTTTGGTAAAGGCCAAATTGAGCGGGATCTTCAATTGGATAACATCGAAGAGCTTCTGCTCGACGCTGTCGTGCAGGGGCAGCCCGATAAAGTGCAAGAAATCTTCTCTCAGCACCTCTTTCCATTTATAAACCGCCCGACCCGTGATATGATTCGTATCTCTCAAAGCATCTGGGAGTCGGGTGTGCTAGCCCTCCGTGAAGCTCGAAAGCGTGGATTTGAGGAAAATATCGGTTGGCCTGCAAGCCCTTCGCCAAAAACGACCACCGATGAACTGCAACAACATTATTTCCCCCGGCTTATGGACCTCTTTATCCGGTGCGCCACCTTCATAAAAGAAGAACAGACGCAACGCCTGAACACTGTGGTGCATGCGGCCAAAGCTTATATCGATGAAAATTATCAAAATGAAGATCTTTACTTAGAGAAAATTGCAAAAGAGGCCTGCGTTTCTCCCTATTATCTGAGCCGTCTGTTTCATTGTGAAATGGGATTAACGCTGACCGATTATCTCACCAAAGTTCGTTTGGAGAAAGCTCTTTCCCTATTAGAGCATGGCATAAGCATCAAAGAGGTCTCTTACCAAGTGGGGTATGCGGATCCTAATTATTTCAGCCGATTGTTCCGAAAAGTCTATGGCATGCCACCCACTGAATACAGGAGAAAAAGTGAAGGTTAGGGGGTATATGCATGCGAGTCTATATGCGTAATCTACTCCTCGGTCTCACCATTCTGTGTCTTACAGGATGCAATCTCCGGCTGGCACAAGGCGAGAAGCGAAGGCATGATCAGGAGCTTCTCGTTGGTTTTGCGATGGATACATTGAAAGAAGAACGATGGCAACGCGATCGGGATTATTTCACTGCGCGCTTGCGCGCTTTAGGTGTCCGTGTAATTGTACAACACGCCAATAACGACACCTCACTTCAGCTCCAACAGATCGATGATCTTATTCGTCGTCATGTGGATGTTCTCGTGATTGTGCCTCACGAAGCAGAAAAAATGGCAAATGCTGTTGCAAAAGCAAGAAAAGCGGGGATTCGAGTCGTTTCTTACGATCGGTTAATGCGAAATGTCCCCATGGACCTCTATATATCTTTTGACAATGTGAAAGTCGGAGAGTTAATGGCCGAATATCTCGTAAAGCGCTTACCCTCCGGTCGTTATGTTATCATCAACGGAGCTCCTACCGACAACAACTGTTCAATGTTTAATAAGGGATACAAAAACGTTCTAAACAGCCCTAAAGGTAAAGACGTTCAAGTTATTTCAGAAATATGGGCAGATGATTGGCGCCCCGAGGCCGCTTATCAACATATTGAATCATTATTACGGAAAGGCGAATCCTTTGATGCGGTTATTGCTGCCAATGATAGCTTGGCTAGTGCAGTGATCCAATCATTAGCCGAACGTCGTTTGGCAGGAAAGGTTTTAGTTGCCGGCCACGATGCCGATCTCTCCGGTTGTCAAAGGATTGTTGAAGGCACGCAAGCAATGACCATCTACAAGCCCATTCGCACTTTGGCGGATCGAGCTGCTGAACTTGTCTATCTTCTTGCCCAGGGCAAAAATCTTCAAGTAAAAAACCTTATTTTTAATGGAAAATACTACGTTCCCGCTGAGATTATCGACCCCATTAGTATTGATCCATCAAATATGACAACCATCGTTAACGATGGCTTCCACCGCCTAGAAGATATCTACATGAATGTTCCAGCGTCAAAATGGCCAAAACTTTAAACCCAACGAGTGCAGGCACCATAAAGAATCGAATTCCCTAACAGCTAAATAATTCGATTTCCCTTTACGAATAGAGATTCTTCATATAAACTCATAGGAGATATCATTCCTAATATTATCAGAGGTGTTGTAGATTGAGTTCAAAGCTAACCATTGGGATCACGTGTCCCGAGATCCTTCTTCCGGCCAAGGACGTTCCATTGACGACCTGGGCCGTGGTTGCCTGTGACCAATACACATCGCAACCCGAGTACTGGCACGAAGTGGAAGATCTGGTGGACGACGTTCCCTCCACGCTACGGCTGATCTTCCCCGAGGTCTACCTCGAAGATCCCGACAGCGCACAGCGCATCGAGGCAATTCGCCAAGCCATGAACCGGTATGTGGAAGAAGGCATTCTTCAGCCCATGGCGCCGGGCTTTGTTTATCTTGACCGCCAAACCTCCCACGCTCCTTCCCGAAAAGGCCTGATGGTGGCCGTCGATCTGGAGCAATATGATTACCGGCCCGGAGCGCAGTCGCTGGTCCGCGCCACCGAGGGAACGGTCTTGGACCGCCTGCCGCCGCGTATTAAGGTTCGGGAGAATGCCCCGTTGGAACTCCCCCATATCATGGTTCTCATCGACGATCCGGAACAAATGGTGATCGAGCCGCTGTCCGCCCAGACCGATGCCCTGGAGAAGCTCTACGATGTGGATCTGATGATGAACGGCGGCCATGTCACAGGTTTTCGGGTCAACGACGAGCACCTCATCCAGCAGATCCAAACCGCCATCGAACGTCTGGCCTCACCCCAGGCCTTTAAGGATAAGTACGGAGTCGGCGATGAGCATGGCGTCCTGTTGTTTGCCGTGGGCGACGGAAACCACTCCTTAGCGACCGCCAAAGCCTGCTGGGAACAGCTGAAACCGACGATTCCCGCGGAAGCCCGCGAGGACCATCCCGCCCGTTATGCTCTGGTTGAATTGGTAAACGTGCATGACAAGGGTCTTGTCTTCGAGCCGATCCATCGCGTCGTCTTTAACATCGACTCCCAGGAATTGTTCGAAGCATGGACGAGCCTTAGCCCCAACGCATCAAAATCCCGCTTTGAAAACAAAGAAGCCGCCTGCCAAGAGGCCGAGCGCCGGCGCAAAGCAAATGTCCATGCCATCCCCTTCGTCGATGCCCAGGGTTATGGCGTTTTAACGATGAAAAACCCCCAGTTGAACCTGGAGGTCGGGACCTTGCAAGCGTTCCTCGATGACTTTCTCAAAGCGCATCCGGAGGCGAAGGTCGATTATATCCATGGCGACGACGTGGTCAACACATTGGGATCGCAGGAAGGCAATATGGGCTTTCTCCTCCCGGCGATGGAGAAGACCGATCTCTTCCGCACCGTCATCCTCGACGGCGTCCTCCCCCGCAAGACCTTCTCCATGGGCGAAGCCGAGGAGAAGCGGTTCTATCTGGAGTGCCGGAGGATACGGTAGGAGTATGAGAATCTAAGGGTGAACCTCACCCCCGAACCCCCTCTCCGACACGGACTCGGAGAGGGGGTCTTTGTCAATTCTGGGGGTTTAGTTAATACTTCCAGTCACATGCATTTAGCGAGCCGGAGGTCAAACCGTTCCAGAAAACATATAGTTTATTCTTTTGTAAATCATAGATATTAGCTCTCATCTTGCGGTATGGAAAGCCCCATTCCAGCGATGTAAAAAAGACAAATCTTCCATCCGGAGACCATACGATATCTTTTCCCCAAGGTGCTTTTAACTCTTTCCTACGATTACCATACTCAATTACTATTTTTTCTTTCCCAGTAATGTTTGTTGTTCTTATATATGCAACTTCTCCATTAGGTCCAAAGGTATAGTAATCACAATTTGTGTATTCATCAACGATACATCTTTTTTGCAAATCAAAAACTCTAGTAGTGCCACCTCTTGATTGAAAGGCGATCTTGTTTTGGTAATACGAAATCCAACTCCCAATAATGTCTTCTAAAATGGTTGGTTCTTCTTCGTTTCGATTAACTAAAGAAAAAATCCGAAGGTTTAAATCTCCGTCTAAATAAACTAAACGGTTTTCGTCCTTATCCGATCTTACGGCTACTACATGAGTATTTGTTGTCATTCGCTCTTTTTTATCAATAGTGTATTTCACAATTCCTTCTTCGGTTGGTATATATACACTGCCATCTTCGCCCCAGACAGGAGTCCCAGTTATAGCCAAAGAATCTGTTTTTACAAAGGTTTTGTCCTTTTTATTCAAGTTAATGATATAGATACTGTTATATCTATTGGACATTCTTGCGATGATATTACCTTTAACACCTTCAAACTGATGGGAATTTACTAGTTCGTTTTTGCAGCATCCAATAAGTATAAGCATAATAATAATACATACTATCAAAATGATATGTTTCATTAATACTTCACCCCTAATAATGCTAGTCTGAAATCAACATAGGCTCGGTTTGGCACAAGATTTTCATTAACATAATTACGTGAATTAAATGCTGCATTTGCTGCGGTTACACCGCCTGCAATTAATGATTTGTAGACTTGATCAGCACAATTACTACCAGCAAGTTTATATGGATTATCAAAATTCTTCGCCCAATATTCATGTGTATCTAAAGTTTGACTCACTGTTTGCTTTACTCTAGTTGTTAGCATATCATTTTTTCTACTAACAATAGCTCCCATTTCCTTTAAAGAGGAATGTAATTTATCTTTATCTTGCACGACACTATTTGATAATCTACCTGTTATTGTTCGATTTCCTTCCTTGTTATCACCTGTAGTACTATATACAATCCAATATTCAGTAAATTTATCTTCTTTCACTTCCTGAACAAGTATCAAAACATGCCCAAAACCAAAAACATTTGCTGAATCATTGACAACAATCGAATCGTGCCCATCGGGATCTATATACTTCAAAGGATTATTTGTGCATAATACATATACATTATATTTTTGTGGTTGTTGCATTCCTTGTGAAATTATATTATCTTTTATTGCCATTCCATTAACGATTCTTACATCGTCAGGCAAATAAGTATAATCATCAGTTGAAATAAATCTCCCAACTTCAGGATCATAATACCGCGCCCCGAAATACACCAACCCCGTACCCGCATCCGTCTCTTTACCTGTAAATCGATGCTTATCAAGATCCGGCGTGTTCTCTGGACTCACTTGCCAATTTTCACCGTAGGGACGGTTTGCGTTCCAGTTCACGACGTTACCGTTGGTATCGGTCACCACAGAAGATGATCCTAAATGGTCACGGTGTGTGTAGTAAGTATAGGTTCCGGTGACCTTCGCCACTTCTCTGCCGCCGACCAGGATGTACTTGGTTGTTTCGGTGACTGTGACCTCGAATAGAACGCTGTTTCCATGATGAACATAGTAGGTGGTTTTCGATGTTCCTTCGGCATAGGTTGTCTTCTTACTCCGCATGCCCACGGTATCGTAAAAGTATTCTTCGATCAGGGTTTCGGATCCTTTTTCCAAGCCTCTGTAGGCCTTGATCATCATGTTATCCGCATTGTATTCATACCGCCAGCAGACGCCGTTTTTGTCCCGCTTCTCTGTCAAATTGCCGTTGGCATCGTAGGAGGCTTCGTAGCAGTTTTGACTTCCTCTATTTTAGTGTCAATGTAAAAAGACTTATCGTCTAGAAGACAAGCAAAAGAAAAACCCGACTTTGCCGCTATTAGGCAATGTCGGGTTTCCTGCTAATTAAATACGCCAGAAATATTTCAACCCTTCTTAACTTCGATTGGTTCTTTTTTGTTTGCATAATCCCATATTATCCATATTCCAGTTCCGTATACTAATTCAAGATTCTTACCGTCATTCCTGAATTGCACTAATTTAACTTTTTTATCAAACTTGTCATTAACCATTTGTATAAATTCTTCAACAATATAAGCGTTCTTACCTCCACGACCCATATCTTCATACTCTCTATGGAATGAAATCTCCAGAATAACAGAATCTTCGTATCTATCCATCGATGGATCATAGAAGAAAATCCAACTTCCCGTATTCGACCAAGCAACTTTTACTAGCTTATTAACCTTTTCAAATCGTTCTTCATCTTTTGCATTATATGCCTCCTTGCTATAAGCACTTAATCCTGTTATTAATAAAACAATAATGCCTATTATTGTAATGTATCTCATGACCCATTCCTCCATATGGCATTCGGTACTCTATGCCAATAGCTTCTCCTCGCAGGGTAGAACATAAGGTACGCCTTCCTAATTTTCTGATATTTACACCAGTCCTGTGCATTAATTAAGCCGGAGGTCAAATCATAGTGCCACCCGCCTATTACTTCATAAATGGATATTTTATCTAGGATCAACCATTACTGAAAGCATAGCCTAGATACGATTATGTTTCATCAATTGTCATGTTATTTTCTCTTAGATATTCAATGACTTTTTTAGATAACTTAGTGTTTAGTTTTAATGATCTGTCATCAAGAGCAGCTTTGTGATACTTTTTGGGAAATATTAATTTGATTGAATCAAAGTAATGATCTCCGTCCATGGGCGATATACTTTCAAAAACGGTATATTTTCTTTCATCATTAACCCTCTTTAGCTTTAACACTAGTCGTCCATACCCTCCGGCAGATTTTTTTAAAGTGTTATTCTCATTTCTATATCCAACAAAAAGAACATGTAAATATAGAAATAAGAATTGCTCTTTGTTTTCAGCACCAAATATGTCATAAACAACAAATTTTTCATCTGTGGGATAAAACTTATTAAAATGCTCGTTTAGAATATAGTTTTCGATAATTGACCCGAATTCCTGATTATACTGATCATTGTTTGCAATTGGCACTTGCCTCTTTTGTACAATGGTCAAACCAATTGTTATCATTATTGCTAAAAATAACGTTGCGAATAATATGTTTTTCATAGATTTCCCTCCTCCTTATGTCATTACCATCCAAATGCTACCCAATCTCTGAACTTATCGTCTTCTATGTTTTCATCCTTTATGTTGAATACTATTAAAGTTTTGCCTTCTTTAAGCTCTTTGTTTATAACATTTTCAGTATGACATGTAAAATAGACCTTATTATTTTCTATTTTGGTAACCATTGCCCAATGGTAAATATTATCTGTGTTGCCAAAACCAAGTAGATCCCCTAATTTTGATGTTGATGAAATATTCGATATATCCTGTTCTGTTAGTTTTGAGTAACTTGTCTCTTTTTCAACCCAACCAGAATTACGCAAATAAACTCCAAAACTATTCGCCACTGTCCAACTCCTTGAATGGCCGAAATGACGTCCCCTAAAGTATTGTGATTTACCTGTTAAGAAATACCAATTATCATTCATTTGAAATCCGCCTGCAAACACACATTGAGAAATAAAGTTTGTACAATCAAACCAATCTCTTTTGCGTAATAAATCATATTGCCGGTTTCTATTTTCTCCATATAAAATTGCATAGTTTACAGCAGTGTCCCGATCATATGTCACCTTCCCATCCGGATCTACATACACCAGCGGATTCGACCGACAATACTCATACCAATTGACCCCATCCTCCGCCGGATCCACCGTCGTAAACCTTCCTACCTCCGCATCATAGAACCGTGCGCCGAAATACACCAACCCCGTACCCGCATCGGTCTCTTTACCTGTAAATCGATGCTTATCAAGATCCGGCGTGTTCTCTGGACTCACTTGCCAATTTTCACCGTAGGGACGGTTTGCGTTCCAGTTCACGACGTTACCGTTGGTATCGGTCACCACAGAAGATGATCCTAAATGGTCACGGTGTGTGTAGTAAGTATAGGTTCCGGTGACCTTCGCCACTTCTCTGCCGCCGACCAGGATGTACTTGGTTGTTTCGGTGACTGTGACCTCGAATAGAACGCTGTTTCCATGATGAACATAGTAGGTGGTTTTCGATGTTCCTTCGGCATAGGTTGTCTTCTTACTCCGCATGCCCACGGTATCGTAAAAGTATTCTTCGATCAGGGTTTCGGATCCTTTTTCCAAGCCTCTGTAGGCCTTGATCATCATGTTATCCGCATTGTACTCATACCGCCAGTAGACGCCGCTTTTGTCCCGCTTCTCTGTCAAATTGCCGTTGGCATCGTAGGAGGCTTCGTAGCCGCTGGTGCCTCTGACGGGGCAGTAGGGATTAATCGAGTAGTAATCGTAGGTAAAGTCGACGCCCTCTTTGGATGTAATATTTCCTACCGGATCGTAGGTATAGGATCCAAAGACGCTGGAAGAGGTCAAGCGGTTGAGCGCATCGTAGGAAAAGCTCTGGCTCACGCTCTGCGTATGCATGGCCGTGATGGGCGCGGAGTCGGTGATGGATGTGATGTTGCCCGTCGGATCGAAGGCATACGCGAAGGATTGGTACGTTATGCTCTGGGCGTTCTTCGTCGCCATGCTGGAAAGACGGTTGGTGGTCGCCTCGTAGGTGTAAGACGTCTCCACATTGTTGCCGTATTTGGCAAAACCGGGAAGGCCGGCGGCGTTCCAACTGCGGTAAGTTACAAAGGATCCCGCCGTTTTCGTAGCGTCGGCGTCATAGGTGTAATCCACCGCGATATTGTCGGGATAGGTCAATCTTGTAGGGCGGTTTAAAGCATCGTATTGAGTGGCGGTCCTAAACGCCATGCCGTCTATATGCTTGACGGATTCCACGACATTGCCGTCGGCATCGTATTTGTATTTGGTATCCAGTGTGGAGGAGCCGCGATAGGCGGTGGTCAACTTGCCCACGCCTTTGTTGCCGTCGGCGGTTTCGTCATAGACAAAGACGGCTTCCACCGAAGGATGCATTCCCGCCACACACACGGATTTACGAACCGGACGGTTTAAAGCGTCATATTCAATGATCACTTGGTTCCCAGAGTTGTCGGTCTTCCGGGTTAGATTCCCCAAAGAATCATAGGCAAAGGCGTTATTCCCGGCATAGGGATCGGTTTTCGAGATCGCCCGCCCCAACGAATCATAGGTCACGACCGTCTCCGCCAAAGTAATATTGGCGTTGCGATTGGCGTCCCGCATCGTCGTCATGCGGCCCAATGCATCGTATTCGTAAGTAGTAACAAGGACCGCATTGCCGTTGATCTACTCCGTTTTGACCAAACGGTTGTAACAATCCCTGTATTCATGCCTCACGTTGTTCCTCGCATCTGTGATCGTCGACTTTAGACCGCAATAGGAAAATGTCGTTTTTGTCGTATTCGGCTCCGTTGTGGAAAGAATCCGTTTTTGGGAGTCGTATACGAGTGTTCTTGGGGATATGGAAGCGGTATCGGTGCTGAACTTCGGCAACCATTCCTTGCTCAGCAAACCGTTCCATTCATACTTACGTTGAAGAACAACGGTCTTCCCTTCCGCTGCTTGTCTTTCTTCCTTCCATGCTCGGCCGAACCCGTCGATATACTGCTTGACCCATAAGTATGCTGTAGATCCTGCATTAATTTGATTATCCATCTGAATAATCTGTGTGGACGGTTTGCCTGTAAGCGCATTGGCGTAATTAAATTTTACTTTTGCATTGGCGGTATCTCGTGGACCAAAGACACCAGTTACTCTTCCTAGCGTATCGTAGGTGAACCGATGTTCGGATCCATTGGGATCTGTCATCGTCAACGTTTTGCCAGTGCCGTAATCCACCGTATATAACGTGATTTGGTTCAATGCGTTGGTTGACTTGACCACCAATGCATACGCCAGATTATCATACTCCGCAGACTCGAGCTGGTCGACGATGCCATTCTCCGTCATATTTCTCTTTTTGATCGACGTTCGATTGCCATATCCGTCATATCCGTAAACGATGAGGGAGTGCGGATCATCGACATCTTCGGCGGGTCTTGTCGAATTGGCGGCAAAGAAATAAAGATTATCGTATTCACAATCGTTGTATCGATTTAGCCATTGTTTCTCCTCGGTGGGTAAACCCTTAGACGAGCTTTAATTTCGGCTCCATTCCGGCCGTTCCCGGCGGAAGGATAAAGTCGTACGTATAAGAGGCCGTTCCCGTAAACATATCCGGCTGATCAAAGTTCCCATGGGACGTACTGGCAGCATCACCCGGATCAGACATTGACATTGTGGAAAAACTTAAGCCAAAAAGATTAGAAGACTTTACGGCTGAGTTTTCCTGAATCAACGCGATAAACTGATCAGCATTAATCGGCAATATGATTATTAACATTGACAATAACAACAGGGAAACGCCTATCCATTTCTTCATTCTGATGCTCCCCTCTGTATTTTTTTAATATTCTAACATTTTTTTGCAACTATTTATGTCGAATTATATAATAATTTTCAAGCCCAAATAAAAAACTCGCTCAAAGCGAGTTTGCGCTGTTATGTTTCTACGATCTGTTCTGAGCGGCAAGCAATTCAATACTGAACATCTACCCAAACCACGGAGAGGGGGTCTTTGTCAATTCTAGGAGTTACCCCTTAACTACCATCGTAGAACATATCACTTTAGTCTCCATCACATCGTATTCCTCTCTTTGTTTATCAATAAAACCTTCGAAGAGAGCCCGTTTCTCCGGGTATTGCCGGATCAGTTCATGACAGCGTTTGACAATATGATCAAACTCCTCGTCATGGACATCTCCATAATGCTCCAAATCATCGACGAAGACTTCATCGATGAGTTTCATACCGGCCTTATCCATCTGTTGCAACAACTCATTCTTTGTAAGCGTCCCGGGATGAATATAAGCGCTGTTGTCATCATGATAGCCATCATCAATAATAATCAGCCCGCCTGCTTTTAGAGACTTCGACAACGTGGACAGGGTCTCGAAATAATCACCAAAGACATGACCAATCGCTCCAAGGATAATGACATCATAATCGGTGAGGTCTTTCACCCTTAAGCGAATATCGCCCACTTCAAATTGGCAGAGCTCCTCCACTCGATATGCTCTGGCTTTGTCTTGGGCATACTCAATAAAATCTCGGATCCCATCGATACCCAAACACTTACACCCAAGCGCATCGGCGACCTTAATGGATACAGCGCCTTTCCCGCATCCCAGATCCAGGATTCGAAGTCCGGTGTCGTTTTTGGCGTGTTTCCGAATGAGCTCAATGATCACCTCAGGAGACGCGCCGATCTCCCAAAAATCTTGCAAAATGTAGGGTAAGTATGGAAATATTTCGGGATCTGAACCATCCATTGCCGTGACAACGCTTTCTTCCAACGAGTTCATGTCTTATTTCCCTTCTCTCGAACCCCGGCTTTACCTTTCGCCCCAAATCTACGCCGCTCACCCGTCGATCCGATTCTCCCCATCCACATGGACCACCTTGGGTTCAAAGCCCGACAGTTCCTTCTCATCGTAAGTCCCGTAAGAGATGATGATGACCAGATCGCCGGGGCAGGCCAAACGAGCAGCGGCGCCGTTGATACAGATGGTTCCGGAGTTCCGTTCCCCCTCGATCACATAGGTCTCAAACCGTGCGCCGTTATTGACATTGACGACCTGGACCTGTTCGTAGGGGAGCAGATCTGCAGCGTCCATCAACGCCTTGTCGATGGTGATGCTCCCGACATAGTTTAAGTTGGCGTCGGTCACCGTCGCCCGGTGTATCTTCGATTTTGCCATCGTTCTCCACATGGTTAGTCCCCCTCTACACTGGAACTGATATCATCATAATCGTTTATGTAGTCCTCACGCACCGGGACCCATAGATCCCAGATCACGGCGGGTTCATCGCCGATGGTTACCGCGTGCGGACGATCCGCAGGGATCACCACACCCTCTCCCGGACCCAAAAGTTGTTTCTCATCCCCCAGACAAAACTCTGCCGTTCCCTGAATCACAATGGAGATCTGCTGGTGAGGATGGTGATGTTCGGGCACAACGGCAAGGGGTTCAAAATCGAAGAACGTCGCCATGCTTCCCTCGCCCGCCACAGACCGCATCCGGATCCCGGGCAATACTTCGCGTTGCTTGAGTTCGTCGATGCGAAAGAACATTATCTTCACCCCCAGAAAGCTGGACTATAGCTTCGAACAACTCCGATGATTATGAGATAACGGCGTTATCGATGAGACGCGTTTTACCGATCCTAACCGCCAAAGCCACCAGGACTGGCCGCTCCATCCGTTGGACGGGCCGGAGCGTCTCTTCGTCCACAAACTCCAAATAGTCCAAGACAGCCAGCGGTTGGGCTCCAATGAGCTCCATCATCGCTTCCTTTAATGATGAAACGTTCTTCTCCCCCGCTGCTGCCAATTCCTTCGCGTTGAATAAAGATCGGGAAAGAACCAATGCCGCTTTCCGCTCTTCCGAGGAAAGGTAAACATTGCGCGAGCTCATAGCCAGTCCATCAGGTTCCCGAACGATGGGCACGGGACGGATCGACAACGGCATATTGAGATCGCGAACCATTCGCCGGATGACCCTCAGTTGTTGGGCATCTTTCTCTCCAAAATACGCCCGATCCGGGCCGACGATCATAAATAGCTTGGTTACCACCGTGGCAACACCCTTAAAATGCCCCGGACGGCTGGCCCCGCAGAGTCCCTCCGTCAGATCGCCCAGGTCGACCCAGGTCTGATAACCTTCCGGGTACATCTCCTCAGCCTCCGGCGCAAAGATCAGATCGACCCCGACAGACTCCGCCATCTCCCGATCCCGCGCCGCATCCCTTGGATAACGGGAGAGGTCCTCCTGCGGCCCAAACTGCGTGGGGTTAACGAAGAGGGAGACCACCACCCGATCATTCTCCTTCTTTGCTTCACGCATCAGCGTAAGGTGCCCTTCATGAAAGTATCCCATGGTCGGAACAAATCCCACCGTTAAACCCTCGGATCTCCACGCTGCGATAGCCTCGCGCGCATCGTGAATCGTCTCAACCCATTTCATAGTCAGTTCTCCCCTTCAGCTAAACGGCGATGCAATTCTTCCCGTTCATCTTCACTCATATGCCGGCTTTGGGCTTCACCAGGAAACGCTCCTCGCCGAACTTCTTCCGCATACGCGGTTAGGGCGGTCCGGATCACCTGGCCTACCTCGGCATAGCGTTTAACATGGCGAAAGGACTCCTCCGAGATACCCAAAAGATCGTGGAAGACCTGAACTTGCCCATCGCAATCGGGGCCGGACCCGATCCCGATGGTGGGGATCTTTAAGCGCTGCGTAACCACTCCCGCCACTTCCCATGGAACCAACTCCAATACCAGGGCGAACGCGCCAGATTCCTCTAAAGCCAGGGCATCCTCCAAAAGGTTAATGGCAGCATCCGCCGTCTTTCCTTGCAAAGCCACTCCGAGTTGATGCACGGACTGCGGCGTGAAACCCAGATGACCCATGACGGGTATCCCTGCCTGAACCAGACGCTTTACCGTTGGTGCAATCTCCCGCCCGCCTTCAACCTTTACGGCGTGAGCCATCCCTTCCTGCATCAGACGACCCGCATTACGCAACGCATCCTCCGTCGAGACGGCACAGGATAGGAACGGCATATCACCGACGACCAATGGACGCTCACATCCCCGTGTTACCAAGCGGGTATGATAGACCATGGCGTCCATATCCACGGGCAGCGTGGTCTTATGACCTTGGACTGCCATTCCTAAGGAATCCCCAACTAAAATCATATCCACTTCGGCAGCTTCCGCCATGCGGGCGCCGCTATAGTCGTAAGCTGTTACCATGACAATCTTCTCTTCCGACGCCTTCTTGCGCCGGATCTTAGCTAATGTCATCGTCTCGTTGTTCATCTTCGTCACTCCTTCACACGACTCAATTCCGCAACCGACTCTTGTTTAAAAAGGTCCCCCAACTCCACGCCCTTGGATTCAGGCAAACCAGCCCGCAAAGCCAGCGCCAGGGTTTGTTCGGCTAATTCCAAATATAACGGGAGCAAATCCGGGGAGATCATCCTGAAAGCGTCTAGATGCCGTTCTAAGGTTTTAACATCGCCGCGAATGATCGGACCCGTTAACGCACCTTCCGTTCCTTTGGCATGGATATTCCGCAATACCCCTGTCATCAGCGGCATGATGGACTTGACAGCGGATTCCTGGGGCAGACCGGCCGCTGCCATTGCCAATCCCGCCGCATCGGCAAGGGTCACCATGAAATTAGAGGCTATACATGCTGCCGCATGATAGAGAGCCTTTGTTCCGGGCGTCAAACGAAATGCGATCCCAGCAAAAAAATCCACCAACCGTTCCGCCGCTTTCTGTGCCGGAGCGCTTCCTTCAATTCCAAAGTAGATCCCTGACGGCACCTCTGGATCACCGGTAAAACTATAAAGAGGATGCATGCTGCCGACAGAAGCCCCTGCCTTCTCCAACGGAAGCAATACAGAAGAATCCAACGAACCGCTGGCGTGGAGGACAATCTTCCCATGCCAATCTCCGTATTGACTTAGGGCGTTCGCCACATGCTCCAATGCGTCATCGGGCGTCACCAGTAACAAAAGATCGATCTTGGCGGCCACATCGTCTTGGGTTACGGCAATACTTCCGTAATGTCCTGCCCATTCCTGGGCGCGTAGAAGATCCCGGCCGACAACCGCCGCCAGATGATGCCCGCGTTGGAAAAGCTCCCCAGCGAGAGCTCTCCCCAAACGGCCTGTTCCCACCAGCCCAATACGATAATCCATCATCGTTCCCCCAGACAAAAGAAAAAACCTTCCCAGGGTAGGGAGGGTTTAATAACGATAATTATTCCCTTCCGTCCCGGTCCATCACGGATCCAAGCGGTTATCGCTCAACGTGTCGAATATCCTAAGTACGGCTCCATCGAATGAATGCCGTCTTATCCGATGTTTATGCAAGTCACATCTTTTTTATGTTTAACCCAGTATTAGTCAATCACGAATAGCTTGTCGATGAATTTCTATTTCGAAGGAATCCAACAATCCTCCAGCCGGTGGTTGTGGTTTTCGGACTCTGACGGTTACCGCCTCGGCCGGAAAGGCGCTCAAGATTTCTCCGGCTATTGCCTCTGCCACAGCCTCCACCAGACGATATTCCCGTTCTGCAACGACTTCTTTAACCAATGTGTAGACTTCCACATAATTAACGCCCGCATCCAGATCGTCTTGACGACCAACGGCGTGGAGATCCATCCATAGCTCCAAATCCACTTCATAACGTTGACCCATTTCCCTCTCGGCCGCAAAAACACCGTGATAGCCGTAGAAGACCATGTTATTTAATCTCAATCGATCCGACATAGCAAAGCCCCCTGTCCCTATTTTAATGGATCTCGAAGGTCCTGTGAATACTTTTCTTCATCGATCTTATCATCGCTCTGTAAATTTTCGTTTACAAAGTTTGTCATAATGAGAGAAAATCCCATGAACATCCGGGGAAAGACTATGGATAGAAAAGTCTGTCAACACCATTTTAACTTTGTTTGAAGAGCTACAAACATTTCTTAACTATGAATCCTTATTCAACCGCGATTTCATTCCCATCCATCCGTTGTACAATCGCCTTAAGCGCCCGTCAGATGGGACCTTGACCTGATTGACAAACCCTGGTCATAAAAGTACAATTAGGTATAAGTTCGGGAGGGGATAACTTTGTCTCAAGACCAGGAGCTCATTCAAGAGATCCTCGATTGGAAGAATCGTCGGGGAGCTTTGATTCTAGCCCATAACTATCAGATCGAATCTATACAGAACATTGCCGATTTTGTCGGGGATTCCCTGGCGCTTAGCCAACGAGCCGCATCAGCTCAGGAAGAAGTCATTGTCTTTTGTGGTGTTCATTTTATGGCGGAAAGTGCTGCAATTCTCGCACCCGAGAAAACCGTATTATTACCGGCGCCCGATGCAGGTTGCCCTTTAGCGGATTTCGCCACCGCAGAAGATGTCCGGGAGTGGCGAGAAAAGTACCCCGAAGCCGCTGCAGTGGCCTATATAAACTCCACCGCAGAAGTCAAAGCAGAGGTCGATATCTGTTGTACGTCTTCGAATGCTCTTCGCGTGATTGCTTCTCTCCCACAGAAGGAGATCATCCTTCTTCCCGATGGTAATCTCGGCCATTTCGTAGCCGCCCATTTTCCGAATAAAATCTTCCACCTCTGGCCTGGGTATTGCATCACCCACCATCGAATCACGCCGGAGGAAGTCCATGCCATTCGAAAACTCCATCCGGAAGCCGAGATCTTGGTCCATCCTGAATGTCAACCCGAGGTTGTGGCTTTAGCAGATTTTGCTGGAAGCACGTCCCAAATCTTGGAGCGAGTTGCCCATTCCTCGGCCTCTTCTTTTATTATCGGTACTGAAATGGGGGTCATTCCGGGCCTCCGTGAAACTCACCCCAATAAAGAAATTTATCTTCTCTCTCAAGGGTTGATCTGCCCCAATATGAAGCGCACAACCCTGCCCAAACTCCTCCATGCTCTACAGCATTTGGAGCACCGTGTCATCGTACCGGAAGGGATTCGAGATAAGGCGCGCCGATCGTTAGATCGCATGCTGGAGATCGGTTAAACTGCTTAAGAAATGAAGGAGGCCTTTAATAATGGCCCGCATTCCCGTCTTGCCCGATGCCAAGCAAGCGCCGTTTCTCATTATCGGCAGCGGTATCGCCGGACTCTATACCGCATTAAAACTCTCTGAGATTGGTCCAGTGGTTCTCTTAACAAAAGATCATTTAGAAGAGAGTAATACCACCTATGCTCAAGGGGGTATTGCTGCCGCCATTGATCCTCAAGACTCCCCGACGCTCCACTATGAGGACACCATGAGAGTTGGCGTCGGACTCTGTCTGCCCGATGCCGTCTCCGTCTTGGTTCACGAAGGCCCATCCCGAGTACGTGAGTTAATGTCCTATGGCGTCCCTTTTGATCTCCTGGAAGGCGAACCTGCTCTGACCAAAGAGGCCGCCCATTCCAGGCGGCGTATTCTTCATGCAGACGGCGATGCTACTGGGCGAGAGATCAGTCGATCCTTGGCGCATCATGTCATCGCGAACCCAAGGATTACTGTTTTCGAAGAAGCGATGGTCATCTCCCTCCTCATGAATGCCGGAACTTGTGTTGGTGTATTGGCATTAATGGACGACGGAGAGCTTCAAACGTTTGCCGCAGGAGCAACCATTCTTTGTACGGGAGGGTGTGGACAAGTCTATGCCGCTAGCACCAATCCACCTGTTGCTACAGGCGACGGAATTGCCTTGGCTTATGCGGCAGGAGCGGCCATCTCAAATATGGAGTTCGTCCAGTTTCACCCGACTGCACTCTTTTCTCCGCCAGCGCCTCGTTTTTTGATCTCTGAGACCGTTCGCGGCGAGGGCGGCTTACTCCGTAATACAAGGGGCGAACGTTTTATGCCAGGCTATCATGAGTTGGCTGAATTAGCGCCTCGAGATGTGGTAGCACGATCGATCCTAAAAGAGATGGAACGAACCCACGCTGAACATGTTGTCCTGGATCTTTCAGCATTGACAGCCGAACAGATTAAAAATAGATTCCCCAACATCTATGAGACATGCCTTCAATACGGACTCGACATTACCGGACAGGCGATTCCCGTGGCGCCCGCTGCCCATTATCTCATGGGAGGAATCTATACGGATCTCTATGGACGCACGACACTTCCCGGGCTCTTCGCTTGTGGTGAAACCTCCGACCCAGGAGTGCACGGCGCGAACCGCTTAGCCAGCAATTCCTTGTTAGAAGGCTTAGTGTTTGGTCATCGCATCACCGAGTATCTCCAGGAACATCCCGTTCAAACCCAGACAATTAGTACGGACACCAAAGTTCACATCCATCAAGAGACCTCTCCGGATACAATCAATTCAGACCGACGTTTACTCAAAGAGATCATGTCGGCTCAAATGGCCATCGTCCGTCATGGCAAAGGCTTAAATGAAGCGCTGAACGCTCTCTCGGAGATTGCCGCCGACGCACCGCTCTGTCTGGATCCGTCCTACCTGGAACTACAGCACCTTCGGATTGTAGCTCGCTTAATGATTCGCGCGGCGCAATTACGTACAGAAAGCCGTGGAAGCCATTTCAGGGAGGATTTTCCTTTGCCAAATCCGGATTGGAAATGTCGGATCATTATCCAAGGGGATCAGGTGGCATACCAACCCGTTCCGGATTGGCAAGAAACTGAAAACTAAAGCAATCATGGGGTGTTTGATTTGGAACAACTTAATCGTTTTTGGTTGAAAGAATTAATCGACCGAGCCTTGGCCGAAGATATTGGCGCAGGAGACATCACAACCCTAACCACTGTCCGATCGGATCAACAAGCCACCGGCACTTTCTTAGCAAAAGCATATGGTGTTATCTGTGGGTTGCCCGTAATGGAAGAAGTCTTTCGTAGTCTCAATCCTTCATTATCGATTACCACCTCCACTCATGAGGGCGCCCGAGTAAAGCATGGGGATATCGTGGCGACGGTTCAAGGATCTGCGCGTTCCATCCTTTCCGGAGAACGCGTGGCGCTCAACCTTTTGCAGCGTCTCTCTGGTATTGCCAGTTATACAAGGTTATTGGTGGACAGGATCGACGATCTTCCCGTCCGGGTGGTTGATACGCGAAAGACCCTTCCTGGTCTACGTTTCCTTGAAAAATATGCCGTTCGAGTGGGTGGCGGTCACAATCACCGTTTCAGCCTTGCCGACGCCGTCCTGATCAAGGATAACCACATTATTGCAGCCGGCGGCATCACTAATGCGATCCAAAGCGCCCGCCGTTTAATTCCTCATACGATGACCATTGAAGTGGAAGTGGAAGATGAGGCACAAGTTCTCGAAGCCCTCGAAGCCAAGGCCGATATCATTATGCTCGACAATATGACCCCCGATGTGATGCGTCATATGGTGCAACTGATCAACCACCGCGCACAGGTCGAGGCCTCCGGCAATATTACCGAAGAGAACATACGTAACGTAGCCGAAACTGGCGTCGATATCATCTCTGTTGGAGCCTTAACCCATTCCGCTGTCGCGTTGGATATTAGCCTCGATCTACAACTGGTGTAAGATCAACGAGACTGTCCTGAACAGTCTCTTTTTCTAAGAAAATATATGTCTATGCTTTCAACCACGAAGCCTACGAAATAAACAACGTGAAGATGGCTTCCTGTGGTTTTTTCTTTCCTGGATTGGATAAAGAAGGATTTTTAAAGAATCAGGTTGAATATACCATGTAACCGGTTTCATTTTTCTTCAGGAGGGTCTTTTTTGGCCAACATTCGAGATGTCGCTGCTGCGGCACAGGTATCCGCGGCCACCGTATCAAGGGTGATCAATGGGGGTCCTGTCAAATCGGCGACCCGTGAAAAGGTTCTTAAAACCATTGATGCCATGAATTTTAAGCCAAACGCCTATGCACGCGGCCTAGGTTTAGGTCGTGCTGGTATGTTTGGAGTGATTGTTCCAGCGATGACCTACGGGTACTACGCCCAAGTGGTCGAAGGCATTTCCAGGGCCTTAATGAAGACCCACTACGAATTAGCGCTGCGCGTCTCTTATCACGAGACGGGATCCGAAGAGGTTTTGGCTAAACTTTTGGGAGAAAAGCGGGTTGATGCTTTAATCATTATAACTCCCCGAGAGTTCGGATATCCCGCTTCCCCACAAGGCTTTCCTTCGGATATTCCCGTTGTTTTTCTCGACGGGTCTCCTACCGAGAAAATCCCCGCGATCTCCGGCAATAACTTTGATGGGGGTTATCAAGTCGGAAAACACCTGCTAGAGTTGGGCCATGAACGTTTCGGAGTCATACTCGGACAAAGGCATTGCACCGAATCCTCTGAACGCCTAGCTGGCTTTAAATTTGCATTAGAGCAAGCCCATTTTACTTTTGACGAATCCAACCTACATTATAGCGACTACATGATTGAAGGAGGACGACACGCCGCTCAAAAACTTTTATCCAAAACACATCGTCCTACCGCCATCTTTTGCGCCAATGATATGATGGCCTACGGAACGCTCGAAGCCGCTGAATCTCTAGGTCTAAAAGTTCCAGACGATCTTTCCATCGTCGGTTATGATGACACGCCGATGGCAGAGTGGGTTAGGCCCTCGTTAACCACGGTCTATCAACCCAAGACGGAGATGGGAGAGGCCGGTGTCGGGTATCTTCTACGTTGGATCCAAGACAAAGAACCCGCTGAACAACAGCACCTTCTCCTACCGGTTCATTTAATTCGGCGTTCCTCCACCGGGCATCCGCCCGAGTGACTTTCGATCCCAACGGTAAAAGAAATTTGAGAGGAGTTTGAACGATCATGAAACGTTCGGGTCTGCGCTTAATTGTCCCTCTTTTTCTCTTGGGAATGCTGGTCTTTTCCGGACTCATCGCATACGGGGCCGAAACCAACCTCTGGATAAACCCAGAAATCAAGCACCAAACCATTGATGGTTTTGGCGCTTCCATCGCCTTTTTAACTTCAGAAGTCTTTATTATGAAAGAACCCTATCGGACGGAAGTTTTGGATCTTTTATTTAAAGATCTTGGAACAACCATTATACGTTTCAAGACCGATGTCAATACGGAGTTTACCAATGATAACGATGATCCCTTTGTGACCGATTGGAGCAAGATGAACTTCAAGCGAGATGCCGCCCAAGTCTTTGTCACTAAACAAGCATTGGCTCGGGGAATCACTACAGTTATCTCCTCCACATGGAGCGCTCCGCCATGGATGAAGACCAATGGGATGCTCCAAGACGGCGGTTATGTCAAGCCGGAGTGTTACGAAGAGTTTGCAGAATGGGCCACTGCAGTTGTTAAAGGCTATGAAAAATTTCATGGCATTCCCATCCATGTCTTCTCATTGACCAACGAGCCTGACCTAGCGACGACCTACGACTCTATGCTGGTCACCCCCGAACAGTATGTCGAGATTGCCCAGGCCATTCGGCGCCGTTTTCAAAAAGAGGGCATCAAAACGAAACTTGTGGGCCCAGAGACCATGGGCACCATCCACGCGGTGAAGCAATACGTCCCCAAACTATTGGCCGAACCTCGGTCCATTGATATCCTGGGAGTTCATACCTACGCTGATAACGACTTTCCTGACCTCGCGCGTACGGGAGAAAAATATCAGATTCCGCTCTGGGTCACTGAATGGTCAAAGCTTAAGAAGAATCAAGAAACCGGGATCGATGAAGCACTTACCTTAGCCCATCATATCCATGAAGCATTAGCCATTGGTAATGTCAACGCATTTCTCTATTGGGGCTATTGGTGGAACGGAGTCACACCCGAGGGATTGATTACCGCTTCAGGACTTGACTCCTATTACGAAACGACCAAGCGTTATTACATGTTCAAACAGTTTTCCCGGTTTATCCGTCCGGGAATGGTTCGGATCGATGCCGGTTCCGATCTGCAAAACCTAAGGATTAGCGCTTATCAAAACGACAAAGACCTCGCCGTAGTTATCATTAATAAGAATGGGGCTCAGCAAAGACTGACGCTCAACTTGCCGGGTGATGCCAAATTAGATATCTATGAAACCAGCGACGAGAATGACTGTGTAAAGACCGGGAGCATTACTGTGAAGAATGGAAAGGCCACTGAATTAACGATCCCAGCCAATGCCATGATTACTTTAGCTGGTCCATGGAAACATAATCCTTCACTTAAGGTTGAAGTCCCAGTGAAAAATTCCGCCACATCGATCAGCACATTTACAAAGCAGATCGCTATTACCGGCTTCGAGTCTGCGGACAGCCAGATCGGATCCTATAATGGGCCTCAATCCACCATCTCCATCTCGGCAGATAGCGAAGTGGTTCATAGCGGAAATAAAAGCGCAAAGGTCTCCTTCGCTTCTAAAGATTGGGTCGGAGCCACCTTTACATTGACCCCCGGCACCGGTGATTGGACTGGGTTGAGCCACTTACGCTTCTGGATGTATGGCGATGCCTCTGGAACTTCCTTCAATTTTGTCCTGGAAGACGCAGGGGATGAGCAATTTCAGCTCACTTCACCATTGCGGGTGGATTGGTCGGGTTGGAAAGAAATTGTTATCCCATTATCGGAATTCCAATCCCGCACCGACTGGCAGGCTTCCCACGCCAAAGTCAATCGACAGATCGACTATGCGATAAAGGGGATCCATTTCTTCACCAACAACCACGGAAAAGGGACATTTTATATCGATGATATCGAGGTTATTGGAGAATAACCCCCTACCCCCCTAAGCAAGAAACCGCCTTTTCGCACGGAACGAAAAGGCGGTTTCGTTGTTCTCCTCTTGGATAAATTCCACCACAAAAATCCCTTAGCAGATTTGGCAGGAATTCTTGACCTTTTTGGGTAATGTTCAACATATCCATGGGTTAAAGGGAGGAGTCTGTTTTGCGCAAAATACTATGGATCATATTGGGAACTATAATCGCAATCTTCCTCATGTTAAAGCTCTCCACGGGTTTAATTACCGATTGGATGTGGTTTAAATCCCTTGGTTTTTCATCAGTCTTTACAACATCCTTGATCACTTCCGCGATAGCACGTCTTTTGGCGATTGCGATTACTTTCGTATTTATCTATATCAACCTTCGGATCGCCTTAGGATATACCCAACGCCTTCCCTCGGACCAAGCTAATTTCTTTACCGATATGGGAAAGGGCTATCTTCACGGTTGGGTAGGTATTGGATCCTTTTTCATGGCATTGATGGTTGGAAGTTTGGGTCTAAGCGATTGGCGAGTCATTCAAACCTTTCTCCATGCGGTAACCACTGGAATCAACGATCCCATCCTCGGACTCGATGTCGGACACTATCTCTTTCGCCTACCCGTGTTACAAGCCCTCAATAGTTCAGTTAAAAGTATAATCCTTATAACTTTATTATTAACCGGTGTAATCTATTTTGTTTTCAAGGCCTTTTGGGGGCGCGGGCTTCAGATTGTCATCTGGGGACCCGCCAAAACCCATCTATCGGTCCTCGTTATGTTACTATTGGGTCTTAAGGCTTGGGGGTATATCCTGAGCAAACAAGCCCTGCTCTTTACACCCACGGGTTTGATTACCGGTGTAGATTACACGGCGGCTAACGCGCGGTTCTTTGCCTATAATTCCCTCACCGTTCTAGCTATCGTGTGTATCTTCATCTTAATTATTGGAATCTTCCGCAAAGGAATCGTTTTGCCTGTTGGAGCTATTGCCGGACTCGTTATTGCCTCGATAATCCTTGGCTCCATTGTCCCGGTATGGATCGAACGTTTTGTCGTACGACCTAACCAGTTCCTATTGGAAGAGCCCTATCTCGCAAAGCATATCCAGTCCACCCGAGAAGCCTATGGTTTGGATAAGATTGTCCAAAAATCTTTCCCAATTCACACGGAGGCTACACTTCCGGATAGCGAACACCCTTCGCTCTCCAATATACGGCTCTGGGATTACCGAGCAATAAGCAAGTCCTATGAGCAATTGCAGGCTATCGGTCCTTATTATTTCTTCCACAATATCGATATTGACCGGTATACCATAAATGGCCGCCAACAACAGGTGATGTTAGCTGCCCGGGAATTAGACTCCAATCGGTTACCGGCAAACGCCCAGAATTGGGTAAACATTCACCTAGCCTATACTCATGGCTATGGCTTGGCCATGAATGGAGTCCAAGAGACCAATCCCGAAGGTCAACCCGTCTTTCTCATCGGCAACCTTCCCGTTGAAGCATCTCCTGGATTGCCACAATTGACTCATCCTCAGATATACTTTGGAGAAACCCAGGATCATTATATTATTGTCCCCAACAAAAATGGAGAGTTTGATTATCCCACAGGAACCGGACAACAAATCACTCATTACACCGGGAGCGACGGAATTCCCCTAAACTCTCTATGGAGACGTCTGCTCTTTGCTCTTCGCTATAATGATCTCAATATTCTTCTCTCCGGTTATCTGGATGAAAATAGCAAAATGGTCTTCAATCGTAAAATACACCAACGGTTGACACGATTGGCTCCATTCTTGGAGTTTGATCCCGATCCCTATCTGGTGTTGGACAATGGCCGATTGTTCTGGATCGTCGACGCTTACACCACCAGTTCGTATTATCCTTATGCAGAGCGACACCCCACAGGGGTAAACTATATTCGAAATCCAGTCAAAGCGGTGGTCGATGCCTACAACGGCACTGTCCAGCTATATATTGTGCATCCGGAACCCATCATTCTTACCTGGCAAAAGATCTTTCCCGAATTGTTTCAACCCATCGAAGCCATGCCCGCTGGGTTGCGGTCTCATATCCGTTATCCAGAAAAGCTCTTCTCCGTCCAACGGGATATTTTACGCGCTTATAATATGACCTCTCCAAAGACTTTTTACGAGAAGGAAGACTATTGGGATCTTCCAACGGAAGTTTATATCGAAAGAGAGCAGGCCATGGAGCCTTATTATGTGACCATGACATTGCCTGGCTCGGATCAGGGAGAGTTTGTCCTCTTCACCCCGTTCACACCACGAAACAAAAAGAATATGTCTGCCTGGCTCGCCGCACGATCCGACGGGATAAACTATGGAGAACTCCATCTCTATACGTTGCCAAAGACCAAATTAATCTATGGACCTTACCAGATCGAAGGGCGTATTGCCCAGAATCCGGAGGTCTCAAAGCTTATCACGTTATGGAGTCAGTCCCAATCCCAGGTCCTCCGTGGCAATCTCTTGGTCATCCCACTCGATGGCGACTTTCTCTATGTGGAACCTTTCTATATCCAATCGACCCAAGCGCAACAACCCGAATTGAAGCAGGTCGTCATGGTTTGGAAGGAACGGATAGCGCTCGGCAACACATTCGAGGAAGCATTGTCTCAGCTAACCCAAATAAAAACACCTAAACGCGCCGAGAATCGACCCATCGAATCGCCAGAAACGCTTCCCAACCGTTTTCAAGAGATTCTCCGATTGATCCGGGAGAACACTCGAAAACAAGAAGCGCTCTTTAGGCAACAACAACAATTGATCCAAGAGCTGGAGCAAACCGTAGAACCATAGGAGATCTGTCACTAATTCATCTTTAAGAATAAACATACTAACGACCTTAAGCCCGGCCGATGGCCGGGCTTAACACTTACTACTTTTACTTTATACACAACCCTACCAAAGTATTCCCCCGGTAAGATATACCATGTTAACTCCATCATCTTGATTGCCAAGAACCGCCAGGTCGATGAGGGCGGGCCCAACTTCCAGTCCGACACCTGCCGAGAGGTTAGTCAAATCTTCGTCATCGGCCCGCGATGCTCCGGCCCGTAATTTGAGAGATCCAAAGAAAGACTTCTCGACACCAACCCGATATTCAATGGCTTCGCCATTCATTGGACGTTCTGCATCCACAGCAAAGAGCACGCCCATCAATGGAGGTTCCACGGCAATACCAACAGCAATGGAGCTTTCTTGCTTCTCGTTAAAAGCGATCTCACCAACAGAATCATCCACATAGTTCCTGCGAGTTCCTTCAAATTCTAGTTTAGGTCCTAGATTCTTAACAACTGCACCGGCACGAATGGCTCGGCCTAATTTGAACTGTCCACCAAGATCCACGGCATACGATGTTGCTGATACATCCTGTGCATAATTGCGGGTTGAATCCAGGGGAGCGCTGTCATCGGTTCGAAAAAGGACTTGTCGTTCGCGAAAGGCTTTAATACTTGTTCCCACAGCGATTAAAGGCGTTATCTCCTGGGCCAATGTCATCGTGCCCATGATCTTTCCCGTTCCATCTCCCGTCAAATTAGATCCGGTTCGATTGGTTTGAAAATCCGACCAAACCATAGCGTTTAGACCGATTCCGTTTAGATTAAGTCCAACCATACCATCGACGGCTGCATCCATGGAGCCAAAATTAGGCTTTTCGCCGTTGTTATACGCTGAGTATGCCTCAAAGGCATCATTCCAATTGCCTCGCACCCCGATGGAAGGAGTGAAACCAAAGAACCCCAATTGCATAAGACCCGCAGGATTCCAATAAGCGGCGGTGGCGTCATCAGAAACCGCTGTGTAGGCGCCACCCATCGCCAATGCACGACCCCCAAAGCCGGGAGATTCCGCCGCCACTAGTTGTGGTGTAGCGAGAAGAAGAATACTGGCAAGAAGTAAATTACGAATGTTTTTCATGAGGAACCTCCTTTCTTTTGGATGATCCTTCGCCATTCACCCATGAACTCCTGTATAGAAACCCCCGTATTCTTTTGGTGGTTCTACCACGAATCCGCAGGCGTGGAGGGGATTGGAAATTATAACGCGATTCATAAAAACGCTCCTGGAAAATCCTCCAAGAGCGTTACGAACTGCTAAACGAAAGCTTAATGCCTTTTGACTATCACGCTTCTACTCCCTTAGCAATTAGCATCTTTATCTGTGAAAATTCTTCTGCTGTTAATTTGGAGAAATAGATACCGGCAAGATAGAGACTCTTCTCTTCATCGTAGAGGAAGCACCAAACACAAACCGCCTTCAATCGAAGGTTTCTCTGTCCAAGAGTTAGCTCCATGATCACTTTTTCTTTTAGATCCAACGATTGGTGGAGAAGGATCCGCACCCCGCCAAAGCTAACATCCTTGAGCTTTCCTTCTATATTTTGCCCGTTACTTAAGTGCAAAAACACGGGACAGATTATATTCAAAGTTTTTTCTGGAGCACAAACCTTAGCCTTAGGTTGCTCGGCAGAGGGAACATCCGGAGATATTCGTTGACAATATGCCACAATATTATTCCATGATTCGAGAGAAAGCCCATAAAACTTTGCGCCATAAATATTCATGGCATCGGATCCATGTTCTGTAAGATACCCTAAATAGGTCACCATGGCAGAGACTTGGATCACCCCATGGCCTGGAAGATCGAAGTCAAACGCGATCTCCTCTCCATTGGTCAGCGCCAGGCTCCCTTGAGGGGCCATAAACTTCATTCCGCCTGGCCCAATATCAATGGCCTGGGCTTCCACTAACTCCTGTCCATCACGTTTAAAGATGATGGAAACCGATGTCTCCAAAGGTACTCGGTGAGAAGTCCTTCGTTCCATATGTCCCGATAGCATTATTTAACCCTCCATGGTCTGATATAAGTATTATCGGTAATCTTTACATGCGGCTTCATATGTATTTACCGTAGTGGGGCTCCACTGCTCCATCCAAGCCATGGAACTTTCTGGACCTTGCATGATATTCCCTTTTGCGTCCAGGGTATGGAGTATTGGTTTGATGCGGTTAGCGCCAATTATAACTTCTAAAAATTCATTTTCCATGGGGGATTGGGCTCCCCCGACATTTCCCGCATAAGCAATGATACGATCTCCAATGGTTTGAATTTTTGGGCCATTCGCCTTTCCACAAATAAGCAGATCCCATCGTTCATCATGGGAAAAACCCGGATCTAGGCGCCCATTGGCCTGAACAGATTGGATTGCATTACCCCTTCGCGGGCTCTCATGAACGACTTTGATTGTCTTTCCATACACCTGCAGAACAACCTCTCCCAATAGTCCTTGTAGAAAAAGCTTGTTTTCAGTAGTAACAGTATTTTGCATCTCGATCAACACTTCCCGACTCTGCTCCCCCATATTCTCTCCGAAACATTCATGCCAATCCGGGATATCATAGCCGACCGCGCGATCCCAATCTCCCATCAATGTCGGGACGCGAAGGTTTCGAACCCTCCTTATGACCTCATTGGGAAATGCACCGTGACCAACGAGATCTCCTCCACAAATAACCAGATCGGGGCAGTTTCTATCGACAGCCGAAAGGACCTTCTCTAGCGCATCGAGATCACCGTGGATATTTGCAAAAACACACAGCCGCATCATTTTACCCCCTATTCCTATCCTGAGTATCTTCTTACTTAATGTCCACGAGGCTATCAGCTTGGGATAATCCTGGGAAAACTATTTTATGCGCTTAGCTTTACTTTCATGTAAGACTGTGGCCGACAAAGACAAGAGATTTTGCGAACGATAACCCCCCATGATATATGGAGCAAAATCCGATCATAAACCGACAAAATCAACCAAGCATTCTGTGGGTTTCTATTGTATGATTAAAACATGCACTCTTTGTATATAGGAGGGTTATCATGGAATCAAACTTTGTTCATGTTCGGGGAAGGGATTTTGCGGTTGGTGATCGGAAGATTATCTTCAGGGGTTATGGATTCGGCAATTGGCTAAATCTTGAGCATTTTATGTTGGGCTTGCCGGGAACAGAGTCTCAAATTCGCAAAGCTATTCAAGAAGCATACGGCGATGAAAGAGCCGAGGCTTTTTGGCGCAAGTATCAAGAATGCTACATCACAGAAGACGATTTTATCTTCTTGAAGAATCTCGGCGTCAATGCTGTTCGGATCCCCTTCAATTACCATCTCTTTGAATCGGATCAAGCACCCTATTGCTTCGATGAACATGGTTTTATTCCCATTGATCGGGTTTTAGCATTATGTGAAAAATACGAGATCTATGGCATCTTGGATCTCCATGCGGTTCCCGGCGGACAAAATCCGGATTGGCATGCGGACAACGCTTTGGGTGAGAGTCTCTTCTGGGAATATGCGGACTTTAGAAAACGGGTCATTGCTCTATGGCAATACATTGCCGCACGGTATAAGGACAATCCATGGATCGCAGCTTACGACTTTCTGAATGAACCGGTGCTCTTTGTCGAGGACAAAAGTCTGCTTGATTCGTTCTTTTCTGAGCTGATACAGAAAGTGCGGACCGTCGATCCCAACCATATGTTCTTTATTGAGGGCGACCGATATGCCGTGGATTTTACTGCCTTCAATAAGCTAACCGATGTAAATGTCGCATGCACGTTCCACTTTTACCCCCTCTTCTTTGAGGAGAATCTTCCCGAGGTTGGACGAAGAGAGGCCATAGAAAACATCCTTTTTAACCATGTCACATTGGATGACATCCGCGACCGATTAACCAGACCCATCTGGTGCGGAGAGACTGGCGCACTCTTTAGTAAGGGTGATCGAGCTAACCAAGAAGACATGCTCCGGGATATGCTGGCAATCCTAGAGAAACATGAAATATCTTGGTCCTTATGGAGTTTTAAAGACGCACGCAGCATGGGTACTCTCCATCCCAAAGCCGACTCAAGCTGGATGAAATTTTCCGAGACAGCCCGAGCTGAATGGGAATTCTGGAACGATTATAAGGAAGCCACAGCCATGGTCGATCAATTCCTGGCCAAATACCCAGCCGATGTCAGTGAAACCCTTCGCCGAAAGCTTTGGTACCGAGTGCTGGCTAACTACCAATACATCCTTGTTGAACGCTATCGAAAGCTCTTTTCAGAGATACCCTTCGACGAACTCCTCACCTATCCCGAGTCGTTTCGCTTTGACCAATGCGAAACGTGGGATGCCATCATTGCGATGGTGCGTGGGTATACCGAAGTGTAATGCCTCACCGTTTCACAAGACTTCTTTGACGCGGGTCAAGGAAGTCTTTTTTGATACATCTTTTCACATGATGAAATCTGGAATGGGTTTTTGTAAGAGGATTTTCTGCTGAGACAAATAATAAACTGGGTATATGCCATTCGAGGGAGGAGAACCATGAACTTTCAGCGCGCATCCACAGGCTTCCCGGGATTGGATCGGGTTTTGGACGATCTTCGTCTTGGTGATAACGTGGTCTGGCAGGTCGACCACGTCGATGATTATCGCTACTTTGCCCAGTCTTTCGCGGAAAATGCCCTGGCTGAAAACCGACGTGTCGTCTATTTTCGATTTGGCCAGCATGATACGCTTCTCCAAAACCTTGATGGCATTGCCATTTATGAAGTGGCGGCCGGAAGAGGATTTGATCACTTCTCCTCAGCGATCCGGGAGATCATTACCCGGGAGGGCGAGGGTGTTTTCTATATCTTTGATTGCCTCTCGGATCTGCTTTCGGAATGGTCGAACGATCTGATGGTCGGAAACTTCTTCCGTGTCACCTGCCCATATCTCTTTCAATTAGATACCATCGCCTATTTCGCGCTCCTTCGGGACCATCATGCCTATCAAACGGTAGCAAGAATTCGAGATACCACCCAACTCCTATTAGACCTTTATCATAAGAAACATTACTATGTTCATCCATTAAAGGTCTGGAAACGTTATTCCCCCACGATGTTTCTGCCTCATAAGGCAGACGGGAATACTTATCGTCCTTTGACCAATAGCGCAGAAGCCGCCCAACTCTTCTCTGCTTTTCCCAAACGCGGCCTTGGCAGTGCCGAACGACGGTTGGACTACTGGGATCACATGTTCATTCGTGCCGAAGAGATCGCTAAATCCCTGGATTCAGACGAACGATTGAACAACCCGGAATATTGTGGGGTATTGGAGCAACTCTATCCCATGCTCATCGGCAAGGATGAAAAAATTCTGTCCCTGGCCCGACGCTATCTAAAGCTTGAAGATCTTCTGCTAATCAAATCCCGGCTCATCGGTTCCGGGCTAATCGGCGGCAAAGCCGTGGGTCTTATCATCGCCAGAGCGATCCTGGCCAATGATTCCGGAGCGGATTGGGAATCCATTCTCGAACCCCATGATTCGTTTTATATCGGATCCGACGTTTTCTATACCTATTTGGTGGAGAACGATGGCTGGCAGTTGCGGCAGGAGCAAAAAAAGCAAGAATCTTACTTCACGGCAGCCCATACTCTACAGGAGAAGATCTTATCCGGCACTTTTCCCGATGATATCCGCGAACAATTCATGGAGATGTTGGAGTACTTTGGTCAAGCGCCGATCATCATCCGATCCAGCAGCCTATTGGAAGACGGTTTTGGCAACGCCTTTGCCGGTAAGTACGACAGTGTCTTCTGTGTAAACCAAGGAAGCCTGCATGAGCGCTATGACCAATTCATCCATGCCGTACGCCAGGTCTATGCCAGTACCATGAATGAGGACGCACTAACCTACCGCCTCCAGAGGGGACTAGCGACCTGCGATGAACAGATGGCTCTACTGGTTCAGCGCGTCTCCGGAGCCCACCGCGGGACTATTTTCTGCCCTGATCTCGCCGGTGTAGCTCTCTCTCATAACCTCTATGTCTGGCGGGAGGACATGAATCCCGCTGCAGGAATGCTCCGCTTGGTGCTCGGTCTTGGCACACGGGCCGTTGATCGACTGGAAGATGACTACGCACGCTTTGTTCCCTTAGACTATCCATTACTACGAACCGAAGCTTCTAAAGAGGACTCCCAGACCTATTCCCAGCACAATGTCGATCTTTTAAATCTCGCAAACAATCAGATAGAGACTATGAGCTTTTACAGGCTGGCCGACCGTAGTATCTTCCCTCAACTCCCATTGTTTGCGGAAAGAATCCGCAACGAGGCATCGGATAACATCTCGGACTACCATTGGGTGCTTAGCTTCGATAGCTTACTGGGCGATACCGCATTTCCACAGGTCATGCGCGAGATGCTCCAAGTATTGCAGGAGGCGTATCAATATCCCGTTGATACGGAGTTCACGGCCAACTTCTACCTCGACAACAATTTCCGAATCAACCTTTTACAATGCCGCCCGTTACAAGTGCGAACGAATCACGCTCGGGTCCAGTTGCCGATAGATCTGCCGGATGATCGGATCGTCTTCGCCTCTACCGGCATGTTCATGGGCGGTAGTTTAGAGCTTTCAATAAAACGCTTGATTCACATCGTCCCAGAAGCCTATGCCAGGTTAACGTCTTCAGAGAAATACCAAATTGCCCGCGTTATTGGACGTCTCAACCGACAAATCCCATCAAAGGATGAGTTGCCAACGATTCTTTTGGGACCCGGACGTTGGGGCACCACCACACCGTCTTTGGGAATCCCGGTCTCCTTTGCGGAGATCAACAACATCTCTGTCCTCGGTGAAGTCTCCTTTGTAACGGGAGGATATGTCCCCGAACTCTCCTTCGGTTCCCATTTTTTTCAAGACCTGGTAGAGACCGGCATCTTCTACTTGGCGCTTCATGAAGAGAAATCCAATGCCAAAATCCATCGGGAACTCCTTAATCGAATTCCCAATGTCTTAGAACAACTTTTACCCGACGATGGACGTTGGTCATCGGTGATCCAGGTGATTGATGCAGCAATGTTCCCGGACGAGCTGAAGTTTCACGCCGACTTCCGTCGACAAAAGGTGATCTGCTGGTATTAAACCTTCTTTAGCCCCTCACCAAAGGCTCGACCCCCCTTGATAAGCTCTTCGTTGGGTACGCCTCCGGTCCTGATAGCAACTGCATCGGCCAGTTTTCCTTCTTTATCTCGAATGAGCTGGGCCAGACGCTTTAGAGTAACCCCCGGGCTTTTACCCCCCATGGTAACGAAGACGTCTACCGTCTTCCCTTTTAAAGGAATCATCTCCATCAGCATATTAACTGCCGGCGCGGGCTTGCCCCCCCAGACCGGCGTCCCGATGACGATCCGATCATAGGCCTGAGCATCGGCCTTAATCCTTTGAATCGCTGTCTTTGCATCGGTGAGCGCCTGATATAGACCGCGAGCCATTCCCATGAATCCGCTACGTCCCTCCTGCTCCTCCACCAGCTCAAATTCTCCTCCAATCGTCTCTGCAATCGCCTTACCGACCAAAGCAGTCCGACCGCTCAATGAGTAACAGAGAACTAAGCTCTTCACAGATATCCCCCCTACACCATCAATACCCAAAAGGATAATTTGGATGGACTCCGAATGGTTTACATTGGAAAAACAATCCGTTGGTTGTGCCGAAATTATCATTCCATGGATAGAAGTCTACCCCAATAACGCCCAAGATATTGAGGAGGATGGGAATGCTCCGTAAAACGCTTGTGTTCTTATTGCTTCTTTGCATCGGATGGTCCTTCAGCTTTTGGACAGCAGAGGCGAATCTTGGAATTCCCTTAAAAGTGTATCCTCGAGACGAAACCGAACACGATCTCAGTTTTATGGAGTACAAGCTCCAACTCCTAAAAGTTATTGCATCAAAGGATCTCGACGGATTATTACCGCTCGTCTCTCCGGAGATCCATGTCAGTTTTGGCAAGGAGTCCGGCCATCATGGGCTAATCTCCCTGTGGAATCTTGGAGATAACGGCTCATCCCCTTTTTGGTCAACCCTGGATAACATTCTAAAGATGGGTTGCGTTCGTCAGACGCTTGGAAAAGAGACGATCTTTGTTGCTCCGTATGTTTATGCCGATTTCCCCGGCGCCGATGGAGGATGGTCGATGATCGTGACAGGCCATAGCGTCCGTGTACGGGAAACGCCCTCACTCACCGCTAAAGTCCTTGAGACCCTGGACTATGATGTCGTCAATCTGGCGGATCCTAAATCTTTTCACCCAAATCTAGAATGGGCTAAGATCTCAACTCCTTCAGGAAAAACAGGTTATATTCGCACAACTTATCTGCGAGCTCCGTTGGATTATCGAGCAGGTTTTCAGAAGATTCATGGTAAGTGGCAGATGATCTTTTTCGTTTCTGGAGATTAATGCTTAACCGCCGTGATTATCTGCGTCTTGCTGGAGATAAATCGAGGACTTCAACATAGAATAAAGCGCTTCGCCTTCAAACACGCCTTGATTTGGCAGTCGGCCATATCAGCATCGGCTGACTCACATGGGCGGCATGATAGCTATGAGGAGTCGTGCCGACTCCGTGATGAAAATCTAACGTAGACAGCAAGGAGTATTTGCTAAGCAGGAGTAAGCTGAAGGTTAGCGAAGTGATTATTACCTGAGTCCGTGACATCCTTGAACGACAAGGTAAAATCGGGAAAGCTTGCGACAGTGTTTTCCATGGTACGAAATCGGTTGTCCGAATCCAATGGGTACAAATCAATAGGTCACGAACTCAGATACTATGTAATAAGGAGGTCCATGGGATGTCCCATCTGATCCTTCTTCGCCACGGCGAAAGCCTCTGGAACAAAGAAAACCGCTTTACCGGCTGGACCGATGTGGATCTTACCGACACCGGCATCGATGAAGCTCAGGCCGCAGGAAAGCTCCTACAAAAAAGCGATCTTGAGGTGGATATTGCATTTACCTCACTCTTAAAACGAGCCATCCGAACACTCTGGATTACCCTGGAGAACATGGACCGTCTCTGGATACCGGTGCAGAAGTCGTGGAGGCTGAACGAGCGTCATTACGGCGCTTTACAAGGGCTTAACAAGGAGGAAACTGCCGCGAAATACGGTGATGAGCAAGTCCATATCTGGCGGCGAAGTTACAATACCCGTCCCCCAGCGTTGGAAACCTACGATCCTCGTTATCCCGGTTTTGATCCGCGTTATCGTGACCTTCATCCCTCAGAACTGCCATCTACCGAAAGCCTCAAAGATACCATCGATAGAACCCTGCCTTACTGGACTCAGGCAATTGCGCCCGTCCTTCACCAGGAAAAAACTGTCCTAGTAGCGGCGCACGGCAACACGATCCGGGGAATCATCAAGCATCTGGAGAATCTCAGCGATGAAGCCATCACTGAGGTGGAGATCCCCACCGGCGCTCCATGGGTCTATCGATTAGATTCGGGGTTAAAACCGTTGGACAAACGAAACCTTCGATAACAACTTACTCAGCACATCAGATTTATTGCCCTACACGCAATAAATCTTCCAGTAAAGAAACTCTGGCTTTCCGTTCTTCCAAAGTAGGATGGGCGACCCTTTGGTCGCCCATTTTATTTACTATCTGCATAACATGGGTACATCCAACGAACCACCATCTTTGAGCCCGGTTCGATAACATTCCGGAAAGGATGACCCCGCATGTCATCGGTGGATATAATTTGGGACCCCAGCGGTACCAATATCAATTCCCTGGGAAGCAATGAGTTTTTAAGAGCAACCGACGGAGATACCCCCTTTGTCTCCATCAACATTCGGATGCTCAGCATCGACACGCCGGAGGTGCATTACCCAGGCCGTCAAAAACCTGCCAAACAGGATCAACCCCTGGCCCAGCTTGGGCAGTGGATTCGAGATGGCTACGCGCCGATCGATCCGGGACTTGGCGAGTATCTCTATCCCAGACTCATCTCTGGAAAAGCCGGCAGCCTCCATGGTCAGCAAGGAAAAACAGCTGCAGAGTATTTCAAATCCTTACTCGAAGAAAAACTCACCCGCCCCTCCGGTGCGAAGCGCCGGGTCTTCCTTCGTGTATCATCGGAGCCCTTCGATGCTTACGGACGGCTGTTGGCCTACATGGCGCCCTCGTATACCAAGTCGGAACTGGCGGAAATGCCGCTAAAGGACCGTGCCACCTTCAACCTCATGCTGGTCGATTCGGGCTGGGCAGCGACCTTTCCCATCTATCCCAGTCTGCCAAAGCATGAGGACCTCCAACTGCTGCACGACTCCGCCAGAACAGCCTATGAAGAACAAAGGGGCGCCTGGAAAGACCTCCTTACGCTGACGGGCTATGAATACCGCATGTGCGTCAAGCTCTATCGCATCACGGAAAGGATCGTCAACGGGGAGACCCTCTCACCGGCGCAACGATCGGCTTGGATCTCGCGTTACTGTTTTGACATGACCAGCCGGGAGCTGTTCTTCCCCCAGGACTATTACAAAGTTTTACCCTATAACCGTGTCTTTATCTGGCCGAAGGATGTGACGGAGGCTGTGGGGAGGTTGAATTTGAGGTTGGGGGGGTGAGGTAGGATAGAAAAAACAACAAAAAAGCCTTGCGGTCAATCCGCAAAGCCTTATGTACATTGGTGCGCCATTAGGGACTCGAACCCCAGGCCCGCTGATTAAGAGTCAGCTGC
>OBJA01000099.1_pt1 | contig 87691 bp, 74 predicted proteins | sample 1519751 | NCBI WGS metagenome assembly OBJA01 (sample SAMEA3881238, study PRJEB22517) | soil metagenome | biome: lake sediment; feature: soda lake sediment; material: sediment, water from around vicinity | place: India | collected 2013-12-23 | depth 3 m | reverse complement strand
GCTATGAAAAACAGAAAAAAGGCTGTCTCAATGGTGAGGCAGTCTTTTTTGTTTTGCCATTTTCGACATCAATATCACTCAAAAGGATAATACTTTAAGAAAGGTTTCAGCCGGCAAATAGAACACCTTTTTGTCTTTATCTAACTATTCCTTACTTTTGCATGGCTGTAAAAACTGAAATGTATATGCAACTTCACAACAAAATAAACAAGGATGAACTAAAAAAGAGACTGATGGAGGAGTCCTTCAGCCGCAGGACCATTTCCTTTTACAAATATCATTATCTCGACAAACCGCAGGAGTTCAGGGACAACATATACCGCGAATGGTTTCCGCTTGATTGCTTTGGAAGAATTTATGTTGCCAGAGAAGGGATTAATGCACAGATGAGTGTACCGGAGCATCATTTAAATGCTTTTCTGATGTCACTAGACAAATACGACATTTTGAAGGGCATTCCCATCAAATATGCTATTGAAGACGATGGAAAATCATTCTACAAACTGACGATTAAGGTGCGGCCAAAACTTGTAGCCGACGGACTTGATGACGGTACTTATGATGTGACAAACGTGGGACGTCACCTGAGCGGACTTGAATTTCATGAACTGGCAGAAAATGAAAACACTGTGGTGATTGACATGCGAAACTTTTATGAAAGCGAAATCGGACATTTTAAAGGTGCCATTTGTCCGCAGGCAGATACTTTCAGGGAAGAACTGGAAATTGTTACTGACCTGCTGGAAGATAAAAAAGACAAGAAAATTTTGCTTTACTGCACAGGTGGTATCAGGTGCGAGAAGGCAAGTGCCTATCTGAAGCACCAGGGCTTCAGCGATGTCAACCAGTTGCATGGGGGAATTCTTGAATATGCACGGCAGATAAAAAAAGCCGGACTCCCTTCGAAGTTTATCGGGAAAAACTTTGTATTTGATGAACGTCTTGGGGAGAATGTCAGCGGGCACATCATCTCAACATGCCACCAGTGCGGAATCCCCTGTGATACACATACCAATTGTGCCAACAACAACTGCCACCTGCTGTTTATCCAATGCCCTGACTGTGCGCAAAAATTTAATGGCTGCTGTACTCCTGAATGCACAAGTGAGGTTAAGGGCAATTATATTCCAGGGAATTCCAATACATTCAGATTTGGGAACAGGAAGAGGTACCGCAAAAGCCTGGCTCTGTTAAAAGAAGAGCACAAACAGGGAAGCGCAGCAGTTCAAAAAATAAATAACAGTGATTTAAATTTCCAATAGTAAAATTACAAATATCAGAATGGGAGTAGTTAATTGAATATCATCATTGCTTCGCAGAATAAAAATTCAACTGGTAAATAACACTGAGCTATTCTATCTTTGGTTGTTTTTTGATATTTGAAATATCGTATTTACACATCAGCATGATTAATTTCTGGCAAAATACAATACCACCCGTCTTTTCCCTGGCTCCCATGGAAGATGTAACAGATACGGTGTTTCGTGAGATTGTAATTGGAACATCGGCCCGGGAGAAACTGCATATCGTATTTACTGAATTTGCATCAGTAGAAGGGTTAAACCATCCTGCCGGTAGGGGCCCGGTATCGGAACGGCTGATTATAAATGAATCGGAACGCCGGCTTTTGAAAGAAAAGAACGTAAAGCTGGTGGCACAGATTTGGGGCCGGAACCCTGAAGTTTATTCCAAGGTTGCCAGGTATATCAGTGACAACTACAACTTCGACGGCATTGATATCAATATGGGTTGCCCTGTAAAGAAAATAATCAAGACCGGCTCATGCAGTGCACTGATTGGAGAACCCCGGCTTGCAAAAGAAATCATTGCAGCAACCAAAGAAGGGACCCATCTTCCTGTGAGTGTAAAAACGCGCACAGGGATCAAAAAGCACCAGACCGAAGAATGGATTGCACAATTGCTTGAAGCAGAACCTGCAGCAATCATATTACATGGCCGAACACAAAAAATGCAATCAGAGGGAGAAGCCAGCTGGGAAGAAATCGGCAAGGCAGTCAAGGTTAAAAATCAGATAAATCCATCTGTTCCTGTCCATGGCAATGGTGATGTCATGTCAATGGCTGACGCTTTACAGAAAGTAAATGCAACAGGGGTAGACGGAATCATGGTCGGCAGGGGTATTTTTCAGAATCCATGGTTTTTCGATCCTGAGAAAACTGAGGTCACTCAGGAGGAACGGGTTCAGAAGTTGCTGGAACATACACGGCTGTTCGAAAAAACATGGGGAGGCATCAAGAATTTCCATATCCTGAAACGGTTTTACAAAATCTACCTGAACAGCTTTCCGGGGGCAGCCAGGATGCGTGCCGACCTCATGGAAGCACAGGATTACAATGATGTTTACAAGTACTTCGAAAACAATGGCATCGGTGAAATATCTGCCGTGTGATGCAAGGATTTTCTATTTTCCTTCAATTTCAGCTATTAATTTCAATGCCATATCGCGGAGTGGCTTATACCTGAAGTACCACAAAATCATCCCTATAGCAAAAGCTGCTATGATGGCTCCGATGAAAAACACCTGGGTTTCCATTGCCCTTCCCTCATCGATATTGCCAAAAAACAAGCCTGTGTCAAGAAGACCCATTGCCAATACTACCCAGATCAGCCTTAACTGAAAGGGCTTATACCTGTATGCTGCCTTCTTCAGCATGACAACCACCGGAAGAGAATAATCCACATAATTATATTCTTTATAGTACCTGCCAAAAAAGATCGCCAGAATTAAAAATGACAATACCATACCGGTACCTCCGATGAGTTGATTTACACTTTCATTATCAAGATAATGCCGAACCGTCATTACGACATAAAAAGGGATAAACATCCAGTACAGAATTTGCAGAAATCTGCTTATGCGTGCATAACTGGCATCTTCATTCCTGAGCCTTGAAATCAATCCTTCAAGTTCGCTATTTGTTGTTTTCCTGTCAATCATCTCCATTGTTGATATATTTTAAATTTTCTTTCAGGTGAGCTTTAATCCGGTGAATCTTAACTTTTACATTTGGTTCAGTAATCCCTATGATGTCGGCAATCTCTCTCATGGTAAGACCTTCAAGCAACAGCGAAATAAGTGCCTTGTCGATAACCGACAACTGATTCAGTTCAGACTGCAGAAATTCAAGCTGTTCCTCATGTGCAATTTTCTCCCTTACCCCATCATCATCCAGTACTGCATGAAGTTGCTGCAGGTTGCCATCCAGCATAAGCTTCATGTTTCTGTAGAACTTACCGTTAAAAGCCAGGGAGGTATTGACTGCCACACGATAGACCCAGGTGCTTACTGAAGAATCACCCCGAAAACTGTCGAGACTTTTCCAGATGTTTACAAGTACTTCCTGGTACATGTCTTTACTGTCTTCGTTCATCGAACTGTAGTACCTGCAGATGCGCTGAATCTTTTCACGGTTAGCCGAGACAATTGTGTTAAACTTTTCTTCCTTGTTCAATTTTCTAAAGTTTAATTTAACCTTTAGTAAAGAAAAAAAAGGATAGTTACATTTTTCAGCTGCCAATCATCAGAAAAATAATTCTTCCTTGATTTATAAAAGATATTTGAGCCGGAGCATCATTAACCAGATTTCTCATCAGCAATTCCAATCAGTGGTTCAGGCTGGTTTGCATATGTTTCCAGAGGTTTGGGGTTCAGTATCACCGGAATGAATATTTGAATTCTGTAATCTGACAATTCAAAGTATTTGTTGCCATTACCCAAACATTTTACTGCCTAAGCGTGTACATATAAAAGCACATTATTTTAAAACCAGATAATAACACCCGCTCACATGGCAGAAAACAATAACGGGAAATACAAATGGCACTCCATGGAGGTCGATGAGGTCATTGAAAAGCTGAATACCGACAGAAAAAAGGGATTAGAGGAGAAAGAAGCCTCGAAAAGACTGGAGGAATACGGAAAAAATGAACTCCCAAAGGGGAAAAAACATCCATGGTGGAAGCGTCTCCTTGAACAGTTCAATAATGTTCTGATATATGTTTTGATTGCAGCAGCCGTAATTACAGCCCTGATGGATCATTGGATAGATACCTGGGTGATACTGGCTGTAGTGATTATCAATGCCTTTATAGGCTTTATCCAGGAAGGGAAGGCAGAAAAAGCGCTGGAGAGCATCAGTAAAATGCTGTCACTTGAAGCAGTTGTAAAAAGGAATGGGGAGAAAAAAACAGCGGATGCTGAAAATCTTGTGCCGGGCGATATTCTGATGCTAAAATCAGGTGACAAGGTTCCCGCAGATATAAGGTTGATAAAAGTGAACAATTTCCAGGTAGAAGAATCACCTCTCACGGGGGAATCAACTGCTGTGGACAAAAAAACTGAACCGGTTGATAAGGAAGCCATCATAGGTGACCAGACATCTATGGCTTTCTCGGGGACTGTTGTCACCTTCGGAAAGGCAACAGGCGTGGTAGTCGCTACAGGTGCTGATACAGAAATTGGCAAAATCAACAAAATGATTTCTGAAGTAGAAAAGCTGACTACTCCCCTGCTTCAGCAAATTGAAAAATTCGGCAAATGGCTTTCCATCATCATTCTTGTCATCACAGCAGCTTTTTTTGCCTATGGCAGGTTTCTGCATGGAAGAGACCTTGATGAAATGTTTCTTGCTGCCATTGGAATCATTGTAGCAGCCATTCCTGAGGGACTCCCGGCCATAATGACAATTACGCTTGCCATAGGGGTCCAGCGCATGGCTGCGCGTAATGCCATTATCAGAAGATTACCTTCTGTTGAGACTCTGGGCTCCGTTAATGTGATATGCTCCGACAAAACAGGGACACTCACCAGGAATGAAATGACAGCTAAGAATATAGTCACAGCAGAAAAGGATTATGAGGTGGAAGGGGTAGGATATGCGCCTGAAGGCAAGATTACCCATGAGGGGAAAGAAGCAAATATTGGTGAGGATAAAGTACTTGAACGCCTGCTGCAGGCCATCAGGTGCAGCAACAATTCTGAAATAGGTAAAGATGAAGAAGGCCACTGGAAACTTACCGGCACCCCTACTGAAGGAGCACTTCTGACTTTAAGTTACAAAGCCGGCTTACGGGATTTTAAACCAAAAAGAATTGACCAGGTTCCGTTTGAATCGGAGCACAAGTATATGGCCAGCCTGAACCAGGTTGACAATGAACATTATGTATTCGTAACCGGGGCTCCCGACCGACTGCTCGACATGTGCACAAAACATTATACAACCGAGGGAGAAACAGACATCGACAAGGAATACTGGGATAAAAAAATGGAAGAAGCAGCCGGCCGCGGGCAAAGGGTATTATCGGCAGCCTATGAGATAATTGATAACAGTAAAAAGAAAATCAAAAAAGAGGATGTTGAACAGGATAAAACCTTTCTTGGCCTGATTGGAATTATAGATCCCCCGCGCGATGAAGCCATTGAAGCCATTGAAGAGTGCAAAAGAGCTGGTGTAAGGGTAAAAATGATTACCGGCGACCATGCTGTCACAGCAAAAGCGATAGGTAAAAAAATAGGCATTGGCGATGGCGAAAAAGCTTTAACCGGGAGGGAACTTGAAAACATGTCGGATGAAGAAATGCAGAACATTGTCAACGACAACGATATTTACGCACGCACAAGCCCTGAGCACAAACTCAGGCTGGTAAAGGCACTGCAGGCAAACGGGAAACTGGTGGCCATGACAGGTGACGGGGTGAATGATGCACCGGCCCTGAAAAAGGCAAACATCGGCATTGCCATGGGAATCAAGGGAACTGAAGTTACAAAGGATGCTTCGGAGATGGTGCTTGCCGATGACAATTTTGCCTCCATTGTCAATGCCATAGAAGAAGGGCGAACCGTATATGACAACATCAGAAAAGCACTTCTTTTTATTCTCCCTACAAACGGGGCCGAATCACTTGTACTGATGGCTGCAATCCTGCTTGGGATGGTTATGCCCATTTTACCGGTCCAGGTCCTTTGGGTAAATATGGTAACTGCAGTTACACTTGCACTTGCTCTTTCATTTGAACCCATGGAAGAAAAGGTAATGGAACGCCCGCCAAGAAAATCAAGCGACCCTATTCTGGGAAAATTCTTCCTCTGGAGAATCATCTTTGTTTCAATTCTCATTGGTGGAATGACCCTTGGGATCTTTAAATACCTGCAGTCAACAGAAGTTACAGATAACGTGGCGCGCACAATTGCAGTCAATACGCTTGTGGCAGGCCAGCTCTTCTATTTGTTCAACACCAGGCATATCAAAGAACCTGCATTGGGCAAGGGATTCTTCAATAACAAATATGCCTTCATAGCCGCCGGGGTTTTAATTGTACTGCAAATTGCGTTTGTTTATCTGCCTTTCATGAATACATTATTCGGAACTGAGGCTATAGAGGCTGAATTATGGGTCTATCCAATTGCAGCAGGAATAACCGTATTTATAATTGTTGAACTTGAAAAATTCATTTCACGCAAGGTTAGAAAGAATCAATCTCCGGAATAAGATTAACATTTTGCAGAACAATTTAAGTCATTCATCTGCAATTTTGAAATGTTTGCTGGAAAAATATCCAGGATTGAAATAATCATATTAATTTCATCCAAAAATTACTGATGAATAACCTGACCCGCCGCAGGACATTTGTAAAAAACGGGGTTCTTTCGTGCTGCGCCCTGCTTGCTGCCCATAAACTATCCGCAGTTATATGTCATTCCCAACCGGGGGATGAGATACCCGACCCTTTGAAGATGAATTACTGTGGCTACACCTGCCCGGCTGACTGTAAGTTTCTTGAAGCTTCAGTCAAAAATGATCCTGCCTTAAAAAAGGAAGCTTACGAAATTTGGGAGATGAAGGAGCGCTTTGGAGTGGAGACCTTTGAGCCAGATAAAATATTCTGTTTCGGTTGTAAGAACAAAGATAAACCTGCCGGTATCCGGCTGCAGAAATGTGATGTCCGCACATGTGCCATTGAAAAGAAAGTGGATGCATGCATCGAGTGTGATGAACTGGCATCTTGCGAAAAGGATTTATTTAAAAAGTTCCCTGATTTCCACCAGTCGGTCATCAAGCTGCAGGCCGTTTATAAAGCGGCTGCCAGATAACATTATAAATTATTGCAATCATCATTAAACATCAAAACGTATCCGGAAATATTATGAGACAGGGCATATTAATAATCATCACAATCATTTTATACTCGTGCGCTTCAAAAGAAACTGAAATCTACCAGTGGCGGGGCAATAACCGGTCAGGTATTTTCAGCGAGTCAGGTTTAATGAAAGCATGGCCGGAAGAAGGGCCTGCTGAAATGTGGAGTGCTGAAGGGATTGGCAACGGGTATGGTTCTCCCACAGTGACTGAGACTGAAATTTTTGTCACAGGGGAAACCGACAGCCTTGCATGGCTGTATAGTTTTGATTTAAAAGGCAACCTGCTCTGGAAACAGCAATACGGAATGGAATGGGCAAGGCATTACCCGGGGTCACGTTCGGCCCCCACTGTGGCCGGCGAACTAGTATATGCAGAAACAGGGATGGGGCAAATGTCATGTATGAGAAGGAGCAGTGGAGAAGTAGTGTGGTCAAGGGATTATGTAGAAGAATTTGGCGGAATCCTGCCTTATCATGGTTATTCCGAAGCACCTGCAGTGGACGGTGACTTGGTATTATGTACCCCCGGAGGCTCGGAGCACAATGTAGTTGCATTGAACAGGCACACCGGGGAGGTGGTCTGGTCGTGCAAAGGCACGGGAGAAAGAATGGCATACAACCCCGGCAATATCATTGAATTGCCTTCGCGGAACCTTTATGTCACCTTTTCTGCCTACAACCTGATGGGTATCGACACCCGGACAGGCGAACTGCTCTGGACACATCCACAGAACAACACCCCTGTTGAAAAACGTGAACCCGGGGTAGGCGATACCCACAGCAACAATGTTGTTTATGACAACGGGCATATCTACTATGCTGCTGGCGATGGCAACGGTGGCGTTAAACTTGAGCTTTCAGCCGATGGCTCCCAGGTCAAAGAGGTATGGAGGAATCCTGCATTCGACAGTTACATGGGAGGATTTGTAAAAATAGGTGATTACCTTTACGGATGTGGCACCCGCAGGAAAGACATCAAAAGCATACATGCCTCAACAGGAATCATGACTGATTCATTAAAATTAAATACAGGCGCTGTTGTAGCAGCCGATGATATGCTATATTACTACAATTTCAGCGGCGACCTGTCGCTGATCAGCTTCAGTAACGGGATGATGCAGCAGCATAGCTCCTTCAGAATTACAAAGGGCACAAAAGAGCACTTTGCCCATCCGGTAATCAAAAATGGCATACTTTACCAAAGAAGAGGAAACACACTGATGGCTTTCAACATCAAAAGCTGACAGAAAGAAAGCGCCAAAAAAGTCTTACAGAACCATAATTTTTTCCGACAGCTTGTTTGCTTCTTCAGTAATGTATTTCCTGAAGCCATCTTCAGTTTTCCATTGTTCCCTGTCAAGTCCCCACACCGAAAAGAAGTAATGCTTTGCCGGCTTGCCGTCCACTGCTTTCTGTCCGATATAGCATGTTTCAGAAATGATGTGGCTGAAGCCTTTCTCCTTTACTGTTTCATAACCCAGCCTGAAAAAATTGATATTGCCGGTACGGCCTGTTTTCCCTGCTTCATCAGCAGGCACTATCACAGCCATTCCAAGTTCATCGTTGTTCAGTGACTGGACATCATGGGTCCCAAGGCAACGAAAGCTCCCTGCACTGTATTCAAACGGCTCCCTTTTCAGATGGCTCGTTACAATGCCTGTTACAATTTCTGCTCCTTCAGGAAGCCCTGTGACAGTAACATCCGATTCGAACCAGTACCTGCCGGGATATATGGAAATACGCTCAACAGCCGAAAGCATTTCGCCATCGACATCCCAGCCTTCATACCTGAGTTCAAAAACTGAGCGTACCGGCCCTTCTGTTACTTTATGATATTCATATACCTCAGTTGATCCAAGCCTGAAGAGTGAATCGTTCTTTAACAAGGCTATCCCGCCTGAACCGAGGGAACTGCCACAATGCAGCACATCCATTCCCCAGTCGGCAAGCTTATGGTAGTCGCCAAGTTCAGGAGTATGTATCTTGTCGATTATCATTTCAGGCATCCTTTTGCCGAATAAATCCTTCACATTGCGGCAATCAAAATAATTGCGGAACCCGATTTTATCATTCTCCCAGTTCACGCTTTCACCCTGTGCAATAATTTTAAATTCATGTGCACATGACAGAGCCCTGTAGTTGTCTACTTCTACATATGTACCATCCTCCTGCTCAATACCCAGGCGGAGGTTAGTTCTTTTTTCAAATGCAGGCGGGTAATTCAGGCCATCGGTCTGCACCACAATCACCTTTTTAATTTCACCCGGTTCAAAATCGAGCAGCAGTACCAGCTCATCCCAGTGCCCATCACCGTTCATATCATCAAGCTGGAAAGGGACAGGTGAATTATCAGAAAGCTTAAAGAGCGGCATTTTGCCATCCTGCAGGATTCCCCTGGCAGCAAGCTCTTCCTTTTTCATGACAATAACCTCATCTTTTCTTGCCACATCCTGCGGATTTTTAAATGAAACCGAGAGCTCCTTCCCACAGGAAAATAATATCCCTGCCATTAATATCAATGCAATAACCGGTTTCTTCATCTTACGCCAGAATATCATTTTCACCTTTCACATAACCAAAGTTGGCAAGTATGCCGCCATCTACAAAAAGCACATGCCCGTTCACAAAATCACTTGCCTTTGAAGCAAGGAAAAGGGCAGCATGTCCTACATCTTCGGGTTGTCCCCAGCGGCCGGCAGGGGTACGGGTCATCACCAGGTCATTGAACGGGTGTCCTCCCTCACGGATAGGTGCAGTCTGTGCAGTGGCAATATACCCAGGCCCTATTCCGTTCACCTGGATGTTATACTTAGCCCACTCACAGGTCATGCTCGATGTAAGCAGTTTTAAGCCTCCTTTTGCCGAGGCATATGCTGATACTGAATTCCTCCCATAGATACTCATCATTGAGCACATGTTGATGATCTTCCCCGCACGCTTTTCAATCATCCTGGGCACTACCCGTTTCGAAACGATTAAAGGAGCCACCAGGTCAACTTCAATCACCTGCCGGTAATCGGAAACAGCCATGTCAAGTATCGGGATCCGTTTGATAATCCCGGCATTGTTCACAAGGATATCCACTGCGCCAACCTCTTTTTCGATAATTGAAATACCCCTGTCAACATCTTCTTCACTTGTCACATCAAAATTCAGGGTAAAAACCTCCACACCTTCGGCAGCATATTCTTTTTTACACTCCGCGAGTTTTTCACCGGAGATGTCATTCACACAAATGGTGGCCCCGGCTTTTCCAAGTATTTTACCAATGGCCATTCCAATGCCATGGGTACCCCCGGTAACCAGAACTACTTTTCCCGTCAGGTCAAACAACTGTTGTATCATCATCATTCAGTTTAGTTTATGTTTTAAAAACCCTTACCTGAGTTCGGTGGGCTTAATGTGATCCATATCGGTATAATCGAGGTTTTCACCTGCCATTCCCCAGATGAACATATAATTTCTTGTACCGGCAGCAGCATGAATCGACCAGTTGGGTGAAATCACAGCCTGCTCATTATGCATCCATATATGGCGAGTTTCAGAGGGCTCCCCCATAAAATGGCAGATAGCCTGGTCTTCAGGAAGATTGAAATAGAAGTACACTTCATTGCGGCGGTTATGCCTGTGAGGGGGCATTGTGTTCCATACACTGCCGGGCTTAAGCTCTGTCATGCCCATCTGAAGCTGGCAAGTTTCAACCACGGTACTAATCAGCAGCTGGTTGATATTCCTTTCATTCGATGTTTCAAGAGCGCCCATATGCAAGACATTGGCCTCGGCAAGGGTAACATGCCTGACAGGGTATTCCTTGTGTGCAGGCGCAGAATTGATATAAAAATGCGCAGGATTCTGGGGATCATCTGAAGCAAATTCCACAGTCCTGCTTCCTTTGCCGATGTAAAGGGCATCCCTGAAATTCATCTTATAGGTTTTTCCGTCAACTGTAATTGTGCCAGGGCCGGCAACACTGATTATCCCTGCCTCACGCCGGTAGCAGAAATATTCCGCTTTCAGCGGGTCGATTGGCTCGAGCACAAGCGGTTTCTCCAGGGGAACAGCACCACCCACAATAAAGCGTTCGATGGCTGAATAGACAAGCCTGATGTTTCCGGGGTCCATCACTTTTTCCACAAGAAATTCCTTTCTAATCCTGGCAGTATCATACGATTTGAAATCCTGTGGATTGTATGCATACCGTTCTTCGTAAATTGTAGCCATGATCTTTTATTTATTCAGTTGCTTTTGTCTTTTTAATGCTTCCAGATAGTAATAATCGGCGTAGTTCAGTGCCACATCCACCTCGCTGTTAACCGGCTTATGGCCCACACTGTGCCTGAGGATAAATCCGCCATTTGAACCATCAGTTACCCTGTAATTCTCCGAAGTAAGGCTTTCGGTAATCTTGTTGGCTGCATCAAGGTAAACCTGTCCCTTGTCGGAAAAGGTACTCAGTTCATAAAACGCAGAGGCCATTATGGCAGCAGCCGAGGCATCCCTGTTGGTATTGGGGATGGACGGATCGTTAAAGTCCCAGTATGTAATCATGTCAGCAGGCAGATGTTTCAGGATTAGCTGACCAATTTTTTCAGCTGCATCAAGGTATTTCCTGTCACCTGTTTCACGGTAGCACATTGTATATCCATAAAATCCCCATGCCTGTCCCCTGGCCCATGCCGAATCATCATTCAATCCCTGGTGTGTTTGCTTCACAACCGGGTTGCCTGTGAGGGTGTCGTAACTTACAACATGATATGAGCTCCAGTCATCGCGGAAATGATGGGCAAGGGTAACATCGGCATGTGAAAGTGCCACATCCCTGAACTTTGGGTCGCCAGTAGCATCTGAAGCCCAGAACAACATTTCAAGGTTCATCATATTATCGATGATGACCGGGAACTGCCATGCACCAAAATCCCACGACCTGATGCATCCCACTTTCGGGTTGAAGCGTTTAACCAGCGATTCCGATGCCTCGATTACAACATCCCTGTAAGCTTCATTTCCGGTCAGCCTGTAGGCATTTCCATAACTGCAGTGTACCATGAAACCCAAATCATGGGTATTTGTCAGGTACTGCACGCCTTCAAGTTTCAGGGTATTATCGGTAGCAGCGGCCTTCCAGTATTCATCACCTGTCATTTCATACATCAGCCAGTAGGTGCCTGCAGGGAACCCACAGGTCCAGTCGCGGTAATCAACCATAAAATACCCTCCGTTTTTGTCGGGGTATGAGCGGGGCACCTTGTTTTCCGGAGTGGCTTCTGCAAGGATTTTCAACTGTCCGCTTAACTCCCCTGCAAGGTTATTAAACGCCTCCTGGCTGCTCTTTGAAGGGGCACAGGAAACACCTATGATAACAACTGCTGCAATAATCAAGTTTTTCATTTCGCCTGTTGATTTGATTTCGGGCAAATATAACATCATTTTTTGCAATCGATTGCACACGACAGGAAAAATATCTAATTTTGCAAAAAAAGCTTCTATGGAAAAACCTGCAGAAACCACCATACATGATATTGCACGAAAATTAAACCTTTCGGCATCAACGGTTTCCAGGGCACTGAACAGTAACCCGGCCATCAGCAACAAAACCCGTTTGCTCATCGAACAGACTGCCCTTGAAATGGGATACCGGCCAAATGTTGCAGCAGCAAATCTGCGTACAAGGCGGACCAACACCATTGGGGTGATACTGCCGCTTATCAACAGGCACTTTTTCTCATCATTTGTAAGCGGGGTCGAGGAAATTGCTTATAACCGCGGATTTGCAGTGGCCATTTCGCAGTCGAACGACCAGTACGAAAAAGAGGTAAAAATTGCACAGGCGTTCTTTGCCAACCGGGTCGACGGACTGATTGTATCCATCAGCATGCAGACCTCGGTACTCGATCACCTGAAAGTTTTTTCTGACCGGGAGGTACCGCTTGTATTTTTCGACCGTATTGCCGAAGAAGTGGATGCGCATAAAATTGTTGTAGACGATTACAGGGGCGGGTACATTGCCACCCGGCACCTGGCAGAACAGGGAGCAAGGCGGATTGCCCACATTGGGGGGCCGCTGAACCTGATGATTTACAGCAACCGGTTTAAAGGATATACCGATGCACTGGCAGAAGCAGGCATCAGTTACGATAGCTCACTTGTCATTCACAACCGGCTGACACGCGAAGAGGGGACACATGCTGTAAATATGCTGATGCAGCTGAATGAACCTCCCGATGCCATTTTCTGTGCCAACGATACAACTGCACTGAGCGCCATTATTTATCTGCGCAACCATTCGGTTAAGGTACCTGAAGAGGTTATGATCGTTGGGTTCAGCAATGAACCATTCTCCGAAGTTGTCACCCCATCCATCAGTACCATCATGCAACCAGGCATTGAAATGGGCAGAATAGCAGCTGAACTGCTCATCGAACAGATACAGCAGCCAGATAAACCTGCCGGGTATAAAAGCATAGTGATGCCCACTGAGCTGATAGTAAGGGAATCTTCTGTAAGAGGATAAAAATCCGGATAATACTTCAGTTTTTAAAAATATCACAGTTCTACTTTATATCAGCATCCAAAAACTTAACCATATCGCCTGACATTCAGATATTTGCGTTTTGAATTTCAATATGAAACCTTTAGCATCAAATTATTAAAACTGAACAGCACAATTTAAATAAACTGCAATATGGCTTAAAATAAAAGCAACAAAATGATCAGCCAGAATAAAGATAATATCACCTTAAGCTTTGCATGGCTTAATAAGAAAAGGGCCGGCTTGTAAAACCGGCCCCTTTTGATTAGAAAGGATAATTTTTAAAACAAACGGCAAAAATATTAATCGACTTTGTATTTGTTTAATCCTTCCTGTATAATATCCTTCCGGTATGAACTTCATCATCCATCTTCAACCGGTAGATAAACATGCCAGGTGTCTGGTCGGCTGGAACAAAACTAATTCTGTTCGATACACCTTTACTGACTAGGTTGTCCATCAGCACTGTCACTTTCTGCCCGGTCATGTTAAAGATTTCGAGCAGTACATGGCTGTCTTTTTCGAGTGTAAATTCAAAGTGTACTTCACTGCTGAAAGGATTAGGATAAACCTTTACAGCACCGTCTGAAACCATATCCATTCCAGGCATCAGATCAGATGAAGCCGACTTAACTGACGGTACATAGCTGTTGTCGTTGCAATGTCCGGGGCCGATAATGCCGTTGTTATATTTATCAAGGATTTCAGCCAGGGCAATAAACTGGTTCCTTAAAGAGGCATTTTTCCCTTTGGAAGCAGCCACATCTGCCGGAGTATATTTTTCAAACAGCTTAGTTGCCTTGTCAAATGCATCCTGTGCTGCATCAAAACTTGCCCCGTTCAGCGCATTCAGTTCTGCGGCTATGTAAGCATGGGCGAGTATGTAATATGCATTACCGCCGGCCGGAGGTGTCCACAGTACCTTATAATAGGTTGCGCCACTGAGGAAGAACATTTTATCTTCTCCCAAGAGGGCCCAAGTAGCATCATAAGGTGCCGGTCCGTATTTTGAATGTGTTTTCCAATAACCCGGAGTAAGCGTACAGCCGGGACATGGTATGACAAAGCAAACTTCAGCATAAGCCTTACCTTCTGTTTTGGTATCATTTGTGATAAAGCGTGCAGTATTTGGTACAAAATTTTCTTCATCACATTCGTACTTGCCAGCCAATAAGCCTCCTACCTCATGCATAAAGGTGAAAACATTCTTGCCCTTATCATACGGGTAACATACTGTGCCCAATTTTACCTCCATAAGTTTACCATGTTTGTCATAAACATCTACACATTCATCTGTTTCAGTCATTACTGCATTTGCAAAATCAACCACTGCAGTACCAGTAAATCCGGTGGTCCCGATTTTCTTGGCAGCCATTTTCCCTAAACCTGCATCATAATAATAGAAAAAGTTCTGCAGTACAGCAGTAGCCTTATTTTCCCTGGTTTTTGCATCAGGCAGTATGGCTGAATAACTGCATGTAAAACTTTCTTTGGCTTTCAGAGTATATGGAAATTCCACATTGCATTTAACATCTGCATCGATTCCACCCGGAACAATGACATCCTTCAGGCTGTTGATGACCGCATCGATGGGGGCCGGGTTTTTAACTGTGATTTTCCCTTTAACAGCCCAGTTGTCATCTTCATAAACAGCAGTGACAGTTACGGTATAATTTACTTCATATAGCTGACCTTCAGAAAGTATGAGGCAATCATCTCCCGCATCATGTTCTTTCTCAATCTCCCAGGTATAGGTCCGGTCGAAACTGGTTTTAGCATCCTTTGCAACTTCAAGTTCCCAGCAGGTTACTTTAACGTATGCACTTGCTTTTTGCCCTGTCTCCTTAATTGTGGCTGTATTGTGATATGTTTCTTTTTCAATAAACTCATTATCAGCATCAAAACAGGAAAGGGTCCGACTGTACTCCCAGCTCGTTGATTTATTAGTCTTACCCAGTTCTCCTTTATATGAATCAATTACAGTAATTTCATTGTCGAAAACTTTATCAGGCTCACCAAACTTAATATCGGCTGTTGCCTTTCCACCATCTACCTTACCCGAAGTGACAACTGTTACAGTATTTACCAGTGATTTCAGGTTGTCGAGTTTAGCCTTATAGGTGCATTTGAGGGTTTCTCCTGCAGCAAGATGATAAGGGAATGTGACATTACATGTCAATTCAACATTATTATATCCCGGTATCACATCAGTAATTGATTCAATGACAGCAGTTGCCTTTGCAGGGTTGTAAATTGTAATGGTTCCCCATACCATGATATCTTCCGGGATACCTTTACCTTTGGTAACCTTCACCACATAATCGTGTTTGACCTCATCCCCTTTAAACAGGTCGTATTCTGCATTGGGTTTCTTGTCGATCTCCCAGCTATACCTGAGGTTGTAGGAAGTTTCTGCAGTTTTTTCAATCAGCAGGGCAACCCGGTAACAAAAGTCAATATGGCTGAATCCGGCAAATTTAGGATTGTCATTTGCACTGGGTGTCAGCGGGGCATGAAGATTTCCATCTGCAACAGGTCTTGGATTTATTCCCGTGTAATCATACTTGTTATAATCAGGCCCTCCTTTGGTGTATACTTTGTCAATTACAACACCAGGACCTGCTTTCCAGGATACCACCCATCCACAGTCGGTCATTTTAAACTCGAGATAAACCTTTCCTCCCGGAATATCATACCATCCATCCCGGGGAGCTTCTGATTTAATTTCAATCTTGTAATAAAATGAACATGATGCATCAGGTGATGTGTTCCCTTCAAACAACATGGGAACGATTCCTTCCGGATACGTTGGAACATCATTGGAACATTGTGCAGTTGTAGCACGGCTGCTGAGCATAAACACGCTAAACAGCATGGTTAGCAGTAAAGTAAAAATTTTTTTCAACATCTTACAATTTTTGAGCGTCTTCAATGGGTTCAACATATATCATCCGCTCATCTTCGCCTGCACCAAATTTCTCTTCCGCCTGGTTGTCAATAGATTGGGATTACGCCTTCACCGTACCGGGGGTTTATCAGCACGTGAACGAGCCATTCTTTTAAAGATTACTATTTTGAATCTTTATGGCAATATACGATGTTCGTTCTTTCTATACTATCCGTAAAATCCCGTATTTCTTATATGCCTGCACTTCCAGCTTATCTTACTACATGTCAATATATATTCCATCAGATAAAACTAAAAAATACATGAACAGTAAACTGTCTGCCAGCGTTTTAAAAGCGGTATATAATCTTTTCTCATGACAGAAAATTCAGAAACCTACATCATACCCGGCGGAACGCGCATTGGCCATGTTCACCTGAAGGTAGCCAATATTCAGCGTTCACTTGATTTCTACTGCGGAGTGCTTGGATTTGAACTGGTAACCACCTACGGCGCCGATGCAGCCTTTATATCGGCGGGAGGCTACCACCACCACATCGGACTGAATACGTGGTACAGTAAAGGAGCTTCCCCGGCACCAAAACATTCCACCGGACTGTTTCATGTAGCCATTCTTTATCCAACCAGGAAAGACCTGGCAGTGGCTTTACAGCGGATCATCAGGGCCGGCATCCGTTTTGGTGCTTCCGACCATGGCGTATCGGAAGCCATATACCTGAATGATCCGGATGATAACGGACTGGAGCTTTACTGCGACAAACCAAGGGATCAATGGCCCGTAAAACCAGATGGATCGGTAGACATGTATACAAAATCACTTGAAATCGATAATCTGCTGCAGGAACTGAAAACCTGATACTGCCCTCCTCCGGAAAATAAAAGTACCTTTCATGAATAATTCAAGGCGATACCAACGCTATACCATCGCCATGCATAATTGAATTTAATACGGCCTTGGTATGGCGTTGGTATGGGTTTGGTAATGATCTGGATGCTACTTCAAGTAATTGATGCTTGCTGGCACCCGGCTGTTTCAGCCCCTGCATCCATTCTTCGGGAGCAAAAAGGTATACACCCTAGAAAAAGTTATACTTCAAAGTGACACCAAATGTCGGGGGATCGCCCGGAACACCGGCATAATGACCGGTGTTGCCGGCCGCAGGCAGCAGCTGTTCAAAATAGTCTGCATTTAAAACATTCCGGCCCCAGCCATACAGGGAAATGCCTTTCGGAGTGCGAAAACCCAACCTGGCATTCACCAGCATATACCCTTCAATGTTCAAATATTGTGAAGGAGAAGGACTTGAAGAAAACGATGAACGGTAAAAAACATCGGAACCGGCAAAGTACTCCCCTTCCTGACCGACAAACTTTCCTTTGAGAAAAGATTCAATGCCCATTGTAAATGCCCAGTCAGAAATCCCTGGAAGCTTTCCTCCCGAGATGTCTTTAAATGCCACCTGATGTCCGTCAATAGTTTTTCCGGTTTCTTCAAGCGGGAGCGGTGCATTAGGGAATGAAACATATCTGCCATCGGTATAATTGATTGAACCGTTTAACCTGGCAAACCCGGGCAGCAGGAAATTTAAATCAAGTTCTGCGCCCCGTGTCCTTACCTGTGGGGCATTGGCCAGGTAACCCCTGTTTACACCAAGCTGGGGTGACTGCACCAGTGCCTGGTAATCAAAAATTGTTGTATTAAATATTGTAAGGTTAACCGCTGAATGTTTTATCGGCTCACTTTTAATGCCTAATTCATAATGCCTGGTTCTTTCAGGCTTGATGACAGCCAGTTCTGTCAAAGGCTCACCATTTTGCACAGGCAATCCTCCCAGATTAAGGCCTACGGGTTTGAAACCTAAAGAAAATGTACCGTATATCCTGAATTGTTCATGTATCTTTCCAGTAAGGGTCAGTTGGCCCGAGAGATTCCAGTCGTCAATATCAGCTGTGAATGACTGGTTACTGTAAACCGTTTGCTGAAGTGCCAGCAATTCAGGATCGGTGGTCTGCAATCCACCGTAGGCTTCCCTTGTAAAGTCAACTTCTTTCTGATCATAGTTCAGCCTGATGCCCGGAAGAATTGCAAAGACTTCCGAAATATTCCAGTCGATTTGAGCAAATAAAGCACCGCTGAAGTTCCGGAACCGGGGATTCGACCTGATACCATAACCCTCGAGGAGCCGGGGAGTTTCCCACAAAGGATTCAGACTGTTGCGGACAAAGCGCCACTGGTGGGCCCCCGATTCTTCACGGTGTGCCCCATCGGCATCCAGTTTCTGATAAAAAAAGAATGCTCCGGCAACTCCGCTGACTTTTTCATTGATGGTCCCGGCATATCTGAGTTCCTGCGACCACTGATGATGGATTGACGGAGCCTGGGAAAGCGCAAGGGCCTGTAACCCGGTAAAATCCCTGTCGTTCGACGGATCCCATTTCCAGGTGCGCCATGCTGATGCAGAGGTTAATGTACCTTTCCCCATGCGAATGTCGGTGCTTAGTGAAATCCCTCCCATATCCTGGTTCGATCGCCAGGGGGTATCATGATCAATGATCCTGTCGAATGGATTCCTGGATGGAAGCTTGTAATCCAAATCGTTTATGATGTTTTCAAATTGCCGGTAATCCGGGCGCAGGGTTGGAGCAACTCCTGCAAATACCTGGGCATACCCATCGGGGCGCTGGCGGGTATAATCGCCTGCAAGGGTAATGCTTGTTTTTCCGGAAGGAAGCCAGAGCAACTGCCCCCTGATTCCCTGGTTATTCATGGTATTGGTATATCTTTCGGTAGCAATATTGTAAATGGTGCCATCGCGGTATGTTCCGGTAAATGACAACCGGGCAGCCAGTTTTTCCCTGACTAACGGACCAGAGACTGATCCCCTGGTTTGGATAAACCCGAAATTTCCAAATGACTGCTCAAAAATACCCGCAGTTGTAAAAACCGGTTTCCTGCCTGTGATATTAAAAGTTCCGGCTGGGGTATTTTTCCCAAACAAGGTGCCCTGCGGCCCTTTTAATACCTCTATCTGCTGAATATCGATAAAATCGAGTGTGGCTGCTGCAGGACGCGCATAATAAATACCATCGACATAAAACCCTACTCCCGGGTCAATCCCATCGTTTGTCAGTCCAAAAGTTGAACCTATTCCCCTGATGTTGAGCGTAGTGTTTCTGGGGTTTGAAGAGTACAGCTGGACCGATGGCACCAGTTCCTTGATACGGTTCACGTTTAACAGTGTTGAATTATCGAGTTCTTTTGCTCCAAGAACTGCAATTGCAAGCGGTACTTCCTGCAATTCCTCTACCCTGCGGCGGGCATTTACAGTCACTTCCTTTACAGCAGATGATGAAGGAAACATCAGGACATCGACTTCCTGACCCGGAATCAGCTCAATTTCTTTTACCTCATAACCCAGATAACTAAAAACCAGATCAACAGGAAATCCGGTTGTATGATTCAGATTGAATTCACCATTTCCATTTGTAACAGCCCCGGCGGTTGTTCCCTTGATTTGTATTGCAGCCCCGGGCAAAGGTTCAGCTGTCATGGCATCAAGGACCTTCCCTTTCAAAACCGGTTGTGCTGCTGAATTCAGGCAGGTGAAACCTATCAGCAGTAACACTATCATAAATGTTCTTCCTGAAATATTCAGTATATTAATGTGACGGGGCAGCACAGCAAACTTATTCATTTTGTTTTTTGCAGCAAAGTTAGCGCAGTTGCCATGCCTGTAAAACCGTATAAAAACGTAGGTACTGTACTACGTATTTATACTTATTCCAAAATGTGTCAGATCTTGAAAAATCCCTGTTTTATTGCAAAAACCACAAGGTTAGCCGTGTTTTTCGACTGGGTTTTCTGAAGCAGGTTTTCGCGGTGTTTATCTACTGTACGCTTGCTGATTGAGAGGGATTCAGCAATTTCGGGGTTCGACTGTCCCTTGCAGATGTGGTATAACACATCACTTTCGCGTTCTGTCAGATCGCATGTTTCAGGCTTTTGAGTTTTCCTGTTGATTTTATTAACGATCGACTTCAGGATTTCGGTGGAGAAGTAGTTTTTTCCTTCACACACATCAGTGATAGCTTTCCTCACCTCCGAAAAGTTTGAATTTTTAAGCAGGAATCCATTAGCACCAGCCTCTATCATGCTTGAATAGTAATCTTCATCGGAGTACATTGACAGGGCAATGATTTTTATGCCCGGATCGATTTCCTGCGTAACCCTTGCCACTTCCAGCCCGTTCATTCCGGGCATCTCGATGTCGAGCAGCACCAGGTCAATCTGCCGGTTTTTAAGTTCGTCAAGAAACTGCATGCCATTTTCAGCTTCGTAGATTTCATTCACATAATCGAGACCGGAAAGCAGAAACCGTAACCCTTCCCTGAACAGGGAATGATCATCGACAAGGCAGATGTTTATCTTTTTCATTACAAAGGAATTTGAATATTCACCCTTACACCTTTTTCGGGTTCCGAATCTATAAAATAATCTCCGTTTAATGATTTGATCCGTGAGCGAATATTATCAAGGCCCATTCCAGGCTGGTGGGGCTGACTTATATTATTCAGGCTAAATCCCGTTCCGTCATCATGATAATCGATCTGAAGGAAATCAACTGTATCTTTAAGTTCAATTGTTACAGTGCGGGGATTCCCATGTTTGATGCTGTTATTCAGCAATTCTGAAATAATCCTGAATGCATTGATTTCTATATCGTAATTGTACCTTTTCAATGAGATATTTCCATGCAGCGCAAACCTGATACCGGTATGGAGAAGAAGCTGCGGGACAGATGTTTCAAGCGCCTTAACAAGTCCGTAATTCTGAAGCAGATGAGGGCTCAGGTGATTTGAAATTTCCTTTAGTGCATTGATTGCTTCATCGGCAGCACCACATGCGCGTTCAACTATTCTTTTGTTTGAAGTATCCATCTTGTCGAGCTCAATGGCACTGACAATCATTTTCACCGACGAAAGTACCGGCCCCAGGCCATCATGCAGTTCACGGGCAAAAGACTGCCGGGCTTTTTCTTCGGCCTGGATAATTGCCTTCAGCACCCTGGATTCATTTTCCTTCCGCAGTTCATCGATTCGGTCCTGCAGGTTGAATATCTGGCGGATAAAAATCACTCCTGTCAGCATCAGTAATGAAATCAGGATGCCAATCCAGCTGTTTACCTCATCTTTTGAGATTATCCGGGTTTCCCAGAATAAGGCAGAGAACTCGATAAGCCGGCGCAGGGCCATCAGTACAAAACCGGCTGAAATCAATATCCATGAGATGTTATACCGGGTACGGCGGATTAAACTGACTGATGCAATTGCTGCCCCCAGCTGTATGAGCATGGAAAGCAACAGGAAAACTTTTAGCAACATCTGGTTTTTTTGTAAAGGTAATCAACCTGATAAATGAAACATCCCAAAAGTCATTTTTCGGATAAAATTCAAGGAAAACCAGTCTGCCAATTTATTAAATGAGAAAAGGCTGATCCACATGGACCAGCCTTTTCATTTTCAACATTAACTTATTCTTTTCAGCCTGATGATTTATTTCCTGTAAATCAGTCTGCCGGTCTGAACTTCGTCATCGAGTATCAACCTGTAGATAAGGATTCCTTCTGATACATTTTCGGGGCTGAACCTGATTGTATTCAGGACATCCTTCTGTACATGACGGTCAACAAGGGTGGTTACCTTCTGGCCTGCCATGTTTGTTATTTCAAGCAATGCGCGTGCATCTTTACGTGCAGTAAATTCAAATGTCACTTCACGGCTGAACGGGTTGGGGTAAACCCTCACAGCACCATCTGAGGTTATATCCATTCCAGGCATCAGATCGGATGAAGCCGACTTAAGTTCAGGCTCATAACTATTGTCGCTGCAATGTCCGGGCCCGATAAGGCCGTTGTTGTACTTATCAAGGATTTCAGCAAGCTCAATGAACTTATTCCGGATTGAGGCATCTTTTCCCTTGAAGGCAGCCACCTGATCAGGTGTATACTTTTCAAACAACTTGGTTGCCTGGTCAAATGCATCCTGGGCTGCTGCAAAACCAGCTCCGTTCAGCGCATTGAGTTCTGCGGCTATGTATGCATGGGCAAGTATGTAATATGCATTGCCGCCGGAAGGAGAAGTCCACAGTACCTCATAGTAGGTTTGACCGCTCAGGAAGAACATTTTATCTTCTCCTAACAAATTCCAAGTGGCATCATAAGGTGCCGGACCATATTTTGAATGTGTTTTCCAGTAGCCGGGAGTAAGTGTACAGCCTGGGCATGGGATTGTATAACATACTTCAGCTTTAGCCTTACCTTCAGCTTCTGTATCATTTGTGACAAACCGGGCTGTGTTAAACACCAGGTATTCTTTATCACATTCATAATCAGCTCCCTCTTTTACGCCCACCTGATGAGAGAATTCAAAAACATTTTCACCTTCATCAATCGGCCAGCAAACTTCACCCAGTTTCTCTTCTGTAAGTTCATCATGTTTGTCAAACACATCGACACATTCATCAATTTTAGTCATTACTGCATTATCAAAGTTAATTTCTGCAGTACCTGAAAATTCGGTTGTGCCTGTTTCTTCGGCAACCATTTTTTCCTTTTCAGCATCGTATGAGTAAAAGAAGTTCTGCAATACAACTGTCGCCTCATTTTCCCTGGTTTCTGCATCAGGCAGTGAAGCTGAATAGGTGCATTCAAAGCTATCTCCGGCAGCAAGTGTATATGGGAATTCGACTTCACAGTCAACCGCTGCAACAATGTCCGGCGAAATGATATCACTCAGGCTGTTGATGACTGCATCGATGGGTGCCGGGTTTTTAACAGTGATTTTACCTTTAACCGCCCATTCGTCATCTTCATAAACAGCAGTGACAGTAACGGTATAGTTAACTTCATATAACTGTCCCTCAGATAATATCAGGCAGTCCTCACCTGCATCATGCTCCTTCTCAATATCCCAGGTATAGGTACGTTCGAAACTGGGTTTTGCATCCTTTGAAACTTCAAGTTTCCAGCAGTTCACCTTAACGGTTGCACTGGCAGTCTGTTTCGTTTCAACGATGGTGGCAATATTGACATATTTTTCTTTTTTAAGAAATTCATCATCATCGAAGCAGGTCAGTATCCGGCTGTATGACCAGCTTGTAGATTCGCTAGTTTTTCCCAATTCCCCTTCATAAGAATCAGAAACCGTAATTTCATCGAGAAAAACTTTATCAGGATCACCAAAGGTAATATCGGCTGTGGCCGAACCGCCTTCCACAGCACCTGAAGTGACAACTTTAACAGTATTTACAAGTTCAGTTAAATCCTCCAGTTCAGCCTCATAGGTACATTCCAGGGTTTTACCTGCCTCAAGGAGATAAGGGAAAGTAACATTACAATCCAATACAACATTATCATATCCCGGTATCACATCAGTAACAGACTCTATAACAGCGGTTACCTGCGCAGGATTATAAATTTTAATGGTTCCTGTCACCTTAATGTCTTGGGGTGTACCTTTGTCTTTTTTTACTGATACCACATAATCATGTTGTACCTCATCCCCTTTAAACAAATCATATTCAGCATCGGCTTCCTTTTTAATTTCCCATCCATATTTGAGATTATAGGATGTAACTGCAGTTTTTTCAACCTGCAGGGCTACCCGGTAGCAAAAATCGATGTGGCTGAATGCTGCATATTTACCGCTTTCATTTCGTGGACTATGCAGGTTTCCATCTTCCTTGGGACGTGGATTCGTTGAAGTATAATCATACAGATTATAACTGTTTCCACCCTTGGCATAGACTTTATCAATCAATACACCCGGACCTGCTTCCCAGGCAACAACCCATCCGCAGGAAGTATTAGTAAAATCAAGGTATACTTCTCCACCCGGAATATTATACCAGCCATCTGCAGGATTTTCCCCAAACTCAATTTTGTAGTAATGGGAACAAGATGGATCAACACTAGTGTTGCCGGAAATAGAATCAGGTACAATTCCCACAGGCGAAGTAGGAACATCATTAGGACAATTCTGTGCAACAGCAGGATAGCTGAACATGAAAACCATAAGCAACAATGTGGTGCTTAATAAAGAATCAGAAAATTTTTTAACATGGTAATGTTTTTTCATAATGAATTAATTTGAGAATAACATTTTGTTTTAAGTAAATCAAACATCACCAATTCACCTTCAAAATCAATGCGTCCTTTTCCTTCTGAATGTCAATGTAACTCGACTGTACAACTGGTTCTTCCTTTACTGGGGGGGTAGCCGATAAAGAAATAGTTTTGCTGTTCTTTCAGGAGTTAAAGATACAAAGGTATTTTATTAAAATCTATCCGTAATTTTACGGATATTTTTATCTGAATTGCACTTTGAGATCCATAGTCACTGAAGATTTTTACAACCCTGATTTTCTTTTTCACCCTGTTCTTCTTCTACCCCTTGAGGTATTCTGAAGGTTCAAAGGTTGCGGACAGGGAGGAATGGAATAATTCCTGAAGTGATTCGATGTGGGGGATGATGGAAACGCCTGTGCCAAAAAAACAAAAAAGGAAAGCTTTTGCTTTCCTTTAAGTTTTTCTGGTGACTCAGCTGGGATTCGAACCCAGGACCCCATCCTTAAAAGGGATGTGCTCTACCAACTGAGCTACTGAGTCATCCTTATGTATCCTTTGTTTATCAAAGGCTGCCTTAATTCTTAAAGGCGGTGCAAAAGTAATATTTATTTCTTTTCAGGCAAATTCAACCTGATTTTTTTCAAAAAAAAGTTCCTTTTGTTAATTCTTACTTGATGTACAAACCAGACATTACTTTGGTTCACCTTCCAACCTGATATTATTCAACAGTTTTATCAAGTGGCATTCCCAGACTTTCATAAAGGTTGCGGCGGGCTGCCTTATCCTTCACGAGGATGCCATGGGCATGCTGCGCCACTTCGCGGGCTACATGCCGCGGAACCATTACTACACCATCACCATCGGCAACAACAACATCACCGGGCATGACAAGCACACCTCCTATGGTTACCGGGCGGTTAACCGATTCGAGTTCGTTACGGCCGGGCCGGATGCCACGTCCCTTTTTGCGAAGGTAAAGCGGAACTTTCTGCAGGGCAATTTCATCGGTATCGCGTGAACTGGCATCGGTAACCACGCCCACGGCGCCAAGCTTAACCCAGTACAGGATATTGTTTGAACCAATTGAACCGATATCCCTGTCCTCTACATCGTCGAGCACCACCACTGAGCCTGGCTGGATGGCTTCAGCAAAAGCTTCATTGGAGTATGTGCTGTAGAAATGGCCTTCCCATGCTGCAAAATCTTCACCCGGCTTTGGCCTGTCGGGACGCTGCGTAGGTACATACCGTGCCGTTACAGCGATTCCCCTGATGATATGCGACATGTCTTTTGTGTCAACCCAGTCGGCATGAATTTCATGACTTACAAGCCCCGTGTTGGGCAGACCGACCATGTCCATTCCATCAGAAACATCAGCAACACGAAGCCCTTCATACAGTTTCAGCAGTTCAGCATTTTCTTCAGCGGTGTAGGTCCGGGTCTCAATCAGGTTAACCCCTTTTGAATAATCCTTTGCCGGCTGGCTGAATCCATAAAGGCATAATAAGAGAAATACAGGTAAAAGAAAAAAATAGGTTTTCATAGTGATAAGATTAAGTTTGCAGATATGGTAAAGATGAATGATGAACATTGATTTTTACTTTTTTTTCCCTTGTCAGAAAGTAGCCGAAGGTATACTCCACCCTGGCTTCAAATCCGGTTACATCCCTGAAGAAATAGTTCCCCATAGCCACTGCACGGTGTCTGGTAATTATAATTCCGGCGTTTTCAAATGTTACCTGCTCCCACGGTTTAATGGCAAACCCCTGGTCTTCGGGATGATTCGGATTACCTGAAACAAAATACGAAAGGGCTTTTTCAAAGGTATCGCGGAACTGTTCAACCGAAGCCAGCGTGGGCTTGAACAGTACGATTCCTTCATCATATCCGTAGTGCTGCCTTATAAAATCAGTGGCTATCGATATATAATCACCATTATCCCTGAATGCTTTGCTTATGCGCAAAATTCCATCAGCCCATGATTTTTGGGCGGCAAGTATCATCTCTTCAGTAAACTGTTCTTTCATCAGTATTAATTTTCATTCCTTAAATTTATATAATATCGGAAAAATATTTACCTGTTTCCGGGAAAACCATATAAACGGTGATTCATCGCACTGTAAAATACAGTCAATCCATATGATTGTTAAATGATTCGCACTCCGGGAAGAAAATCAGTGCGGCAAAAAAATAATGGCAGGGAAAACATTCTACATTTGCGCAGTTTTTTACAATCGAAAAGTGGAATCAGTATTTAAACCCAAATTATTCACTGTCCTTAAGGAAGGATATAAAACCAGCCAGCTGACATCCGATTTGATGTCGGGGACAGTGGTGGGCATTGTTGCCCTTCCCCTGGCCATTGCATTTGCAGTGGCATCGGGCGTATCGCCTGAGAAAGGACTTATTACTGCTGTTGTTGCAGGTTTCATCATCTCATTCCTGGGAGGCAGCCGTGTACAGATAGGCGGGCCTACGGGTGCATTCATTGTTATCGTTTACAGCATACTTGCACAACATGGTCTGCAGGGATTACTGATTTCGACAATAATGGCCGGGATATTCCTTGTCATATTCGGACTTCTCAGGCTTGGGGCGCTTTTAAAATATTTTCCGCATCCGCTGATTGTTGGATTTACAAGTGGAATTGCCCTTGTCATTTTTTCCACGCAGGTCAGGGATGCATTAGGCCTGCAGATGGCAGGTGTTCCTGCAGGTTTTATTGCCAAATGGCAAAGCTATTTTGGGAACATTGGAACGGTAAATTTCTATGCAGCAGGGATAACACTGGTGACCATCCTGCTGGTTGTTTTTTCAAAGCGATTTGTAAAAAAAATACCCGGTTCACTCATAGCCATTGTTGCAGCAACGCTGGCCGTTCAGCTTTTCGGGTTGCCCGTACTCACAATCGAGTCATTTTTTGGTGATATCCCCAATTCATTTCAACTGGTTATACCCCAGGTTGAATGGAGCAAACTGGGAACATATATCCAACCTGCCCTGACTATTGCACTGCTTGGTGGGATTGAGTCGTTGCTCTCGGCTGTTGTTGCCGATGGGATGACAGGTAGCCGCCACCGTTCAAATACAGAACTTGTAGCCCAGGGAATAGCCAACATTGTAACTCCCTTTTTTGGCGGCATCCCTGCAACAGGTGCCATAGCCCGCACTGCCACCAACATCAGGAACGGGGGGAGGACTCCGGTTGCCGGAATTTTTCATGCAGTAACGCTCCTTCTCATCATGCTGTTTTTCGGCAAATGGGTAAAACTGATACCCATGCCGGCCCTGGCAGGAATCCTGATTGTAGTTGCATATAACATGAGTGAATGGCGTTCATTCAGGACAATCATGAAAGGCTCATTCTTCGACATTATCGTACTGCTTTCAACCTTCTTCCTTACAGTGCTTGTTGATCTTACTGTAGCCATACAGGTAGGGGTAGTCCTTTCGGCCCTGCTGTTCATGAAAAGAATGGCTGACATCGGGAAATCAATACCGGTGGTTGTTGACAGTGATGTAATAGAGGATTATTCAAACCTTCCGGGGGAAATCGGGATTTATGAAATCAGCGGACCACTGTTTTTTGCTTCAGCAAAACAGTATTGTGAGGTACTGAAAGCAACAGGGTTAAAGAAAAAGATTATCATCATCAGGATGAGGCATGTCCCGTTCATTGATTCAACCGGGCTGAATAACCTGAAGGCGGCATTGAAGATACTGACGGAATCACACATCAAGGTTATCCTTTCAGGAGTAAATGAAACAGTAAATACAGACCTTGAAAAAGGGGATATTTATAAGATTACCGGCACCCATTCGATTTTTCCTTCATTCGACAAGGCAGTGGAGGAAGCATTGAAGCACGTAGGTAAAAAAGAAGGGAAGCAGGAGCTTATTGCAGCACCGACTGCATAAACATTTTGACCTGTTCAACCGCCATCTTTTTTGCCAGAATTTTCTTGTTTTCATCCAGGATATAAATCCCCGGTGTTGTGCGGGCATCATACAGAATTTTAAACCTTGATGCATGGTGCTCATCCCATACATTTATCCAGTCGTGCAATTCATGCTCATTCAGGAACTTTTCCCATTCTTCCCTGTTGCCCATCGAGTATATGGCGTAGACTTCAAGCCCTTTATTTCTGAAAGGCTTGTATACTTCATTATACAGTCCGGGAACGAATTCCCTGCAATGGGAGCACCCCGGTTCATATATGAGTACAATTGTATATGTGCCGTTGAGTTGGTGCAGGTTATGGTATTGCCCATCGATTCCTTCGAGGGTTAAATCGGGTGCAGTTTTGCCAATCAGGTTGTTTTCAAAAAAAAGCACATTCTCCCTGATCTTTTCAAGTGACTCATTTGTGGCCCAGAATGCCTGACCTGACAGGTAGTATTTCCGGGCAAGATCAACAAAAAGGGCATCCATCCCCATAATGTTGCTGTTAATGCTGGCATTCAGAAAATAAGAAGCAGCAAACTGGAATATCCTTTTATTGGGCCTTACTTCCTCAAGAAAACTAAAAACAAAAGGTTTCACTGAATCATATTGCTGATAAAGCACTTTGGTGAACCAGGTTTCCAGCTTGTTCTTAAAATAAGGCGTATATAACATGCGCTCATCCGTATAATCGAAGTTATCCCAGAAATGGTTTCTCTGGTAATAAAACCTGGCAAGCAGCAGCAGTGAATCATTCTCCCTGACCTCTTTGGGAAGGGAGGCGATATCGGGTGCAGGTACATGGGTAGCCTTCACGAACTTTGAAATAAATGAATCGGGGAACTCTTTTTCGAGCTTATCCCAGTATTCATAAAGCTGTGCGGTGAGTCCGGTCATTTCCCTTTCGAGATTTACCTTCCCGGCTGCCCCTGAATTTTCAATCTGTTTCCTGATTTCGCTGTTCCTTTTCTGCAGGTTTCGCAGAAAGGAAGTATATGACACAAATGCTTCGGTTTCATCTGCTCCTGTAACCCTGACTGTTTCGGTAGCAAATGAATCATTCTTTAGCAGAAACTGCTGATCGGCTCCCAGTATAAAATCGAAGTGTGTGTTTTCATTGAGATAAAGTTTATAGAGACCCTGGGGCAATAGAGAATCAGCGGAAAAGGTTCCCCGCCCATTATCATCAAGACGGATTGTATCTTTTGCATAGATACTTCCAAGGTAATGATGTGCCAGAAAGACATCTTTCCCAGATGCCTGCTTCAGTTCCACGTCCATCCTGAAGCCCTGCCCCTGCCCTGCTGCAGTAATAGCAGAAATGAAAAACAGGATATAAATGAATATATGTTTCCGCATAAGATGATATTGCTACAACGCTTAAAAGTAACTTTTAATATTTAAAAATGATTTGAAAAATTTTTAATTCCAAATGTTTGCTATAATTTCCGCAATCAAAACAATCATCATGCTTTCAGTCAATATTCCTGTATATAATATCGATGTAAACGAACTGGCCCTGCAACTGGTGCAGCAGGTACAGGAATTGGGCAACAATGCCGAGATAAGGATTTATGATGATGGTTCAGATGATTCAGTTAAAAAGAAAAACAGGCAGGTATCAGGGCTACCTGGAGTCAAGTACATTGAATTGAAGGACAATCTTGGCCGTTCGGCAATCAGGAACAAAATGGGATTAGATTCCCAAAGAAATTATTTGCTGTTTATTGATGCTGATTCCAAACTGGTATCGGCTGATTACCTGAAAAAATATTTAGACATGGCATCTCCCGGGTGTGTTTTATGCGGAGGCACCACCTACCGTGCGAACCCTCCCTCCGACAGCAACAAGCTGCTCCGCTGGGTTTATGGCACAAAGCGTGAAGCAGTTCAGGCCAGTGAGCGCAGCAGCAATAAAAGTTTTATAATCACCTCAAACAACTTTTTGATCGACAGGCAGGTTTTCAGCAAAATACATTTCAGGGAGGATTTGGGACCATACGGACATGAAGATACCCTGCTGGGATACGATCTTTTTGCAAACGGGATTCATCCCGTGCATGCTGATAACCCGGTAGAACATACAGGACTTGAAGATTCTGCCACATTTCTAAGGAAATCAAGGGATGCCCTCAGGAACCTGCACATGATTGCCACCAGTTTACTGGCCGATGACAGCACATTCAGCCAGAGGGTAACATTTCTGAATAAATACAATGCCATCACCCGTTATGTCCCTCCTGCGATACTTCGTGCTTCTTATAAACTCCTGCGCCGGCATCTTGAAAAAAATCTTACAGGCAGAAAGCCGGCAATCATTCTCTTTGATTTATACAGGTTACTCTACTATTCCACACTTCAAAGGAAGTCAGTGTGATTGGGACATGATTAAATAAGAAAGGCTGCCATTGCTGACAGCCTGATATTTCAAATAAGTTTATCCTAGTTAAGCTTAATTTCACCATACCTGCTTCTTAAGTAAACACTGCCACCAGAACCATCGCCTACCCTGCCCCTGATTGTGCGTGAATGGTTTTCGCTCATCCTGTCACCTTTAAAATTGCCTTCGGGAAAAGAAATACCGCAGTAATTGCATGAGGCATCAATTGAATAGCTTTCATTGCCCAGGCCAAGGGAGATCTGTCCATAACTGCTTTCAACCGATATTGACCTGAAGCCTGGTGCCACCCTTCCAACTCTCACCCCGCCGTAACCTGCATCCACTTTCAGCCTTTCGGTAAGCTCATCAATGCGGGTCTGGGTATATCGAGCATCAGCAGTAAATGACCTTAATCTTCCAAAATTCATATTATCGTACCGTGATTCAGATTCAACATTATCAGCAGTAGTAACACTCAAACCTGAATACTTTGAATTGAGCCTGATATTGCCTGTTTTTCCGAAGTTCATCTGGGAATACTGTACAGTGACATTCAGATCATTTGCAGTCTCAACATTTGATTTCCCATAGGCCAGGTTGATCGATGCAGCCTGAGGTGTGTTCAGTTCATTTACTGAAAGGTTACCATACTGTATATCAAAGGTGCCGTTGCCATTCAGGATATTTACGAATGTATTGCCATACCTGTTGGTGATGTTGAGATTCTTATCGGGCGGGATGTTCACTTCATAGTCGATGCTGAATTTGCTACGGCTCTGGAAATTCCTGCTGAAATGTGTTTCGGCCGAAGCGACACTTCCTGTTCTGCCAAAGCTTACAGTAATCATATCGAGCAGTTCATCGGCCCTCCGGCCGGAGGCATCAACTTTTACCACAACATCAATTGTGATATTGTCACCTCCTTTATGCGCAACTTTTACTTCTCCATACTTATTATTAATCTGAAGTGTCTGTACACTGTTCACAGGCCAGGATTCACTATATCTTTTTGTTTTCTCCTGGGCAACTGCAGCTGTTACCGATAACAGCAGGGCAAATAACCCGACAGCTGTTATCATTCTAATTTTCGGTTTCATAAATTTTATTGTTTTTTTGTTTCACTTCCTGAAGTTTCTCAATAATCATATTGATTAAGCTAAGTTTTGTCTGGTAATACTCGAGCATTGCCTGGATGACCCTGTCATCATTGGGACTGACAGAAAGGTCCTCCTGAAGATTTTTAAACACTGTTTCGAATTCTTCCAGTTCCTGGTTCATCATCTTCTGCTCTTCTTCCGATATGAAGCCTTGCTGAACAAGGTTCTCCCATTGTGTCAGGCCTGCATTGATTGAATTTGTATAATAGTATTCCACCTCTTCATATTCCGGAGAAACAGAAGCCAGAGAGAAAGCACCCTGCTGGTTCCCTGCAGGCTGTGTTGTACTTCCAGGGGTGAACCAGATTATTGCCTGGTTAACGAGCAGGAAGGCAAATACAGCAGCAGCGGCTATCTTCCAGACAACATTCAGAGAAATAATTTTATTTCTTTTATTCATCTGGCCAAGCTTTGCTTCGAACCTTTCGAAGTGTCCTTCGGAAGGCTCGTTGTCGTTTAACCCTTCCAGATTTTTCATAATAAGTTCTTCTATATAATCTTTCTTTTCCATGTCAGTTGTATAAATATATTTCCTGTCCTTTCAATAATTCCTTCAGTTTCGCTTTCGCTCGAGAGTACTGGGTTCTTGATGCTGAATTGCTGATGCCAAGTATCTCGCTGATTTCTTCATGATCGTATCCTTCAATGAGGTGGAGGCTGAGGATTGTCCTGTATCCGTCGGGCAGGCTCCTGATTGCTTTTTTTATTTGCTCAAGGTCTACCTCCCGGTATTCCTCGTTATCATCGGGAAGCTGCATCCGGGTACTGACCTCCTCAAACTGTACCTTCTTTTTTTTCAAATGGTCCAAAGAACGATTGATGACAATCTTTTTAAGCCAGGCACCAAAACTGACTTCACCCCTGTAGGTATCTATTTTTCTGAAAGCCTTCAGGAACGATTCCTGCATGATATCCTCGGCTTCGCCTTCATCATTTACAATTCTCAGACATACGCTGTACATACTTTTGTAATAAAGTTTGTACATCTGAAACTGTGCCTTGCTGTTTCCTCTTCTGCACTGTTCAATTAATTCCTGATGAATGTTTTGATACGGTGTTTCCAATTTTTTCTATCATTACCGGTTTAAGGACGAAAGGAACTTTCAAATGTTGCACTTGCTGAAAAGATTTTTCATTGCAACCAGAATCAGAGTAACCATTGTGCAAAGTCAGCAATGCAACCAGACTCTGCAGCAAATTACAGGACAGGCAGTACCTGCGGGCGCATGAGATAAATATCCTGCACCAGACCATATTTTTTTGAAGTTACAGCTGATTGTAATACTGTACCAGTTGCTTCAGATCTTCAGGATTTCCTGTCTTCAACCGGTGTTTTCTAAAAAAACCCATCACCTCTTTCTGGTGATCAGGTAAAGCATCTTCCAGATCTTTGATTTTTGAAACCGGTTTTGCAGGCTCCATTCCAGCCCTTATAAAGTACTCGTCGGGGCGCCTCACAAATCTGGCAGGCTGGGCATCCTGATATGCGCCGGGTGCTTTTGCCTGTTCAAACACTACTTTTGGTTTGATATACAGCGAAGCATTTCCCTTTTCAAGAACCATAAAATACCCATATCTCATTTTCTTTGTTATGACATAGGGAATATATTCGAACTGAACCTCTCCGATCTCAACTTTCTCAATCACTTCTGGAACCGAGATGGCATATGGCTGCCCGTCGGCACCTTTAAATTCTATCTGATCATTAAAGATATTGTACCGCAGGGGCACCGATACAAACTGTGTTTTTGAAGTTGTGAAAACAGCGCCTTCAGAAAAACCGGCATCCAGATATGGTGATCCTTTAATATCGGCTTCAGTCAGTGTGACTAAAGACTTGTACCCCTCGGGCTTGCTGAAACTAATAAAATCTATTGCCTCTTTGATGACATAGCCCGATTGATAATCCATCTGGGCAAAGGCAGCTGTAATAAAGAATTGGATTAAAATAAAACCAAAACATAGTTTTTTCATCTTATACAGTTATTCGTTTGATAAGCATAAATTTCGACATTTAAATCGAAATCAAAAAACTTTGTTCTGAATTCGCTTTAACAGGTACAACTGCAAGGATTGCGTTACCCTTTGCAGTGACACAATTGTTGGAAGGATCAATTATACCAATCCTGAAAATCCCATGAATGCCATTGCCAGTATACCGGCAGTAATCAGGGCAATTGGGGCGCCTTTCAGTCCTTTGGGCACATTCATCAGATCGAGATGCTCGCGGATACCTGCAAACAGCATCAGGGCAAGTCCGAATCCCAGGGCATTCGCAACGGCAAACACAACACCTTCTACAAGGTTATACTGGATCTGGATTGTAAGAATAGCAACCCCCAGGATGGCACAGTTGGTGGTTATCAGAGGAAGAAAGATTCCAAGTGCCTGGTAAAGGGCAGGACTTACTTTTTTCATGATAATCTCAACCAGCTGCACAAGAGCAGCAATTACAAGGATAAATGCAATGGTTTGCAGAAATCCAAGTCCGAGCGGGTTAAGAATAAATGTCTGGATGAAATAAGTTACTATTGTCGCAAGCACCATAACAAAAGCAACAGAGAAAGTCATTCCGATTGCGGTTGATATTCTTTTAGAGACTCCAAGGAAAGGACAAATTCCAAGGAACCTCATCAGCACAATATTGTTTACGAGGATAGCACCTAAAACAATTACAAAATAATTCATGACAGGTAAAATTTAAAGTCAGGTTTTGCCTATTAATCTTTCTTTAGCCGGTTAATAAGAGCAATCAGGTATCCTAATACGATAAAAGCACCGGGAGCCAGCACAAACAACAGGGAGACATAGTTTTCGGAATAAACAGGAATATCAAATATCCGGCCGCTGCCAAGCAATTCGCGCACAGCGCCAAGCACTACCAGGGCAAAACTAAATCCCAGACCCATACCTATTCCGTCGATTGCAGCAGCGCCAATATTGTTTTTTGAAGCAAAGGCTTCGGCACGTCCAAGTACGATGCAGTTCACCACAATCAGGGGGATAAATATTCCAAGGCTCTTAAACAAAGCCGGAAGATAAGCTTCCATCAGCAGCTGTACAACAGTTACAAAGGCAGCAATGATAACAATGAAGCTGGGAATGCGGACCTTGTCAGGTATCAGGTTTTTAATAACTGCCACCACAATGTTTGCCATCACCAAAACAAATGTAGTAGCCAGTCCCATTCCTAAGCCGTTGATTGCTGAAGACGTAACCCCGAGTGTTGGGCACATGCCAAGAAGAAGGACAAACACAGGGTTCTCCCTGACGAATCCTTTAGTAAAATTAATCCAGTGATTCATACTCTTTATTATTGATTTCCGGCGCTGCCGGCATTATCACTTTTTTCATAAGCATCATAAGCCAGTACCAGTGCTTCAAGAAAAGCCCTTGATGTGATTGTGGAAGCTGTTATGGCATCAAAATCACCACCATCCTTTTTCACTTTGAACTGATGCGAGCCGGGGTTCTTACCAATAACATTCTGATCAGGTTTATCACTGTTGCTGAACCAGGCTCCCATTTTGGAACCCAATCCAGGGGTTTCGGCGTGTTCCAGAACCTCATATCCTGAGATATTCCCTGTACTATCAAAACCCACCATCACTGAAATATATCCACTGAATCCATTGTTTGTGTACGACTTGATTGCCAGTCCTGTCCTCAGCCCATTCTTGTATGCGGGGAAGACTTCAAGGCTGTCGCCCTTTGATGGTGCTGCAATTTTCAATGGCTGCCCCAGTTCTTCAAATTCAGGAAGCACTTTCCTGATGGCCTCGCTCTGGGCTTTCATTTTCGACAATTCGATGGCATCCTTTGTATAATCATAAACAAACCCAAGCGCTGCAGCTGCAATAAAAGTAACCGCAAACAGGGTTACGACCATATTAATAAATGTTGATTCGCGTTTGGCCATGTTATTTTCCTCCGAATCGTTTTGGTTTCACATAATTGTTGATAAGCGGCGTAAACGCATTCATTATCAGAATGGCGAAGGAGATACCTTCAGGATATGCACCGAACATACGTATACTGATTGTAATGATTCCGATTCCGGCGCCGAAAATGAGCTGTCCTTTAGGTGTCATCGGAGATGAAACCATATCGGTAGCCATGTAAATGGCACCAAGCATGAGGCCACCTGTAAGAATATGGTAAACCGGGTTAATATAGCTCTGGGGATCTGCGAACCAGAATATTGCTGCAATCAATGCTACAGTTCCGATGACTGATACGGGGATATGCCATGTGATTACTTTTTTATACAGCATGTACACTCCACCAAGGATCAGCAGCAATGCTGAAATTTCACCCAGTGAACCGCTCATATATCCCAGCAGCATATCGGTTGTCTGTGGCAAATCCTTTGAAATCTGGTGGACAGGCACTCCGCTGTTGAGCCCTTCCTTGATGATACCGAGGGGCGTTGCTGTAGTCATGCCGTCGACACTGTCGCCTGCTGCAGGCCATGAAGTCATATGCACCGGAAAGGATATCAGAAGGAAAACCCTACCTACAAGTGCAGGGTTGAAAATATTGCTTCCAAGCCCTCCGAAAGAAAGCTTACCGATTCCGATAGCTGCAAGTGCACCTATGATGATAATCCACCATGGAAGGTTTGACGGGACATTAAAGGCCAGCAGTATACCTGTTATTATTGCTGAGCCGTCGGTAACCGATGGTGTAACCTTCATCAGGTATTTTTGAATCAGGTATTCAATTGCCATGCACGCTGCCACAGCAATAAAGGTCACCCTTAAGGCATCGAGGCCAAATACAAATACCGACCAGAGCAGTGCAGGAATCATTGCATATATGACCCTGTACATAATCTTTCTGGCCGAATCCTGAGAATAGACGTGGGGTGATGGTGAAACTGTAAGTAAATTACTCATTCCTGGTTTTCGAGTTTAAATTTATATCTGCATTCCTGCAGGTGTTTCCTTTTCGTCAGGTTTATTATAACTATCCTGATACGCTTATGATGCCGGTTTATTTCGCGAACGTATAATAGCTCCTACTTTTCCTTTACCAAAGCGCACATAATCGAGCAACGGACGGTTGGAAGGACAGATAAAACTACAGGAGCCACATTCCATGCAATCCATAATCCGGTTCTCTTCCGCACGGTCGTAGATCTTCTTTTCTGCAAATGTCATCAGGAGGTATGGCTCCAGGCCCATAGGACAGGCAGAGACACATCTTGAACAACGGATGCAGACATTCATTTCATTGCGCCGGGCTTCCATGTCAGCCAGGAGCAGGATGCCTGAAGAACCTTTGGTAACCGGAACATCAAGTGAGGCAATAGCCCGGCCCATCATTGGACCTCCGCTGATCACCTTTCCCGTATCGGACGACATTCCGCCTGCTGCTTCAACCAGTGCTGAAGTAGGAGTGCCAATCCTGACACGAAAGTTCGATGGCCTGTCAACTTTTTTACCTGTTACTGTAACAACCCTTTCAAAGAGCGGCTTATTTTTCTGGACAGCCTCATAAACGGCAAATGCAGTTCCTACATTATTAACAACAGCGCCAACGGCCACAGGCAATCCACCTGAAGGCACCTCTCTTCCGGTCACAGCTTTTATCAGCTGTTTCTCCCCACCCTGTGGATACTTCACCTTTAATGCAACGACGCTGATGCCTTTATACTCCTTTGCCTTTTGTGTCATCAGGCTGATGGCATCAGGTTTATTGTTTTCTATTCCGATAACCGCTTTTTCAACCTGCAGGGCCTTCATCAGAATTGAAACCCCCACAAGAATTTCATCAGGCTTTTCCAGCATCAGCCTGTGATCGGAAGTAAGATAGGGTTCACATTCCACACCGTTGATGATAAGCACTTCTGCCTTCATGCCTTTTGGAGGCACAAGTTTCACGTGTGTAGGGAATGTAGCACCACCCAGACCTACGATACCAGCATCCTGTATCTTTTTTATGAGTGTTGCACTGTCATCTTCAACATCCTTTTTAAGCGCTGGGGTCCGATCGATATCCTCCATCCATTCGTCACCTTCCACATCAATAAAGATTCCTTGCTTCGGATAACCTGAACTGTCGGCCTGAAAATCGACCCTTTTCACAGTTCCAGAAACTGAAGAATGGATATTGGTAGAAACGAAGCTGCTGCTTTTGGCAATTAACTGACCTGCCTTTACCACATCGCCACGTTTGACGACCGGAACCGCAGGGGCTCCGATATGCTGTGAGACAGGAATAAATACCGAGCCTGGAAGAGGCAGCACTTCAATGGGTTTTCCTGCTGAAAGTTTATTTTCAGGGGGATGTACACCTCCTATTTTGAACGTCTTCAACATTCCGAAATTATTTAACTGTGGTAATCTCTTCTTTTTCTTCAACCTTCACTTTCCTTGGGGGGAAATTTTCTTCAATGATAGCACCAGTTGGGCATACAGGCACGCATTTGCGGCACAGCTTACACTTGTCAGAATCGATAAAAGCCAGGTTATTTTCAATGGTGATGGCATCAAATTTACATTCCTTTTCGCATTTGCTGCAACCAATACATGCCACCTCACAGGCTTTACGTGCAACTCCGCCTTTATCCTTGTTACGGCAGGCGACCACGACCTTTCTGTCTTTGGGGAATTTCTTCCGGAGCTCAATCAGGTTTTTAGGACATACATCCACACAGGCACCACAGGCTACACATTTATCATCGATGATCAGTGGGACTCCCATGTCACTCCGCAGTTCAATAGCATCAAAATCGCACACATCGAAGCAATCGCCGTAGCCGAGGCATCCCCACTGGCAGTCGGTTTCGCCACTGTATACTGATGATGCAATTGCACAAGTACCGGCACCATCAAAATTGCTGGTCTTAGGCCGGTGGTCACACGTGCCGTTACAGCGGATATAAGCCACCCTGGCATCTTTTTTCACTGATTCTAGTCCAAGGATTCCAGCCACCGCAGCCATAGTATCATTCCCTCCTACCGGGCAGTAGAGGTCACTCAGGGTACTAGCCTTTACACACGCCTCAGCAAAGGCCCTGCATCCGGCAAAACCACACCCCCCGCAGTTTGCCGCGGGAAGTGATGATTCCACTTCATCAATCCGCGGGTCCTCATAAACCTTAAATTTCTGAGATACGAAATAAAGGACTACTGCAGCCGAAGTTCCGATTGCGCTGAGCGTAACGATTGTATATATAATTGTAATACTCATATCCTAAATTGATTCCTCCAGTTCAAATTTAAAAATGTTCTTTAAGTGCCCCCGATAAAAATACAATATGATGTAGTAAGGAATCAGAACAGCAACAGACGACAACCCTGCTGCCAGCTCATTTCCTGTTATTGCATACAGTGATATCAAGACAACCAGGATCAGAATAAAAGGCAGCAGGTAGCCATATAAAAGTGCCTTGAATCCCATTGACTCCTGGAGAATAACTGAAACTTCCTGGCCTGGCACATAATCTCCTTTATAATCACAGATTTCAATTTCTTTTTCCTTTACATCGGCCATTGTACAGCTGTTACCTGCATGGCAACCGGCACATGCCGAATGGTTGAGGATGACTGCCCTGAGGGATGTTCCGTTGATCTCTTTTACAAATGCCTTGTGCTTAATCACGTTTTGCTCTCCTGCTTTTGCAATTTAAAGGTGACAAATTTATGGTTTTTTTTTAATGCCGACATGACAAAAATTTCAATTTTTAGCTGTAGCAGACAATTTAGATATAGTCTAATTTATCATTGCGGGAAGGTTAACCTGGTAAGCCTGTTTTAGCGGAATTCATTGGTTTTGTTGAGATTTTGGAGCATCCATGCAAACAAAAAATAAATCTTCAGAAAAAATGCAGAATTAAGGTTATCATATTCAGATTATTGATCTGCCATTAACTTTTAATAGGATTAAAATATTTGCAAATACCGAAGTTTACCACTATTTTTGGTTATACAAACAATGAGTTCTTTGATTCAAACAAGATAAACTTTTTATCCGCATCGATTCAGCAGTTGGTAAACTCAACAGAAATTATTAAACCGAGTTAGCTCAACGGTTGCAAAAACAGGCCTCGTAGTCCCGCCTTGCGGCGGGATGAGTCGAAAGACCGGTGGACGTTTGAACAACTGGGCGCTCAAATCCTGTTAATCAGGGGTTTTACGCAAACGGAATTGGTGCGGATTTTTTATTTCCCGGTAAATCGTTTCACACCAAGAAACAACAGGAGCAATACACTTACAAACATTGACACCCGGGCAATGTAATCACCATACCGCACATAGAATGTTATTTCATCATTCAGATTGATTGTTCCGGCAATGGCTGCCTCTTCCCACCATGGTGTGGCCTGGGAAACATCACCCCGCTGGTTAATGAAACATGAGATCCCTGTATTGGCAGAACGGGCCACGCTTCGACGGGTTTCAATTGCGCGTAATTTTGAAAAGGAAAGATGCTGTCTGTAACCCGGGGTATTCCTCCACCACCCATCGTTGGTTATCACCACAATAAATCCGGCCCCCTTATTAACAAACCGCGTCAGGTATCCTCCAAAAACCGATTCATAACAAATAACAGGTGCAGCCAACACGCCATTCTTCAATTTCAGATTGGTAGGTTCATCCTGCTTCCCCAGGCTGCCGGTTGTGCCGCCCAAATCAAATACCACATCATTCAGCAATGACAGGTACTTCCTGAACGGCATCTTTTCAACACCGCTTACAAGAATTGATTTATGATATATCTGGTCCATTCCGTTCCTGTCGATCATCACTGCCGAATTGAAAACATCATAATGTGTACCGTTGGATACACGGCTTGTAGATGAAGCACTCTGTGCATCAGGATAGACCTTATGGGTTGAACTGCCAAAAATAACTTCTGCATTGGGATAATCCCACATCCATTCAGTTATCTCTGAATATAACGGATTATTCTGCAACCGATCAACATTCCAGTCGGGCCACCGCTCGAAAACTGTCTCAGGCCCAATCACCAGGTAAGTCTTTTCATTTGTCACCGATGATGCCAGTCTCAGAAATATCTGAAGTTTTTCATATTCAGCTTTCTGGTCATAATCTTCATCATAAGGGTCAATATTTGGCTGAACGATTACTATATTCAAAGGGTTCTGCTTTTCATTGTATGAGGAATACATTGACAATGAAATGAAAACAGGAATCAGGAAGAGAAGAAAGAACCCGGTTGCAGGAATTATCTTTGTTCTCAGTCCGGTGTTTTCAGTGACACCCAGATAAAAACGAAACAGGATGAAATTCATAATCAGCACCCAAAGGGAACCACCAAGGGTACCGGTATACTCATACCACTGAACCAGTTTAATACTATTTGCAAATCCGTTTCCAAGGTTTAACCAGGGCCATTCAATGTCCCAGTGGTAATGGAAATATTCGAATGAGATCCAGAAGAACATCAGGGAAATGTAACCTAGTGCCGAGGTAAAATTGCGGCGTGCAGCATGTCCGAGCCACCATACTGCCGACATGAGCAGGGAATTGGCCAGTATAGCCAGTATTGCTCCCACAACTGTTGCATAGGCAATCCACCAGGTTGTAATGCTGTTCCATACAAGAAATGTAAGCAATGCATAACCCCAGAAAGAGAATATCCGGTATTTCTTCTTATTCTGCACAAAATAATGCTCCACCATCAGCAGGGGGAAGAATGCGAAAAACAGTGTCCATCCGGGAAACTCAAGCCATGCAAGGCTTAAAAGAATTCCTGACGAAACAGAAAGAATTAACCGAAGATAACGTTTCATTATTGCACCTGATTACTTGCCACTACGCGTTTCCTGCTCTTGGAGGAACGTTCAAATACAAAATCAACCTGTCCGAGGACGAGTCCCCCCCACCCCGCCTGGTTGACCAAAACCGGCCGGCCATTTTTATTCACAAGGGATAGGGGCTGGTCAAGGAATGAATGTGTGTGTCCGCCTACTATCATATCGGTAAGGAATGTCTCCCTTGCTAGAACCTCATCGCTTACCTTATTCTCCCGATAACGCAGACCAAGGTGTGAAATGCATATCACCAAATCACAGTTTTTCTCGTGTTTAAGAAACCTCTCCATCTCAAGTGCTTTCTTCACAGGATCGAGATAAACAGTGTTACCCATCTGCACAGGCGATACAAGCCCGTTTAGTTCGATTCCAAGGCCATAAACGCCGATATTAATTCCCGACATTTTGTATATCTTCCATGGCTGAAATTTTCCAGCCAGAATAGTATCAGAGAAATCATAATTGGAACAGATAATGGGAAACCGGGCCGATTCCAGCGATTCGTTCAATCCCTGAAGGCCGTTGTCGAATTCATGATTACCCAGTGTAACTGCATCATACCCTGCAGCGCTCATCAGCCTGTATATCAGTTCGCCTCCGTAGTAATTAAAATAAGGTGTGCCCTGAAATGAATCACCTGCATCAAAAACCAGGGTGTTTGGATTGTTGTCCCTTATATTTTGTATCATTGCGGAGATCCTTGCAAAACCACCCTTCCCGGCATGGGAGGAATGGGTTTCCTCGAAAGGTTCAACGCGCGAATGCATATCATTTGTATGAAGGATTGTAATGACTGCAAAATCATCGGCCGCCAGCAGGTTATATGGAAATGCACCTGATAAAATCCCTGCTGCACCTGCTGCAGTGCTTCGTATAAAAAACCTTCTGTTCATCATCTGAAAATTATAATCTTTTCTTTGCTGTAAAAACTTTGAATGACTCCTTTTAATTCACCCGATGTGAAATACGTCCATCCTTATTCACTGAAATAACCTCTCCCCTGCTGTGATGTTTTTCAAGATGCCTGATAATGGCATCCCGGATTTTGAATCCGGCCTGTACAAAATCTTTTCTGTTAGAGAAAACATCCAGCCCGTCACCTCCTGCAGCAACATAATCATTGGTCACCAGCCAGTAATCACGGTCATCTGAAACAGGTTCTCCGTTTACAACGATGTCTGTTGCCTTACCCTGTGAAATTGAAAAGCGTACTCCACCTACGCTATCGCCGCCTTTTGATGCAACATTGTCTAAAAACTCCCTGACCTGGATACCACTTAATTTTACAAATACCATTTCATTTTCGAATGGCATCAGTTCAAAAACCTTACCAACCGTGATTTCACCCTGTGGAAGGAATGTACGGATACCACCATAGTTAAAAAAAGAGATGTCGGGTGCAAAATTTTTCCCAAGCCGTGTTAATTCCTGATGCCCCTCTTCCAGAAGCAAATCGGCGAGGAAGTTAGTCAATTCACTTTCAGGCTTATCCTTAACCATTTCAGCTGCAGTAATACCCACTACCCTCGACATTTCACGGTCAATATCCTGTTTATATGGCAGATACATTCTAACAATCTGGCTGTCAAGAGCAGTAACAGAGTCAGTAACAGCTATATTACGCGCTTCTGTATGGGAATAAAAATATTGCGTATTGCAGGAAACTGCAATCAGGAACCAAGTTATCAACAATGGATAGCTGAAAGATATTCGCATTTACGAAAGTTTTATTTGTTACTTACCTCTATTTTTAGCATCAAGTTTGTTACAAGACGGCAAAAAAAAGATAAAAAAACGATGTTTGAGCCAAAACTACTTATAAAAATAGATACACGTTTTATTTTAACTTCTTTTTTCATCCTTTTCATATCCTGCATGAAGTTGCAGGCACAATATGTTGAAGTAACAGCTGAAAAAGGGGAAGGCATATACAGGCTGCTGACCCGCAATGGATTATCTGCTTCACATCATCTCGATTTATTTATTGAACTGAACAAAGATCGCCTGGGGAAGGACAACTCTCTTCTGGCAGGCCGAAAATACAGGCTGCCTGAAGCTGCATCAGCAGCTCCGGCAAGAGCGGCCGGAAGGACAGTGAGGCATGAAATCTTCGGGAAGGATTATGCCGATGTTGACATTATCGACGAACAACTGAAGGGCGCAGTCTATTTCCTCAAATCCGGTCATGGCGGTCCTGACCCTGGCGCAGTTGGAAAGTTTGGCGACTGGCAGCTGTGTGAGGATGAATATGCATATGATGTAACATTGCGGCTTGCCCGTAATCTGATTCAGCACGGAGCTACCGTCTATATGATAGTCCGGGACCCCAACGACGGAATCAGAAACGACAGTTACCTGAAGCCTGACAAGGACGAAGTATGTTATCCCAACCAGAAGATTCCTTTAAACCAGCTTAAAAGGCTACAGCAAAGGACAGAAGCGATCAATGAACTATCAGTAAAACACAGAGGCAGTTTCCAGAGGATGGTTGCCATCCATGTTGACTCGCGGAGCCACGGGGAAAACATTGACGTTTTCTTCTATCACGACCAGGCAAGTAAAACAGGAAGAAAAACAGCTACAATCCTTCATAAGACCTTTCAGAAAAAATATGACAGGCACCAGCCCGGCCGAGGGTATAAGGGAACCGTATCGGACCGGAACCTTTATGTCGTGAGGAACAGCATCCCGGTTTCAGTGTACATTGAACTTGGCAACATCAACCATAAACGTGACCAGCAGCGTTTTATCATCCCTTCCAACCGGCAGGCTCTGGCCAACTGGCTGTATGAAGGCCTTCTTGAGGATTATAAGACAAACAAGTAAATTGTATTCGGTTTCACCTGATTGGTGTAAGTAAACCGACAGGTTTCTCTTTGGAAAAACTACTTTATCTGCTCCAGTTCTTCCTTCAGATATCTTGCCGTATATGACCTTTTATTCCTGATGATATCTTCAGGTGTTCCCGATACAAGGATTTCGCCTCCTGATTTTCCTCCTCCGGGTCCAAGATCAATGATATGGTCGGCTACCTTTATAACATCCATATTATGCTCAATCACTATAACCGTGTTGCCCTTGTCAACAAGGCGGTTAAGCACCTGGAGCAGAACGCTGATATCTTCAAAGTGAAGACCTGTAGTTGGCTCATCAAGAATATAAAGTGTTTTGCCGGTATCGCGTTTTGCAAGTTCCGAAGCCAGTTTCACGCGCTGGGATTCTCCGCCCGATAAGGTAGTTGACGACTGTCCAAGGGTAATGTATCCCAATCCGACATCCTGAAGCGTTTTAAGCTTAATGACAATGGAAGGAATGTTTTCAAAAAACTCCACCCCCTGGTTAATTGTCATCTCCAGCACATCACTGATTGACTTGCCCTTGTACCTTACCTCCAGGGTTTCGCGGTTATATCTTTTGCCATTACATTTATCGCAGTGGACATAAACATCAGGAAGGAAATTCATTTCGATGACCTTCATCCCGCCTCCCTGGCACTCCTCGCAGCGTCCGCCTTTCACATTGAAAGAGAACCTGCCTGGCTTATAACCCCTCAGTTTTGCCTCGGGCAGCTGACTGAACAGGTTACGGATATCGGAAAAGACACCTGCATAGGTTACAGGATTTGAGCGGGGTGTCCGGCCAATAGGCGACTGGTCAACGCGGATCACCTTGTCGAAATATTCAAGCCCTGTAACAGAATCATAAGGCAGCGGGTCCTGAACCGAATTATAAAAGTGCTGGCTGAGCACAGGCTGGAGGGTTTCATTGATGAGTGTCGACTTTCCGCTTCCTGAAACACCTGTAACACAAATAAGTGTTCCGACCGGAATGTGGAGTGTCACATTTTTAAGGTTATTGCCTTTGCAACCTTTCAATGTCAATACCTCACCTGAACCTGTCCTTCGCTTTTCAGGAATATTAATCTGTTTCCTGTTGTTCAGGTAATCAGCAGTAAGAGTATCTGACTTCATAACATCCTGCGGAATTCCTGCAGCCACCACCTCACCTCCGTGGCGGCCTGCAAAAGGCCCCATGTCGATGAGCCAGTCGGCATGGAGCATCGTTTCCTTGTCATGTTCCACAACAATGACAGAGTTTCCGCTGTCGCGCAGTTTCTCAAGAGCCTCTATCAGCTTCAGGTTATCACGGTGATGAAGCCCGATGCTGGGTTCATCCAGAATATATAATACATTGACAAGCTGTGAGCCAATCTGTGTGGCGAGTCTTATACGCTGTGATTCCCCTCCTGAAAGGCTCTGGGCAGAACGGTCGAGAGAAAGGTAATCGAGTCCCACACCAAGCATAAAGCCAAGCCTGTCGCGAATCTCCTTAATGACTTCGCGGCCGATAATCCTCTGCCGCTCGTTCATTCTTTCCTCAAGTCCTTCAAACCATTCACCCAACTCAGTTAAATCGAGGCGAGCCAGCTCTGATATATTTTTACCATCGACCTTAAAGTATAATGATTCCTTCTTCAACCGGGCACCATGGCATTCGGGACAAACAGTTTTTCTGACAAACTGATTTGCCCACTTCTGGGCTTTCTTTGCAGGATTGTCTTCACGCTGGCTGTCAATATATTTAACTACACCATCATAGCTCATCATATAATTTATGCTGGTGCCCAATGGGGTGTTCTTCAGCTGTATCCTTTCGTTTGTTCCAAACAGTACAGCCTGTAACCCTTCTTCAGGAACGTCTTTTACAGGAGTTTTCAGTGTAAAGCCGAATTTCTCTCCCAGTGCTTCTATCTGCCAGAAAATAAGTGAATTCTTGTAAGCTCCGAGAGGTGCAATCCCCCCTTTACCGATGCTCAGGTTTTTATCGGGTATAATCTTGTCGATATCTATTTCAGTTATTTGTCCCAATCCGTTACAATGGGGACAAGCTCCCTGTGGTGAATTGAATGAGAAATTATGAGGTGCCGGCTCATTGTATGATATCCCGGTGGTAGGGCACATCAGCATCCGGCTATAATATTTTACAGTACCTGAATCGTGATCAAGGATCATTGTCACATCATGGCCGTGTTTCATTGCCGTTTGCACACTCTGGCGAAGCCTCTTGTCATCGACTGTATCAACAACCAGCTTGTCGACAACTATTTCAATGAAATGATTTTTATACCTGTCGACCCGGTGGTTATGCTTTACTTCTGTTACTTCTCCATCGACTCTTGCATGTAGGAAACCCTTCCTCCTGATCTGTTCAAAAAGCTCCCTGTAGTGGCCCTTCCTCCCCCTTACTACAGGGGCAAGGATATGAATCCGTTTCCCTGAGAACTCTTCCCTGATCAGCTGCAGAATCTTTTCCTCACTGTACTTCACCATCTTCTCGCCGGTATTGTAGGAGAAGGCTTCGGAGGCCCGTGCATACAACAGTCGAAGAAAGTCATATATTTCGGTTACCGTGCCGACAGTTGAACGGGGGTTCCGGGTGGTAACCTTCTGTTCGATGGAAATGACCGGGCTTAACCCTGTGATTTTATCCACATCGGGGCGTTCAAGGTTGCCTAAGAACGAGCGGGCATAAGCTGAGAATGTTTCAATATACCGTCTCTGCCCCTCGGCGTAGATTGTATCGAACGCAAGTGATGATTTACCGCTTCCGCTTAATCCTGTTATGACTGTCAGTTTATTACGCGGGATTTCAACCATAATATTCCTCAGGTTATGGACCCTTGCGCCATAAACTACTATTCTGTCTTCAGCTTCGGCAAACTCTTCAACCGGTATAATCTCTGTGTTTAATTCCTCCTGCATGATAACCTTTACATGTTTAACAATCCCTAATCGAATACAGGTATTTTAATCGTATACTTTTTCTTACCTGCATTGTTCAGACTGTAATCGCGCAGCCATGGATTGAAATCCTTCAGCAGTTTGTAGTTTATATTGTTCTCAATAGCAAAATCAGCAAGGCTTTCAATCCGGCCACTTACTTCCACATCGCGGGTTTTCACAACAGGATATTTATCCTCTTCTGCAACCCTGAAGTTATAGTCTTCAGGATTTTCCATGATAAGTTTTAAGGCGATTATGCGGTAAACATATCTTCCTGTCTCCTCACCAAAGAGGATATCGTAATAAACGTTGTTTTTCTGCCGGGTTATCTGCCGGTCTACACCAGCCATTCCCCCATTGAAAGCAGCAGCCACCATCGACCAGTTACCATATTTTTTGTATGCCCTGAGCAGGTAATCGCATGCTGCCCTTGTTGATTTTTCAATATGGTATCGTTCATCGACCTCATTATTAACTTCCAGGCCATGTTCCTGCGCAGTAGCAGCAAGAAACTGCCAGATACCAACAGCACGGGCAGGTGATACTGCCCTTGGGTTTAACCCGCTTTCGGCAACAGCAAGATATTTGAAATCATCGGGGACACCTTTACTGGCAAGAATAGGTTCCATTATTGAAAAATATCGGGGTGCCAGCTTTATCACCCGAAGGGTCTGGGAATGGAAATAGGAATTCACAAGCAGTTCCCTGTCGAGCGATTCCCTTACATCAAAACGGTTGACAGGAACAACTTCCCCGGCAAAGAACACGGTATCGGGTACTTTTACCGAAGAAAACACATATGGCATTGCTACACTCATTTTCTCAGGCTCCTCTTCGTAAACTGTTCCCTTTACAGAAGAACCTGATATGATTAAATACACCAAACCGATATTTGTAATTGCCAGAAGCGGCAGAAATATTTTCAACATACTGTTCCTTGTCATTTTGCCTGAGTTTTTATCTGTCCGCAAATGTACATTTTTAACGTTGCTTTCCTAAGAAAATCTGTCTGTATAAAGGAAGAAAAAACAGATTCCAGTGTCCAATTGTTCTGTTATTTACCTCCGTTCAAAACATTATTTACTGTTCCGGTGCTGGCATTGTTTTCAGCTATCCGGTGAAGGTATGAATATATGTCCCAAAAAAATAATATTATTATGAGCGTCAGCAATAATTTTGTTTAGATTTGCAATAACTATAAACCTGTAAATATCAAATCATGAACTACCGAACTACCTTTAGACTGCTGGCATTGATTCTGTTAATCACTTCCTGCCAGAAAGATCCGCTACCTGAAAATATCGTGCATGAAAAAGTTACCGGATTCATCCAGAAAGGTCCATTTATCAATGGAACCGACATAACTATTTCCGAATTGTCGGAAAATATGGTTCAGACTGGAAAAACTTTTTCTTCACAGATAACAGATAACAAAGGCAACTTTGAACTAAGGAACATTGAACTTGAATCTCCCTATGTAGAACTGAAAGCCACCGGATTCTATTTTAATGAAGTAGCCAATGAGAATTCAGCTGCCCAGCTTACCCTGATGGCGCTTTCCGATTTGTCAGACAATAGCAGCATCAACGTGAATGTGTTTTCACACATTGAGAAAAACAGGGTACTACATCTTATTTCCCAGGGGATGCAATTTCATGAAGCCAAACGTCAGGCGCAGGACGAGATCCTTGCCCTGTTTGAAACTGGGCTTGCATTAATTGACGAATCGGAATTGCTCGACATTTCCAAATCAGGTGACGGGAATGCTGCCCTGCTTGCAGCATCGGTTATCCTGCAGGGATATCTTTCAGTTGGTGAACTGGCCGAATTACTTGCAAACATCAGTACCGATATAACCCCTGACGGCCGTCTCGACAATGCCGGCCTGGGCAGCACACTTGTAAACAATGCGCGTCTGATTAAACCTGCTCTAATCAGGGACAACCTGCAGAAAAGATACCAGGCACTGGGCGTTTCGACTGATATCCCGGTTTTTGAAACTTATATTGAACGGTTCATCGCCAATACCTCTTTTCCATTTACAGCATTTATTACCTTTCCCGAAACCGGCAAATACGGGGCTAACCTGCTTAGCCGCGAAAGGACCGAATACGGCAATGGTGATTATTCACTGAAGGCTGTATTGCCAAAGGGCTCTGCCCTTAAGGTTAAAATCCAGGGGAAAGGCTGGATGTATCCTGCGAACCAGGAGGACACCGGGTGGTCGTTCAGTGACTGGGACATGGAAGATAGCTCAAGAATCTTTACTTCAACCCGTACAGGTGAGCTTGATTTCAGGATGATGCTCAACACATTTCAGGAACCTACACCAATGTATATCAACATTTTCGTTTATGAAAATGATGATACAGAACCCACATGGGAGAAAACAATCATTCTGGAATAGAATTGAGAATCAGAAACCGGATAACAGAAGCTCCTGATAATTTCTTCTATGCTCTTCTGTTGTTTCATTCCTTTTGTTCATGAAAACATAGCCGTTATACGAACATTCGAGAAATACATCTGCCCGGTAGAGGAAGGTCTGTAAATCATTACGAGACTGTCAACCGTTATTTCTTACCGGAATGAAACTGATCTGTCTGATATCCTGCAAATCGGAATAATCATATTGATAAAAACCATTGTCCCCTATCATAAACAGGTATCCGTTTACAGGGATGACATCATAGGTGTTTATATTGGGAAACCGTGCAATCAGGTTATCATCAATATGCAGTTTATCGGCCACATTATATACTTTTAAGCCTGCATCACCATCACAGACAAAAAGAATATCGCCATCTATCCCAAGTCCATTGGGGCCGCTCAGGGGATACGACTGCAAAAGGGTGATTGTTTTGTAATCATCAGAAAGCCGCAGTACATCAAGGCGGTTAACATTGCTCCCGCACTGATTTCCCCCCTTGAGGGTAACATAAGCATATCCATCGGCCACCACCACCGGGTCGCATGCTGTTACGTGCCAGAACTGCCCGATATACTTAGGGACAGTAGCCACCTCCAGGCTATAAATCAGCATGCCGTTCTGTGTTCCGAAAAACATGTGCCTGTCGTAAATAAACATGGTTTCAATGTTCCAGCCCACATATTGCTTCCCGATGCTGTTGGGACTTCCCTCGGTTTTGACATCAAAAAGGTACAAGGTATTGTTGTCGACTGCATACAGATAGTCGCTGAACAGTCCAAAGCGTGCCATAGAACCGCCAATCCCAAAAGTACTTCCCTGCTGGACTCCACCACCCGAATAGGATGCCCTATCCGCATTGAACAATTCCCTGCCGGAATAATATACAGGATAATAGTAATATTCCATTTCCTGCCTTACCTGCTCTATCTCCCAGCCGATGACAACACCTTTCTCAGGCTCGACTTTTGCCACCCTGTAATCATCATCATAGGGAGGGGTGGTATAGGGAAGGATATCCTTCACGCGGCCAACCTCCCGCGGATTGTTCACATCGGCAATATCAATGGCTACCAGGTCGATGTAACTATCGGCATAAAGCGTGTTGTTCTTCACAGCTATATCCACATTCCCGGGAACATCAATAAAACCAATATTCTGAGGGTTTGCAGGGTTCCTGTTGTCGATGATGTGGATCCCTTTCAGTTCTTCATTAATAAAAATATATCCGTCCTTGAAATATATCTTGCCTGGATTCTCCAGATCACGCGGGCTATTCATCTTCACCGCAGCACGAAGATCTTCATAGCTCATGTACACGGGTACATTTCCTGTGAACACTTCGCTGTACTGGTCTCTGCATGAAAAAGTGGCCAGCAGTACAAATACACTTATGAAAAATCTGATTGTAGTTTTCATGATGCGGTTGATTTAATTAAAGATGAAGCCCAGTTTGACAGTCAGCCTGTTGTAGTCGATATCGAGCCGGTAGTCTTTTTCTCCTGAATACCGGAGGCGGTGAAACTGGTAACCAAAGGCCACCGACATGCCAAATCCCGAAGAGTAAATATGTGAATACCCCATCCCTGCGTTTAACAGCGGGCCACCAAGTGGCTCCAGTTTGCCAAAATTGTAGCCGGGCCAGGGTCCGGGCCAGATATATGAAGATGTCATTGGCCTTACATCATAATAGACTTCCCGTGACTCCTCCAAAGGCACCTGGTATCCCCCTTTGACGAATATGTAGGGCGATGACAATGATTTTCTCCATTTAAGCTCCATATTCATAAAAGCAGGAAGGTATGTTTCTTTCAGAAATTCGGCTCCGAAACCAGGGCCTATTGAAAGGACTGAACCAAGCCTCATGTTGAAGGAACCGGTCACACTCAGGGGAGCGCTCTGGCTGTTTTGAGCATTGCCAGCAAGCACTCCTATTTCTGCCCGGGTAAAAAACCTTGATACCGATGGAGAAAAAGACATTCCTTCAGCCACATATTCCCGCTGGCCTGTTACCCTTTCAATTTCCCCCGAAGAAAATACCCAAAGGTTACCGGCAGATTCCACCTGTAATTTTCGCTCATTATCGACCCACCTGTACTTTCCTTTCAGAATAGTACCGTTCTTCAAATAAACGTAACCCTTTTCCGTCTGGGCAAATACCGACAGGGTAATCAGCAGGAATGAAATCACACAGTACAATTTTTTCATACAACCTGGTTTTAATGTTTCTGAAGAAACTGCAGGCATTCATATTTTGCCTTGTACCTGCAATGCATCACGAAACATGTTAATGATTGATAGATGCTGCTGAATCAATAAAAGTTGCGCGCTGATTTATTCTTTTTGAAAAAGGCCTGCTTCATCAAGCAGCCTGAATGCATGTGCCATCCCGATATCATTGAAGTTATAAAGGCGGTTGCGCCTGAAGATTCGCCTGACCTCCTTTTTATTATCGGGAAACATTTTTACAAATGCCCGGCGACTGTTATAAAGGTAACTGAACTTTCCATCATCGGGATTATACATGAACCTGACGGTTCTGTTTTTCAATTCAGTATCTTTAAGTTTGCCATACTCATTCCTGTAAACATTTGTTTTTTCCTCCACTATCTGGTGAAATATCAGGAACCACCTGCTCCCCTCATATCTCCTTTCAAAAAACCTCCAGTTCCCTCCCAGCACCGAATTCTGGTATAACTTCACAAACTGTTGTTCATTGCCGGGTTCCCTGACTGTAAAGCTGCTGATTTTACTTTTATCAGGAATATACATCTGGTGCAGGTTTTCATTGTATGCAACAAGCTGGTCATTAAAAGCATTATATCTTATGCGCAGGTTTTTATAATTGTCACCATCTTCAAGTACCACATCCCCAGGCATCCACTTTTCATGCAGAAAATGCCTGATATTGTTTTTCACAGAATATTGAAAAACAGTTCCTGTTAGTTTTCCTTCAAGCCGGTTGGAACTTTCACCTAAAATATCCCATTGTAGCGAAGGCTGCTGGGCAACAGCAGGGGGAATCTCCAGCAGATGAAAAAACAATATGACGAGCAGGATGATGTTTTTCATTTTACCTCAATTGTTTTTGATGCCTTTAATATTTTACCTTCATCACTCACACCTTCTACCGAAATTATTACTGTTCCCTTCAAATCAGATAAATTAAACTCTATCTGGCCGTGCCCTTCCATTTCCATTTTTTCACAAAAGAAAACCTTGCGAAAATCAGGCAGGTTCTTGACCAATAAATCCGGGAATCCATACTGTAGCTTTCTGTCAGGTTGCAGCAATAAATGAACAGTATTGTAAACATCAGGATGTCTCAGCAGAAATCTAAAAGGCTCTTTCAAATAAACTGCCAGCACCCCGTTAAACCTGAGATCTCCATATACCCGGTCTTCGGTAACATACCCGATATGATGAATGTCATTAGTCCCAAATGATGAAAGTAACCGGTTGTTAAAAACCGGGATACCGTTTACCAACCTGAAAGGTTCATCTTCAAAGTACACTCCTTTTTCAGCGTTGAGCAACCTGATGGAAATATCATTGTCCCTGACCCTGTACCTGACACCTGGCAGCAGTTCCCTTGCAATTTCCCTGAATCCCGGAAGTTCGTAATATTCATCAGGATCAACAACCCTGTATGGCTTCCCATAAAAAGGGGTATCAAAGCGGGGAGGCATACTGAACGCAGGAGGTTCATTGAAAAATGCCTCACTGAAAAGTGACATCAGCCAGGCACCGTCTGCAGCCCTGACAATATGATTCTTCTGAAAGTCTTTGAGATGTACAGGCATCATCCTGATGGTATCCGACATTACGAGGGGCGACTGAATAAGAGAAATCCTCATCTCCTCCTGCTGAGGCGAAACCGCCTGCAAAACTATTGCCCCCAACCCTTCGGCATCTTTCAGAAAAAAAGAAAAATAACCCAGGCTGTCCGAGATGCAGTAGTCGAGATACACCGAATCATTCATAAGCGATAAAAAGACAACTGTTTTTGGGGGAGGCACCTCGCTTTCGGCAATTAAAACCCTCCCGTGTACTACCAGGCCGTTGGTTTCTTCAAAAAAAGGAACTGACGGGTATGATGGCGAAGTGGTATTGATGTAGCTGCCTCCATATTCATGTGCCAGTCCGTCAGAGACCTCAGCCTTTATTATCACGTGTTGAAGCTTCCCCGATAACGGTGCGCCAAATTCAATGTCAGCAGTAACCCGACTTCGGGGAGAATAGGTCTCTTTCGTTGTGATGATCCTGACATCCATGTTTTCAGTGTCATGTTGCAATGCCTGACCCGGTAGAGGAACATTGATTTCTGAAAGGTCTTTCTGAAAACGGTTATAGACAAACAGCGTTTTCTGATGAATCAGATTCTCACTGATTGTACTTTGCCCAAAAAAACAGGAAGAGAGGAAATAGACCCCGGTTCCCAGTGAATCAGGCACATCAATAAAGCCTTCGGCCCACCCGTTGCTGCTTCTTCGTGCTATTGAATTGATTATCCGGTTTTGTGAATCTGTGAGCTGAACATGAACAACATTGCTCTTACCTGCATACTGAGCTGCAATGGCAACATGAAACCCTACTGTATCACCTGAAACACAGGAACTGCGATCGGGAAATATATAAAGATCCTGGGCAGTAGATTTACTGACAAAGCTGATTATAAATATCAGCATCACGGGAAACCTTATAAATCTGTACCTCATGTCAGTCCTCCCAGAAATAAGGTTTGTACATCGAATTGATTCCCCTTTCAGGAATAGCATAATACTGATGGATCGGTCTGACCTTATGTACCCCGGTAACTGTATTCATTTTAATAAAGTAGCGGTTCTGCCGGACCCTTGATATCTCAAAATTGCCAAGTACAATCTTATCAGGATTTGTTATACATTCCAGGTTACTGCGTGCCTGGACATAAAGCGGGTCGAATATCTTTCCCTTTGCCCCAAGCTGGATGTTCAGATCATTATAGTACCTGTACGCCTGTTCAGAAATCTTATGTTGCTGCATGATGTAAATCCAGCCTTCTCCCCTTTCATCGCTTCCAAGGAAACCGAAATCATAATAGGGGAAGAACTCAGCAGGATGCTTGCGTATATGCATTTTAGAGCTATAGTCAGAAGGCCCTGCAATATTGAACAGGACATCGGGATAAAACGAAGTCCAGCAGTATTTGGTCAGGGTGACGGGAGTCCCTATTACAGTATCGAAAGGGAAGCTATACTGAAGAATAAGCCTTGAAGTAAACCTATAGTATGCGGGCTGATTATCATTGATATCGACATAAAGCCGCTGCCCCTGTGTCCTGAGAAAGGAACCTGCAGCGGTTTCACCACCAGGCTGCACCCATTTTTCATAGGATTCAATATATGCCGAATCAATCTTTGGTTCTGAAGGAACAGCTTCAGGAAGTACCGACCTGTATCTTTCACCTTCCCAGATAATATAGAGCCAGTAAAGGCGGGCAGTGTCGAGTACAAAATTCATCTTATACTGCCCGGGGGTATCCTGCATGATATTATAGGTTTGCCCCTGGTCATCATGTAACTGAACGATGGCACTGACCGGTTCAAAAACATCAGGCTCATTAAATCCTTTTGACTTGTAAAGATATATCCGGTTCTCACTTCCCAATGAAAGCCTGGCATCGACAACGAGCAACCCGGGTGCCTCATCCAGATCGGGGATATAAACCGATTCACAGGAAACTGCAAGAATTAACAGTACAAGGTATATATACAGCTGCTTCATCAGAATTTAAAGTTATAGGTTAACGATGGAACAGGAATACCGATAACGGAAAGTTTGTACAGGCTATACTGCCGCGAATTCCCCGAGAACCCCGGTTCCGATTTCCGGTAATATACTGAATAGGGGTTTTCCCTGCCGTAAAGATTATAAACCGACAGTGTCCAGCTACCTTTCCACATCCTTTTTTTACGGAGGTTCTCATCGAATGTGACTGAGACATCAAGCCGGTGGTAGGGAGGCATCCGGTATTTGTTCCTGTCGGAATACCATACCAGTACTTCTCCTGCAAAAGGATACTTGATTTCGGGGAGTGTAACAGGCCTTCCGGAGATATAGACAAAGTTTGCCGTGAATCTCCACCGGCGGCTGATATCATAGGTTGCAACTGCAGAAAAGTCGTGGGGCTTGTCATACAGCGACGGGTAATAATTTCCTCCCACAAGGTTATCTTCAGCCACAGGAGACGTGGTTTTCTGGAATGTCCGTGAAAACACGTAGCTGGCTATCCCTGTCAGCCGCCCGCTGTTCTTTTGCGCACTGAACTCAACACCGGCAGAGTATCCCCGGGCCGGTATCAGCACAGTTTCAATTTGCTCATTCATAATCAGCCGCGCACCATTTTTATATTCCAGCAGGTTTTGCAGTTGCTTATAGTAAACCTCTGTCGAAAGCTGTACCCCTCTAATCCATGATTCATTCTCAACGGCTGCAGCAACCTGATCGCTGATGAGCGGCTTCAGATGGGACCCGGCGGCCTTCCATGTTTCTGCAGGTGAAGCAACAGCATTGTTACTGAGTTGAAAAAGATACTGATGCACCTTTTGGTAACTGGCTTTCAAAACAACATCGTTAAGCTCATAACGGAATGAAACCCTGGGCTCGAATCCGGTATATGTAAACTTTACTTCCTCAGCCGGATTCATAAATATGTCATGTAATGATGAAGTATAATATAATCCTGTTGGTTCACCACTCCCGGACACACCCTGATTTTTAAACATTGCAACCCTGATACCTGCCGACAAGCTGAATGAAGAAGAAAACTCAAATTCATTGCCGGCCCATGCAGCCACTTCAAGGGCATTCTCAGCAGGCAGTTCTCTTGGAACAATATCGGAAACTTCCTCTGTGGGTGTTACTCTCCCTGGATTTACATGATACCTGATTGCCTTTATTCCCGAAGTAATATGATGGGCCTGATGCGGATGCCACCTGAAATGCAGATTGGCTGAAGAATAGGTCAGGCTGTTGTCAAGAAAATATGACTCCTGCGGATTCCGGTCAGCATAATCAGTCAGCCGGTAATCATACCTGCTGAAGGCTACCTCCATATCACTGTACAGATCTTCGGTTAACCTCACACTTCCTGAAACGCTGCCCAGATTACTCCCGTAAGCAGTTACCGATTCTATGCCTGTGCTGAACTCATCATGGCTTGTATACCCCGACAAATCGAGCCGGTTATGCCTGTTGAACTTCCAGCTGATTTTTGCCGATCCGTCATAAAAGTGGGATACCCCCCTGGCAAGGTCAAGCTCAGGTATTTCCTTCAGTATCCAGTTGGCATATGAGCTCCTGCCGCCGGCAATAAAAGTCAGTTTCTTATTCTTCGAAAGAGGCCCGTCAGCAGTAAGCCTCGAATTGATTAAACCTATCCCTCCTGATACCTGCAGGTTTCTGTCATTGCCATCCCTGAATCCTACTTCCATGACCGATGCCACACGCTCTCCAAGTTTTACAGGCAATCCTCCCTTAAAAAGCCTGACATTGTCTACCATGTCAGGATTGATGAGTGATAAAAAGCCAAAAAGATGTGAAGAATTAAAAACCGGGCTTCCGTTTATCAGAATCAGGTTCTGATCGGTATTACCCCCCCGCACATTAAAACCAGATGAAAGTTCACCAACAGTCTGAACCCCCGGAAGAAGGGTAATGCCCCTCATAACATCCACCTCCCCCATCAGGGCAGGAAGCTTTTTCATTGTAACCGATGTCATCTGCACAAGGCCCAGTTGTGAACGGGGCAAATCAGCATTTTTGCCCACCACAGTAACTTCCTCAATGGCATGCGACTCCTCAAACAGCTCAAACTCTTCATACCCGTCTTCAATCAGCCTAATTCTGTAGACAGAACTCTGAAGGCCAACAAATCAAAACTGTATCTGATGATCACCTGTGGGCAGTTCAATGGAAAAACTGCCATCTGCACCAGTCGATGTCCCCTTTCTTCCTTTGGTCTCATATAAAATTGCACCGGGAAGTGGCTCTCCCGTCTCCCCGTCAACCACCCTGCCAGAAAGAACGGCTGACCGGTAGCGGCCAAGATTTAAAGGATTCCCGATTATCAGCATCTGTGACAGCTCATCGTTCCTTGTCACCCTGTCCTTCATTTGGGGGTAAATGACAACACCATCATCCTGGAAAAACATGAAGGTAAGGTCTGTATCAACGAGTATGTTGTTTAGCGCCTGCACCAGAGGCGTATTCCTGAAGGTCTTATCAACAGTGCAGGAATCAATCCATTCTTTCCTGTAAAAAAACCTGAGTGGGTAACGTGTTTCGAGTGTATCGAAAAAAGATTCAAGCGACTGGTTATGATATGTCCCGCCAAGCATTAACTCACCCTGGTTCTGGGTAAATGCTAGAGTCCCTTTGAGCAAAAACAGGAAAATGAATATTCGCCTCACGGAAAACAGGGACAGTCTGGCCAGTTTCAGTATTAAGGTCATTTGTTACTAATGATATTCCTTCGACACATAAAGTACTCAGAAGTTTAATTGTTTGTTGCCAATTTTTTAGGCGATTTTATCAATTAAAAATATCAGCTTATCTTGTTATCAGAGCCGCTTTATCAAGCACCTGAAATGCTTTTACAAATTTCTCTTCTTTTTTGCCTTTCAGCCTGGCTGTCCTCAGTGTTTTCTTCAATTCCTTTTGTTGCCCTGGAAAATTCTGAATGAGCGACCGGGGGTTCTCCTGCAGTGGAGCTAACCGGGGTTCACCTGCAGAATATAAAAAATAGCGTTTCTTTTTTATGAGTCTTGTATGCCTTAAAAATCCGTTCTTATCATGATAGGGCCTGTTTTTTTGTTCAAAAATATAATGAAACACAAGCAATGAATAATTTCCCTCATAAACTATCTCATAAAAATGAGGCTGGGATCCTGCTGCGATTCTTATAAAATCCCTGTTACCCTCAGGCGTTTCAAGTGAGAATTCCTTTACCTTTTCCTTATCGAGGCGAACAAGTTGCTTTAATCGGGTATGAAAAATCACCAGTTCATCACCCATGACATAATAATTTGCCTGTACCCCTTCATATAAATCTCCATTGGTCAACCTGATACTTCCCGGTACCCAATCCTTCAGAAAAAGATATTCCGAATTCCCTTCAGGAGGAGTATAGTAAACTGTCCCTGTCAGTTTACTCACTGGTAGTTTCAGCATGATGTTGTCTTGTGCCGGCAGGGAAACTGAAACATGCAGCATCAGGATAGATATAATGTACCGAACTTTCATTTTACACTGATTATCTTAGATGTTTTCCTGACCTGCCCATCAGGTGTAATGCCTTCAACTGATATTTCAATATCCCCCCGCACATCCGAAAGGATGAAATCAACTGCTGCAGGAGCGCCAGTTTCGACCTTCTGCCAGAAAAATACAGTCCTGAAATCAGGGATATTCTCCTGCTGAAGTGAAGGTGCTACCTGACCGTTGTGTACAGGCTGCAGAAAGTTTAATTTAAAGATGAACATCCCCGGATGCGGAACCAGCCAGTTATCGGTTTTTTCTTTATGATATACTGCCAGGACACCATTAAACCGGAGATCTCCAAAAACTCTGTCTTCAGTCACATAATGGATCTTATCAATTTCATTTGTACTTAATCCGGCCAGAATCCTGTTGTCGAAGACCGGGATACCACTGATAAGCCTGAGTGGCTCACTTTCAAAGAACATTTTCGCCTTCTGGTTGAGAATCCTTATCGTGATTTCATCATTCCTGTACCGGAACTGGACATTCGGCAGCAGCTCCCTTGATATTTCCTGGAAATCGGGCAGGTAATCAAATTCTGCAGGAATAACTTCCCTGTAACCTGAGCCATAAAAAGGTGTACTGAACCCTGCCGGCAAATGATAAACATCACCAGGGCCTTTCATGGTGTTGCTGAACAGGCGACTGTAAAACGCATTTTTCACCTGGCCTGATATCACCCGGGACTGCTCTTCAGGGAGATTTATCAAATCCGGCTCCACCTGGCCTTTTAACAACAATTGATGATTATCCATGACAACTGCCCAACCGTTTTTTGCATCCGAAACCAGCTGCAGGATGATTTCTCCTGTCCCCTCTGCATCTTTCAGGAAAAAGTGAAACCTGCCGTCGGTTCCGGTAAAATCATAATCAAAAAATAAAGGGTCATTCTTCAGCGACATCATCACAAGCATTTTCTCAGGGCTTGCACCTGTCTCAGCATTATAAATCCTTCCCGATAATATAAGCCCATCCTTTTCAACATATGGAGAACTCTCAAATGGGAAAGATTCAGCGGTCCCTGAAAACCGGCCACCATATTTCAATGCTACTTCATCAACAAGGGCAGCACGGATCACTACCTCCGACACCCCGGCCTGCTTCAGATCGCTCAGATTGATTGTGGCATTTACGCGATCTCGCGTTTTGTATGTCTGCTGCCCTGTAAAAATGGGAACCTGCTGCCCGAATTCCAAAACATTCAGCCTGTTCTCACCGGCAGGGACATATGCCTCACCATATGACTGCTGAAACCGGTTATATACAAAAAGCGATTTATACATTACCGGTATATTTTTAGTCAATTGAATACTTTTCCGCCATGCCGACAAAAAATAAACACCAGTCTGCAGTGAATCGGGAATCAGAATATAACCTCCGGCCCATCCGTTCATGCTTTTTGTTGCCACCGATGAAACAAGCTGGTTACTCTTGTCAGAAAGCTGCATATGCACCACATTCCCATGGAAATCTTCCTGCCTGTTCACTGATGCTTTAAACCAAACAGTATCGCCCGAAATCACATGATCACGATCGGTAAAGATGACTGCATCCCCCGAAGCCTGAGAAAAACCTTGTTTCAGCAGAACAACCAGGGAAAGTAAAACAAATATCCTATAACTCACAATCTTCATATTCAAAAACTACCGTTCCCAGAAAACCGGAGGCCAGGTAGGCACCACCCCCTCCTCCGGGATATCATGAAATACATTTATCCTTCTTATCGTAATGCCTGAAGTCCTGTTCAGTTTTATAAAAAACCTGTGCTCGGTATGAGCCAGTATTCCAAACCAGCCCAGAACAATTTTCCCGGGACTGGATATGCACTGCAGATTACCTGCTGGCTGAATGTAAAGCGGGTCAAATATTTTGCCATCGGCATCAAGCTGCTTTTTCAACTCACTGTAATAGCGGTATGATTGTTCAGTAATCCTGTACTGGTGCATGATATAAATCCATCCCATTCCAAACTCGGTGGTATCAAGCAACCGATTGGTATCATAGGGGAAAAAATCAACCGGATGACCTGTAATATCATTACTTCCTGTAAATGGGGCCGGACCTGCCAGATTATATGACCCCACCGGCTTATACGATTTCCACCCGTAATGATAATCATCTATTATCCCGCTCCCCGGTATTCCTACTTCAACCATAAACTGCAAAACTTTTCTGCCTTTAAAAAGATAATAGCCCGGATGATTATCAGGATAAATATCAACAAGCAACTGCTTTCCCGTCATTTTTTCAAACGACCCGGTATTTACTGTACCTCCCGGCTGAATCCACTGTTCATAATCACGGCTGTAGATTGTGTCGGTTTTTGGAGCAAAAGGTACCTGTTCAAAATCCGACAGGTAAAGTTCACCTTCAGCCTCAACCTGCAACCTGTACATTCTTTGCGAATCAAGCTGCACATGAAACACGTATACGCCGGCTTCTGTATTTTTTGCCATATATCGCGTTCCCCTGTCATCAGCAAGCAGAATTACAGCATCACCTACAGGCTCATAATAGCCCTCTTCCGTAAATCCCCTTGACTTTTTTAACGTAATCCTGTGTTCCTGACTTGCAGCCTCAAACCTTGCATCGATTACAAGCACATTTTCAACACCTGAAAGTTCAGGTTCATAAATGGTTTCACAGGCCTGTAACAGCATCAGTAATATGGATGTATATAGAATTAATTTTTGCATCAGAAACTGAAATTATAGGTTAATGATGGAACAGGTATCCCTATTACCGAAAGTTTATACAATGAATACCGGCTGCCACGGCTTTCAAAACCCTGTTGCGATTTGCGGTAGTATATGGAATACGGATTATTTCTGCCGTATAGGTTATAAACCGACAACGTCCAGCTTCCCTTCCACATTCGCTTTATCCTGAGGTTTTCATCGAACGTAAGTGCCACGTCCATCCGGTGATAAGGGGGCATGCGGTACTTGTTTCTGTCGGAATACCAGATCAGTGTTTCCCCGTCAAATTCATACTTCAATTCAGGAAGGGTTACCGGTCTTCCCGAGATGTAAACGAAATTGGCAGTCAGGCGCCACCTCCGGCTGATATGGTATGTACCAACAAATGAAAGATCGTGTGGCTTGTCATAGAGTGAAGGGTAATAGCTGCCCGACCTGAAATGATGATCTTCAAAAACTGAGTTGGTTTTTTGCATTGTCCGTGAAAAAACATAGCTTGCAAAACCAGTCATTCTCCCTTTGTCTTTACGCACTGCCAGTTCTATTCCATACGAATAGCCATTTGATGGGATAAGTGCAGTTTCAGTATGTTCATTCATGATGAGTTGGGCGCCGTTCCTGTATTCTATCAGGTTCTGCAGGTTTTTGAAGTAAACCTCTGCCGATAAATCAAATTCCCGGAGCCATGTACTGTTTTCAAGTCCTGCTGCAACCTGATCACTGATTAATGGTTTCAGGTGGTACCCTGCAGGCGTCCAGGTCTCTGCAGGTGATACCACAGCATTATTGCTCAACTGAAACATATACTGGTGTATACGCTGGTAATTCAGCTTCAGCAGGGTGGCCGGTGTGATATCATATCTTGCAGCCATTCTCAGTTCAGGTCCTCCGTATGATTTCACAATATCATTCTTTCCAAACCTGATGGAATCAATCACATTTTCAGGCGCGGCAGGCTTTTCCTCATCATACAGAAAAATAAGTGCCGGTCCCTGGTTTAAAAAGCGACTGTACCTCACACCTGCCGATACAGTGAGATTTTCTGTGATGTTTATTTCATCGTCAATAAATGCAGCCCATTCAAGCGCCTTCTCCCCCCGGAGCCTTTTGTAAACAATATTCGATTCCTGCCCAACAGGTGATACCGTGCCCGGATTTACTGCATACCTGATTGCTTTTACCCCCGCACCTAAATTATGGCGGTGATGAAAATTCCATCTGGCTGAATAACCTCCCGATGAATAAGTCATATGATTATCGAGATAATAAGCATTCAGCGGATTCCTGTTCGCATAATCGGTTAACCGGTAGGCATACTCGCTGTGTGATATTTCGAGTTCTCCGTTAATATTCTCTCCCAGCCTGTTATTTACCTGCAGGCTGGCAAGAGCATTTCCATAACGGGTAACGGTTTGGTTACTTGTTGAAAATTCATCGTCGCTCACATATCCTGTCAGGCTTATCCTGTTGTGCGGGTTCACTTTCCATGAAAGTTTGCCTGACAAGTCATAAAACCTTGTAACACTTCTTGCCAGATCAAGATCAGGGATCCGGCTTAAGATCCAGTTGGTATACGAACTCCTTCCGCCTGCAACAACACTTAGTTTCCGGTTTTTCGTCAGGGGCCCTTCTACAGTCAGCCTCGAATTAATCAGTCCGATTCCCCCATAATACCTTAACTGTTCATCATTCCCATCTTTCAGCGACACCTGCATGACCGACGAAACCCGCTCACCAAGCCTGACTGGCAGTCCGCCTTTATAAAGCCTTACCTCCTGAACCACATCAGGATTAAGCACCGAAAGAAACCCAAATAAATGTGAAGTATTGAAAACCGGGCTGCCATTTACAAGAATCAGGTTCTGGTCGGTATTGCCACCCCTCACATTAAATCCCGATGAAAGCTCTCCCACCACCTGCACTCCCGGCATTCTGCTCACACTCTTAAGCACGTCAGCCTCTCCCATCAGTGCCGGCAGGTTCCTGATGTCGGCTGCATTCATCCTGACCATCCCCAGCTGTGAACGGGCAACACCGGCTTCTTTCCCCACAACTGTAACTTCGTTAATCACATGGGTCTCGGTGAACATCTCAAAAACTTCATACCCGTCTTCTATCAACCTGATATTCCAGTGTGCTTCCTCAAAGCCTACAAAGGTAAACCGAACCAGGTGATCACCTGTGGGCAGTGTAAGTTCAAATTCCCCGTCACGGTTAGCTGATGAACCTTTCTGACCCTGCCTTACAGAAATCACTGTTCCCGGAAGTGGTTCGCCTGATTTGCCATCAACAACCTTCCCTCTCAGAGTCGCTGTTTTATAGCGTCCGGAATTGACCGGGTTGCCAATAACAAGAAACTGTGAATCTTCAAATTTCCTGACATGGTTTCCTTTCAATGCAGGGAAAATAATGATCCCATTATCGTTTAAATAATCAAAAGACAGTTCCTTTTCCAGGAAAATATTGTGGAGCGCCTGATAAAGCGGGGTATTTCTAAACTCACGGGAGATCCTTACCGTATCAATCCATTCCTGCCGGTAGAAAACCTGCAGGCCATATTTCATTCTGAGGGTATCAGCAAATTCAGTAAAAGGCCTTTCACTGTAACTTTCATTGAGCAGAACTTCCGACACCTGCTGGCCAGAACCCCTTCGCGGAACAAGCAGACTCAGACAAATCAGCAGTAACAAAATTCCTGGTGGAATTTTACTTGTCTGTTTTAACATGATTTCGTTTAATTCATAATACGTTCAGGATAATAGCTGTAAATCCTTTATAAATCTACAGTATTTTTTTAAAATGCATAATATAGCCCGGTATAAACCCCCAGCCGGTATGGCCTGAAATCAACTTCATCGTTCCTGCTGATTGAACTCAGGTAATAATTCACCCGGGGTTCAACGGCAAATGAAACACGTTTGCCCAGATTGTATGTCAGGCCTATACCCATCGTACCTGAAAAATTGAGCGTTGAGATATCACTCGTCTTCCCGATATGCTGTTTTCCAAACTGGTTGTCGAGGTATGCATTGTTGCCGATAATAAACCCTGCATTGATTCCGCCAATCAGTTCAACGTTCACTCTTGAACCCAGAAGAAGATACCTGAGATACAGGGGCACTTCCACAAAGTCGAACACCTGTGCAAACTCACCCTGTGAAATGAAAGAATTTTCAAAACCGGCTGATGATTCAAGATTTGCAGCTATTTCTGCCCCCGCAGGCATGGTTTCAATGGCAATCACACCTGCCGTACTGTTCAGCGATATCACGTTGTTTGCCATGGTGACTGCCGTATTGAAATAATGCCTCTCGACAGGCGCAGCATCATACATCAATTCTCTCCTGCCGGCAAACAACTGGGGTGAACTTCCTGTTTTTTGTCCGTTCTGTGCATAATACACCCCGCTCTCCACATTCCACCGCTTTCCGGTTTTATACCTGACTGAGATACCTCCGCTCAGGTTGCTGTTTCCATCGGTAGCCTCACGGGTCATATTGCTGGCGTAAACCTGGCTGTGACTTGCTGTATGCGATGAATACCCGGGCGAAATGTTCATTCCAAGCTTCCATTTCTCCTCCTGACCCTGGATATTGGCACGTGCCAGTGCATTTGACGCAATGATTTCCCTGTCGGCTATAGCCACTTCATCAGTACGCTCGTGCTGCACCAATGGCTCATCAGTTACAGGCTGACTGGCTGCAACAAGCACAACACCGGCAGGTTCAAGCGGCCTGAAGAAGGCAAGGTCAACCCTTGAGGGCTTAACAGGTTCTGATATGCTTTCCCTGTGTTGTTCTTTTGCAGCAGGCGCAGTTTCACGCTTCCTTTCAGTTGCTCCGGCCAGAAGTTGTTCATTGGGTTCCTCCTGCGGAACATCCTTTTCGGCAGTTGGCTGAACCACAGTTGCTGTTCTTTCCTGAACCACTTCCCGCTCATGTTTCACAGGTTCTGATTGTACAACTCCTGCAGGTGAAGTTTCCTGATTGAGGTACCAGCCGGCAACAAATGCCAGCATCAGCAAGGCAGCAACAGCCGACCAGCTGTACCAGGCCCTGCGATTTCTCTGCCGTGCATGATTCATCTGTTCTGATATACCTGTCCAGATAAATGCAGGCGGTTCTTCGGTGAAGCCTTCCAGCTTCTCCCTGACTATCCTGTCAATATGTTGTTCTTCTTTCATTATGCAGAATAACTTGCATTCGACTTCATTTCTCCGTAAAGGCTGACGACTTTCCTTTTCAGTATCTCGCGTGCCCGGGCCAGGTTCGATTTTGAGGTGCCTATGTTGATGTTCATCGCTTCACTAATCTCCTGGTGATTCATCCCCTCCATCACAAACAGGTTGAACACCATCCTGTACCTGGGTGGCAGATCCTGGATAAGCATCATAAGCTCATCGGCGCTTATTTTTGACAGAATCTCATCGGGTACTTCTACCGAATCATAAGCTGTCATATCCTCCACCGGATACAGGAGATGCTGCTTCCTGAATTTCTTCAGTGATGTATTGACCATTATCCTTTTCATCCATCCTTCAAAAGAACCTTCGTGACGGAAATGATGAATATTTGTAAATACCTTAACAAACCCTTCCTGTAATGTATCTTCTGCTTCAGTACGGTCTTTGGCATACCTGAGGCATACACCAAACATCTTTGGCGCAAACATCCGGTATAGCTTCTCCTGCGATCGCACATTACCTGAGGCACATTCCTTTATAAGCAATTTCAGCTCTTCCAATTTCCCTGCAATAGTACCTCAAAAATAAGGATTAATTCCTCTTTCGCCTTTTATTATCATCATAGAACATTAATTTCCGTTCTGCTTCTGTAAATCAAGATATCCGCTGCATGAAATAGGTTGCGTGGAAAGTGAAAATAATCAATGTTCAGGCGCAACCATTTTTAATTCAACCAACTCTACTTTACAGAAGACAATAATTTTCAGCTGAATTTTGACACAGGATAAAAAAAATTACGTACAACAAAAAAAATTGCAAATGAAACCATTTACGCTGCTGCTTTTACTTATGGTATGCCTTTACGGTTGCAGGATTGAAGAAGAAACACCTGCAGAGGAAATGAAGGTAACAGAAAAAACGGCAAAACTGATTGAAGCCGAAAATGAATTCGGCCTTGAGCTTTTTCAGCATGTATCCCAGTCGGAAACCGAATATGATAATATTATGATTTCACCGCTCAGCGTGAGCCTTGCACTGGCAATGACCTATAACGGTGCTGACGGGGAAACAAAAACAGCCATGGAGAAAACCCTGAAGGTTTACGGCCTTACTCCCGAAGAAATCAATCATTCATACAGCGACCTTGTAAAGGCACTGAAATCACTCGACCCAAAAGTGCTCCTGGAAATTGCCAATGCCATCTTTTACAGGAACGATTTTACTGTAGAGGATGATTTTGTATCGGTAAACCGGAAATCCTACGATGCACAGGTATCGGCCCTCGATTTCACAAACCAGCAGCAGGCTTTGAAAACGATAAACGGATGGGTTGCCGCAAAAACACATGATAAAATCGACAAGATTATCACTGAAATAAAACCCACCCACGTGATGTTTCTGCTCAATGCCATTTACTTTAAGGGAATTTGGAAAACCGAATTCAAAAAATCAGAAACACGAAAACAGGCTTTTTATCTTGAAAACGGCAGCCAGGTGCAGGTCGACATGATGCAGCGGAATGATACCCTTTCATATATTGCCAATGACAGTTTTAGTGCAGTCCGTCTGCCATATGGCAAGGGAAACTACAATATGTACATCTTTCTTCCTCAGCAGGGAAAAACCCTGGCCCAGTTAAGCAGTATGCTGAACATTGAAAACTGGAAAACATGGATGGACGCTTTCGGTCCGGCACAGAAAGTGGAATTGAAGATCCCGCGGTTTAAGTACAGGTACGAAATCACAATGAATGACGTTTTAACTGATATGGGCATGGGAATTGCATTTACAGGCATGGCCGATTTTACTGGAATAAACAGGCACGGGGATTTATTTATTGATTATGTGAAGCATAAATCTTTTATTGAAGTAAATGAAGAAGGAACAGAGGCTGCTGCAGTTACGGTGGTTGCCATTGAACGGCTGTCGTACACCCCCGACAAACTGCAGTTTGTTGCCAACCGCCCTTTCATGTATGCCATCACCGAAGAAAAAACGGGTGCCATCCTGTTCATGGGGACAGTGAAAGATCCGCTGCAGTTACAGGAATAAATAAAAGATGGCAGGTTTTTTGAACCAGTCAAAATATCTGTAAATGATACCAGTTCATGAAAATATGAGAAGCATCATTCCAGCCATTAAAGCTGTTGAATTCAAACCATAATCACGTTAGCGATGAAAACAACTATTTTTCTGTTACTTGTATTCTTCCTGACCTCAGCCAGTTCATGCAAAAAAGATGAAGTTGAAGGTCCGAATGAACAGCTGCCCGGAAACGAAAACAAATCGGCGCAGCTCATTGAGGCCGATAATGCTTTCGGCCTTGAGTTGTTTCAGCAAATCCGCCAGTCAAGCGAAAAGGAAAACCTGATGGTATCACCGCTCAGTGTTTCAGTGGCCCTTGCAATGGCCTACAACGGGGCTGAAAGGGAAACGAAATCAGAAATGGAAAAGGTGCTGAAAAAAAGCGGACTTACTGTGGATGAGATCAACAAATCGTATGAATTGCTCATTGCCGCCCTGCAATCGCTCGATGAGAAGGTTGTTTTCGAAATTGCCAATGCCCTTTATTATGCCGACGGCTTTCCTGTTAAACAATCCTTTATTTCTGCGCTTCAGGAGCATTATGAAGCCGAAGTGGAAGGAATCGATTTCAATTCTCCACAGGCAGTTGTGACAATCAACAACTGGGTAGCAGAAAAAACTCATGATAAAATTGACAAAATCATCGAAAGGCTCAACCCGCTCGACAGGATGGTGCTTTTAAATGCAATTTACTTTTACGGTACCTGGACCAATGAATTTGATGAGGAAGGCACTAAAATGCTCAGTTTCCGCAAAAACGGCAACACCCCGGTTGAAATCCCGATGATGAGCAAGCTCGAAAAACTGCCTTACACCGCCAACAACCTGTTTAAAGCAATCAAAATGCCATACGGCAATGGACAGTACAATATGGTTGTCATACTGCCGGAAAGCAACAAAAAATCGGGCGATGTTATCAGGGAACTGTCGGGGGAAAAGTGGAATACCTGGATGAAGGAATTCAGGGAAACCGACCGTGTAAGCATCACCATGCCCCGGTTTAAATATTCATTCGATGTGCAGCTAAAGGATGTTCTTGTTTCAATGGGGATGGAAAAAGCATTCACCCCTTTTGTTGCCGACTTTTCAAAAATATCGGATGAGGATCTGTACATCAGCCAGGCTATCCATAAAACATACATCGATGTCAACGAAACAGGAACAGAAGCTGCCGCAGTGACAGGACTCGTATTTACAACCACCAGCGCAGTTGATGAACCACCTGTTGTTCCATTTTATGTCGACAGGCCATTCATTTTTGCAATCACTGAAATGGATACCGAAGCCATTCTATTCATCGGTGAAGTAAACAATCCGGAATATGATTAAAATCAAAATTACATATATCATCTTTTTACTTGCTGCTTCGCTTGCTGTTATAACAGGATGCAGCAGGGATGATGAACCTGTTGCCCTGACGGGTACAGGCACCGTGCTCGATTATGCCGGCACGGGCCATTGCAGCATTGTCATCCAGCTCGATGATGGCACAAGGATACAGCCGCTTCATTTTCCGGATGGATTTAATTTTACCGAAGGACAAAGGGTCATTGTTGAATATATCAACCTGCCCAATATGGTATCGGTTTGCGGCCAGGGAGAGGTATGCAACATCCTCAGCATCGTTGAAACCGGTTGCGGGGCCCCGCTTATTGAACTGACATCCGCCAATTACAGCCGCCATCCCAACGACGCGGTTTACCTGCATGAAGTAACAGCAGAAGAAGATTGCCTGCGGGTGAAAGTGTCATTTGCCGGAGGATGCACAAACCATGTTTTCGATCTGGCAGTGATAAGAACTGGTCAGAATGATGGCGACACGGCCCATCTCGAACTGCGGCACGATTCTAAAGGCGACATGTGCGAAGCCTACCTCACAAAGGAACTCAGTTTCAGCCTTGAACAGCTCAGGGAAGAAGGATTCCGCAGCTTTGTATTCTCGGCGTTACTGATTAATGGTGAATCATACACCCAGGAGTTTGTACTGGATTAGAAACCCAAGGCTGAAAAATTAATAATAATAAAAACAGGATAAAAGCTGATATCCCAGGTTGTTTAGCCGGGTATCAATTATAAACTGAGCAATGGGATATTAACCTCAAGCTTTATGAGTGAACGCCTATTTTTTATGAACAACCCCCGATCATCATGTTTATAAATAAAATCAGTTTTATTTAATCCATGCTGATAGTTCAGGAAAATTTTTGCCCAATCAAAATCATAACCTATGCTGGCTAGTCCGTTCATTTCAAATTTTTCTCTTTCAATATTTTGTGCTAATAACCATGCTCCCGAAACTCCGGTTTTTATAATCAAACACTCGGAAATCTTCCAACCATAATTTAAAGGAACTTCAAAGGAATTTAATGACATTTCAACCTGCAAATGCCTTTCATCAATAGCAGTATTCCTGTAATTAAACAATACTCCCGATTCAACAAATTGCCTATTGAAAAATGGTTTTAATAAATATACTCCGCCATTTAGAGAAAAGCTGTTAGTTAGTCTAAATTCATCATTTATATTACCCGTAATGAAATAGCCACCTCCTGTTGACAACCCAATTTCAAATTTTTGCTGCCCTTGAACAGATACGGTTAACAACAATGCCAATACAACTAAAATTTTTTGTTTCATTTTCTTAGGTTTATAAATCTTGTTTTTAAAATGTGTATTTAAATCCCACCGATGGAATAACGGGAAAGATGGATACCTGCTTTACCTGCCCGGTTGAATTTTTATAATAGTACCAGGGATTCATCCGGTTATAGACATTGTATACCGAAAATGACCATGTATAAGTTTTTCCACTCTGTTTGATTCTTTTCGTGTTGTAGCCTAAATCGAGATGGTGAAAAACAGGCATCTTAAAATTATTAGGTTTATCGTAGGATTGTTTTGTTTTCTGCCATTCAGGCACACCATGTGTATTTTCATTACTTCCGGGTAATTGCTCTCCTTCATATTCTATATCAGGCATACTGAGGTTATTGCCTGATTGTAAGGTAAAACCAAATGAAACAGACCTTTCAAGATATCCGTTTTTTATCAGTTGGTATTCACCAAGCAATGAAATATCGTGTCGTCTGTCGTATTTATGGGGAAACCAATTTTTTTGGTTAATCAGTGGAAATTGTCTCTCCGACCATGACAATGTATAAGATAATATTCCGGTAAATTTTCCATGAACCTTTTTGGCTAAGAATTCTGCACCGTAAGCCTTTCCTTGTCCAACTGAAATGTTTTCGTACCACTTTGTATCCAATGAACTAAGAAATACAGCCCCTTCTTCAAAACGGATAACATCGTGCATCCACTTGTAGTAGGCTTCAATGCCAAATTCATATCCTGATAATCTTTGTTCAATGCCTACCGATACCTGCTCGCTTTCCTGTGGTTTTACCTCATCTGTTGATGCTACCCATAAGTCAGTTGGCATTCCCAACGAAGAGTTAGATAACAGGTGGATAAACTGGGTCATTTGCATATAGGAAGCATTAACTGAAAAACCCTTATGCACCTGATAACCAATTGCAGTCCGGGGTTCAAGATAAATGTAGGTCTTATCTCCTGTTAAGTAAGTTACACCCCTCATTCCAAGGTTCAGGATGAATTTACCAGCCTTCAGGGAATTCTCTGCAAAATATTCTAAATGAATGGAATTGTTTTGTTGTTCTTTATTTAAGGCAGATTCCATATCTAATCCTTTCATTTGAACAATGTTTGGTGCAAACTGCATATACGATGCTTTCCCGCCAAACCTCAAGGTGTATTCTGGTGTAAAATACCAGTCGAAGTCTGTTTTCAAAGCTACTTCCTCAATTTCAGATTTGGCCATAAATAGAACTTTTTGTTCTCCCGTTCCTGAACTTCCCTGGTTAATCAATTGGTATCGGCTGTAGTAAGCTGAAATATTGGAAAACAGTTTTGGTGAAAATTTTCTGTTCCAGCGAAACACGCTTGTAATATTTCCCCAGTTATAATGGAACTTACTATTTCTACGATCTCTTTTATCGTAGTTATACTGACTGTCATTCCCGGAATAGAAACTAAAATAAATCCTGTTCCTGTTGTTTATAATCCAATTGGTCTTTGCATTGAAGTCGTAAAAATAGTATCCATAGTTACCCTCTCGTTCTACGACTGATTGATACAAATACATGGGAATATCGAGCAAAGTCCTTCGCAGTGAAATTATAAATGCCGCAGTGTCTTTTTTCAGAGGTGCCTCATATGTCAATCTTGCCGATATTGGGCTGATAGAAAAAATCCCGTGAGGTTCCTTCATATTTCCCTCTCTCATTGAAATATCTAAAACTGAAGAAAGTCGACCTCCATAACGGGCAGGAATCCCTCCTTTGTACATCGATATGTCTTTTATGGCATCGCTGTTGAATACAGAGAAGAAACCGAAAAGGTGATTGACATTGTAAACCGGTACACCATCAAGTAAAATCAGATTTTGATCGTTGCTGCCACCACGTACATTAAAACCAGCGCTGTTTTCACGGGCCGATTTTATGCCTGGCTGAAATTGCAGAGTTTTTAACACATCGTGTTCTCCAAGAATTACCGGCATCCGGTTAGTTTCATCCATTGCCAGATTGAAAAAACTTAATGATGATAATTGCGAAATGGTCTCCCCTGTCACATTTGCTTTCACTTCAATCTCTTCAAGTTCGATGCCGGTGATGAGTTGAAAATTTATGATTGTGTCATTCTTCAAATCCACCTGTTTCGTATGGGTTTTATAACCAACATACCGGCAGGTTAAACTGTAAGTGCCAACTGGGATTGTTAAACTATAAAAACCGTAATTGTTGGTTGCCACACCGATATCAGAACCTGCAATCACTGTTGCGCCCGTTAACCGCTCCAGGCTAAAAGCATTTTCAATATACCCGTTAACTGTAATTTTTTTTTGTGCAAACACAGAAAAAGGAAAAATTAGAAAATAAAACCATATAACTTTTATCACTTTAAAGTTTGATAATTGTAATTGCACACGACCCAAAAATCCCATAACCATTTTCAATGTTAGTATAAATTTGCACAGGTTCCTTGAAAGGCAGTTCTCCTTCAGAATTTAACCTGGCTTTTACCGATGATTTAATGTATTTATCGTAGTGTTCATCAACAGATACAAAATTTACTGTTTCATTAGTTGTAGTTTCGAGGGCAAATGATATGTTTTTACCATCGTAGCCGGTGTCGGTTATTCGCACATAATCATTATACACAAAACCATACTTTGAATCCGCTTCTGATTTTCTGTTAAAGTCATCAATAAAGGGAGCCTGTATGCTATAATTCCCTCCCGTGTAAGTAACTCCATGGACTGTACGTTTTCCATACAGCCAATAATTGTTCTTCCCTAATAAATCATGAATTATAAAATTGACATTTACCCTGTAAAGTGAAGTTTGTTCAATTCGCCCCAGTGTATCACAGCTAAACGATACTGCAGGCTTTTTCTGTACTACTGCCGATGCCGAAAGTTTCCCGTATTCAGGGTGCTGAATGGTTATTTTATAAACATTGTCTGGTATAGGACAATATTCTAAATAATAATTCCCTCCACCCTTTGAGATTAAGGGATTTATTTCCTTACCGTTTTCAAAAATTAATATTGTGGCATCATCAATTGGTTGAAAGGTACTCTTATTCTCAATACTTCTTGACAAAGTTAACCGGGCACTAAGCGATGAATCAGGATTTAATATACAGTTCAGGCAAAGTTTGGCAGGTGCATCCGAATCAAATACGACATCTTTTTCGCAGGATAATAACAGTAAGATCCCAAAGAAAGTTAATGCTGTAAGAATTTCTGTTTTCATAGAATTATAAAAAAAACTCTCCGGCAGTAAGATGACTGCCGGAAAGCAATTATTTAATAAGCTGGTGGTGGATTAAAAGGTACACCACTTCCCGGAAAACCGGAATGCTCAATAAAATCAACTCTATATAATTCATAGTTAAATCCTTGGCATGAAGTTAAAATTGATATACTTATAGATGGTCGAATCAGCATAGGAGGTATGTTATAAGGATCATATGGTGTCCTATTTACATACCAATACAAATTGATATAAACCTCTGGACTGACTTCTGCGCTTACCAAAGGGGTATAAGGATTGAAAGTATAAATTAATTCATTCCCAACTTTTACTGATAAGTCATCGAAGGTGTAGATTGTTTTATAATCCACCCATCTGCCTAACCAATTCTTTTTTTGGGCTTGTTGCTTAAAATATATTGTATAACCTCTCACCCAATCATATTGATTTGTTTGATAATTATATTCATAATATCTATATCTCTCTATTCTTAATTCATTCTTAAGTTTTCTGGTACTTGTTTTTTGGTGCCACGGATTAGGATCACCAAAAGGATTATCTTCTGAAAAATTATGAATCAAATCATTTTCTTCATAATATAGTGCTGATTTTAACATATCTTTAGAATACACAAATACATTACCATTCTGAATATTTTCGGCTAAATTATCAAGTGCGTTTATGTCACCATTCTTTATCACAATGTGCTCCTTTTTAGTATATTTAATTAAGCTTTCACCAATTTTAACAAGGCCTTTATTATTCAAAACTGGAATAAAATAATCAGTTGCATAAGGATAATCAATAGAACAATCCTCAGGATCATTCTCGTTGAATGATAGTTTATCAATCCATTTATTTTTAAAGTCAAGAAATGCCTCATATGTTGGCAACGTATCATACTCTTCAAATAGAGAATAGAATTCTGCTCTTGCTGATTTGAATTTGAACTGGTGTTCCCATTTTTCTTTTTCAGCAGTTGTCATTTTACTAAGCACAAGAATAGTACTGTCCACTGCTTCAATGTTCTTAAATACTAAATATCCGTTCTCTGAATACACATTTAAAACCACTTCTTGTGGTTGCACTTCGTTGTCTATTAAGTGCTGAACAGGTCCATCCTCTTTCTGGCAACCATTTAAAAAGGTTAAAGCCACTGCGACCATAGTCGAAACAAAGAATTTTTTCATATTTTTGAAATGTTTTTAGATGTTGGGTAAGCTGTAATCTTCCCAGCAAAAATTAATAATAATCACTGCAATCCGGTCTGGAGACCAATTGGTATGAAGGGCTGGATTGCTTTTGCCCTGAATTTATATAGTTACCTGGAATAGTTGAAATTCTTTATGTTATTCCACTTTTGACACGATTGGCTAAACATTACCATCGTATTCAACTTGCAGGATCTTTACTCTTTTTCATAACTGGAACCAGGTTTGGAATGTTATCAAAGAATCAATGATAATTAAGCACTTGCTATGGGAGATTCAATGTTATTTGACCTTCGATTTTATTCTGTTTTTATTAAAAGTGAGTAATTCATGTTATTTTAGTACAGGCCAAGGCTTCTGGTCATCTATTATATATATTCCCAAAAATGTAAAAAGGTAACCCTGAAAACAAAAAAAAATTTAGTTGGTCATGTTTTTTCCCGTCACGTCAGCTTTTCTACACCACATAAAAGGAATAACAAACAACTAAATAACTGAAAAAGCTCCATCGCCAACTTCACCAGATGTAAATATTTTTGTACTTTTCCTTTTCTAATGCAAACAACATCATCATGGCTGTGCGCGACATCCTGTTACTTGGCAACCCCCTCCTTTACCAGAAATCGGAACCTGTTGAAAAAGGAGAAGTCAGCAGCCTGCTTCCTGTCATCGATGAATTGCACCGGACTGTCATTGAATACCGCAGCATTCACGGCAACGGAAGGGCCATTGCCGCACCGCAGCTGGGGCTGCTAAAACGGATCATCTGCCTGAATATCGACACCCCGGTTACAATCATCAATCCGGTACTGAGCAACCTGAGCAGGGAAATGATCGTACTGTGGGATGACTGCATGAGCTTTCCCGGACTGCACATCCGACTGAAACGGCACAAAAGCCTCACCCTCTCATTTGTCGACCACGACTGGAACCCGCACGTGTGGCACCTTGAAAATGACCTGTCGGAACTCATCCAGCACGAATACGACCACCTCGATGGTGTTCTGGCCATACAGCGGGCCATCGACAGCCACTCCTTCAGGATGGTTGAAAAAGTGTTCTGAACCCGGACGATCTGACCGCCGGGTACCGCTGAATAAATAAGGCATATGAAACTGAAAGTGAAAAATTGCACAAAATGCAGAAACTCATTGTTTTTGAACAAATACTTTTTTAGCTTTAATGCATGCATCAGGAGAAACATACTTCCTGAAATCAACGTACTTTAAAAGCATGTTCAAAAAATGAGAAAGTTTATACTATGCCACCTCCTGCTGGTTCTCATACTGAATGCAGCATTTTCCCAGGAGAATAAAATTGTTTTCAGCAATGAGGATGTAATTTTCCGTCAGATTGATCAGCACACCTGGGTGGGTACAGGACATGAAATGTGGAATGAAAGCCTGTACCTCGTTGAAGGCAGAGACAGGGCCCTGTTGATAGATGCAGGAACCAATATAAAGGACCTCGGTAAAATTGTTGCTTCCATTACAGATAAGCCGGTAACGCTGGTTGCCACACATGTCCATCCCGACCATACCGGTCCTTCAATAAACAGCTTTCCCGAAATTTACATCAATCCGGGCGATAAGGAACTGATACCGGAATTCATGGGCAATTACCGGGGGAAAGTGAACTACCTGGAAGACCGGGAGTCAATCAGCCTGGGGAACAGGCAGCTGGAAGTGCTGTTTACCCCGGGCCACACAAAAGGTTCAACCACTTTTATCGATAAAAAAGCCGGCTATGGTTTCAGCGGCGATTCGTTTGGAACCGGATTGCTGTTGCTGGGTACTGATTTCTCAACTTTTATTGCATCCTGTGAAAGAATAAGTGCAGTAATGGAGGCAGAAAACATCAGGCACCTGTATACGGGGCACCATGACGGGAACAATATGGAAACTTTAAATAAAATAAGAGACATGCTGGCCTTAAGCAAAAATGTTCTATCGGGTAAAATAAAAGGAGAAACCAACCCGGATAATACATTCGGATTGAACCTTGCCGTTGATGGCAACGGTTACCGGATCATCTTCAATGAACCGGCAGTCAGATAAGCTATTGTTCCACGGTGATAAATTCCACCGACCAGTTGTTGTTGTTCTTTCCCTTGCGAAGTACTGAAAGTTCTGAACCCGTTCCGTTTGAAAACACATACCGCGCCTCCACTTCGTAAGCCGCAGCCTGGTTAACGGGCTGATAATAATCATCATAAGCATACGTCTTCACCATTGTATAATCATTGTCTTCAAATTGGTATATTGTTGTTGAAACTTTCTGGTATTCCTTCATGCTTAATCCAAATATTGAACGGGTAGCCTTGCAATGGTCAAGCCAGGGAATAGCATAGTAGCTGGTAAAAGGATAATTCAGTTTACCGATAGGGGCGATATTCTCCGGGTTTCTGCCCGATGCATCAACTATCGCATTTACTTTGTACACACTTCCGCTGGATTCATACATATACTGGCCATCAGCAGAAAACCAGTAATTCCCTATACTCTGGTGCCTGTAATTTTTTTGAAGTTTTGTATCCGTATCAAAAACAGTTATACCTGACGGACTGGAATATCTTCTTGCTGCAATGACATAGGGTTGTGCCGGCACCTTCTTCAGGTAGGTCCCTTCATCCATCTGACGGTCATCGCTTTCACCTGTTTCTGCAGTAGAAACATTGATCCAAAGCAGATTATTCATGTAAGTTCCGGCTTTGGTATAGCAGAACCAGTCACCTTCAGTCCATTCCATGTCATAAATTGAATAACCATATTCAAAAGTCCGTACGACGGTATGGTTATTCAGGTCAACAGCACTGATCATCCCACCGTGCCCAACGGCTGCCTTTGTAAAATCATCAGAAATTGCCAGGCAGGTGGGGGCCTTGCTTAATGCAGTTTCACCGGAAACTGCTTTGGCCATTACATCATAGGCCACCAGCTTATTAGGCTGTGAGGTTATATAATACAAAGTATTTGTGCTTTTATTAAATGCTGCATCCACAATATTACCTTCCAGCTCGTACACATCTGCGTTGCTTCCAGGTGCGCGTGCCGTTACAACGATGGGATAGGAAGGTTTGGCAGGATCATTGGAACTCAGAATTACAGTTGCCGAATTCAGTCCGGGTGAAAGTTTGCTGCGGTCGCAGGTAAAAGTGACCTCAATGCCATGGTATCCATTTATTATACCACCTGAATGTGAAACATTCAGCCATCCGGGCATTCCTTCCAATTTCCATACAAGGATTCCATTGCCGTTATTATAGACAGGAAGTGTTTTACTTGTGGAAGTTGAACCAAACTCAACAGGCAGGTCGTTGACATAAATATTCAGGCCGGGCGTTCCCAGATTGGCAGAAACAGCGATATCAACCAGTGCGTTGTTTTTATCATTGGTAACCAGCGTAAGCTTTCCGTTCAGGCTGCTGGCACTTGCGGCTTTTTCAGCATCTAAAATAAAAGGGACTGAAGCCGTTGTACCTTTCCCCAGCATCACCGACATCATATTAAACTGGTCCATATCTACCCTGAGCCAGTCGGGCATGGCGGCAATGTCCCAGAGCAAAATCCCTTCGCCCGAATTGGAGATCTGCAGTTGGTTACTGTAGTTATTGTAATTAATTTCAAAGGTCCGGGCCACCTGCACTGAAGGATTTCCTTCGGTAATATAATATACAGGTACAGCATATTTTTTCTCACCTGATGTTATAATCATCTGGTCGATGTACACACCGGTTTTTGAATATTCAGCTTTTGCACTGGCTTTGCAATGAATTATTGCCACGTCATCAAAGAACCTGCCTGAAAGATCTTCAGCAATCAACCATTCCGGCTTACTTTCAATCACATATCCGGAATTCCCTGCTCCTTCACATTTAAACTGATATTCACCAGCTTCCCAATCCGGCGAAATGATTACAAAAGAAGCTGCCACCCCCGATATTTCAAGGCGTTCATTTACAAAATCATCGCTGCACGAAAAAAATAAAACTGCGGCCGATAGGGAGATTATATAATTAAGAAACCGTTTCATCCTGTATATTTTTAATTTGCCCCACAACATTTAAAAATTATAACGAAGTGTAAAGCCGTAATCTAAATGCGAAATATCAACAGCATTTTCCAATTCCTGATCATCCGTTTCATAACCATATCTTTTAAAAGATGCTTTATTAATTTTCGCCCAGATAAAGTTTCCTGCCAGACCTGCCGATAGTTGCTGTGCAACCGCATATTCGAATGATAAACCTCCCCGGATACCAAAAGCTGTGCTTTTTGTCAATGCGTTTACATGTTCGTAATATAGCCGTTGCCCGTATTCATAATCGCCCCAATGAATCTGGTATTCGTTTCCCCTGCTTTCGTTGCGAAAGAAAACGATGCCGGGGGACAGGGTTTCTGAAATTTTTAATTTACCATTTCTTCCCGGTAATTGCTGAAGCAAAACAGATGGCCCGGCAAAATGGGTGTAAATTTTTTCATTCAGGCCTAAATGCTCAAACATCGGAAGGTTCATTGCCCCTGTTCTATTTAATAAAAAATTTCCTGCTGAAAATGAGTGAAAAAGATTATATCCGGCGCCCAAGCCCAGGAAGGTTGTCAGCAGGTAATGGAAATCAGCGGTTACATGATATCCGTTTTTAAGCCTCCCGGTAAAATCGTTCGCCTCCGGCGAGGTGATGCCCATACTTGTCAGAAAGCGTGAAAACTGATCAAAATCCATGAATGAGCGCCCCATCCCTCCATTGATATTGAGCAGGTAACGCCGCTCAGGTTTTGGTAACCGGGGCCTGGATTTATAAATGACTTCAGGCTCATGATGCTGCCGGGAACGAAAATATTCCACTACCTCTGAAACAGCTATTGATTTTCCGGAATAGAGCGATTCAGAAATTTTCTGCTCATAATTTATCAGTTCATTTCCCACTGATATGATCCGGCATTCAATTGTATCATTATATATGGTGACGATTTTATCCTGTGCTTTAGTGACAGTCAAAGTCAACAAAAACAACGTGATCAGAAGGAGTCTTTCCATAGTCAGGTTAATAAAATTTTTTAAAATTAATCAATTTTCGTTTCCTGTATCATTTTCCCATATGTAAATGCTGCAGTACCTCGTTCCGCTGCCGCGCGATTACAATTCATGGCACTTTTAAAAACAAAATAAACCATATGAACCCTATAAACCACTCTTCTACTGTCGCTCAACTGCATCGTATGGCAATGAAAAAAATTTCCTTCAGTACATTCCGCCTTGGTCAGGATTGCGATAGGATGGCTTTTTTATGGTACAGATTATCGAAATTGACTTTTATTCTGCTGATAATAGAAGTAGGATTGAATCTAACTTTACAATATTAGCTTCTGAAAATCCCTGCTTAAAAAGCAAAAGTTTTCCGTTGTGAATAATAATGTTAGTAGGTAAGTATTCAGGATAGTGGCCTTTTTTTAGGCCGGGTTTTGGATTCAACTGAAAAAGGTAATTCATTAGTCGTTTATTTTCAAATAGTAGAAAATAGCTGGGTTCGTTTTTTTGCAATTCCAGCCATTCGGAAACCTTTTTTTCCTTTTCGTCAGTTATTGAAATGAAAAGTGTGTTTTCATTTTCATATTTATCTACCAATTCATTTAATAGTGGTATTTCTCTTTGGCACGGGCCGCACCATGTTGCCCATAAGTTTATAACAAGTGTTTGGGCTTCGGCCTCGTCGCTTAGAAATTCATTGCGTTTCAATTCTTCACGAATCGGGTCATCAATATTTTCCAAATTACTATAAAAACGATAGGTTTTCCACGCTGTGATTTTGTTGTTCAGTACAAGAGCAGTAACAAATAAAAGTGAAACAATTAAGGGATATTTTGCTTTCATACGAACATTCTTTTTTGAAATAATAAATGCAAAACCAACAGAAATAGTAGTGTGTAGCCGGCAATAAAGATTATTTGCTGTGTGCCGAGCAGATTTTCTGAAATAATTTGTTTCAGAGAATGAAGTGGAAAGAAATTACCGGCATCTGATTCCAGCTTACGTTGAATAAATCCCACAAGCCAGCTTTCAAGAATCCAATAAACCAAAACAGGTAGCGCCAGTACAGGGTTAGGACTTAAAAATGCAACCGTTAATGCAATAAATCCCGTGGCTGAAAGAAAGAGATACTGCGAGATTATTGCGTTGTAATCTGTATTCAAAAGAAGTTGAATTGGATTTGTTTCATTAAAAAAACTGAGTATTACATAACAAATAAAGTAAAGCAGCAAAAATAAGAATGCATAAAAACAAACCTGAAGGAGAATATAAATAAACAACTTGTGTCGAGCCCAACCCATAATCAGCAACATTTTGTAGTAACCAGTATTTACAAGGTGAATCGTGCGCTGAAGCATCCAGAAAATAAAGAACAGTGCTGGTAATGTTGCCTGGCTTGCCCTGATTGAGATAAATTCGGCAAGTTCTTTTCCTGCCAGTTGTTTTTGTTCTGCTCCAACCCAATAATCGACAAATGCCATAAAAAGAAGCGCCAGTAGTAAAATTGCCGCAGGAAGAACCTGCTTTTTACTTTTTAAAAGTTTTATCTCGATAGTTATCATTTCCCGTTTTTTAGAATATTGAAAATAGTTTGGTTAAAATTGGTTGAGGAATCATGCTGCACCGTACCTGCTAATCTTCCTTCCTTCATAACGAAACATGATTTGGACGGCACACTGATTTCGTTTAGAAGATGTGTCGAAATTAAAATGGTTTTTCCCTGTACTGTTAAATCCAGAATAATTTCATTCAGGAGTTTAATTCCCAGCGGATCGAGACCATTAAAAGGTTCGTCCCACAACAAAAAATCAGGGTTACCCGGCATTGACAAAGCAAGGCTCAATCGCTTTTTCATTCCGGTTGAAAGTGCTTTAAATAGTTTATCTCTTGCAATCCAAATATCCCAAAGTTCTAAAAATCGGATGGTTTCTTCAGAAGAAACATGTTTCACTTTTTGAACAATCTTAGCTATTTCACTCACTGTCAATGAAGATTCCGTAATAAAAGGCTCTGTTGAAATCCCAAATTGTTTCCGGTGCAAATCAGCATCCGTTGAGCGATTATAACTGATATTTCCATAATCGGGATTAATTAGCCCGGCAATTATATTGAAAAGTGTGGTTTTTCCCGAACCATTGTCACCCACAAATAAGTAAAGTCCGGGCTGGTTGATTTCGAAGTTGAGCTTATTAATTGCTACAAAACTCCCGAATTTTTTAGTGAGATTTTCAATCCTTAGCATTGTTTGATGAGTTTTCTTCGAATTGAATATCCAGTGATTTTTCCCATTCCATTTCTTTGATGAACTTTTCCTCCATCGGATTTTCCTTTAGTACATTGTAATTCTTCCAGAATTCGGCATTATAGTTATATTTTATTCGATACGAATTTTCATCATTTGCCAGTTTCTCGCGGTAATTAATTTTGTCGAATTCTTTACGGTCTGTTTGAATTTGAGTAACAAGTAAAATTTCCTCAGCCCATTGCAGGGTTTTAATGATTAAATCTTCCCGGTTCCCATTGTCATTTTCAAATTCGCCAAATGAACCATTTGGCGATGAGATACCAGTTATGTATTTCAAATAGTATTTACCATTAATCTTTTGATAACAAATCTCTCTTGGTGTATTACTTCTTTGGTTGTTTTCCAACTTATTCCAGGGAGAATTTTTATGACGCCAGGTCTTTTGCTCAATTTTCAAAATGGCAAAATCCTTTGCACCAATGTAAATGTATCCACCCAATTCATTTACATTTTCGCGTTCTGTTACCCTTTTTCCATCAGGTAGCATTGCATTCCATATATATTTGATTTTATATACTTTTACCGAATCCAACCAGAGGCTGCCTTCAAACTCATATTTAAAATCCTCGTATTTCGTTAAAGGACTAAACCACCAATCCTCTCTGTAAAATCTCACCATATTTTTATTGTAGCATCGATGAATAAAATTTTTGTGCCCCCAGAATTTTTCAAATATTTCATACTTTTTAGGTTGAGGAATAAGATAGTTTGAGCTTTTCCTCATTTCCTTCAATTCTATTTTGCCTGATGTGGAGTTGTTATCAATTCCCTTATCTTCAATCAATAAAGCTGCCTCAATAAGTTGCGATGCCTTGCCGTTGCTAAAACTTGTATTTCTGTAAAAGGCTTCCATCTGAATGGTTGCTCGGTGGTAATTCCGTTTGATGTTTTTAACCGCCTTCTTCACAAAATCAACTGCCTGGGTTCCTTTGGGTAGAATATAAATATCACCTAATGTGTAGGGTGTTGGCTCCAATTCTATGATGACGCTGTCGATATCAGAATTTGGGATTCTAAACGAACCATTTTTGTAACCCAAAAATGAAAACTGGATTTCGTTTCCTGCCATTTGGCTGCTAATCTTAAAATCAAATTTCCCTTCCTGGTTGGTAATCGTGCCGGCTCCAGCGTTTTTTACAAGTAAATGAGCATGTGGCAAAGTTTCTTTGGTATTCAAATCGATGACCAGGCCACTTAAATGAATCAGTTTTGGGATGGGCAAAATTATCAAATGGCTGTTATTGATCTGAATTTTTAAGCGACTGAGTTTTTCAACCTGAACGATGCAACTGTCAAGGTTCTTGCTGAAAGCAAATTCTGTGCTGTCGTTCAGATTTACCAAATCAGAACTGTAACTTAGTTCCAGATGATTTGTTTTGGCTAAATTGTTTAGTACATTAAAAAAAGTTGTTCTTTGAGCCGTTTGAGCAAAACCAAAACTTGAAACAAGTACATTTAAAATGAATAGGTTAAGAATTCGTTTCATTTCTTCAAAATAAGGGAGTTATTACTCTTTTCAACTGTAAGGTTTAAAGTAATCGCAATAGTTTCGAGCGCTTTTTCAGGTTCGATGTTATTAAAGACCCCGGTGTATTTAAGAGCTCCGAAACTTTGATCAGTCAATTGGATTTGTATTTCATAAATACGATTGAAGTCGCTGATTACTTCCGACAAGGTGTTTTCGTTAAATATTAATCTTCCTGACAGACTGGAATTAATGTTCCTTTCAGAAACTATGTTTTCCGAGATGGTATTGTTATTGGCAAACCAGGTTCCCACTTCATTTTTGGTTAAATAAATTACCTCGTTTGGTGACTGGTTAATTTGACAAAACGAAACTTTGCCTTCATCAACAATAACTTGTTCCTGAAGTGGATTTGAAGCGTCAATCAGGAATTTTGTCCCGAGAACAGTTGTTTGGGTATTTGCTGTCTTTACAGTAAATGACGATTTTGGATTGGGTTTTATTTCGAAATAAGCTATTCCGTTTAATTCTACTTTGCGTTCATTTTTATGAAATCTTTCCGGGTATTTCAGGTTTGAATTTTCAGCCAATATTACATTTGAGCTATCAGGAAGTAAAATAGTTTGCCGTTGTTGTGCAGTAATTTCAATCCATTTCGCAGTTGAAAAGGTAGTAAACAGTATCTGAGTAGTTAATGCTACAACAATGATGGCAGCAACTGATTGCCAGATAATCCTGATATTTTTTCTCAGTTTTATCTTTTGATGTACATTTTCAAGGGCTTTGACTTCATCGGTGGCAAAATCAAATTTCATTTTTTTAGAAACTGAATATGTCTTCCGCAGTTCTTCAAATTGACGGCGGTTTTTTTCTGATACGGAAAGCCATTTTTCTAATTCTTCCTGTTCTTTTACCGAAAGCCTGTTCTCAAATGATTGAATAATTTGATTTATCGGAATATGTTCCATCGTTTTTTCTACAATGAACCTTCCCGAAATAGAATCCCCCAAAAGGCAGATAAATTTTTAATAGAAAAATGTAAACAAAAAAGTTGCAGGTAGTAAATGAAGGTATGGTTTTAATTCTTCACGGAGTTTTGATATAGCTATGGCAACCTGATTTTCAACTGTTTTAACAGAAATTTCCAAATAATCAGCAATTTCTTTTTGAGTTAATCCTTCCATTTTATACAGAATAAAAATCTGTCGGCACTTTTCAGGAAGTTTCTCAACAGCTTTGTTTAAATAAGGAAGGAAGTAAGAATAATTTGTAGTTTCTTCATTAGCAGCGCTGAGATTTCTGAAATAATCTGTTATATGTTTGGAGTGTGTTGTTTTGTGTCGTATAATCTTCATCGATTCATTATAAACCGACTTAAAAAGATAGGCTTTCGGATTTTCAGGGATAATAAGTTTTTTTCGGTTTTCCCAAAGTCGGACAAACATTTTTTGCACAGCTTCTTCAGCCTCGTGGCTATCGTTTAAAAATGTATTGGCAAAACTACATAACCGCTTGTAGTTACTCAGGAATAACTGGTCAAATGCCTTTTTATCCCCATTCACAATTTGCTGGAAAAGTACTATTTCCGTCAATGTTTTTGAAATAAAAACAAAGATGAAGAATACCCACCATTTTTCCAACTTACCCTGTGCTTTATTTTATAGCAAGTTTAATATTGGGAATCCTAAACTTAACACCCGCTTCAATCAAAACTCTTTGGTTCAACCTCCGGTTCAAATGCTACTGCACCATCCGGTAGGATGGGCCCACCCGTTTGACCGTGAAAACTACCTGCGGCAACAATCCTCAAACAACATAAACCAATTAAACCCTATAAACAACTCTTCTGCTGCCTTGCGATTGCATCGCCTGGCATAAGGATATTTCAGTACATATCCGTCCTGAACACCAGTCCCGGATTGCTGATATTATAGGAGACCTCCCACCCCGACCAGAAGAACCCACCTGCAAAGTCACCGTTATATATGCCCGCCTTCAGGCTGAAATTTTTAAAAATGTCATAGTACATACTGACATCTGCCTGGTTATTCCACCACAGGTAAATATCCTTTGAGCTTGCCCGGGCCGGATGGTTCTTGTTTATAAAATTGTACTTGTAGCAGGCTCCCAGTGAGACTTTTGGCATTAGATAATATCCGACTGAGATTTTTGCACCGAAATTAAAAAAGCTTTCATTCAGTCCATACTTTACATCATCTGCAATGATACTGTCAGCGTGCATATGACTTATGAATGGTGAAATTTTTATTCCCAGCCGATCATCAATGCTTTTGTATAACTGTACCGGCAATGCAGCTTCCAGGTATCTGGTTTCGCCGGATGTCATATAAGATAAATTTACATCCATCCTATCCAATAGCTTCCGGTATACCTGGACCCCACCTAAAAACAGGTTAGAATGATCCACCCCTAACATGATATTTGTATGCCATTTCATCCCTCTTTCATTATTCTCAGGGTTCAACAGGAATCCTGGTTTGAAACTGTTGTAATGGTATTTGGGCTCAATCATTTTGAAGCTTTCATATTCCCCTGCTGTTTGCGGATCATGAAGGTATGCTGAAGCATATCTGCGCTGCACCGCAAACAGTGAATCATTCTGATCAGCATCACGAAAGCCCCTGATCCTTTTCGAATAACTGCCTGAAGAAAATTTCAGGAACTTCCGGAATGTCTCCTTAGCTTTCTCCAAACTGTCCTGTCCGGCATACAGAACAGATTCGAGAAACAGGTGATCACTGAACTTCCTGATATCCGGGTAAAGGTTTTCAAGCTGCTCCAGTTTTTCCTTTGCCGGTTGAAAATCGCCGGAAACCAGATCAGCGTTAATTTCAGCATAGAGCTTTGATATAGTCAGGTCACTGGCTTTAAGGGGATCTTTTTCAATACAGCACACAAAAGAATATCGGTTTCTGTTATTCTCCAGTTCAACCCTGAAACTGTCAATATTTTCCCTGTCGATTAACGCTCCGCTATTATTCCTGATAAAAACCGAATTGTATTTGTTGATACGGTACTCATACAACTGCACAGATTCGTTGTATTCAAGATGATCCATTAAATTAAACGGCTTACAGCTGCCAAGGGCAAGCATCAGGATAAGGGCAATAATGGGATGGTTTAGTTTCATGGTAATGTCAGTTAGCCGTCCATGGCACAAATGACAACCGGTCATGTTTTGCCAGGGACCCGTTATTTTGATTTAAAAATTAAAGCTAATAATAAATCTGCCCGGAAGCAAAATGTTTTAAAGCAACCCGGCCCAGGTTACCCACCCTGTCAGCTCCCCCTTTTTAGGACATTACTTCAGTAGAATATTCCAAAGATATTTCTTTTTCCAGAATGGGGGTACCCCCA
>OBJA01000098.1_pt1 | contig 87742 bp, 76 predicted proteins | sample 1519751 | NCBI WGS metagenome assembly OBJA01 (sample SAMEA3881238, study PRJEB22517) | soil metagenome | biome: lake sediment; feature: soda lake sediment; material: sediment, water from around vicinity | place: India | collected 2013-12-23 | depth 3 m | reverse complement strand
CTCCCGGCAAACAGACCTGTTTTGATCTCGAAATCACTTACCGGATGAATACGCGGGTCAACAAGCGCCAGCTCCATCTCCGCCGGTGACACATCGCGGATCCCAACCTGAACAATACTCTTTACCTGTTCAACCTGAAGGGTATTGTACATAATGCTGGCATGCGACTGATCAAAACCCTCATAAGCAATGCGCAGGTCAGCATGCGCGTCTATCTGAAGAATGCCGAAATCTGTGTTGTGTTCTGACAGTGCCCTGATAAAACCAAAAGGCACACTATGCTCCCCACCTGCAACAATAACATACTTGCCCTTCTCCATCCAATACCTGCAACGGTCATAAACCAGGTTCTCAATTCGGGCAGAGGCTTCATTTACCTTTGCCAGATCTTTGACAATTTCCGGATCAGTTTGGAGAACACCGCTTTCAAGTTTCGAGATAACTCTTTCGGAGATACTTCCTGTAGCCCGATTGATTTCCAGTACCTGTTCCATCAGGCTGTTATCCGTACCACATTTTATGATACCTGCAACGGGATTATCGAAAGGGTAAAAATCGAGCTGTACAGAGGCAGCTATCATTGATTCCGGCCCCCGGGCAGTACCTCTCCTGTATGATGTAGTCGCATCCCAGGGAACATTGACAATAACTACCGGGCACTCACCGGCAGGCCAGGGGAAACCAAAGTAATTTCCGTTATTGATGCCTACTCCACCAGGATCAAAAGTTTTGTCATTCATTCAGAAGTCTTTTTACATAATTTGGCAGTGCAAATGTTGCGTAATGCACATCCGAATTGTAATACCCAAGAGCATGCTCGGCAGTGAATGCATCAATATCCTCTCTTTTAACCTGTAATGGCGACGGGCAGTATCTGCGGCTGAGCATAATGCTCCATGTGCCTGATGGATACGTGGGCTGAGAATAGATAATCGTATTCACTCTGTCGTAACCAAAGATCTCTTTCAGAAGTTGGTTTATCTCAGCAAAGACAGGCTCATTGAAAAGCGGTGACTCAGACTGCCCAGACATTATCCCATCACGCTTGAGAATCCTGTAACAGTTCTCATAAAATGACCTGCTGAATAAACCTTCAGCCGGACCTACAGGGTCACTACCGTCAACAACAATAAGATCGTAACTCTCATCAGGGCTGTTTTTGACAAATTCTATCCCATCCTCAATCTTAAGCGTAAGCCGGGGATCCTTGAATGCACAGCTTATTGAAGGCAGAAACTCCTTCGATGCTTCTACTACAGCTTCGTCAATCTCTACCATTGTCAGATGTTCGATAGTTTTGTGCTTTAATATCTCCCTTACCGTGCCTCCGTCGCCACCACCAATCACCAGTGCTTTTTTCACATTTCCATGTGCAAGCATTGCAGGATGCGTGATCATCTCATGGTAATGGCACTCATCTTTCTCTGTACACATTACCATATTGTCAATTGTCAGCATCTTTCCGTATGCATAAGTTTGAAGGATACGTACATGCTGGTAAGCCGATTTTTTGTCGTAAAGTATTTCCCCGGTATGCCTGAGACTCAGTGCCTGGTTGTCGTCCTTATCAGTAAACCAAACATTACGGTTGTACATATCAGGGTTACTGTATTTCTTTGCCTCTTCACGCATCGTTGAAAGATCAAAGTCAATCTTTTTCAACAAACTGATGTTCCCCCGCCGCATCTCCAGTGCTCCGTAATTGGTGCTCTTCAATACGCCTTTAAGAAAGTCAAATGATATCCAGGGATTAACATCGTCACCACAGGTGAAAAGATCAACAGCTGCATATTGATACTCAGGCCATGTGTGAATTGCCAGATGGCTTTCCTGGATTACCACAACCCCGGATACTCCAAAAGGGGAAAAATGATGAAACGTGCTGTTGATAACCGTTGCCCCGGCTTCGCGTGCCGCATCTACCATCCCCTTTTCGATAAGGATTACATCATTCAGTGACTCCGGGTCACAATGATTGAACTCTACAAGTATGTGCCTTCCTAAATCTGCCATAATCTCTTTTTTTTCAGATTTTGCAAATGTAATGATTTTCCAGGCTTTTTTAAATGCTATTATGCTGATTATGAAATCTGTTTTTTCAGGTAAATAAATAAATCGAAAACTTAAGCTATTTTTGCAGATCATCAGATAATGGAAACGGATACAGCAGATGAAAATATCATACAAGTGGTTACAGGATTATGTTGATATCAACCTGAAGCCTGAACAGGTGGCTGAATATCTCACTTCAACAGGGCTTGAGGTAGAAGGGATCATTGACTACGAATCAGTTCCCGGCGGGTTGAAGGGTGTTGTGGTTGGTGAAGTGATAGAGTGCAGTAAGCATCCTGACGCGGATAAGCTTACAATCTGCAGGGTGAATACAGGCACCGGAGAACCTCTCAATATTGTCTGTGGTGCACCAAATGTGGAGCCGGGCCAGAAAGTTGTTGTCGCCACTGTTGGAGCTGTACTTTTCCCATTTGAGCAGGAGGGGTCATTTGCAATTAATAAGGCTAAAATCAGGGGGGTTTCCTCTGAAGGGATGATATGTGCAGAGGACGAACTTGGACTGGGGCCATCTCACGATGGAATAATGGTTCTGGACAGAAGTGCTGTTGCAGGAACCATCGCAGCTGAGTATTTTGGAGTCTACAACGACAAGGTTTTTGAGATCGGGCTGACTCCTAACCGTACTGATGCAATTTCTCATATCGGGGTTGCCAGGGACCTGATAGCTTGTGTTAATTTCCGGGAAAATGAATCTTTGAAATTGAGGATTCCTGATGCCGGTATAGTTTCTGACCGCCTGCCTCAATCACTGCCATTGCATGTAAGTATTGAAAACAATGATGCATGTAAAAGATATACTGCAACAGCACTTAGTGGTGTAAGGGTAGGGGAGTCGCCGGATTGGCTTAAGAACCGTCTGAAGGCAATAGGATTGAAGCCACACAATAATGTTGTTGATGTAACCAATTATGTTCTGCATGAAACAGGACACCCACTCCATGCTTTCGACTACGATCATGTTGATGAAGGACATATTGTTGTAAAAAACCTTTCACAGGATACCGGCTTCATTACCCTTGATGGCGAGGATCGAAAACTTTCAGAAAATGACCTGATGATTTGCGACATAAATAAACCTTTGTGCATTGCAGGCGTTTATGGAGGAATAAACTCCGGTGTTAACGGTTCAACAAAGAGGATCATACTTGAAAGTGCCTGGTTCAACCCTACGTCTGTGAGAAGAACGGCAAAATATCACGGTCTTAATACAGATGCATCCTTCAGGTTTGAAAGAGGTGCCGACCCGAATATTACTGTATATGCTCTGCATAGAGCAGCACAATTGATATGCGAAATTACCGGTGCAAGCATAGATTCATCTTTGGTCGATGTGGGAGAATTTGCAGGTGGATGCCCTGAATTAAGTATATTGGTGAGAAAACAGAGATTGAATACTATTATTGGAGCCGAAATTGATCGGACAGACCTGTTGAAAATTCTTGCTTTACTTGGTTTTACTATTTCAGAGGAAAAAGAGAATGAAATTTTGCTTAGGGTACCCTCCTATCGTACAGACGTCACACGTGAAATCGATGTTATAGAAGAGGTGTTAAGAGTGTTTGGCATGGATAATATTCCGGCTCCTCAAAAGATCCCGGTCTCATTTCCTGGTCGGATATCTGACCCTGAGGAATCGCTTCGGGAGAAAATCTCAGCGTACCTTACTGCCAATGGGTTTTTCGAAGCATGGAACAATTCACTCACCTCATCTGACTTCACTGGCATGCTGGAAGGCTTTTCAGATAACCTCGTGCCGGTAAGAATTCTCAATCCTCTCAGCAAGGAGTTGGATTCAATGAGGCAAAGCCTGCTGCCGGGTTTGCTGACCAATGCAGCTCATAATATCAACAGGAAGTGGGAAAGCGTGAACATATTTGAGTTTGGAACAGTATATAATCACATCACTCCCGAGGACATCAAAGTTCCGGTAACAGACCGTTTCAGCGAAAAACCTGTGCTCGCTCTGTTATCTTCCGGCTTTGATAATGAAGAGTCGTGGTATCAGAATAGTTCTGAAGTCAGCTTCTTTTTCATTAAACAGTATGTTGATGAAATCCTGAGAGTAAGTGGATTCAGCAATGATGCCATCGTGTTGAATGACTACACGGGTAATATATTTGACGTTGGTGCGGTCATTCTTCATGATAAAATTCAGGTTGCCGGATTCGGTATTTTATCCAAAACTCTTTCCAGAAAGTTTGGCATTAAGCAACCGGTAGTTTACGGAGAGTTTGACTGGCAATTGATCGTTGAAGTGTTTGGCAAACAATCTATAAACGTTGCTCCTTTGCCAAGATTTCCTGCCGTACGGCGAGACCTCTCTCTGGTGATTGATGATTCTGTTAGGTTCCAGCAAATCAGAAATGCAGTTTCTGAGATCAGGTTCAGATACCTGATACGGGATATAATCCTGTTCGACGTTTACGAAATGGGCAACCTCCCTCCCGGAAAAAAATCCTATGCAATAGGAATAGTGTTGCAAGACCCGGGAAAAACCCTTTCGGACAGCGAAATAGATGCTGTGATGAAAGAAGTTTTAACAATTCTTAACACCAAACTTGGGGCAGTTCTACGCTGATAGTTGTTGTTTGCAGCTCAAAAACAGTAACTTTGCATATTCATTCATCCGGAGATGAATTGTTCTCCGTATGCAATATTTATAAAAAGACTGATGTTATTATCACTAATCAAAAAAATGAACAACATGAAACGAATAATGATTTTTTTGCTGCCGGCAGTAATATTGTTTGGTTGCAATAAGGGTACGAATACTGAGGTGGAAGACCTCATGAGTGAAAATGAGAGGCTTCGCAACGATGCTATGGCAAAGGATTCAACGCTGAATTCATTGTTTGCATCATACAATGAAATAGAAGAAAACCTTGCTTTGATAAGAGAGAGAGAGCAAATGATCCGCAAAGCAGACGCAGGTGACCTTAGCGTTGATGCAAAAAAGCGCATTACTGAGGATCTGACTTTGATTGCAGAGCTGATGGAAAAGAATAAACAGACAATTGCTTCTTTGAGAAAGAGAGTAAAAGACTCTGATGTAAAACTCAGTGAGCTGGAAAAGACAATAGATTTGTTAACGAAAACTATTGAAGAGAAGGATGCTGAAATTGTCGCATTATCAAATAAGCTGGCAGAGAAGGATGAAGAGTTGAAAAACCTTGCCGGCCATATCGAAGCTATCTCATCTGATCTCGCCTTGACATCTGAGAAGCTTTCACTTAAAGACAGTGAGCTCCATAAAGCATATTATGTGATCGGAACCGAGCGTGAACTCAGAGATAACGGAATTATCACAAGAGAGGGTGGCTTTGTGGGAATCGGAAAGACAAGGTCTCTGTCAAAAGATTTTAATGATAAGTATTTTAATGAGATAGACATAAGAACAGTCTCGTCCATCCCGATAAATGCCCGTTCAGCAACACTAATCACTGTCCATCCTTCGAATAGTTATAATCTGATTGGTGATAAAACTGTCGATCGTCTGGAGATTGTTGATTACAACAGTTTCTGGCGTTCATCCAGACACTTGGTTATTGTTGTAAGGCAATAGACAGGATTCTAAACATCTGTGATTTGAAAGTACGGCAATGAAGGTTTCACTTCTCATTGCCGTATTTGGTTATAAAAAGTTCAACTCTTCTGTTGGCTTGCATTTGGTCTTCATTGATGGCATAAGGGAATATCATTTCTGAATTACCTTTACCAGTCCATGAAAGCCTTGTTGTATCTATTCCCCTGCGTACAAGGTAGTTATAGACAGCCTGAGCCCTGCGCTCAGATAATGACTGATTATGTGCCGGTGTCATACCGCTCCGGCTGTTATATGGGTCATTAACATGGCCGATAATTTCAACCTCAATTCCGGGCTGATCCTTCAGCGTTTGTATTATATCATCCAGCACTGGATAAGACTCCCGTAAAAACTGATCACTGCCACCAAAAAACAGAATGTTGTTGAAGGATATCTTCTTTCCCTCTTCTATCCTATTAAGATTGACAGTTTTAAGGTAAGTCTGGTAATCAGAACCGGTTCTTATCTGATCCGAGAACTGAAAATAGCCCGGAGCCTTAACAACAAGTTGGTAATTACTCTGACGTTCCAGCTTTATTATCAGGCTTCCGGTTTCCTCCCAGCGCTGTGTTGCTTCTTCACCCCTTGGAACAGACCTGTTGATGAGTATGATCTCCGCATTAACCATTTCATGTGTTTCAGCATCTCTGACATTAATGTTCAGGAAGTTTGACGGAGTTACTTTCACTTCGGGTTCCGGCTCCCTGCAGTTGCGATATTTCAGGTGCACATAGTGACCATTACCATCAGGATATACATTGTCAAGCACAAGCAGATACCGTTCGCCTGACCTGACAGGCAGGGCTTTGGCATACGACGGGCCCGGGCCTGAGTGTATAAATTTGTCTTTCGCTTCATAAGATAAACCAGTACGGCTTCCAATGGTAGTGTCATTTCGTGAAATGCAGCTTCTGACAGGCAGCAGATTTCTTTCGCGTATCATCTCACAGGTGTTCTCCCCCTCATACCTGAACAACAGAAAATCATAGTCATCTTTGACCGAAATAGGGATAATATCCAGCAACAGATCACAATCCTCATAAACATCAAAAGTGTACCATACAGTATTGTGTTCACGCTCAAAAGAATATAGGTCATTCCTGTGGCTGCTTATCTCCATAATCTCTCCGTAACCGGTTGGCGGTGTCGTAGGCCCGTAAACCGTATCATAAAGATGAATAGCGTTGTGACAGTCAGCATTCTCAGGCCCGATACGGAAAAGGATCTGCCCCACCGCCATCTGAATTCCGGTTGACAGAAGAACTATAACCATTGCAAGTCTGATAACCTTCATAGCTTATCGCAGGATTTTGATCTTGTCCGATTTTAACAGATTGCCTGAAACATTTGTTACTTCAATCAGGTAAATTCCGTTGCTTATGGATGAAATATCAAGTGTATATTCAGTTTGCCCCGGATTTAATATACACTTAAGAACCAGAGCGCCTGTTATATCTGAAATTCTGACAAGAAGTTTTTCATTCCGGCTGGTTTTCAGATTCAGAATATCTGATGCGGGATTGGGGAAAAGAGTGATTGACAGCTTCTGATTATTCTTTTCATTCCGTTCAATTCCAATATGTTCTTTATCCCATTTCGCCAGCACATATTCACCGGGTTGAAAGTTTTCAATGTTGATGATTCCGGCAATCGGGGATGCGCTTTTTGTAAATATTATACCTTGCCAGATTTCTCCGGCATTGGCTCTGTAAAGGATAACCAGTGAGTCCTGGTTGTTCGTGATAAGAGCATTATCGTATTGATTTCCGGTAGAGTAATTAAACTGTGCTTCCAGGTCACTGCCGGGGGGTATTATTCCGCTTATCTTCCAGTAACGGTTTGGCGACAGAGTGAGCCCGCTGATGGGTTGGGGCAACGGGTCTGGTGGAACCCATGAATGTTCTATCCTCAGAAAAAGCGAATCGTTCAGGGTGTTGGCTCTTAGCCTGAAAAACTGATCTGGAAACTGATACAGTCCGGTAGTGGTAATAATTGATGTTTTGGCAGTTACAGCATGAGATAGTCGGTCTTCAGGGTCCATCAGCACGAGAACCGGATCGAATGGAAGCCAGAATGATTGCTGCCCGGTTGCACCTGAAAACTGAAGCCTGTGTATCTCCCGACTATTATGATCTTCGCAGAACCCGATCTCTACAATATTGTTGTCGGTATAGGTGGTCCGGCCTGCCATTTTCTGTTTCACAAATACTGTTACATAGTAACCGTTTCCGGATGGTGTGGAGTGTACTGAATCAATGGAGAAATGCGGGAATCCCGGAGTGAATACCCAACCATCGAAGAATGGTGTCATATTGATACCTGTGTGCTGAGAAAGGAAGTCGCGCATCTGATATGAAGAGACAGGCTGAAATGCGAAATGGTCGAGCAATGCCCGGATTGCATCGAAGAAGAGCGTGTCTCCCAGGTAACCACGTAGCGAATGTGCAACAAGACTGCCTTTGTCGTACACAGTAGTTCCATAAGTATGGGATTGCGGTACAGGATAAAGCGGAAACCATGCACCGTCACCTCCTGAGGTATTGGTGTGGGCGAAGTTGATAACTTTTTTTCTGATGTTCATCATATATGATTTATACGCTTCCCATCCTGATGTGCCTTCAGCGTAAATCGCTTCGCAATATCGTGCCCATCCTTCGTTAATCCACATATCCTCCGCAGAAGCACAAGTCATCATGTTTCCGAACCAGTGGTGAGAGAGTTCATGCGCTATAAGCCAGTCGTAATTGAAATTTCCTGTGATGAGATTTCTGGGCATTGCAACATTGGTAGCGTGCTCCATAGCACCTTTTGTTGTGCCTGTGAAGCCTATCCTTGGCCAGCGGTAAGGCCCGAACCTCTCCTCAAAGATATTCATCATCAATCCAAGGTTGGAAAAAGATACTGCCGCCTTTGATGAATCGGCAGGCCTTACATAGATCAGAATAGGTATTGTGTCATGGAGCCCATGGTATTCACTTTCCAGAATTGTGAAGTTACCGGCTGCAACAGAAGCAAGGTAGGTCGGTATAGATTCTTCCAGCTTCCAGTGCCAGGTAATGGTGCCGTCTCCGTGTTGAAATGTGTCAACCAGTACACCTCCGCAAACAGCTTTGTGAGAGTCTTTGGTGCGAACAAAAAGGTCATAGGTAGCCCGGTCAATAAAATCATCAAGACATGGAAACCATACCCGGCCATAGTTATGGGGATAATCATCAAAAGCAACCCCAAGATTGAATGCAAGTGTGCTGTCGGCAAGAAAATGGAAGCCCCCCCAGTTATAGGGTTCTATCAGAGGAACGCCATGGTAAACAACTCTCAGCTTGAAGGTGTCAGCAGGCGTCAGAGGTGTAGATAATAATACCCTTAAGACCGTGTCATTGTAAAAATAACCCGAGTGTGGCACATTGTCGAGCAATACAGAATCAACAGTAAGTTTACGAAGATCGAGTGAGAAACTATTCACCGGCGCCATCCTCGGAGTAGCTGTAATTTCCGTGGCAGCATAAAGCTGCATATGGGAAAGGTGTTTCAGATCAAGGTTTATCGTGTAGTTGATAACATTGATAGTGTCGCTTTTCAAAGCCTGAGCATATAGCCCGCCTGTGCCTGAACATATCAGGATCAAGGCAATAAGAATTTTTCCTGGCCTCATTTTCCATGTTGGTTTATCATCGCAAGATAGCGATTTTTCAAATATGTTTTCGGATCGCCAAATCGACAATGCTGAAAATGACAGCAAACGGTTTTCATGTAAATAGAATAACTTTGCAGACTTGATCGTTCTGTACCCTGATGGTAATTATCATCAGCAGGGCATTGGGTGAAATATGAAGGACTTGTAAGGCAATTATGAGTAAATCGATGAGGATTTTGGCAATTGAGTCATCAACGACAGTGTGTTCGGTGGCATTATGTGATGGAGAGGCAGTGATGACTCTAAGAGAAGTTAATGATGGATTCAACCATGCAAAGCTGCTTACCGGGTTCATTGAGGAGGTGCTTAATGAAGCCGGTTGTGATCCTGCTGCACTATGTGGTGTTGCTGTGAGTAAAGGCCCGGGATCCTATACAGGGCTGAGGATAGGGGTGTCTGCTGCCAAGGGGATATGCTTTGCCCATAATCTCCCTTTAATTGGAGTATCAGCACTTGAAGCAATGGCTCTGGCTGTTTCAGAAGAGTATGAAAAGGAGGATTTATTGATTCCAATGATAGATGCAGGCCGTATGGAGGTCTACACATCAGCGTTTAGGATCGATATGCAGGAGGTTGAACCTGTTGGTGCAAAAATTATTAACGATTACTCATTCAAAGGATCTTCGGATGATGGGAAACTCGTATTGATCGGTGCCGGAGCATCGAAATTCAGGGAGATGTTTTTTCATGACAAGAGAATCATCATCAGGGATGACATTTTGCCATCGGCCAAACTGATCTGCCCGATTGCCAATAAGAGAATTCTGAATAGTGAGTTTGAAGATATGGCGTATTTCGAACCTCTTTACCTGAAAGAATTCATTGCAGGCAAACCAAAGTTAAAAGGGTTGTTTTGATTCTGACAGCGATCACCCAGTAATATCTTTGTGTGAAATAACAGGTCCTGTAAGTTAACCTTGAGTAGTATTAAAAACTGAATCTGACTCCTGAATAGAGCCCGAACGAGAAGATATGAGGATCCAGCGGGTCGTTGCTTACCGGTTGCAGTGCGTGTCTGTATACCGGTGAAAAATTTGCCTGCCACTTGTCACGGAACTTCAGATATAGATCTAATGCCAGGATACCACTCAGGTAGTAATTCTTAAGACCTTCAGTATAGCCCATTTCGCGGGAAATATTCTCATCAGTAAAAAGAACCTTGTTTTCAAGCAGCAGATTATTTCCAAAACCCGCTTTTAGGCCCAGTCCGACCTGTTTGTCAATTATCAGGTATGTAGCGGTTACAGGTATTTCAAAGTAGGAGAATTTTTGTTCCAGCCTGCCGGAATATAGTTCAATTAACGGGCTTTTCGCAAGGGCACTCTGAATGCCGGCATCGTTAAAGCTGACGCTACCGAAAGCATTTTCCACGGGTTTTTTCTGGCTGAGAATGGTTAATCCGCTCACTTCCTGAATCATGGGTGTATGAAAATAGTGTACTCCAAGGCCTGAAGCGACACCAAATCTTGAAGTGACCTGATAATCAACAGTTAGCCCGTAAGATACCAATGGATGCGTGAACTGTTCTCTTGCTACTGCCCCTGCATCCTGTTGATACAATCCATCCATAGGCTGCCTGCTTCCACCCGCTTCGTAATAGTTCGAATAGGTTTGGCCAGCCAATCCTGCTACAGTCCAGCGATAACCTGATTCTGAACCAGGTGTGGCAGCATCTGCAATCAGGTATTCAGGATAGTTCCGGGGAGAAATTACCGGCAATTTGAAAGGGATTACCGGTGCTGTGAATTCGATAGACTCATCGAGGAGATGCTCCGATATTTCTAATTGCGTCAATGCCGGTTTTGTAAAGCGATGCTCTTCAATTTCAACATTTTTGATTTTGATGGCGTCAGACTCTTGATCTACACGTGCAGCAAAATTTTGTTGTTCCGAAATTGCATCAGACTCCAGTGCCGCTTTGGTTTCTGACACGTTATGTCTTGCCGGCTCTTTGCTGCCGGGTGAGATCTCAGTTTTATCCGGAGAGACCTCAGCATTGCCAACATCTGATATCAGAACCGGCAGATCAGGACGTTGATTCATGAAAAGAATAAAATACCCGGCAATCAAAACAGCAACTGTAGCTGCGGCCATAATGCTACGGTTGCGAAGCAAGATCAACCTGCCTCTCTTCTGACCACTTATCGCCTGATCCAGACGGTCCCATGCCCCGGGTGGAGGTGCTGCGCGGAACTCATGGAACGAGTCCTTTACACGCTTGTCTATATGGTGATACTTGTGAGTCATCTTATTTAACCTATTGCATTTGTACCTGACTAACCATTGGCAGGATCAATCCCTCTTCATGACTATTCTCGTAGATGTGTTTGAGCCGTTCCTGTAAAATCGCACGTGCCCTCGACAAGTTGGATTTTGATGTCCCTTCAGAAATGTTGAGCATATTGCCAATCTCCTTGTGGCTGTAACCTTCGACAGCATAAAGCAAAAACACCATCCGGTATTGTGGTGTAAGTCTCATCACCTCTTCCATGATTTCTGTTGCTGAGATATCATCAAGAATGTGATCAATGCTCTCCTCAGATATACTGCGTATCTGATCAGCAATTGCCATCCTCTTGTGGTTCCGTCTGTATTTTTCCAATGCTGTATTAACCATAATCTTTCGCATCCATCCTTCAAAGGATCCATCTCCCTTATATTGCCTGATATTTGAGAATATCTTGATGAATCCGTCATGAAGAGTATCCTCAGCTTCAGTTCTGTCGTAGGAGTATGAAAGACAAACGCCGAAAAGCTTTGCCGAAAAAGTTTCGTAAACAAGCTTTTGAGCATTCCTGTCGTTTTTCAAACACCCTTCGATCATTTCCGGAACTTCAGTCCGGCCTTCTGCAGAATCAGGCTTCATTGATCTTGATGATTCTTGTTCTAATTTGGTTGCGTGGTGATAAAGATACGAAAAAAAATGATGGATAGTATGCCGGACTAAAGTGCCGGAATACTATCCATCGCTGTTTGTTCAACTTCAGTATCATATTTTAATACTGAAGCAAACCTGCAATATTAATGACTGCACTTGTGTCCGGCATCTTTTTGTCCGGAGCATTTGTGATCGGAGCTTTTCTGTCCGGCACATTTGTGATCAGCGTCTTTATGTCCGGAGCATTTGTGATCAGAGCTTTTCTGTCCGGCACATTTGTGATCAGCGTCTTTCTGGCCGGTGCATTTATGATCAGCGTCTTTCTGGCCGGAGCATTTATGATCAGCGTCTTTCTGGCCGGTGCATGAATGTCCTTCTTCCTTTTTGCCTTTGCAGCACACATGGTCAGGGTCTTTGCTGTTGCAGCAACCTGCCTTCTTTTCATCAGAAACAAATGCATTATCATGTACCTCATAACCAAGCTTCTCAATTGCCTGCCTGATCTTCTTGCTGTCAGTACGCTTTGTGTTGTATACAACTTCAACACTTTTAGTCTCTATGTCAATAGAGATATCTCTTACTCCACGCTCAAATGGAAGATTTTCCATAATACGCTGCTGGCATGAAGAGCAATGAATGCTCACCCAGAAATTAACAGTTTCGGTTTTAGGTCCACGGGCTTCAACATTGGATGACATAAACATCATCCCTGAAATAACAGCCACCATTAAAACAAATCTCTTCATAGCTTTCTAATTTGTAGTTTTAAACTTGTTTGTTCAACTTTATTTATAAAAAAATGTTTCGTCAGATTCATTTTATCGTTTAATGAGATACCTGAACCCGATATAGATTTTTCGACCAAGCAATGGCCCCCAGATCTGTGAAGCATCGTAATATGGCCCAAATGGGTCATCTGCTGCTATTATCGGATTTGGCTGGACAAAATTAGATAAATTTTCGCCACCAACGTAAATATTCCACTTCTTAAAGTACTTTGTCACCTGTGCATTGAAAATTGTATATGCCGGAGCTGTATTATCGCGATGATATAGAGCAGGTAGCCCAACATTGTCCGGAAGTCTTGCGGGACCGTTAAACTGTGCAGTAAAATCAAACTGCCACTTGTCAAGCCTTGTTTTGTAAGAGAAGTTTGCAAGGCCCTTATACTTTTTGGAGAAGACAACCGGTAACAATTCTCCGTGAACTGTTGACCTCACATCGCTCAACCTCATCGCGAGCAACACATCAAGTTTTCTGACAGGTTCGAAGGTGAAATCAACCTGGAAATTATTTGCAAATGATTGCCCGTCAAGATTGTAAATAAGTATGGTCTCGAAATCCTGATCCATATCAATAATCATCTGTGACTTGAATTCAGTACGAAAAACCTCTCCGTTGAATGTTGCTTCCCTACCGGCGATCTGTAAAGTCCTTGTGATGTGAAAACCATAATTCCAGGCGATTTCCTGAGCTAAGGGATCAAGAAGTTGAATATTTCGTGAGCTGGCCAGCATGAAAAGGTTATCCGCAAACACATGCATTGTTCGGTATCCCTTTCCTGCCGACAATCTGATGGTTGTGTTTTCAACCGGTTGGTATCGCAGATGTGCCCTTGGCGTCCACTGAAAACCGTAAATGCTGTTGAAATCGGTACGAAAACCGGTCATAAGAGTGAATTTTCTCAGATAGGTATATGTGTATTGCGCAAAAAGGCCGGGAATGTATTCATGCTGATCCAATATAGAATCCTTGAACCGTTCATCATAACCATGGTACTGATATGAAGCACCGGTTTGAATGATATGACTGGTATTCCCGATATATGTGTCAAAGACAATCCTGTTGTTGGAACTTAGCTGATGCACATTATGTGTGTTTCTGCCGAATACCGCATCCTGTTGATGTGATGATATGTTATGCAACATTGCCAGATTTGTTGCAGCTCTTTCTTTAAACATATATCCACCCTTAAAGAAAGCACTGTATCGTTTTGTGCCAACTTCAAAACCATACTTGTCGGATAAAGCAAACTCATTGTTTCTGTCATACTCCATATCTCCGCCGAAACGATCTTCATGTAAAGCAGTGATTGCTGCCTGAAGCATAAGATGTCCATCGTCTGAGACATACTTCCATCTGTTCATGAGATGAAGCCTTTTGGTAAGTGGATCATCCATGAATCCATCATCATTATGATCAAGGCGGTGATCATTATATCCACCATGTGCAAGGATCATTGTGCTGAGATTTCTGTTGATCCTGTACGACAGGTTTGAATTGAACTCCATGTGTCCATGATTACTGCCATAAAGGTTCAGGTAGAAAGCTTCGTTACCGTCCGGCTTTTTATAGTCTGCACTAATCTGCCCGGTAATGGATTCATTGCCCATTGCCACTGACGATGCCCCTTTGGAAACAGAAATTGACTCAAGCCAGTGACCCGGAATATAGTTAAGTCCAAAGGTGCGTCCAAAACCCTGGTAGTCAGGAATATTTTCTATCATCAGTTGGCTGTATAAACCTGTAAGCCCCAGTAACTCTATCTTCTTTGCCCCTGATATGGCATCGCCATATGATACATCCACAGAAGCATTCGTTTCGAAGCTTTCACCCAGATTGCAACATGCTGCCTTATGAAGCTCTGCTCCTGATATGTGCTGTGTTACAATAGGGCTGTGCCGGTCCATAAATGTTGTTGATTTCCGCGCCGTGATGACAAGTTTATTTAAGGTGATATTTCGTGTTAATCCAATTTCAATTGAGCTTTCACCATGGCTTACATGCAGCGAATCACGCTCGTAGCCAACATAACTGATTACAAGAATATTTGTGGAGCGGACACGCTCGATGGCAAATTTTCCCTCTTCATTGGTGAAAGTGCCAACTGTGGTTCCCGACCAGTAAACATTAGCGTTGGCAAGAGGGATTTGCCTGCCGGATTCATCATTTTCATAAACAAAACCGGTGAGCTTCGCAGCAAACAATGATGCCGGGATGAATATCATTAAAAAGGCCAGAATTATAAGGTTTTTCATTTTTTTCTGCTGATTTGTGATTTGTTGTTAAATACCTCAGTTGTTTCCTGCATTTTTTTTGCGAGCAGCTTTTCCGGAAGAGACCGGTGATAGACTGAGAAAATTTAAGATATATCAGATTGGTCTTACCTGATATAATAGGTAATAAATCAGCAATAATGGTCTGTTTTAAGCTGATGAAGAGAGATAACTATCAATTTTCCTGACAAAGGAGGCTTCCCGGGGGGATTAAAGAATTTTTCAGTTGGGACTTCATCCATAGTCAACAAAACGTCAAAACCCAAAGAGTGGGGCAGATATGTAATGATGGGCTGAAGTTTGTTCAAGACCTTCTGAACCGGTTCAATATCAGGAGATATCTTTATTAAGAGAGAATAATCCTCGCAACATTCAGCATCGCAATGAGCTATGATGTTAAGATCAGAATGTTCGCAACATGACACAGGGACATGTGAGCAAGGGTGGTGCTCTTTGTGGTTAAGATTTAAGAAGACAGATGCAAATGTTTCCTGCTGATGATGACAATGGTGAATATATACCATGAATCCGCTTGTACTTATCAGAAGCACAGCAGCCATCAGTAGTGAAAGGAGGCGTTTAAGCAGAATTTTCATGGCACTAGACTTATCAGTTGCAAAGTTAAGGATATAACAATTAGCTTATTAACAAAGTTTGTTAAAAGATTGTTATATAAGTTCAACAAAAATTAAATGCGCGGGGATTGACGATTGTATAAGGAGAAAATTATTTATAAACCTTTGGTTCGATCTCATTGTTGATGATCATCAGCCCATTCATAGCAAGGGCTTTCATTTCATCCTCACCGGGATAAACATAAACCGGGGCAATATGCTGAACCCTTTCTCTGATATTGTTAACTACCGGTTTGCCGTAAGCCATACCGCCGGTAAGGAGGATTGCATCAACATTTCCTTTCATAACTGTAGCCATTGCACCGATCTCTTTTGCCACCTGATATGCGAATGCATCCTGAAGAAGTTTTGCTTTTTCATCTCCGGCATCTGCTCGTTCTTCAACTTCCAGGGCATTGTTAGTGCCGAGATAAGCGACAAGGCCGCCCTGACCGGTTATGATCTTTTTTATCTCGGCAGGTGTGTATTCCCCGCTGAAACAGAGTCTGGCAAGAGCACCTGCCGGCAGAGTGCCGCTTCGTTCAGGAGAAAACGGGCCTTCACCGTCGAGTGCCTGATTGACGTCAACAACACGGCCTCTTTCATGAGCCCCAACGCTGACGCCACCACCCATATGTGCTACAATAAGATTCATCTCCCCGAGACTCTTGTTCTGCAGCTTCGCGTGAGCTCTTGCAATGGCTTTCTGATTAAGAGCATGAAATATGCTTATTCTTTCAAACAGCGGGTGACCTGAGATTCGTGCTATAGGTTCCAGCTCGTCAACAACCACAGGATCTGCTATGTATGCTTTTGCTGATGGCAGGCTCCTGGCAATGTCACTGGCAATAAGTCCCCCGAGATTGCTTGCATGCTGGCCCAGTACCCCTTGCCTGAGGTCTTCTTTCATCGGCTCATTTACCTCATATACTCCTGATGGTATAGGTTTAATGAGCCCGCCTCTGCCAACGATAATCCTGAGCTTGTCAACTTCTATCCCCGCTCCCTTTAGTTCGTCCAGTATTATCTTTTTGCGGAATTCATACTGGTCGGTTATATTGGCAAACCCTGCAATCTTTTCACTGCTGTGCTGAATATTTTTAAGAAATATCTGGCGATTGCCGTTGAACACAGCAATTTTGGTTGAAGTGGAGCCGGGATTAATTGCCAGGATCAATTGTTCACTCATTGTTGTAATCTCATTCTGATTATGCTATTCCATTGCTGCTGCCAGGGCTATAGAGAGCATTTTGCTTCTGTCACTGTCTGAACGGGATGTCAGCACCACAGGTACTGTTGCTCCCATAAGCACTGCTGCAGACACTGCCCCACCAAGAAAGCCCAGGGTTTTGTACAACACATTTCCTGAGTTTATATCCGGTGTAAGCAGTATGTCTGCATCTCCGGCAACATCACTCACAATGCCTTTATGTTGTGCCGCTTCTTTCGAAACCGCATTATCAATAGCCAATGGTCCGTCAACAATGCATTTTCTGATCTGACCGCGCCTGTTCATCATAGAAAGCATTGCCGCATGCACAGTTGCTTCCATTTTTGGGTTAACTGTCTCCACCGCACCGATTACCGCAACCTTAGGCTCAGATACACCCAGTTTGTGAAATGCCTCAACAGCATTGTTCAGAATATCAACCTTCTCATCAAAGTCAGGAGCTACATTCATCGCTGCATCCGTCACTCCGATCAGCTTATGATAATATGGGCTCTCATAAAGAGCAATATGGCTGAGTAATCTGCCTTTCCGCAAACCATTCTCCTTGTCGAGTATCGCCTTAAGCATTGGCCCGGTAGAAACATGCCCCTTCATCATAATGTCAGCTTTGCCCCCCCTTATAAGCTGAACGGCCTTCGCAGATGCTTTGTATCCATCCGGCTCATCTATGATGTCTACTCCACTGAGGTTAAACCCAATCCTTTTGCAGATCTCTGTAATTTGATCCTTATTGCCTACCAGCACTGGTATGATGATTCCCTCCTTGCTGGCATTCATTACAGCCTCCAATACAGGCTCGTCTGCAGCAGCTGCAACAACAAGCCGGCGGATCCGCCCACTGCGTGCCTTGTCAATCAGTACGTCAAGTCTCTTTAGCATTGTCGTTCTGCTTATTTCTGTTTATTATTGTCTAAACATAACGTTGCAAATATAAGAACTTCATCTTTCTCATACACCTTACTCCGGCAACTCTTCGCTGTAAAACAGTATCATTTTTGTCAAAGCTCTTATGCATACCGGGCAAAAGGCATCGTAAATAACGGATTTCATCGTGCAATCGATATATGGCCTATAGATTCCCTTTTCCATGTAACCTCCTCCTTCGTAAACCCCCACTTTATCTCTGTTTTCGGGCTTTACCTGAGTTGGCACCTCTGTTCCCGGAGTTAGCATATCTGCCCACTTGCTCTGAAAATCCACCAGAGTAGTGATGTTTGGCTCTGCCGGCTCTACACTCAGGTCGTAAAAATCGCTAACAGCAACATCTGAGGTGTAATATTCGTCTGCCAGCCCTCCAAAGCTGTGGCCAAACTCATGCAGAAAAAGAAAATCCGCAGCTCTGTTGCCTCTGGTGCCGGTTGCATAAAAATTGAAAATTCCCCCACCTCCGTATTTGTCACTGTTGACAATGATGAAGATCTGATCATAAGGAGCAAGGGAGGCAGCATCACGTACCTTATGAAAATCCTCAACCATAAGGTAACGCTCAGATCCGAAAGTATAGAAAGAAGCACCCAATGCAGTATTCAGAAAGATATCCTCACCGGGTATGGTAACACCCGAATCCTCAGATATTGCACCCACCCCTCTGATGTTTATCCTGTCACGATACTCCCTGAATGGAGCAGCATTAAGAAGGTATCCGGAAAACCTGGCACAATCATCTTTGAACATCCCGAGTTCATCAACTGTATAGCCTTCAGCAATAAAGAGTATATCAAGTTTTATTTCGGTCGGACCATTATATATGATATTGTATACCGGGTAGGGCAGAGGCTCCTTACTGATAAAGGAGGCTTCATTGGGATCAAAGTGCGTGCTGAAAATCTTTTCTGAACGGTTTTGCTTATCTCTTCGGAAAATCTCTATAATCACAGCATTAAGGGGGAATGGCATTACAATAGATTCATTGAAACTCCTCTCCAGGGTCTTCGCCTCTTCAGTATCCTGCCATTCAACAAACAATGTGTTATAGCCACGGGAATATAGCAGAATCCCGTCTGCTTGATCGCGTACCTCAAAAAAGAAACGGCCGTAGCCGAAAGTATCTGTGAGATTGCTCTTTGATCCTCCCCAAAAGGGCTCCTCAATAAATTGATGCCGGCTTATCTTCGATGTATCATAAGTGCCGGTATGCACATAGTCCATTCGCAGCGTTTTGTCTAGAAAGTGGTTTCCGAATGTTGAAAGGGCATGGGAAGGAAGTGCAACAAGAAAAATTATTGTCAAACAAAAAACGGCGGATGTGAAAGATCTGTTTTTTAACCTCTGACTTATATGATGCATATCTCTTATTGGTTTTCAGTTTATTGCCGACTGAAGTTTTTAGTTCCTGGTCAATCTGTTGAAATTCTTATGCAAACATGCATATTCTTTTTTGATAATCAAAACAGTTATCCCGGTTCAGGGATTGTTGGAAGATAAGATAGATTATCTTTGTCATCTGATTTAACAATTCAAATGAGATGAGATTTGTAAATATCACTTCAATTTTACTGTGCTCACTTATGTTGACTATTTTATCGGGATGTATTTCCGGCAAGAGGTTAAGGATGCAGGACCGTTTCAGGGATGATATATCAGGCGATCTTTCTATAGCAGGATATGAAGAGTTCCCCTGGTACAAGCCTGGTTTGATAAAGATGGAAGATTATGAATATGAGCCAAATATTAAAAGCGTTAAGATTTACAGGCAGAACATAGAACTTTCAATGCCAATAATTGAGCTGGGAAGTAATGATAAACTGCAACTGATATTTGATGACCTGGATGGGTTTTACAAGGAGTACCGATATACTGTTGTTCACTGTGATGCTTTCTGGAACCCTTCAAACTTACTACCTGTTGAATATATAGATGGATTCACGGAGGGCATAATAACTGATTTTTCATTTTCCCAGGCTACACGACAGCAGTATGCACATTATCAGTTGCTGTTCCCTGAGGATAATATGCGATTGACAAAGTCCGGCAACTATGTATTAATGGTTTATCCGGCAGGTGATCCGGGGCGCATAATACTTACCCGGAGGTTCATGATTTATGAATCAAGGGTAACGGTTTCAGCCAGGGCAAAGAGGTCAACGGTTGTTGAGGAGCAGCGTTACAGGCAGGAGATCGACTTTGAGATTGACAGGGGCAATTATCAGATTGATAATCCTTATGCTGACCTGATAGTGATTCTTCAACAGAATGGACGGTGGGATAATGCTATCCGTGACCTGAAGCCACGGCTGGTGCTTGGGAGCAAACTCAATTATGACTGGGAGAGAATAAATGTTTTTGATGGGATGAATGAGTATCGGCATGTTGACCTGAGATCCTTATCAAGAATTACTCCCCGGGTTGCAATGATTGAAAGAGATTCGATTCATCATCATGTGTATGTTAAGCCCGATTTCAAGCGTGCATTTCAGGTATATATAGAGGATCAGGATCTTAACGGAGAGTATGTTATCAGCAATGATGATGCATTAACCAACCATTATACTGAAGCGGATTATGCCTGGGTGCATTTCACCTTCCCATATCCGTCGCCGTTTGATCATGGAGCCATCTACATTTTCGGAGCGCTGACCAACTGGCAGTTTTTGCCGGAGGCACGGATGACATACAACTATGATAGAAGGACTTATGAGGCTACTTTATACCTGAAGCAGGGATATTATAACTATCATTATGTGTTTCTGGAGAATGCAGGCCTTGTTGCAACAACCTTTCTGACGGAAGGGGATCACTTCGAAACAGGGAACTTTTACACCATCTATGTATATCACCGGAAGCCCGGGAACAACTATGACAAGCTGATTGCCGTGGAGCGTATCATAGCACCTCAGCCACTGTGAATGTAGAACCGCCGATAAAGATCAGGTCTTCATGGTTTGCAGCATCAATAGCTGCCTGATATGCTGCCTGCACAGATGTGAAAACCCTTCCTTTTAACCCACAGGCTCTTGCCTGCAACGAGAGTTCTTCAGCGTCAAGTCCACGAGGGATATCAGCTTTACAGAAATAGTAAACGGCGCTGCGGGGCATAAGTTTGAGGATTTTCTGAATATCCTTGTCGCCCAAAACCCCCAGAACAAAATGCAGACGCTTATGAGGTTCTGACAGCAATTGTTGCATCACGGCAGAAATTCCTTCAGCGTTATGGGCAGTGTCGCATACTACAAGTGGATCGCGTTTCAGAACCTGGTACCTGCCCATCAGGGAGGTCTGTTTTATAACATCATTCGTGCCTTTAATAATGTGATTTTTTCTGATGTCATAACCCAGGCGGATCATTTCATCAATTACCTGCATTACGGTAATGATATTTTCAACCTGATAAAGTCCTGTAAGCGGGCAACGCAAACCTGAGATATAGGGGAAGTTATTGCGTTCGATGTCCATGATAAGTTTAGACTTCGTTGTTCCGGCAAAGGCCACATTTTTTGCCTGATAGTGATCCTCAGCGAAAACGATTCTGGTCTCTTCAAGATCAGCTTTATAGAGGAAAATGTCATCAGTTTGTGGGTTGTGTCTGCCAATGACTGCGGGTGTTGCGGGTTTTATAATTCCTGCTTTTTCAGCTGCAATCATCTCAAGGCTGCTTCCCAGAAACTCCTTATGATCCATGCTGATATTTGTTATTACCGAAACCAGAGGATGAACAATGTTTGTGGAGTCAAGTCTTCCACCCATACCGGTTTCAAGAACGACAATGTCAACCGACTCCTCTTTGAAGTATCTCAAAGCCATGGCAAAGGCCATTTCAAAAAATGAGGGTTGAACAGGTTCGATATCTTTCCTGAAATAGCTTATAAATCTTGCGACCCAGCTTCTTGGGATCATCTTACCGTCGACTCTGATGCGCTCCCTGAAATCTTTGAGATGAGGCGAAGTATAAAGGCCGGTTTTTAATCCTTTAGTCTGAAGAATTGATGCCAGGAGATGAGACACAGAACCCTTGCCATTGGTGCCAGCGATATGTATAAATCTGAGTTGTTGCTGTGGGTTTCCCAGTATTTCGGCAAGCCGGAGGGTTTTGGTAAGGTCTGCCTTATAGGCTGCTGCACCGATTCTCTGAAACATCGGCAATCTCTCAAACATGTATTTTAATGTCTCTTCGTAGTTCATTTGCAGCAACCTATTCAAAAAACAAGTGTGATAAAACGAGTGAGCTGGTTAATATATTGCTGAACAAGATAGTAAGAAAAACCACTATCTGTATGTATAGTACTTAAGATAGCTGAGAGTATCAGTTAAGCTTTATAAAAGTATATGTGATTGTACCTCTCTGTATTACGGCAGCATCAAGCTTTACCGAGAACTTGCTTTTCCGGGCAGCTTCAATGGCAGCGGCTCTTAGTTTAAGGTCTGAGGTAGTGGAGAGTCGGGAATTAAATTGAGCATCTACCACGTTGCCTTCCTGATCAACATTTACATCAATTACAACTCTTCCCTGGATGTCGGAGTCGTACGAGGGTAAAGGTAACGACTTGGCTGTGCGGCCTACGAGACTAAAACTCGGCCCGCTGCCTGAACCTACACCAGTACCTGTGCCATCACCGGAACTTGTGCCTGTGCCGCTACCGGTGCTGGAACCGGATGCTGTGCCAGCTCCAGCCTGTCCTGATGTGCCTGGTCTGAACATTGCATTTGGGTTCACAGTCTGCCTGGGGGGTTCAGGTTGTGCTACCTGTGTCTGCTGTGTCGGCCTGGTAACAGGTGTGGTCGTTGGTGCAGAAAAAGGTACGTCAGGTCGGTTGTCAGTAACATAGCTCCTGCTCACCGGCGCCGGTGCCGGCTGCACCCTGGGCTCAGCCTCTGATACCGCCTGTTGCCCCTGAACGCCCCCGGCACTTCCACTGCCTCCCATCTCAATCTCAACGCCTACATCCGGAATAGGTGGGTCAGGGTAGTAAAAGCCCAGGAAAATGGTTAGGGTGAAAAGAATCAGGAAAAACAGCAAAGCTGCTAATATCCCTTTCATTCTGTCATTTTTCTTTTCCATGGCCATAGGTTTATGTTATCATAACGCAATTCCCGGACGCTTTGTTACAGTCTGGTGCCAGAAATATTACAGTCATTGGAATCCTGAAGCCTTTTTAGCAAATTCTTTCTCCTCCTAGAGCACTTTAATACCCGTCAATGCCTATTGTGATTGAGGTGCAGTTTTCAGAATCACTTTGTGCTGCGTCTGATTATTCGTGTTTATCTGGCTTACAATATTATAAATGTTCACAATTGATTGAACCTCAGCAACGCGGTCTGCCTGTAATTCAACGCCTGTGGGATTTTCAGAACCCTGAAGTTCGATTGCCAGTTGAGCTTGTAATGTTACCAGGTCAACTGGAGTACTGTAAAAATAGTAGTTGTTGTATTTGTCAATTGCTACTACCGGGCCTCTTGGACTAACAGTTTTCGAATGGCTGCTTGGGAGGCTTACGTCAATTGCATTCGGGTTCACAAGCGTTGATATCAGAATGAAAAATATCAGCAGCAGGAATACAAGATCTGACATGGATGCTGTACTGAATGCAATTGCTTTTTTATTTCTTGTTTTGATAGACATTATTTCTCCTCCTTCGATCTTAGGTGGCAGGTTCGTGCAACAGGTCCATGAATTCTGTGGTCCTCGCCTCCATAATATATACGACTTTCTCGATCCTTGCCACCAGGAAGTTGTATGCAATAAATGCCAGGATTCCTACAATAAGTCCGGCAATAGTGGTTACCATAGCTTGATACATACCTGATGAAAGCATGTTTATCTCGATCTGGTTGCCCTGTGCAGAGATGTCGAAGAACACCCTCACCATCCCGATCACTGTTCCTAAAAAGCCAATCATGGGAGCACTTCCTGAGATTGTTGCAAGTGTGGCGATATTTTTTTCAAGGCGGGAAACTTCAAGCTTACCAACATTTTCTATAGCAGCGGTGATATCCCCGAGAGGCCTTCCTATACGGGTGATACCCTTTTCTACCATCCTTGCGATCGGGGTCTCTTTGCTTCGACACAGTGCCAAAGCAGCATCGATTTTTCCATCATGTATGAGATCACGGATGTTGAACATGAAATTACCCTCTTCTTTCGCAGCCCGGTTGATCATCAGAAACCTTTCAACAAAGATGATTATAGCAAAAGCGAGCATCAGGGCAAGAGGGATCATGATTGCCCAGCCTCCGCTCATGATAAGTTCCCACCACGATAACATCTCAGGACGGGAGGCAGTTTCTGCAATGGCTGCCATCTCCTGTCCTGTTTCTTCAATTATCCCTGTCTCCTGTATCTGGGCAAAAATGAAAAGTGCCATACGTTCTGTGTTTTTTTGTTTTAACGGCTAAATTAATCTTAAAGTATTGTTTGATTTCCCTGGGAAAAGACTTTTTTGCACATAAGTTTGTTAATACCTGAGCCTGTTTTATGTAACAAACCTGTGAGATCTGTCAAACATTAACAACAGTGCCTTCTTGCTCTCCATTAAGCAAACGTTTCAGACTGCCTGCTCTGTTGATATTGAAAACAATTATCGGGATACTATTCTCACGACACATTGTGAATGCCGTTATGTCAAGAATCTTATATCCTTTGCTGATCGCTTCATCGAATGAAAGAGTGTGAATTTTCTTTGCATCAGAGTGTTTTTCCGGATCAGCTGTATAAACACCATCAACTCTGGTACCTTTCAATAGCAGTTCGGCATCAATTTCTGCTGCACGTAAAGCCGCAGCAGTGTCAGTGGTGAAAAACGGATTGCCTGTTCCACCGGCAAAGATCACCACTTCGCCATTTGATATAGCCTCCATTGCCCTGGCCCGGGTTGCCTTTTCAGTCAGTCCATCAATAACGATTCCGCTCAGCAACACACTCTTCAACCCTTTCTCATTGATTTTGGACTGTAATGCAATGCCATTAATAATGGTAGCAAGCATACCCATATAATCGCCACACACCCTGTCCATCCCGTGCGACACAGATTCCAGCCCCCTGTAAATGTTGCCTCCGCCGATCACAATACCAAGCCCGACACCCAAAGATACCGCATCACAGATTTCAGTGGCATAGTAATCCAGCTTCTCCGGGTTTATTCCTGAGCCCTGAGCTCCCATCAGAGATTCCCCACTGAGCTTTAACAATACTCTTTTATATTTCATCAGGTGATCTGTTTTTTCACTGTAAAATTGCATAAAAAAAAAGAAGCCAGCAAACTGTGACTTCTTTTTTTTTTTATCATGTTCAGGATATTAGTCGCCCAGAGCCACTCTGCAGAACGCTGTTACTTTAAGTTCTGAGTCTGCTTCAGCAATAACCTGGCTTACAGTTTTCTTACCATCTTTGATAAACTCCTGGTTTAACAGTGTTCTTTCTTTGAAAAACTTGTTAAGCTTACCTTTTGCAATGTTTTCCAGCATAGCTTCCGGTTTGCCTTCCTGTCTTGCCTGATCCATACCGATCTCAATCTCACGGTTGATTACAGTTTGATCTATACCATCCTTATCAATCGCAAGAGGGTTCATTGCGGCTATCTGCATACAGATGTCTTTACCAATTATGTCAAGGGTTTCAGAATGTCCTTTGCTCATTCCAAGGATGGTTGCCAACCTGTTGCCATGATGGTTGTATGCATAAACCGCTGGTGCGCTAATGAAATGATAAGCGTTGAAATCAATTTTTTCACCAATTTTCCCCACCTGCTCGTTGATAAGTTCTGAAAGGATAACTCCATCAAGTGACAATCCTTTTAACGATTCCAGATTTTCCGGTTTTTTCTCAAGTGCCAGATCGGCAACCTTCGTGGCGAACAGTTTGAAATCGTCATTTTTTGCAACAAAATCTGTTTCACAGTTGAGCATCAATACGATTCCAAAAGTATTGTCTGCATTTGTTTTGGAGAGCACAAAACCCTCTTTGGCGTCGCGGTCTGCTCTCTTTTCGGCCACTTTCTGCCCTTTTTTCCTTAACCAGTCTATCGCATTCTGAAAGTCACCATCATTTTCTATAAGTGCTTTCTTGCAATCCATCATTCCAGCGCCTGTCATCTGACGCAATTTATTTATGTCTGCTGCTGTTATGTTTGCCATTGTTAATTCTTTTTTAGAAATATTTTTTCATCATTCTTCAGGTTGACAGTAAGATGTGTTTTGATATCTTATTCATTTTCAGACTCAAGGTCAACCTTATTTTCAACTTCATCCTGCAAGGTTTCATTTTCGACGACGTCATCCTGGACGATATCCTCCTGGTATGCCTGTTTATCTTCATCATCCGGGCTCTTGTCCCTGTCCATCTTACGTTCTGCCAAGCCCTCCTCGATGGCTCTCACCATGACGTCCATGATAAGAGCAATTGACTTTGCTGCATCATCATTTGCTGGGATCGGGAAGTCGACAAGATTGGGGTCTGAGTTTGTATCTACAATTGCGAAAGTAGGTATACTGAGTTTTCTTGCTTCTGCCAGTGCAATATGCTCCTTGATAATATCAACAATAAAGATCGCTGAGGGCAGGCGGTTAAGATCTGAGATACTTCCAAGATTCTTTTCAAGCTTAGCCCTTTCGCGGGTGATCTGGAGTCTTTCGCGTTTCGAAATGTTGTTCCAAGATTTGTCAAGCATGAGTTTGTCAATTGAGGCCATTTTCCTTACCGCTTTGCGGATTGTCGCAAAGTTTGTGAGCATACCCCCTGGCCAACGCTCAGTGACATAAGGCATGTTGACCCTCTTTACGCGTTCGGCCACAATCTCTTTAGCCTGCTTCTTTGTTGCTACAAAAAGTACTCTTTTGCCTGATTTTGAAATCTGCCTCATCGCTGCTGCAGCTTCATCAAGCTTGGCCATTGTCTTATGGAGGTCAATAATGTGTATTCCATTACGCTCCATAAAGATGTAAGGCGCCATGTTGGGATTCCATTTCCTCTTCAGATGCCCGAAGTGTACACCGGCATCAAGTAGTGCTTCAAAAGTTGTTCTGTTTTCCATGATTGTTGTTTTGTTTACCTTCTTTAAAAACAATCACTGAGTAGTCCCGGAAAAGGAGTCTCAGTGATTTAGATACTAAACAATATCGGTTGTGATATCGGATACTAACGTTTACTGAACTGGAACCGTTTCCTGGCTTTCTTCTGCCCTGGCTTTTTGCGTTCAACCATGCGGGGATCCCTGCGCAGGAGCCCCTCCGGCTTAAGTACTGTACGGTATTCCGGGTCAATCTCAGTCAATGCCTTGCTTATACCCAAACGCACAGCCTCAGCTTGTCCTTTGAACCCCCCTCCGGAAACATTTACGGTAACGTCATATTTTCCAAGGTTGTCTGTAAGCAAAAAAGGCTGTTCAATTGTGTAGTGCAATAATCCGGTTGTGAAATAGGTCTTGTAGTCTTTATCGTTGATAACGATCGTGCCATCACCCGGCTTGAGATATACCCTTGCTACTGCTGTCTTCCTTCTGCCTGAAGTGTTTACTACTTCCATGCTCTATAATATTTCATTAATGTTAAACTCTCTTGGCTGCTGACCCTGCTGTTTGTGTTCAGAGCCCGAATAAACATAAAGATTACGGAACAATTCGCTTCCTAATCTGTTCTTGGGCAACATTCCCTTAACTGCATGCTCCAGTACCCGTTCAGGGAACTTCGTGAACATCTCTTCAGCTGTCCGCTTGCGCTGACCACCCGGATACCCGCTATAGCGGATATACTCCTTGCCCTTCAGCTTGTTGCCAGTATATATAACTTTGTCAGCATTGATTACTATAATATTATCTCCACAATCTACATGAGGAGTGAAATAGGGTTTGTGCTTTCCTCTGAGCACATAGGCTATCCTGGCCGCAAGTCTGCCAACCACCTGATCAGTACCATCTACCAGTAACCACTCCTTCTCTACAGTAGCACTGTTCGCCGATTTTGTCTTGTAACTTAATGTGTCCATCTCGCATTTTGTTTATCACAATAAATTCCCATCGTGAATTTGGGGCTGCGAAATTACTAACTATTTTTAATCTGCACAAATTTATTCAAACCTTTCTTTTAACCATTCAGCAAAAAGGGCAGGGATTGTTTTAATCTCTGCTCTTTCCTGAAAAATTTATGTCTTTTATTTTTCCATGATCGCAATTATAAGCCGCATTTATTATATTGAACTTAAGAACATACAGATATTCGTACAAGAAGTTATTTATGTGGGCTACTGAAAAAAACCGGGCAACTGCTGCATATAGTCTGCAACGGACTCTTTCTCCTTCTTTGAAATAGTGCTCTTGAGCTCATGTATAAAGCATTGTTCCAAATCCTGCTGAGGGGTTCCTTATGGAGATCTCCAAAAGCGTTGTTCTCATCCATGATGTAGCAACAAGGAAAAACTTTCCCATTAGGGGTGACAACAACTACATCAAAAAGAAACGAACACTTTTTCCCTGTGGTTCTTTTTACAGGGGGCTTGCCGGTATTCGACGGCCACCACCTGATAATCCTCTCTTCCAGCTCTTCCGGAAAAATATAGTCAGCCATATTATCACCAAGCCCGATCACTTCAGAATGAAAAGCCACTCCCAGTTCCTGGGCTCTCATGCGTGCTTTCTCAACCTCATGCTCATTATGCCTGTTCACGACATACTTCCAGACTATAAGAGGTTTTTCTGCATTATGCCTGAATTTTGCTTCGATCAGCTCCTTCAGATTACCTGTCACAAGGTGAAAATCCCCTCCGACATGATACGCAGAATAGGTTTCTTCACAACAGCCGTCCAGTGATACAGTGATTTCATCCAGCCCGCAACTGATAATGTTGTCAATAAAATCCGGCTCTGTATTCACAGAGAAGTTGGTGTCCAGCTTCACATAGAACCCTTTTTGTTTTGCATAACTGATAATGCGAAAGATATCTTTATTAAGGAGAGGCTCTCCCCAGTTTGACAAGACAAGCACATCACCTTTAATCTTATCTGTCAATTCCCTGAACTTCTCAAACGGCATTACACACTGCTTATGCCTGAGTTCTCCGAGTCCAGTAACACATAAAGGGCACCGCAGATTGCAGATATTACACACATCAATAATAATGTACCGGGGTAAAAGGCACCTGCCTGTAACATTATGGTATAACCCTCTGAGGAGATATCTGATCTTCTTCTGCAATTTATTCATCATCGAAGTGTAGTATTCTGGCAAGCGTCACCTTGTGTAATAATTCTTCAAAATTATGAAAGATTAGCGATAGTAGTTTCTGGTTAGTTAGTAGTTTGTTTAAATTTGTCTGGTTTTATTGAAGGATGAATTGCTCCGTGTGGTTAAAGGGCTGAATATGACTATTGGGGCTGTTTGATATTGTTGATTATGATTAAAGAACTGATCGGGCTGCTTAAACGGGTGTGCCGGGGTGTCTATTACCGGTCGAAGTATGCTCTTATCTCTCTCAGGCATGAGCCGAAGCAGATGCTGATGAGGCTGTTCAACATCGGTTATATCTGTAATGTATGTGATAAACGCTCATTGAGATTTGAGAGTGACAACTGGCATCTCTATACTATTTGTCCTCATTGCAAATGCCAGGTGCGGCACAGGCTGTTCTGGGCAGCAGTCAACAGAGTGCCGGAATTCCATATTGATAAGATCCTGCTACACAAACGCATACTTCACTTTTCGCCATACTATCACGTTTCTCTCAAGCTCCGGAAGATAGCAGCTTTATACACTACTGCCGATTTTCTTGATGGAGGATACAATTTCGGAAATATTGAACTCGATCTTGACATGTCGGAAATGCCTGAAATAGAAACCGGCACCTATGATGCGCTGCTGGCTTTCGATGTTCTTGAGCATGTTGAACACCATTTCAGGGCACTGGATGAGATTAACCGTGTTCTGGTAGTCGGAGGTTATTGCATACTGATAGTTCCACAGAAGGATAACCTGCAACAGACCATTGATGACCCATCCGTGACAGATCCGCAGCAACGGGAAGAGCTTTATGGCAGAAATGATCATCTCAGGATGTATGGACTGGATTTCAAGGAGATGATTGAAGAGCGGGGCTTTGAGGTAAGCGTTGTCGATGAAACGTTCTTCAGTAAAAAGGAGTTGAAGAAGTATGTGCTATTCCCTCCAATACTTTCAGATCACCCCAATGCAACCAATTACCGCAAAGTCTATTTCGGGAAAAAGGTGAAGAATCTGGCAAAGCATCAGAAGGGCGAACAATAATCAAAGTGCTCAATATTTCAAATGAAAGAAGTATTTTTGAATCATATCCAGAAACAATAGTGCCGATTGATGAAAGTAGTAACTTGTATTTCCGACGAAGAGAACTGGTGGTATAACAACATTCTCGCCCCATCATGCCGACATTTTAACCTGGAACTTATCACTCTGTTATTTAAAAAGGAATATTGGATCACTCACAGGAATAAAGACCTACTTCTGGTTGAATATCTTGAAAACATTGACCCGTCAGAGATTATTCTTTTTACAGATGGTTATGATACTCTGTTCCTTTCAGGAGAGGATGAAATTTTAAGAAAGTTCAGATCATTCAAAAAACCGGTTGTCTTCACTGCAGAAAAGAATTGCTGGCCTGATATATCCTTAAGAAACAGATATCCCCGGTCGCCGACAAACTCAAGATACATCAATTCCGGAGGCTTTATAGGATATGCAGGTGTCATAAGAAGATTAATCAAAAGCTATGAGTATCCGCCAATTAAAAATTTCACCCGGAAAAACTTTTTCTGGGAGATGAAGAAGCGAATATTCAAGAGGGAGTTTAATCCGGCTCTTAAATACTATTTCAGCAATCAATACTACTGGACAAAGGTTTTCCTTTACAACCAGGAGGTTATTGCGCTTGATTACTTTTCAATTCTTTTTCAGGAACTTACTACTCCAAGGGTCAGGTTTTCACCGGATAAGATTGTCAAATTGAGCGCTATACCCACAGAAATACAGATAGAGCAGGATAAGAGAAGAGTCCTTGAAATATTCAGCATCGGCGAATCCGGGTTTCAAAACCGTATTACCGGGGCAAAGCCCTGCCAGCTCCATTTCAACGGGCACATTATCAAACAACTGATCCATGACCCTGCTTTCAGAGGGATCACGCCATGGAGAAGCAGTTCAGAGGATAAACCTTAAACATCAGCAAAATATGATTGGCGTACTCAAAAGATTACAGAATATGCTCACATATATGAGAAGAGGATCATTACTCAACTCAATGAAGATCGACGACACTTATGCTATGGCTTTGCTTAGGCCTCTTACGGAGGGCAGGCCCTATCTGCCTTTCACAGGCTCGGCAATCAGGCCTTTCTGCCTGGCTCATATCATTAACGATATAGTTTTGAATCACAGACAGAACATACTTGAATTCGGGACTGGCATATCGACAATACTGATTGCACGACTGGCTGGCAGAAGCCGGCCTGACTGCAGGGTGATCTCAATAGACCATGACCTGGAATGGATTCAGAAGGTCAGGTCATTACTCAAAGAAGAGGAACTTGACGATTATATTCATTTTATACATGCACCTTTAGGACCATCCAACTATTCCATCAATAGTCTTGAGTGGTATGACATGGTAATTCTGGAAAGAGAGCTATCAGGCAGGATGTTTGACATGGTAGTAGTAGACGGCCCGCCGGCATGGGAAGAGCAAATGGAGATGGCAAGGTACCCTGCCTTGCCTTTTATCTCCGCCATGCTGGATGAAAACTGCACGATATATCTTGATGATGCCAACAGAGCCGGTGAGCAGGAGATACTCCGCCGATGGGATAAGGAGTTCGGACTTGCACACAAGATTACTGGTGGCACGATGGCAAGCATAACAAAAGGAAGCTCATTCTATCTGGAGCCTTCTGTTTACTACCTGCCGGAATAGCCATTTTGAGCAGCTCCTAGTCATATTTGGTGTACCACCTGAAAAACTTCCTGAATCTGGATGAGCCAACTGCGCGATACGGGATCTGCACCTCACTCTTGATCCGCTCCATCCTTTTCTTTATTACCTCAGGCGGCACTTTCGGGAAGATATTCTCAGCCTCTGACCCTTTCACCTCATAATATTCAAATATATCGATCTCATCAAACCTGCAACGGTTTATCATATCCAGGGTCTGTTCAAACTCCTCGTCTGTTTCGGTTGGAAATCCCACGATAACCTGGGTGCGTAACTTCAGCCGTGGCCAGGCTTTTTTTAGTTGCCCGAATGAGCGAATCATCTCTTCAACATCATGATAACGCCTCATGAGCTTGAGTACCCTGGGGCTTCCTGACTGTATCGGCGACAATATGCTCTCAATTCTTTTTGTTTTTACCAACTCAGAAATCTCATCAATATAACGGCAAATCCACAGTGGATTCACATCCTGAATAAAAGCAATCTTCAACCTCGGATCAACAGCAAGTATTGATCTGATCATTTCAGGGAAGCTGGAACCTATCTCTATTCCATAAGCTCCGGTATCGCTTGAAACCAGATTAATCCTGAATCTCTCTTCAGATACCGCACGCTTCGCTTCTTCCTTTATCACATCCAACGGCTTACTATTAAGCTTACCTATAGCCTTCCTGATTACACAAAAGGCACAGTTTCCGGCACATCCTGTCGCTATCCTGATCGAGAAGTTCGAATTGTCAAACCCAATCCCATCAGGAATGTTCTCAATATACTTCTTTTCGAACAGACTCTTTATCTTAAATTTCAATCTGTTAAATCTCCACTTGGTTTTCCACTTTATTTCCCTTATAAAACCGGGTATGCCGGCGCTTTTTAATTCTTCAGGGAATACCTCCTCTCCATCTCTGTTAAAGGTCAATAAATCATCAAAGTGCGTCAAAGCAAAATTGGCATCAGGAATATCAGCCATTTTCACCGGCAATGAAAAAAGCTTGTCAATATTCTCAATATCTTTAGTAAAAAGGATTTTCCCATTAAAGATGCCGTCAAGAGCTTTCGGATCCATGGCTGGCAGGCAGCCGTAAACCAGGAGTTCTCCTTTATGCTGCTTGAGTTCCTTAACAGACTCCTGTACTCTCAAGGTTTCAAATTCAGTAAGGCCACATGTTACCAATACTATATAATCTGCCTCGGCCGGGCTTTCTGTTTCTGTCAATTCGTTCCTGAGAAAATATTCTTTGATCCGGGCAGCATCAATACCTCTTCTAGAACATCCGTAGACAACAATATGAAATAGCTTCATGACTGAGTAGTGATTTGATTCAGGTTCTTTATTGAAATATTGGGGCATCTGATGTAGCCATGATGAAAGCCTGCAAGCACCTGAAAATCGGCTAACAAATAGAGAAGCCTGCATTTAAAACCCAGGTTGTGCCTTTCAAAAACAGAGACCAATGCCTTAAAGATCCTGCTTAGAGTAAACTTGTGTATCTGTACAGCAATATTTCGCTCCTGGCCATGAAGCTGAACTATCATTTTCATTCCCTTACCATAATTATAGTTTGTTCTGAAGATGCCCTTGAGAGTGGCGCGATGATCATGGTTCACAAGTGCTCTTTCCGTCACTGCCAGATAGTAGCCCATGCTGGTGATTCTTAGCGACAATTCAGGATCTTCACCTCCCGCCCAGGTAATCTGAGCATGGAAACCACCGGTCTGTTGCAGCACAGAACTTCTGTACACAGCATTTGCGGTTACCAGGAAGTTTATTTTGTCCTCATCAATCTGGTGTGCCAGTGGTGTTACTTCATCGATATATCTGGATAGCAATGTATCATACAGCCTGCGTATTTTTCCACCCAATCCTGCACATTTAGGGTCATCAGGGAAATCCTCCAGCAACTCATCAAGCCAACTCTCATGAGGCACACAATCATCATCCGTGAACGCAACAAACTCACCCCGGGCAATACCAATAGCACTATTCCTTGCCATTGCAGGGCCTTCATTCTCCTTATTTACAGGAACCAGGTTCACCCCTGTTTCCGATATGTAGTTGTTAAGATACTCGGCTGTATCATCCGGCGAACCATCATTGACCACAATAACCTCAAACAGGCTACGGTCTAATGTCTGCTTCTCAATCGCCCCCAGGCATCTGGAAAGTGATGCCCTCCTGTTGTAGGTAGGTACTACCACACTTATCTTCATCTATTCCTGTTTTATCTTTGTCATAACTAGAAACCTCTCTCAGGCATTCTTTCTGTTTTCCAATCGAGTCTGGGATTACAAATGCCGGTATATTCACCGTAAAAATTCACAAAATCATTTTTATCCGGGTCATTTATGTTGAAAGAGATGCAGTTTTCATGCATAAAATGTTCAACACAAAACGGGATTGTAGAAATCAGTGAGAATGAGACAAAATATTGACCGGCATTGAGAACATGATCAGGGACAACACAACATACTGCGGTTCTTCCCGGCTCAGTGGATTCCCGGTCAAAGTCCCTGAATGTTGAAAGAAATGCCAGCTCTCCGCTGGATGTTCTCACCTGAACAACGGCTTCAAGGTTCATCCTGCCGGGAAGCAGGACTTCAAACCCGGCTTTTATAACAAAAGAATCTTTTGTTTCAAAATCCTGTAACAGATTTTCACAGTCCGGGTCATAAACTCCGAGATTCAACAACACAGCATGCTGTTCCGGCTTTGGCGAGGAGTCGTTCTCAAAATAGGCATGAGATGCCTTGTTCACATTAAAATACTTGTCTAATACTTCGCCCGTTGGCCCTATTGCAGTAATCTTCCCATGATCCAATAACACGCACTTTCTGGTCAGAGCTGCTACCATTGACTGAAAGTGGCTGACAAAAATAATGGTACGCCCCTGGTGAAAGACATCCTGCATCTTCTTCATTGATTTCTCTCTGAAAGCCGTATCCCCAACAGCCAGCACCTCATCGGAAATGAAAATATCAGACTCGATGTGACTGATCACAGAAAAGGCAAGCCGCATCATCATGCCACTTGAATAATGTTTGAACGGCGTATCAAGAAACTTCTCCAGTCCGCTGAAATCAACAATCTCATCAAACCTGGAACGCAAATCACGCCTGGACAGTCCGTGGATTGCTCCGTTCATGAAGATGTTTTCCCTGCCGGTCAGCTCAGGATGGAACCCTGTGCCAACCTCCAGTATGCTGCGCAATGAACCGCGCACCGTCACATGACCACTGGTAGGTAGCGTAATTCTGGATAAAATCTTCAACAATGTGGTCTTTCCCGCTCCGTTCCTCCCGATTATCCCTACACTATCTCCTCTTTCAATATTAAATGTTATATCATCCAGGGCATAAAAGGTATCATCCCGTTTTTTCATGCCAAAAATATTTACCATCTCTTCCCTGAACGTCGTTGCCCGGTGTGCAGCACCATAACTGTATCGTTTCGAAACTCCTCTTATCTCTATTATTGGCTTCATATCAGGCAATATCTGCAAAGTTTTTCTGTACCCTCCCAAACACCAGCAAACCCACAATCAATATCACTACCGAAACAATCAATCCCTGAAACACAATAGCAATGTCAGGCTGTGCAGTAACATCCACTGCAGTCCTCATCATCTCAATGGAACCTGACAGTGGATTGAATGAAAGGATGGTTTGTATGGTCTTGTTGGATGCAATGCTTAATGGGTAAATTATAGGACTTATGAAGAGCATGATCTGCAGAAAGAAGGGTACGATGAATTTTATATCACGGTATCTCACATTCAATCCGGCAAATAGTATCCCGAACCCCAGGGTGGGAATGACCGCCAGAATGAATGCAGCCGGCACATATGCAACAAACCTCACAACATCCACAGGAATATCCTTGATCACAAGAAGTGCAACAAAGATTATCATTGCTGCGAAAAAATCCACAACCGAAACCAGTATAGATGAGACAGGCAGGATAATTATCGGGAAATAGGTTTTTTTGATGATGTGTGCCTGATTCAGAATGGAGATGCTACTGTTTGAAACTCCGCCTGAAAAGATCCCCCAAATTGTCAATCCTCCAAAAACAAAAACAGTATAAGGTATTCCGGTTGAAGAGATGTCAATTCGGGTAGAGAAGATCACTGTGAATATTGACATCATGATAAGAGGCTGCAGGATTACCCAGGCAAAGCCCAGCAATGTCTGCCGATACTTGAGCTTCAGATCTCTCCATGTAAATATCAGCATCAGTTCACGGTACTGCATCAGCTCTTTGATGCTAACTCCGATCGCCCTGCGGTTTTGAATCCTGTACTCCATAACTCTCTGTCTTAGCTCTCATCTATTCATTAAAACTCATACCGAAACAACTGAATATCTTTTGCATAATACCGTGCAACGAGGTCCTTTGCCTGGTCTGTATATAGTTCCCTGTAATGCCTGTGGCCTGTCACATTCAACTCCGGCAGTCTTTCAGGCTTTAAGCCTGTCTGTATGCATATGTCGTTAAAATCCTGCTGAATACTCTCAAATTGCCCTACATAGTCAACAATCTTCACACACTGCTCATCCAAGACAAATGTATGCTGAAAATAACTTTCTGAATCTATGGATTGATTATAATACTTCAACACTTCGTACACTGCATTGACATGTTCTGCATCAAATTTCATCATATTTCCGGCCTGTTCCGGATAGTTATAAAAGAAATTTGATAAAACCCAGTCCCATGGATTCCTGACAAAAACAAATTTGAAATATTTACTCCATATCTCTTCTCCGGCAATTTCCTTTACCAATGCCGGCCTTGTATGCTTTGGATTGAAAGGTCTGTTGTGCTGTTTTCTGAAAACTTCAAGCCGTTTCTCGATCAGTGGTGTAAGAAGATCGTCGTCATGGTATTTTAACAAGACATTTTCCAATGAAGTTGTGCCCGTTTTCCCACAAGCGAAAAAAATAAACCTCTTGCTATGTGATATAATCATCAGAAGTCATTCAAGCTGGTAATCAATATTTATTGCCTTGATCTGATGACCGGGTTTCGGGTAGTCATGACAAAACAACAATGCAAATATATCAAATTCATTACCATTTCATAAATATATTGGGTTTTCTGCAGGTCTTAGCCAGACACCGATGCTGATCTTTACTGAATTTTCTTTTACTTTTGTCGGTGAGTTTTCAGAAAATCTATTCAGAAGGAGTATTTATATTTATGGAAGGAAAACAAGGCAGCCCATTTCCAACGAGAGAGCAGGAGATTCTACTGAAAGCAGTACTTCTCGATGGTGATGAGGCTGTGAAGCACTGGAAAAATTGGTCAGCAGATTGGGATGTTGAGGGATACCTTGACAGCGGTTCTTTCCGACTATTACCTCTGCTTTACAGAAACCTGTCACGGATGAAGGTTGATGATGAGAAAATGATGTTGCTGAAAGGCATCTACAAACAGTCATGGTGTAAGAACATGAAACTCTTCAATGACTCAGTAGAGTTCCTGGAAATACTAAGGTCAAATAATATCCCAACACTTCTTCTGAAAGGCCCCTCACTGACAATTCAGTATTACCGGGATTATGGTGTCAGGCCAATGTCTGATATTGATGTACTGATCCCCAAAAATAATGCAGAAGATGGAATCCGAATTCTGCAAGAGCATGGGTGGAAACCTGAATTCCCGGAATACCTCGAGTATAACCTCCGCTATGGCCGGAGTATGATGTTTTACAATAGTGAAGGCTTTGAATTTGACCTGCACTGGTATCCTTTCTTTGAATCGCTCATTAATGGCAGCGATGCTGAATTCTGGGCCAATGCAATTCCCCTCGACTTTAACGGTTTCGGGACTCTGGCACTTTGCCCTACCGATAATCTGCTGCATACCATAATTCATGGTGTAAAATGGAATCCCGAACCTCCAATCAGATGGATTGCCGATGCCATGGCAATTCTCAGATCTGAAGATCAATCGGTAGACTGGCAAAGGTTTACCGATATGGTAGACAAGTTCAAAGTTACTCTGAAAATCAGAGAAGCCTTTAACTATCTGCATCAAAACTTTAATGCCCCCATCCCGCAAAGCGTACTCAGCGCACTCAATGATTCGGCAGTCACATTTTCTGAAAAAAAAATCTATCGCTACGACAAAAGAAACCCCGATTCAATTCCGGACAGCTTCTCCGGAAAGCTAAACCATCTGTTCGTGGTCTATTTGAGGCAATCAGGCAAACGGTCCATTGCAGGCCAGATAACCGGATTCATTAAATACCTCCACTTCAGAACACGCGGAAAGAAACATCTTAAGATATTATGGTATTACCTGACAAGAAAACAGAAGAAAAATGCATAGAAAAATCAGGATTATATTTTTAAACCTGGTGGTGATATTTGCAATTGCAGCAATATTTGAGACAGTATTTGTGATCAGGGAAATGCGGCACAGGGAAGCACAAAGCTCAATGGTGCTGGAGAATGTATATGTTGCTGATTCTGACGATTATTTGGGGTGGAAGCTTCAAAAAAACACATCACGGGTTTCACGAAAATATGTAGGAGGGAACCTTATCTATGAGGCGATGATATCTGTTGACAGTAATGGTCTGAGGATTTCTCCACCATGCCCTGACCCTTGCACGGGAGCAGTACTCTTCTTTGGGAACTCCTGTACGTATGGTGAAGGGGTTCATGACAGCCTCACACTACCCTGGCAGTTCAGTATTTTGACTGATCAAAAGTTTCAGGTATATAACTTCGGAATGTATGGTTACGGACCGCACCAGATGTTTTCGCAGATAAAACAGGGCATTGTTGAGTCTATAGTGACCGAGAATGTGAAGCATGTTGTCTTTCAAACACTCTATCCTGAGCAGGCTTACCGGTCTTCAGGCTACTTCGACTGGAACATAAACTGCCCGAAATACATTCTCGACAAGAACAGAGAACCGGTATTCACAGGCAATTACAATAAGCCACGATCCTACTACAGAAATCTTTCCGGAATCCTGGCAAAGTCTGCAGCCATGAGATACTTTTCCTCACGTCAGCCAAAAAATCCCCTTACCCAGGATGAGAAAGAATTATTTGCAGCGTTAATCACCAACTCAAAGAATTATCTTGATGATAAATTCGACAATCCGGTGTTTCATATAATCCTTTGGGACTGGTCTGACGGCAGTGATGAGGAACTCTTTGAACAGATGAAAAGTGAGGGCATCAGGATCCATGATGCAAGGGATATTTTTCCGGATAACCCTGCTTCGCTGGAATACAGGATCCACAAATATGACAGACACCCCAGCGCCATAGGGTACAGGTTTATTGCAGAATATCTTAGAAAAGAGATCGGAGCAGTTGTTGAGGATAAGATTGTGAAATACTAAATCATATTGAGTGCTACAAAAATGAAAACCGGCAGGAGCAATAACAAACATTCACAACTCATCTTCAACGTAATCCTGATTATGGGGCTGAGTGCACTGTTTATCCTGCTGAATACTTACACTCATTCTCTGAGCCGTAACGGCAACTGGAGCAGCTCCAAAACAGATCTTGATAAGGGTGTCATGGGTTCATGGTCATTCATGCTCACATACAGAGCCCTTGCCAATAACAGGCTCGACCTCGGAACATGGCACGGCTATCAGGAAGTGTTCCTCAATAAGCCTGTTAAGTACAGCAAAGCTACAATTGACTTCATGCTGGCTGAGAATGCCTGCCTGGTTATTTTCTTTGAGAAGAACGCTGATACACTCACTGCTGTCAGAGTCTCCAATAACCCGCATTATGACAATGTATTGCTGCGGGTCGTCAATAACCGGTTCATCGAGAAATCAGACATCACAATTCCAGAGCTGAACCCCGGATGGAACAGTGTCATCCTTAATCTGAACGACAATAACACAACGCTTACTCTTAATGATGGCCGTAACAGCATAACAGAACTACCTGCCGTGAAGAGTGATGCAATGCTTGGATTCAGAAACTATGATTCATCCGCAATTATCGATAATGTCATTCTGGCCGGCAAGGATGAAGAGATTCTGTTCAGGGAAACATTTCACTGGAATCCTTCCTTTATCCTATACTTTATTCTTCTGTTCCTTGCAGGGAATATTGTCTTCACTGCTTTACCAATGCTGCGCAGAACCCTGCTTATTGTATCAGTAAACATCTCCCTGATCATAATCATTCTGTTGCTCTTCTTCCTGCTGTATGGCCGCTATCAGTACCCCAAAGAGTGGATGATAAACTGGAAATCCAAAACCACAACAATCCAGACTGAAGATGAGGTGCTGGAAAGGACTCTTTCCGGCACCAAAGATCCCGGATCCGACACGCTTAAGATTGTTTTCCTCGGTTCTTCCCAAACCTGGGGTGCAGGTGCAACAACCCTGGAATATACCTTCATCAGTCTGTTTGAAAGAATGCTCAACGACTCTCTTCAATTTCCTGTCAGATGCATTAATGCAGGGGTTTCGGGCATCAATTCAGGTGATGTGCTCAGAAATTATCAGGGATCATGGCTGGATTCCGGACACGAGTTATGCATTGTAAACCTCTCCGTCAATGATGAAGGCAACCCGGACTTCAGTAAGAATGTTGAAGAGATCATCAGAATAAATAACAATAACATTATCACAACAATACTTATCCCTGAACCTACTGATGGTGATATTGAATCCGTAATCAGAAATCACAAAACCATTTTTCAACTTGCAGATGAGCACCAGTTGAGGGTTTTGGACATTCATAGCTACCTTAATGATCGTTACGACGATGGATTTATCTTCTGGGATTTTGTACATTTGACCGATTTTGGGCACCGGCTTTTTGCAGAGAGACTTTACAGAGAGCTTCAGCAAACGATAAATGAAACAATAACTGCAAAAGAGAATGAGAGATAGAAAGAGAATCTCCTTTACATTACAACAACATAAGGATGCCGGAATGGCCTGCGTGCTGATAATTCTCATCACAGGTTACCTTACCGGAAACAACACCTGGTTCTATATTGCCATTCCACTTCTTTTTCTTGCTATGGCAATTCCTGCTGCATTCTACCCATTCTCTTACTTCTGGTATGCACTCTCATCACTGCTGGGCAACATCATGTCAAGAGTCATACTCACGATTATCTATGTTGTACTGGTAGTTCCTGTGGGGGTCATCCGCAGAATAGCGGGCAAAGATCCGATGAAGCTCAGGGAGTTCAAAAAAAGCCATGATTCCGTTTTTATTGTCAGAAACAAACATTTTACGGCAAACGATATAACAAAACCATATTAACACATCCTTATTACTGATGGAGACACTGAAAGATATCTGGGGGTTCCTGAAAGCGAGACGCAAATACTGGCTGATCCCACTGATATTTACCCTTTTGTTGCTGGGGGCTTTGATAATCTTTTCGACCGGTTCTGCTGTCGCGCCATTTATCTATTCACTTTTTTAAATCTCAGGGAATGGCCAGACCCACGATAATCTTAGGTATTTCAGCATTTTATCACGACAGTGCAGCTGCGCTGATCATTGATGGAGAGATAGTTGCAGCGGCTCACGAGGAGAGGTTTACCAGGAAGAAGCACGACTCCTCTTTCCCGGAGAACGCTGTGAGATATGTTCTTGAAGAAGCCGGAATTACAGTCGAGGATCTCACCTCTGTAGCTTTTTATGACAAGCCGTTGATAAAATTTGAGAGGCTGCTTGAGACGTTCCATGCATTTGCCCCTGTGGGTCTCAGGGTCTTTTTGAAGGCAATCCCTGTATGGATCAGGGAGAAGCTATTCATGAAGCACTTGCTGCGAAAGGAGCTGAAGGCACTGGGAGGCCGGACGGCAAAGATGCCCTTGCTCTTTCCCGAACATCACTTGTCTCATGCTGCCAGCGCGTTTTATCCTTCACCTTTCGACAAGGCTGCTATACTCACCATCGACGGGGTGGGTGAATGGGCTACCACAACGATAGGCATTGGTGATGGCAACGGCATTGAGATCATAAGGGAGCTCCATTTCCCTCACTCTGTGGGATTGCTCTACTCAGCCTTCACCTACTACCTGGGCTTCACCGTCAACAGCGGCGAATATAAGCTGATGGGGCTTGCGCCTTACGGAGACCCTGATTCGGAACAGACACAAAAGTTCGTTGATATTATTCGCACAGAGCTTGCCGACATCAGGGACGATGGCTCACTGCTCCTGAATATGGGCTATTTCGATTTTGCCACCGGATTTTACATGACCAACACCCGGAAATGGAAAAGGCTTTTTGGGATACCGCCCAGGGCTCCTGAGTCGGAAATTCTGCAGGTGCACATGAACCTTGCCCTGGCCATACAGATAGTGACAGAAGATATAGTACTCAGGCTGGCAAAAACAGCCGCGGAACTGACAGGTTGCCGATATCTAACCATGGCCGGAGGAGTAGCGCTGAACAGTGTGGCAAATGGCAGGATACTGCAGGCCGGCGTCTTTGAAGACATCTGGATACAGCCTGCTGCCGGGGATGCAGGCGGAGCTCTGGGAGCTTCCCTCGCTGCATGGCATATCGGCAACAACGCCAAAAGAGCCACTCCCGGGAAACCCGACGCAATGAAAGGTGCATACCTGGGACCGGAATTTGCCAACAAACAGATCACCGCAGTGGCAAAAAAGCTTGGTGCTGATTACAGAGTTTTCGATGACTTCGCTGAACTTACCAAAACCACAGCTTCCGAAATAGCAAACGGAAAGGTTGTTGGTTGGTTCCAGGGAAGGATGGAGTATGGCCCAAGGGCTCTTGGCAACAGAAGCATCCTCGGTGACCCACGAAACCCTGAGATGCAGAAGAAGCTCAATCTGAAGATCAAGTTCCGCGAAGGGTTCAGACCCTTTGCTCCCAGTGTATTGGAGGAAAATCTGAACGAGTACTTTGAGGTTGACCACCCTTCTCCTTATATGCTGCATGTAATCCCTGTGAAAGAGAGCCGCCTCAATCCAATGCCTGAAAATTACCGGGATATGAAACTGATGGAGAGGCTTTACCTTTTAAGATCGGATCTTCCGGCAATCACACATGTAGATAACTCGGCAAGGATACAGAGTGTAAATAAAAACACAAACCCGAAATACTGGAGCCTCATTGACGAGTTCAGAAAGATCACAGGATACGGGGTGGTGATAAATACAAGCTTCAATGTGCGGGGCGAGCCTATTGTCTGCACTCCTGAAGAGGCTTTCCGCTGCTTCATGTCAACGGAAATGGATATCCTTGTAATAGGGAATCTGCTGTTCGACAAAGCTGACCAGGAAAACCTAATGAAACAACACAACTGGGATCGGGAATTTGCAGCCGACTGAAAAATGGTTTATGTTCTATCGGTTTATACAATGGAGGGATCAGCCCTGAAAATGTTTATGTATGAGTGCTGCAACTGCAGTACAAGAAAGAGAGCATGCCGATAACACTTAAGGGTACAGCTACTCCTATCAGAAAAAAAATTAAGAAAATTTTGATCTGCATGTTCAATTCGCCAAAATATCCCGTAACTTAGGGGTTTCTTTCTGAAGGCTGTTTTTTCGGCCTTGATATGTACATTTAAGGCTTTTGTTATTTTCTTTCTTCTGATTTCTATTGATTAAATGATATATCTGGCTAAATATAGAACCAAACCAATATTATCAGATCATGAAAACCATAACCATGTTTTTAGCTCTCCTGATATTTTCCGGGGCGCTTTCAGCGCAGAGCATTGAGCGCAGCACCATTGCTGCTGCGGGAGAGTATTATTCTGTGGCGGGTATACAACTCTCCTGGACTATGGGGCAGCCCTCTCCGGCTGAGACCTTTATCAAGCCGGCAATGATCCTTACACAGGGGTTCCAGCAGGCAGACATTACCACGCGGGTTCCGGACCATTCACCGGGCAGTTTTTCGCTTATACTTTATCCCAATCCTGCAGCAGGCCTCTTCAACCTTGATCTGGCGGCCGACGGTGACGGGGTGGTCAGCTTTGAGATTTTCGACCTCTCAGGGAAACTTATCATGCAGAAGGGGCCGTTTCAGACCAGTGGTGGCAGGTGGCTGCACCAGCAGGCAACGCCGGGGCTGGCAACGGGAATTTACCATTGCCGCGTTTTGTTCACAAAGTCCGACAGGAGTGTGATGCAACAGAACATGAAGCTCTCCCTGCTATAAGAATTCTGTCAGAAATTTTCACCATAACAAAAATCAACGCACTATGAAAACTTCAGCATTTGATTCAGCAAGACGTATCACCTTGCTGCTTTTTGCACTCTGTGCAGGCCTTCTCATCCTTCATGCCCAGGCGCCGGAGAAGTTCAATTACCAGGCTGTAGCGCGTAACGGTTCAGGAGACCTTATCGTGAATGCCAACATTGGTGTACGGCTAAGTATTCTTGACGGGTCAGATATCGGGCCTGTATTGTATTCGGAGACACATTACGTTTTGACGAATGCTTACGGAATGTTCACCCTTGAGGTTGGCGACGGTGTGGTGGCCAGCGGAACCTTTTCGACTGTTGATTGGGGTGCAGGTTCACGCTATCTGAAGGTTGAGGTAGATCCTACCGGTGGCATAAATTACATTGACCTTGGGGCATCTCAGCTTTTAAGCGTTCCTTACTCTCTCTATTCCAAGGATTCTGAAACACCCGGCCCGCAAGGTCCACAGGGGCCACAAGGTCCGCAAGGCCCACAAGGCCCACAAGGCCCTACTGGTGCAACCGGCCCACAAGGCCCCCAGGGTCCACAAGGCACTACCGGTGCAACCGGCCCTCAGGGTCCACAAGGTCCACAAGGTCCTCAAGGCCCCACCGGCCCAACAGGCCCCACTGGCGCCACCGGTGCCACAGGCCCTCCCGGCCCTATGCCCCCCATTGGTGGCTCAACTACACATGTGCAGTTCAATGATGCCGGAAGCTTTAATGGCCTCAATACTTTTGTGTTCGACAAGAACAACACAAGGCTGGGAATTGGTACCTCTTCACCAGTGGCGGAACTCCATGTTGCCAGAAATAACGCTGCTATTAACAGCCAGGTCTGGCTGAAACAATTGGGAACCGGTGATGCCTCCCTTGGTTTCAGCATAGGTTCATCCCAGGACTGGTCAATGGGTATCGACCAGTCCGACAACAACAAATTCAAGATCAGCCCTTCATACAACTCCTCTGCAAGCCCTGTCTTAACCTTGCAAACCAACGGAAGGGTAGGTGTCGGTATCAATACTCCGCTTGCCGGGGTGCATGTATCCAACGCCACCAATGCCTTGGGCAATCACTTCTTCCGGGCAGACCATACAGGCACTGCTGCTGTTGACCCCGTTGGAATTACTCTTAACTGCTCACCCACAGGGCAATCAGGTTACGGTTACGGCGCAATTATCAACGCCGGCTACAAGGGCACTGCAATCACCGTCAGCGCAGGTTCTCCATCATTCAGCACCATCGTCCATGATGCTACCATCGAAGGAGCAGGCACCGGATCAAAGTATGGCGGCTATTTCTTCGGTAACGGCCTGACAGGAAACACAGGCATCATCTACTCCATCTACGCCAGCTACGCTGGTGCCGGTGCCACCAAATACGCCGGCTACTTCAGTGGAAATGTAACCGTCACAGGAACCTTCTCAAACCCTTCTGATGAAAAGTTCAAGACAAACCTCCTTCCTCTCACAAACGCTTCAGACAGGATCAATGCCCTGGAGGTCTACTCCTATAACTACCTGGAACAGGAGGGCATGAACTTCCCGGCAGGAACACAGTTCGGCCTGCTGGCACAACAGCTCGAAAAGGTAATCCCTGAACTTGTCACCAGCGAGAAACACCCCCTCGAGGACCCCAATACCAAAGAGGACAGCAGGTATTTAGAGTACAAGGGCATCAATTATATCGGATTGATACCCGTTATCATCAAGGCGCTCCAGGAGCAGCAGGAGGTGATCGAAACGCTGGAGCAGAGAGTTAAGAGTCTAGAGGCGACAGGCGGACTTTAGTTTTTAGTTAGTAGTGTGTAGTTTTACCGCTTTCTTTGTGGTTAGAGAAAGAGGATTAGTTGTTCAGAGGTGTTGAGGGAAGAAAATAGAATCAAATCAGATGATCTTATAAATCAGCAACGCATATAGATAGAACCTGGCGATTCTTGCTACCGCAAAGAACAGATATTTCCTGTAATCATACTCCATGATGCCGGCAGCCATGCTGGCAATGGAAAACGGTAAAGGCAGCAGGGCTGTTACCATGATCATTACCCCGCCCCATCGCCGTATGTTGCGTATGTGTTTTGCCATGGTAAGTTTAACATACCGGGTTACAGCGGGTATCGACAATATCATCCTTCCGATGTAGTATGCTACTGAACCAGCCATATAAGCAAGCAGAGCCAATCCGGTAAGATTGGTCCATGGCATAGGTGTCTTGTCTGTCCAGGCTATGAAAATCTCAGGTGGTAAAATTCCCATAACAGACTCGGAAATGAAAAAAATAGTGAATACCAGAAAATTCGAATAATTGTCAGTAGCATTTTCCAGAAAAAGGTTAATATCCCAAAGAAACCTGTCAACAGTAATAATCAGCAAAATAAATATCACTATCGGCAATACGGTTCTTCTGAGGGTTTGGTACACAAATCTGTAGAAGCCAGTGTAGCGGTAATACTGATGTAATAACCTCAACCTGGATTTTTTTTTCTTAGGCTGTATTCTTCTCTCGTTCAATGCTTGTCTTCTTAATCAAACTACACAAAATTAAGCCTGTGCCTCCTGGCTAAACCCTGGAAACTGCAAAATTACTGCTATTAGTTTCAACTGTTCAAATCTTCTGCTCTATTAGCATTTTTTAACATTTCACCGGTTATTGCTTCTGTGATAGTTGTCGTGTGTTCCGGAGATATGTGTCATGAATTCTATTAACATAATTAGTATCAAAAAATTGCCTTGGCCGTATTTTTCATCACAAATTCTAACACTCATTTGTGGATAAGTGGGCACCGGCCACAATAATGGGTATGAATCTTCATGTTATATTTGCCTAAATCAAACCATCCATGAAAATATTTTTTATTTGTCTGTATCTCCTGTTGATTTCACCCTTTTCAGTTATACAGGTTTTATCCAACGACACTTTGAAAAGAATAACTCCGCAGGAGTACGTTGCGATGTATAGCCATATTGCTGTTAAACACATGAAGGAGCATGGTATTCCGGCGAGCATTACCCTTGCACAGGGAATTCTGGAATCGGGTTCAGGTAATTCTGATTTGGCAAGAAATGCCAACAACCATTTCGGGATAAAATGCCACAGGGGTTGGGAAGGGGAATCATACCTGAAAGATGATGATTCGAAAAACGAATGTTTCAGAAAGTATAAAAATGCAGAGGAGTCGTTTAAAGACCATGCGGTATTTCTTACAACCCGCAGCCGTTATGCATCACTGTTCGAACTGAGCAGCACCGACTACAAGGGATGGGCACATGGCCTTAAAGCTGCGGGTTATGCCACCAACCCGGAATATGCTGAGAGGCTGATAGGGGTTATTGAGCGATATGAGCTTCACACATATGATACCGGTAAGCCGAAGAAACCTATTTTCAAACATGGTAATGAGCGACAGGTTAAAGACCACCCCAGGCGTCCTGAGGAACAGCGTGTGGATATTTCTTTAAGCAACAGAACCATCAGCAGGCATAACGGCATCAAATATACAGTAGCGCAATCAGGAGACAATTTACAACAGATAGCTGATGATCTTGAGATCAGGCCATGGATGATCAGAAAATACAATGATCTTACGAAAGATGCTGAAATCAAGCCAGGCGAAAGGATCTACATTCAGTCCAAAAAGCGCAGAGGATCAGAAGATTTCCATACAGTTACTGAAGACGATACGTTACATTCAGTTTCGCAGAAATATGGTATCAGGCTTCAAAGGCTGATCCGACTGAACGCCATGGATGAGAACACCACGCTCACGCCAGGCCTCAGATTACGGTTAAGATGAAATGTGATATAACCGGGGCATATCTAAATCGATGGGATGCTTCCTTTATCCGGCCTGCTTCCAAACAACCAGTTGACACCTGTAAGTACCATGACGTTCTGTGCTGCCAGCGGATAAGCAAATGCCAGTGCGTTGTCAGTTATAAGATAATAGTGGAACGGTCCGAGTTTCAGGGCAAACCCCAATCCCACGTTGCTGAAGTTGCCACGCTCAAGGCCATAAGTGCCCGTCAGGCTCAAAACCCTTCCCAGTCTGTGGTTGACCGAAAGGGTCATATGAGGAAACCAAATTCCCTGATAGAAGCGGCTGCGAAACAGAAAACCAACAGAATTACGCTGGGTGATAAAAAACGCTGCACCAAGGTTTACAGATGGTGATAATACCTGCTTATAGCCCTCCTTGCTCCTTTGAACAGCGAATATGTCCATTATTGAATCTGCAAGCTCATCAAATGCCAGTTTGTCAAGTGAATCACCCTGGATATAGGATGTGAAATCAAACCCTGAATAAGTGAATGTGCCTTTAGAGGAGAAGTTATATGGATTCCCTCTCCAGTTGATATAGCCCAGGTCGTTTACCGAGGCAGAAAGAAGGAACCTGTCGAAAAGCTTATAGGAGACACCTATATCTATTGCCTGTCCTCTGTTATTCCTGACATATTCCAGCGCCTCATCAGCAATCTTGTCCTGATTAAAAGCCACATCCTTGCCATCCAGCAGGCTGTCAACATCAATGAACGGGATATTCATACTGATCCTCATATCAAGGTCAGCGGTTATAGTGAAATCGTTTGCATCAGTAGTAATACCACCTTTAAACCTTTCGGTGTGGATATTAGCCACACCCTGTATGGCACGGTATCTCAGTCCTATGTTGAATCCGTCAAATATCTGATGTGAATAGCCGGCAGATATTTCGTTGGTAACAGATAGTTCGATACCCATATTGTCGAAACTGATCCTTTCTCCGAGGTAATCTTCGTGTGCATTTCCTTTCCATATGAATCCGAAAAGGTCTTTTGGATAGTAATACTGAAAAGACACCCTTGGCATCATGTCAAATGTAACATACCCCTTTTTTAGCAATCTGAATCCAAAGGCTACCGGTTGATAGTTGAAGGTAGTGGACAGATGACTGAGCTGTGGCATGGCAGCAATAGCTTTGTTGAAGTTGAGCACAAAGCCGGTGTCCGTTCTTGTGGTAATTTCGTTGAATGAGAACCCGCTGTTTCCCATTTGCAGGTATAGCTGAGAGAACCCGGGGCTGCCCATGAATACTTTTGATTCAGGTTGAAATGCCGGGTTAAGGAATGTTCGTTGCGGGATACCTTCCATATAGTAAAGAGTAGCCGATGGCTGCTGGCCTGATAATGTGATTGATATCAGAAAGATGCATAGAAGGGATATTGCTCTGTTTGTGATCATGGCTTCCTGAAATATTTGATTTTTACAGCTCCGTTGGATCCAGTATTAACTTGCTCTGAATGCCAACCGTCAATTTAAGGTAGTTGTCGGTATAGATGCGAACCACCTGGTTGCCCCCTCCTGCAGTGTTAATTTTGCCTGTGAGAAACAGGTATTTAACATCCTTGTTGAGTTTTTTCAATTTATCAGAGGTAGCCTTGATATCATAAGTCCGAAGAGCAGGTGTCAGGCTGCGGTAATCGGGTGGTGGCCCGGGCAGAGCTCCTGGAATGATAACCTGGTAGGAATCAAACAAGCTGTCTATCGGATTGTAGAGTGAATCCAGGAAAGTAACCTGTATTGCTGCCTCAACAGGGAAAGTGCTCTCAGCATTGACACGGAAGAGTATCCACTCCAGCATATTAAGATCCTCCTCAAACGAGAACTTCAGTGTGTCCTGCAAAGTAAACCCGTTAGCATACCCTTCAAGCGGAATCTCAATCTCAACTTCAACTTCAAAGTAACTTGTGTCGAGAACAAAATTCCCGGGCACTGACCCTGTGGGATTAATAATCCCTTCAACACCATATTCCACCCTTTGAGGCAACAGGTTCAGGAAATCATCAAGATTTGAATTGGTTTTGTCCAGATAGATACTGGAGGCTACCTTCTGTCCTACCTGACTGATATCCGGAGCATTAAGCATAAAAGGTTTAGGTAGCCCGGTGAGGTGAACCTGATAAGGAGGGTTTACATCTGAAGTTCCCATTAATGGATCTATTTCAATGGAAATGGGAATCCCAAAAGAGTTCTGAAAATATATGCCAATGCGAGGGTCATTGATACGGAATTCTCCACCCAGACCCTTCTTGAAGATGTCAATATTAATAGCATCATGCAGTAAAGCCATTGACCTGGTCTTGATCAATCCGAAGAGTGCCCGGTAATTCAGGTTATCTTGCGCAATACTGATGGTAATATCAAACGGCCCCGGATCTGGATTGGCATCCCCAAAAACTCTTACGTCAAGATAAAAATTCAGGTTGTTTTGATTTCCGACATGGTCAAATACAAAGGCGTAACCCTCAAGATCAATAGTTACTGATGCAGTCACCGGAAGCGTGCCGGTGTAGTTGAGTGGAAAGACTCTCTTTAAGGGGATATCATTTTTGGTCACAAAAGGTGAGGTCAGAATAACAACGGCATCTCTGTCCATCATGCTTTCGATTTCAATTGTAAAATCCCCGTTTTTGAACCTGATGCTGTCAACGACATCATCATAGCTGTTAGAGAATTTTTGAGCAAACACATAACTGAGTGTCAGGCTGTCGCCAACAGGCAGGTTTACCGGGAAAACAACGCTTAAAGTAGTATCATGTTCCTGCCTGTCGAAGGTTATCAGATCACCTGCATATTCAGAAAGCAGGGTGCTTCTGTGATAAACAGTAAGAAAACCATTGGCATCCTGATGCAGGAAATCCAGGTCACCAGCCCTGTCAAGAATATCAGAAATGGTAAGTCTGGCACTTCCGATAGGAAATGCAATCGTAGGCTCATAAACAGGGAGGTGGATGTTAGTGAAATCATCTTTCAGACAGGAGGTCGACAGCAAAGTAAAAACAAGCAGGGCTGGAATTAAAGATCGTGATTGCAATGGTTTCATGGCAGGTTTTGATTAATTACAGGATTTAAACCCGGAAATTGCATAAAACACCCGGCGAAGTTAACACAAATAAATCTGACAATTGTTCACTTTTCATATTAATATTTTTGCATATTATTTCTGTTTTCAAAGGTTTTTGAGTATTACTACCTTACCTTTGACAAACAATGTGCTTAAAGGCTTTTCGTTTTTTTGCCGCCAGACTCTGAAGTGATCATAGCTTCTTCCTGAAACCTCAAGCACTTTCAGGCCTTTCCTGGTTATTATCATTGGCTGAAATGAGCCGTCAATTGCTGTAGCAATTATCTCCGGGTCCCGGTCAGTAATCTCAAAAGATGACCATCTGGATTCCAGCTCACTGTTTCTGTCAAGCAGCTTCAGATCCTGATCGAACAGTGAGAGCTGATAAGGCTCTGCAACAAGAAAAGTATTCCCTGCACCTGCGGGGGTGGTGGATGCTTTCAAAAAGTATGAATCGGGTAAGAACTTTACGGCTTCATTGACCCTTACAGTCCCATCCACCGAAACCTGTAAAAGCATGCCGTTTTTATCAAGGAAGGTAAAATGAACTTCACCCAACGAGCGCGTCAGTAAAATATCTGTGTTATTTCCCGCCTGGATGGTGTCATGTAGTTTAAACCTCTCATTACCTCTACGGTCAAGAAAATGGAGAGTCCCCAGGCTATCTTGCAGGATCAAAAAGTCCATTCCGCCATTCTTCAGATGTATCAATGGCCGCTTGAGCATCCGGGCAGAAGGGTATGTCCAGCCTGCTACCGCATTCCCGGCGATGTCAATATTTGAAAGCTTACCACTCATATTCAGGTATGTCAAACGGTAATTGCCGTTGCTGTCATAATCGAACACCGACAGTCCGGTGTGAAACTGCTGGTTAAGCTTTGCCGGATAACCTGTAACATACCTCCCATCAATCTGAATCAGGTGTATCATATTGCGACTAAGGAACACGCATTGATTTCTGCCGTTTTTATAAAGATCAATGTATTGCATTTCCGAAAGAGGCACCTCCTTAATCTCCATTTTCCATTCTATACCACCGCTGCTGTTCAAGAGGTAAAGGAAGCCTGACTCATCGGCAACCATGACTTTATTCTCACCGTTTCTGTGATCCCTTATTATCAATGGTTTCACAGCAGGCACATCATCCAGAAGCACCTCGCTGCCGTCACCTGAGGATCTGATATCGCCTGCAACTATCATTACAATGTCTGTCAGTATTACATCATCCTCCCTGGTATATGACAAAACGAACTGTTGAGGCAGAAAGGGCATTAACCGGTCAAATGCGTCCAGCCGGCCGGCATCTGCCAGCGACCTCATAAACCTTGTGCCTTTTGAACGATCAAGATAATAGCGGCGGCTTATCCTGCCCTGAACATCCTTCATGCCTTCGGAATAACCGGCTTCAGCCAGCAAGGTGCGACCAAGAGTCAGATTGTTCAACACAGTCAGCAAAGTCTGATTCGATGGAGCAACTATCAACCAGTTACGGTATATGGTAAAGAATGACTCTTCAAAATGATGATACCTGCTGCCAAACAGTGCAGGCAAGATATATGAAGACTGCAGGGAAAGAACCTCAAAACTCTGGTAATTGAGCCTCTTCATAGTGTCACTAAGCAATGTTAAAGACTCACTGAGAGAATGTATATCTTCAGCCTCAAACAGCAAAAGGTAATTGCTTCCTGCAACAGAATCGAAAGCATCAGTGATTGCCAGTGTTACAGACCTTATGTCTGCATTGGCAAAAACCTTCTTCAGGCTGTCAACGGACCTTTCATCCACAGGATATGAGCGTTTTACCCCGTCTCTTCTCAGGGCAAATCCCTCAATGAAGTTCTTATGGAAATCACTCCATGAATTCAATGCCATCTGGTCGTAATAGATAGTATTTGCAGGAAGCACCAATCCCGGGTCTTCAAGAATATCTATTGCTTTCTGTAGTGCAGACTGGTAAGCAACGCCTGTCTTAGGAGATTTTGAGAAGCCTTGCAGGTGGGCTCCGGCGTTTCTGAATGTGAGTTCCAGAGCTGCCCAGGAGCCCATATCAGGCAGAGAGGCAATCATCGGCTTGTTACTCTCATCAATATACCTTGATACCCACTTGTAAAATCCTTCATAGGAAAGATATACCCGGGGAGAAGGATTCTGGCTCTTGGAAATATTCTCCCGTACCTCCGCAAATGATGCATCCCTGGTAATGTTATTGCCTGATTCAAGGGTATAGTAGGCAAGCTCAAACACTTCACGATCAACAGAAGCCATCATTATACCGTTCCTGATGGCAACAAACAAAGGGCTCCCATCAGGCAACACCCGTTCATGATATGATATCTCAAGCAACTGCTTCTCCGCATATGAAGGCCAGTGCTGTTTCAGCATGACATGAATATCTCCCGGGCGCATGCCACGCTTCAATTGCAGCAGAAACAGAAATGCCGGGCCATCCACCTTCTTTGGAACCAGTGATATGCAGAAAGGCTGTTTCTTGATTAAGGAGGCCAGGTCAGAACTCCCGGATGAGGCTATATCGAACAACTCCTTTTGAATGAAAGATAAATGATCAATCTCATCTGACGCCTCAAAGCCTTGACGCCATAAAGACCCTTTCAGAAGATCGTCAAGAAAACCAAGAATGCCCTCACCTTCAACTACCATTATCGAGCTGCCAGGAACACCCTTAATAACAGAATGTTCCGGATACCTGTAATAATTGTACAGATATCTGCCACCATATCCCGCCAGCAACAAGACTATCAAACACAAAACAATATAAAACACCCGGCTCCTCGTGAAAAACTGTTTAATGCCTGGTTTACTCTCTTCTGATTCCATAGTGCACACTTTTTACCAAATATATGATTTTTCAGGGGAAAGGTATCCTCAGTTGACGTTTAATATGAAAAGTCTTCCTGTGATGAGGTGTTGCGCCATACTGCAACAAAGCATCAACATGACCGGGCGACGGGTATCCCTTGTTCGCATCCCAGCCATATGCCGGATACTCTCCGTGCAGTTTAAGCATATATTCATCACGGAGGCACTTGGCCAGGATGCTTGCTGCTGCTATTTCCATGAACCGGCCATCACCTTTGACAATGCAGGCATATGGTATTTCCCGGTAAGAGTTAAATCTGTTGCCATCAACAATGATAAACTCAGGCGTCACAGAAAGCTTTTCAAGAGCCCTGTGCATTGCAAGGATTGATGCATTGAGAATGTTCAGCTTATCGATCTCTGAAGGATCCGCAATCCCAATACCCCATGTGACAACCTCACGCTTAATAATCTCTGAAAGCGTCTTACGCCTGCCGGATGTCAGCTTTTTGGAGTCATTGATCTCTCCGTTCTTATATCCTGGCGGCAAGATCACAGCTGCTGCGAAGACAGGGCCTGCAAGACAACCTCTGCCTGCCTCGTCGCAACCAGCCGTTAAAAGCGTGCTGTCATATGTAGGCAAACCAATCATGTTATCAAAGGATAGATATGTCCTGCAATGACAGATAAAACAAGCATAATCAAAAGGATATCTGCAAACCGGGCTCTCTTCACATTTTGCAAATAAGCTGTCAGTACAATTACTGAGAAGAAAGCTGCTGCAATCAGATTCTGAAGCACAAGGGTCCCGCTTAATGAGATCAATGCCAGGACCGGCAGCAATATCCATAAAAGGGCTTTGAACAAAGACCTTTTCACAACTATATGTTGATCAAGCCTGGCATAGGCTCTTATCGCTGAGACAACAACCAGTATTGACATCAGCAAGATCACCGGATAATGAAATGCTTTTAGGGAGCTAAATGCTTCATCATAGAAAGCCGAAAATTTTTCAGAGTAGACATAGTGCAGCGTTTGCAAATCTGGTCCTGGCCACCATCCAAATACCCAGCACAACATAAAAAAATAGAACCAGGGAGCTACCATGCCTGTTGCAAGAATTGCCATATAGTTCCATTTGTAAAGCCTGAAAACAAAAAGAGTAATTAAAAACAGGGGAGCAAACAGCAACACCGGATAACTGAAAAGCGAAGCCATTGACAGGAGGAACCCTGCATTAAAAATAGCAAACGACGGATTTTTCAGAGTTCCGATCACTAAAATTTCCCTTATGGCCGGGATCAGTAAAAGCATCGAAAAAAGTAGGGGATGAAAAGAGATGTTTTCCGGAAGCATCAATAGGAGAAGAATGGAGAAGAAAGCAGGGATTGTAAGCCTGGCACTTGTGCCATGCGCTACCCTTGAAAATTTGGCCAATGAGATCACCAGCCACAGAAACATGATGCAGAAGATTAAAAGTTTTATCGGTTCATTCAGGCCAGCCATCATATTGGCGAGCAGGAGATAAGGCACTGAAGAGTCTTCAGGGATATGAATAGTAATACCCATGAAATAAGCTGGTATCAGAGCAGAACAAGCAATCAGGAGATGTATCAAAACCTGCCGGAAAGTATCTTTTGATCTGAGAAGCTTTACAATCATAATATATCAGTTCGGTTAACCCCTATAATATATCGAAACCGAGATCTTTGCGGAAGTACTTCCCCTCGTATGAAATTACTTCAGCACTATCTATAGAAGTTTTCAAGGCATCTTTCAGTGAGGCTGCTAAAGTTGTAACCCCAAACACCCGACCTCCGTTTGTAACAAGCTGCCCGTCGGTAATTTTGGTACCTGCATGAAACAAAATGCTTTGCGAAATTTTATCCACACCTTTGATTGGTAAGCCCTTCGGATAATTACCGGGATAGCCTCCTGAGACCAACATCACTGTTGCGGCCTGACTTTCGATAATCTCAATAGAATGTTGGTTCAGTGTTTTGCTTTTCAGTGAATGCAGAACAGGGATCAGATCATTCTCTATGCGGGGGATAATAGACTCGGTTTCCGGATCCCCAAGACGGACGTTGTATTCAATCATGTATGGATTACCTTTCACGACCATCAGACCGAAAAAGATAAAACCCGAATAGGGAATATTTTCTTTCTGCAAACCAACTATTGTGGGTTCGATGATTCGTTTCTGAACTTTCTCCTTCAGCACCTCATCAAAGAAAGGCACGGGAGACAAAGAGCCCATGCCACCGGTATTCAGGCCTGTATCCCCTTCTCCTATACGTTTGTAGTCTTTAGCCTCCGGCAACATAAGTGTATGAGTACCATCAGTGACCACAAACACTGACACCTCGATGCCATCGAGGTACTCTTCTATGACCAGCTCTGAGCCTGCCTGCCCGAACTTTCCGTGAAGAAGGATATTGTCTGTCTCCTTTTCGGCTTCAGTAAGGTCATCAAGAATCAGGACTCCTTTGCCTGCAGCAAGGCCATCAGCCTTCAGCACGTAAGGGGGTGAAAACTCTTTCAGAAAGTTGCGTGCAGCCTCTGCCTCAGCAGAGCTGAAACTGTTGAATCTTGCAGTAGGTATCTCATTACGTCGCATAAAATCTTTGGCAAACGCCTTGCTCCCTTCAAGCCGCGCACCGGCCAACCGGGGACCGATAACCGAAACGCCATTCATTCGGGAGTCTTCCAGAAAATGATCATGGATACCCCTGACCAACGGCTCCTCCGGGCCAACAATAACCATCTCTACTCCCCGACTCAGTACAAATTCTGCAACGGCAGCAAAATCATTGATGTCTCCGGCTACGTTTGTGCCAACCTCCGCAGTACCGGGGTTGCCAGGCATAATGAAAACCTCCTCAACCAACGGACTCACGGAAACCTTCCAGGCCAGGGTATGCTCCCTGCCTCCACCTCCAAGTATCAATACTTTCATATACTCCCCTGTTTATTCCAGAACTTTCAAACCTCAATTTCAACCGATATTTAAGCCAACACAGGTTCCTGTCCGGATCACACCACTCAATCTTTACCGGCATTCCTGTCTGGCAAAAATAGCCAAAACTATATTAGTCAGGAAAATTATCAGTTAACCAACCCGTGATCTATTAGATATACGCATATCTGTTTTGCCCCAGACTCAGTATAACCATATTTGATCTTCAGGTTCTGGATCAGGAAGTTCACATCCTTGCGCATCCTGCTGTCATACATCTTAAAAGCATCGGTGCCATAATCAATAATTGCACGCCTGAAATTCTCATTGGTAATAAAGGGCGACAGAGCATTCTCTTTCAGGTTCCTTAATGCCCTCTCAAAGAGATTCCTGTATTGAGTGGTCTCTTTAACCTCCTTCCCATGTATCCTGATCTCATTAGCCAGAGTAGTGCCTGCCCATATCTTCTGCTGATCACTCCTGAAAGCATTCATATTTGCCTCGGTAGCTTTCGACCCCAGAATTTTTGTCTCAAATGCCCTGAACCAGTTCTCTTCTACCTCGATCTTGTCATTGGTATAGGGTGACAATACCTGGGCACCTGCATCAAAATTCACTGCAAACAAATAGTTAAGGATATCCCTTGAAATCTGTGCTTCATTGTAATCATATATCGACTCCTTAACCTTTTGCAGTAACTGGTAATGATAGAGCTTCTCAAGGGAACTCAGAAAACCTGCCGGAACAGAAACTCCGAATGATCCAAGGTGCTTCATCATGAACGACTTTACATTCTGCATCGTGATAAGCTTACCCTCACGGGTGTAGGTGTTGTAGAAAGCGTTGAAGATGTTGATCGACTGCCGGCCGGAAATGCCACTCTCTCCCTCTGTCTCAGTGTCAATAAGTATCTCTTTGCGTACTTCTCTAGTGAATCCACGCAAATCATCGTCGTCAAGCCAGGTTGGTATTTTGCCTGTATAAATCTCCATCTTGAGCAGGAAAAGACTTGGGTCGGTATAGTTCGAATACTTCTCCGGATTGCTGATCCACTTTTTGATTGCTTTTGTGTCGGCAACTAGTCGTGTGGAAATAATGATTTTGGCAAAGTTCTCCAGAACGCCTGGCAAAAATGCCTGCTCAATACCTTCCCCGAACTTGTTCCGGTAAATGGCAACCTCCGTATTGTAATCAAGGATGTAAGGTATCTTGACTGTTATGATTCTGTCCTGGAAAGACTTTACTCCCTCATAGTGCACCTTGTCCTCAGGGTTTATCAAGCCAAGGAACAATGATTTCACATACTCCTCCACAAACTCTACCTTGTGCACCCTGTCGGAGATAACTCCATGAAGGTTCTTTAACCTCTGAATATTGTTCTCCTTGATGTCCATAAGAGCATAGATGCCATTGTTGCTCATTGCAAGGCTTGAATAGAGATATTTTACTGCATCGGTCTGAAGTATAGAATTAATTTGCTGCTGAAAGTGAACATTTGACACAGGTTCTTTAATAATCTGGTCGCCCGGGTTGAAAACGGTCACTCCTTCTCCAAGCTGCCTGTTGAATCTGCTGCGTCTGACGTACAACATGCTCAACACCTCAAGGGGATCATCAAGCTGGTCTGTAAGTGTGTCATAAATAGTCTTGCATACCGTACATGGCTGATCACGCAGCACCCATTCATACTCCTTGGTATTGAACAGCCTCTGCTTGAAATTCTCATCCGGTATCAGCTCCTGCAGAAACTTCATCCTGAAGTGACGTGGTATCTGCAAAATAGGGTGGTCATTGTTCGGACATGCTACCTCAAGGCTCTTCCTCATAACTGCCGGTCTGACAACGCCAGCCCCGGCCGGATCAGCTGCATCCCTGCCCGGTGAAGTGATCTCAATTGATACAGGTTGTATAATGTTGTTCTTGTATAATCCCAGCTTTTCAAGATTTATATTCCAGTAAGTCTCGTACATAACACCTTCAGGTAATTGCGTGTACTCCTCGAATCTCTGAAGCAGGTTGTTAAGAAAAGTACTCTTGCCACTGCCCGGAGGCCCTTCAAAAAGATAGATGTAGTTGAGCTGTGAACGTTGCTTGAAAGCACCTGCCAGGTTCATGATCCTGTTGGCAAAAAGTCTGTCGGCAAAAAAGGGATTGCGGCAACCTTCAACAAACAACTTGCTTGCATCATAATGCTTGAACCCCACACTATCGCCTTGATTGCCATATTCATCATGTCCATCAGGGATATAGTAATTGATCATGTCATAGAAGAGCTGGAACACATCCCTGAAAATGAGCTCGGGTTTACGTGTGGCAGAATAGAGAAAATCATTAAAGGTGAACGGAGAGTATCTCTCCTTGTCACGCAATTTGCTGCTTACATTGATCAGGGCATCAAGCCTCTGTGCCCGCTCCCTGAGCTCTTCCATCTGTTCAACAACCTGTTTCTTTTTGGCCATAACCTAAAGGGTCTTTTTCTCCAACTTACGTCCCTCCATGGTGTAAAACACCTTTCTGAGTGACCTTGTTTCTTCCTCCTCCTTCGAAGGAATTATTTCCGTCGTCTCAAGCTCCACTTTGCCTCCCCATAACCAGGAGATCCCCATCATCGTATCCGGTATGAAGTCCTTTATCAACTGCTTCCCCTCAAAATGGTGAACAAGATATAAACACTCCCTGTTGGTCTTATCAACATCAACGGTCACTTTTGGAGGATGATACAGCGAATCGATGAGCATCTGCTTATAATCTTCGGCCCGTCGGCTTCTGATGTAATATTCCACCGTGCCTCGCTGTTGGTTTAGTCTTTGCCCTACAACAAAAAGGTTGTACCGGTCTACAAACTCCTGATCAACAAAAGTGTTGATCAGTGAATAATCGTTGAAACTGCTCCTCAGCGCAAAGATGGCATCCTGCCCGTTAATGGCGTCATCCTGTTTTCCTTTGTGATCTCTGAGATGTGCAAGCTTCTGATACTGCCAGTTCATTTCCCCTTTTGAGGCCTTCTCTTCAACATAAGAGATCAACCTTAAACCAATGGCATATGGATTTAACCCAACCCTGGATATAGATGTAACACCTGCATTAGCCACGGCATAGTCACTTTCATGCCCTGATATCCTCTCATCCTGCAGGAAAAGGCGGTCGTGCCAGTAGCTTGCCCAACCTTCGTTAAGGATCTTTGTCCTTATCTGTGGTGCCAGGTAAAGCGATGTGTTGCGGACAATACTCATCACTTGCCTGATCCATTGGTTCTCATCCCTGTTGATGAAAGGAGAGTGCTCCATTACAAATGCCATTGCATCCATGGGTCTCTCCTTCCTGCTCTCCCTGTACTTCTCATATTTAGCCTGAAACTCAGGATACTTTTGCCTTATCTCTCCGAAGAAATGCGACTCTGTAACCACCGCCTTCTGTTCCTGTAGTATCTGGTTGTAGTACTCAATCTGTTTGAAAATCTCATGCTCCGGTGCTTTGACCTCATCCGGAAGGAAGATGTCGAAAAAATAGGTTATCCTGTCACCAGGAGCCATTGAAGAGGCTATATCAGCAAAACCCGGTAAAGGATAGTACCCACACAGGTTGTCCATGTTCCTGCTGAACTCTATAGCATAATCCAGCCAGCGGCCATGCCTGATGCGCAATTCAGCAATCAATCTCTTATCTGCCAGAGCCTGCCCCACAAAATCATCACCCCAGGTCTTCTCAAACATGGTGTTGTTCTGGAAGAAATCAATATGGGCAATCACATGATAGAAGATCATCACATTGAGCCAGTCGGGATTGTTGTCATTATAGAATGATATAGCCGGTCTGGAGTTGATAACCGTCTCATATGGGTTGTAAGGATAGAGCTTGTATTTGCCTATGCCTTTAAGTACCTCCACATCATTGACCCAGTAATCATAAAGCGTGGGGATCATAACCTTTGGCGACAGTTCAAGAAGGTCACGGTTTGTAACAAGATATTCAAGAGTCTCAAGGTCGAATTGCAGGCCTGCCTTTCGTGCCCGCACCTTGCACCCCTCCATTATCCCCTTGGTATATTGATCTATTAGCTGCATAGTTGCGTTATTCAGGAAATTAAACTCTTGATCCCTTCGATGATCCTTGTCTCATCTGCATCTTTTGCGCCAAAGGAATCCAAACGTATCAGATCAGGCTTGCCGGTAAGCAACCCCGACCTCTTCACATTCCTTTCAACCGTAGTCTCCTTGTCTGAAGAGCTCCAGGAATTACGCGCTACAGTTATGCCAACCCTGTTGGTGTATCTCAGCATATTCTCGAGTGCATCCATAAGCTCTTTGCCATCCTCATCCCAGTCATCTCCATCTGTTCCATGAAAGACGTAGATGTTGTAATCCTTTGCAAGCTGCTCCTTCTCCACTATTGTGTTCACCAGCGTAAAAGCAGGTGCTACCCTGGTACCACCTGCAACCTGCGAACGGTAGTAGGTGTAGAAGTCGGGAACCTCTTTTGCTTCAGTATCATGAAGGATGAACCTTGTCATCACCTGGTTGCTGTATTGGTACATGAGCCAACTGTAGATCAGGAGATGCTGCGATGTGACCACCTCTGTAGGTTCACCATGCATAGATCCTGAGTAGTCCCGCAGAAAGAATACCGCAGCCTGACTCTCGAAGTCCTTCTCCGACGACATCACACGGTAAACGTGGTCAAGAGGGTTTATCAGGAGATCACCAGGGTCGAAAGGTTTACCCTCCCGGATGTTTCCAAGCAGAATGTTGGTCTCAACAATTCGCCTCATCGTGGCCTTCTTGTCAAGCACCTGCCCCGATCCCCGGTTGCGGTCAGTAAGGTCATAAACTATCTTCGATAACGATCGTTTTGTGCCTTTACTTCTCAGGTTTGGTAATTCAAACTTCTCGGTGATAACCTTTCCCAGGTCAAAAGCATCAGAACTTATATCATGCTCTGCACCCTCACCCTGCCCTGCACCCTGGCCCTCGCCTTCACCCGGCTGTGGCTGTACAGGCTGTTCCCCAAGCACATCACCCTCTTCGCCCTCGCCGGCACCTCCGGTAGAACCCTCCTCGTCATCACTCACACTGTCATCATGATAAAACTTGGCCTCATGCGTTGTCGGCACTACCACCACCTTGCTCTTGTTGCCCTGTACCGGCCTGATAAGTTTACCTATGCGTATACGCCTCGGAAAACCGTCAGCCTCGCGCTGCTTGTCCTTCTCCAGCAAATCATCCAGTGAACGCAGAGAGATTGACGAATCCCTCTGCAGGGGATGAATCCCCGGCAAAACCATGAAATCATCAGTGTCGTAAAGCCCGGCAGGACCAGATTCTCCTTTTGCGTACATCTCCTCACCGGATGAAACCGACAATTCACGCTCCATCATCAGCCGGTGTTCATCAGCGACACCCCGGCCGCATAACTCCCTGAATATTTCTTGTGCCTTTACCGACATAGTATTGCTTCTGACTTCAATGATTAACCCAAATACAAATGTATGCCATCATAACAACCTGCCTGATCAACCTTAATTAGTATCCTCAGGAGTGCAGAAATACTCGATGGTCTTCTCCGCACAGGTGCGGCAGTAATCCAACTTCTCCATCATAGTCTTTACCATCCGGTTGTAAAGCTTCTGGTTCTCTTCATTTGTCCGGTTCGACAATGCGCCGACAAGGCTCCCTGCGCCGGCAATGTCAGACTTCAGTCGTACATCCGTCACAGCCTTCACAAGCTCGTTGTTGTCCATGAAGTTGTAGTTCGGATCCTTGATCATCTTCTGTCCATAAATCTTGATGATCGTTGTACGGAAACTCTGACGCTGCTCCTCGGTCTTAAGTCCCAAACGCTCTTCAACACTGTTGATGAAAGTCTCATCAATCTTGAGCGGTACGAGTTTGCCTGTCTGCTGGTCCTGGTATGTCCATATCTTGTCTGAACCCAGATTCTTTGCATCTATCCCGATTATCATGTTGACATAATTCATCACATCCTTCTCAACAGCCTTCGGCTCATCCATATAGGCATTGAAAATAGTTGTCATTATATTCTTGCGGTGCAGGCCTTTGGCAATCTTCAGATCATTGAGGTACTTGATTCTGTCATTCGGGTCTTGTACATAGTCAAGAATCACACTCTCAAGTGATTTGAAGACATCACCGGCATACATGCACTTCCCCTCCTGTGTCTGGCTTTGCTCAAGAAGGATCTGTATTGCCCTGCCAAGGTTCCGGTGCCCCATGCCCTTCTGCCCGAACCTGTGCGTGATATCCGGGTCGCTGTTAAGCTCACCGATGACCTCGTTAAGAGTTTTTATGCTCTTTTCTCCGGCAACCTCTCCTGCGGCAAGCTTCATCATCTCCACTGGCGACAGCTTGTCTGACGGTGGCATTCTGGTCAGTATCACAGATGTCGAAATGGCATAGTTAAGATTAGGGTCTATATGGAGCTTCTCTCCTGTAAATGTCGTCTTGTCAAAACCACCTATGGCAAATCTTGTAAGCTCTTCCTGAAGCCGCAGGTTGGTATTATGTGACATATATGTCAGGCGGCACCTGTCAACGATGGGAGCCTGCTCCTTCTCTTCAAGGAATCTTGCAAACTCGGAGTTGTTACTCGTTGCAACTATCAAAGTGTCGAGCGGCCACTTGTAACCCTCAATCTCAACAGTGCGGTTCTGGATCACCCCGAGATAGACCTGCACAAGGTCGCGCTTATTCTTGAATATCTCATCCGCAAAATGAATCCCTCCGCCGGCAACACGTGCCAGGGCTCCGCGACGAAGGTCAAAGCGGTAAGGGTTCGACGTGTCGGCAATATGCAACAGCCTGGTTATTGACTCATCTCCTAAAAGGTCAACAGCAGATGAGGTAATCTTGTCCTTGGCTGCATATTTCCCTGTCAATGTTCCCCTCGACTCGCTTACAGGAACTGTGAACAGCTCTGTATGCTCAAGCATCTTATCCACGTCGCCTTCACAATACTCCCTGATCTGACTGAGGATATAGTAGGAGCAAGCTCCCAGCGGACGGTAGAGCTTATAGACAGAATTGATGTGGGCCGGCTTCATACCAAGGCTTTTCAGATAATCACGGTTCTGCTGCTCCTCCTCAAACAGGTTCATAGCAAGAACCATCGGATCCTCATAGGTCTGCGACTCTATTGTGGTTATCTTCCCGTATCCTCCAAGCCTGTCCAGGTTCCTGAACCTGAAACTGTATCTGCGGTTCTCCGGCAAGCCTATAAAGTCACGGTACAATCCCGAAAGATAATCTACGAAATAGGTCTTCCCGTTGCCAGGCTCCCCGATAAGCACAAATGCCATCTCCGCCGATGATCCCCCTTCAGCCGCATCCTTAACAAAAGATACAAACGAATTTATCTCGTCAAACATGCCGATTATATGCTTCTTACCCTCCCTGAAGACAGTAAAGTCGTACGTGTTACGGCCGTTTACGTTCACCTTCTTTATCTTTCCCTTGCCATCAAGTATCATCCGGGATACAGACTGAAAAACGTTCTCATACCTTCGCCTGCCTGAGATATACTCCTGAATGTGACGATGCAGGGTATGGTTCACTCCGATATTTGCTCGCTTTGCCATAATGCTGGATTTTTTTGCTTTTTGAAACGGTTTATTTTGAACCGTAAAGTTAAGCTTTATTTTATGAAAGCTATGTTTAGAGGAAACTATTTCTCCTTTGCCCTCTCCTTATTCAGCTTCTCCCGGGCTGCCTGATTCTCCCTCTCAATCCTTTGCAGGCTTGCCTCAAGTCCGTCAAGTGCCTTTTTCTTCTGCTCGTACTCCTCTTTGGTAATCTCCTTGTTTGCCATCTTCTCGTCAAGTTTTGCGCGTGCCTTTTTCAGCTTCTCCCTGCTGGATGCATTTGAAGCTTCAGAACGCCCGATATTTGCTTCCGCCTCATCAAGAGCTCCCTGCCTGCTCCTTGCCTCGGCAGCCCGCTGTTGCCCAAACTCCTTGCCCTCAAGTTCTCCCTTATCCTTTCCATAGGCGTGCCCCTTGCCGGGGTGCTCCTTGCTCTGCTGAACACCCTCACCCTTGCCGGATGGCCTACCCTTATCTCCTTGTACGCGTTCCTTCTGCTGTTCACGCTGTACTTCCGACTGCGTCGATTGGGTGCCTTCCGTCTTTGCTTCGGCCCTATCTTTCGTACCCTGCTGTACTCTTTCCTTCTGTTCTGATGGTTTCCTGTCTGCCTGCTGGGCAGTCAGATTGCTGCTGATGGATACCATCAATAAAATCAACAACAATGAAATGATTTGCTTCATGACTGTAAGATTTAAAGATTGTCAATAAAATCATCCAACTGCTTCTCAAGGTCTTCAGATTCCATCATAAGCTCCTCTGAAGACTTCTGTATCTCTTCAATTTCGGGGGTCACTTCTGTCACCTCCTCCTGTCCGGCCGGTGCGCCGCAGCCAAACATAAATAATGGCAATGCCAATGATAATAAAAACTTTTTCATGATCTTGAATTTTGTGATTAAACAATAAAACCACTATATATCAGAAATGAGTTTACAAGAGGGGTAAACTCAGGCTTCTTCCGGAATATTGCATATACTGCGGAACCTGAACCTGTCATCTGAGCAAAGAGCGCTCCGCTATCGTAAAGCTCATTCTTTATTCTTTCCAACTCAGGATATCTCTTCATCACCTGCTCCTCAAAATCATTCTCAACAGCAAACTGCCATTGCCCGACAGGCAATAAAATTTTCACCTTCAGTGGTATCCTGCCTTTCACGGGTTTTGTCATAGAGTAGGCCTCTGCGGTGCTGATTCCGAAGGAGGGCTTTACTATTGCCAGGAAAAAGCCGCTTAATCTCAGATCCAAAGGCTCCATCTTCTCACCGCGTCCTGTTGCCAGTACCGGCATGTTCCTGATAAAAAACGGGCAATCACTTCCCACTCTCAGAGCGATATCCTCCATCTCTTCAAAGCTGAGGCCCAGGCTAAAGATGACATCAAGCATCTTTATAGTAAATGCCGCATCTGAAGATCCTCCACCCAATCCGGCGCCAGCGGGAATCTGCTTATGAAGATGGATGTGGACAGCGGGGATCTTATTCCTGGCGGCAAACTCCCTGTAAGCCCGTACACAGAGATTATCATCCGCTGCTCCACCAACGGATCTCCCGGATGTGCCAAACCTCAACTTTCCGTCAGGAGACTGACATATCTCAAGAATATCATAGAAAGGAACCGGATACATCCCGGTCTCAATATCATGATAACCGTCACTACGTTTGGCTGTTACATGTAAACCAAGATTGATCTTGGCATTGGGATAAGTAATCATCTACGCTCTCTTTTCTGCAAATTTACAATAAACTAAAGGGAACTTCCAGTCCCATTGTATAACTTTTACTATTTTTGCTGAAACCATTTAATGATGCTATGCCGATATTAAATGCTGTAATCTCCTGGTTTATGAAGAAGAGGATCCACCAGATTGAACTCTTTCTCAAATACCCTGTAGAGGTACAGATGGAACTGTTTAAAAGACTGATAAGCAAAGCTTCAGTAACTGAATGGGGCGGAAAATACGGCTATAGTTCCATAGCAACACCTGATCAGTTCCGTGAAAGAGTTCCCTTGCAGGAATATGATGATATCAAGCCATACATTGAACGCCTCCGCAAGGGCGAAACCAACCTCCTCTGGCCCTCGCCGATCAGGTGGTTTGCCAAATCATCAGGTACGACAAGCGACAAGAGCAAGTATATTCCTGTCAGCAGCGAGGCTCTGGAAGATTGTCACTTCAAGGGGGGCAAAGATCTGTTGTCGATCTATTGCAACAATAACCCGGACACAATGATCTTCGACGGCAAGACTCTGGGATTGGGAGGCTCGCATGATTACAACTCTGACAATCCTGGGCCCTATCATGGCGATGTGTCAGCGGTTATTATGCAGAACCTGCCCTTCTGGTTTGAACTGATAAGAACACCTGATCTCTCTACTGCTCTGATGAATGATTGGGAAGAGAAGCTGTTGCGGATGGCCCATATTACCTCCAGGGAAAACGTCACGGTCATTTCCGGCGTACCAAGCTGGATGCTCATCCTGTTGAAAAAAATACTGGAGATAACTGGAGACGACAATATCTCTGACATCTGGCCAAACCTGGAAATGTTCGCCCATGGCGGCGTACATTTTGCCCCATACCGTGAAAAGTTTAAAGCTATCTGTCCGGCAAGCCTGAACTATATCGAAACCTACAATGCATCCGAAGGATTTTTCGGGATACAGGACAGCAACAGTGCTGATGATATGCTGCTGATGCTCGACTATGGAATTTTCTACGAGTTCATCCCTATTGAAGAGCTCGATAGCCAGACTCCCAAAACCCTCCTGCTCGACCAGGTTGAAACAGATACCACCTATGCTCTTGTGATCTCCACAAACTCAGGCCTATGGAGATACATGATAGGTGACACAATCACCTTCACTTCTCTGAACCCATACAGGATAAGAGTAACCGGCAGGACAAAAAGCTTTATTAACGCATTCGGTGAAGAACTTATAGTGGATAACGCTGAAAGAGCTATTGACATCGCATGCAGAAAAACCCATGCCACCATAACTGAATATACCGTGGCACCAGTGTACCTCAACGGCAACGAAGCCGGATCACACCAATGGCTTATCGAATTTGAAAAAGAACCATCAAACATACAGTTCTTTGCGGAAGTCCTTGATAACACTCTCAAAGAACTAAACTCTGATTATGAAGCCAAAAGATATAAGGATATTGTCCTTGGAAAACCACAACTGACTCAACTACCTCAGGGGACGTTCTATAAATGGCTTAAATCAAAAGATAAACTGGGCGGGCAGTATAAGGTGCCCCGACTTAGCAATAACAGAATTTATGTTGATGAGATCATCAATATTATGGATTAAATTGTGCTGCCTGTTCATGCTTGCAGCCGCTGCTACTTTTAGCGGGCTTACCCCCGTTAAAACCCTGCAGCAAAAATCTGATATGATCTCTTCTGATAACCTGGGAAACCTCTATGCAACAAACGGAAATACACTGCGTAAATATACCCGCAGCGGAGAACTTTTTGCCGAATATACCAATACCCGTATTGACAGATTCAACAGCCTTGATGCATCCGACCCTTTGAAAATAATGCTCTTCTCGAAATCATCAGCAGAAATAATACGCCTTGACAATAAACTCGCCCAGCAGGGAAGCACCTCAATCCTTTACCATGCTGATCTGGTGTCGCCTGTGCTTGCGTGCAACTCTTACGATAATGGTGTGTGGATCTGGGATAATGCACTCAATGAAATAGTCCGGCTGAACCAGAATAGCACCGTCGACAACAGAACCGGCAACCTTATCAATATCTTCGGTGATAACCCTGAAATTATAATGATCCGTGAAAAAGATTTTCTGCTCTTTGCATCTGCTCCTTCACATGGATTGCTTATTTTTGACAGGCATGCTAATTATGTGCGAACAATCCCATTGAAGGATATTGAACATTTCCAACTGGGAAACGACAGGATAATATACATGAGCAATGGCAAACTGAACATCTACCATATGAAAACTTTTCATGAAACTTCTCTGGACCTGCCGGTGAAAAACTGCATAAATGTTATTATTGAAGGAAGAAACATGTTCATTCAGCATACCGATAGCATATCAATTTTTGTATCAAATACAATGTTATGAATACACCTTTCCATATAGCTGTAGCCGGAAATATCGGTTCAGGAAAAACTACACTTACAAGGCTGCTGGCCAAACACTTCAAATGGGAACCACACTATGAGGATGTGGATAACAACCCTTATCTCGAAAACTTCTATGAGGATATGCGTAGATGGTCATTTAACCTTCAGATCTATTTTCTGACGCATAGGTTCAAACAAATTATCAGCATAAGAAACGGTAAAAAAAATGTGATCCAGGACAGGACTATCTACGAAGACGCCTACATTTTTGCTCCAAGCCTCCACGAAATGGGGCTTATGCGTACACAGGACTTTGAAAGTTATCTCTCTCTATTTGAACTGATAAACGGTTTCATACAACCACCTGACCTGCTTATATATCTGAGAGCCAGCGTCCCCACACTTGTCAGGCAAATACAGGCAAGAGGTAGAGAGTATGAAAACTCAATACGCCTGGATTACCTTAAAAGCCTAAACGAGAAGTATGAGAAATGGATTGAAGAATACAATTGTGGGAAATTGCTTATCTTTGAGGTTGATTATCTTGACATTCCTGGTAAACCAGAAGATCTCGGAAATGTAATTGACAAGATCCGGGCCGAATTATTCGGATTATTCTGAACATGAGCTTCTCACTAAAAATACTTGGCATTATTCCAGCGCGATTCGCCTCCTCGCGGTTTCCCGGCAAACCGCTTGTCGACATTGCTGGTAAAAGCATGATACATAGAGTTTACAGACAGGCAAAACAAGCAGACCTCCTCAACAACCTCGTAATCGCAACCGATGATGAAAGGATATTCAGCCATGCTACTGCCTTTGGTGCAAATGTGGTTATGACATCCCAGAGACACCTCACAGGAACCGACAGATGCGCTGAAGTCATCAGAATGAAATCATACTCAAACTATGATGTCATTATTAACATCCAGGGTGATGAACCTCTTATCGACCCTGATCAGATCAATCTCCTTGCGAATGTTTTCATCAATAAAAATCCTGAAATTGCTACCCTCATCAGGCCCCTTACCGAAAATGATGATCTCTCAAATCCCGGGATCATTAAAGTTGTCAAAGGAAAACTGAACCAGGCTCTCTACTTCTCAAGATCTCCTGTGCCCTTCATCAGAAATGCCCCTGTTGAGCACTGGCTTAAAAAACACATCTATTTCCAGCATATCGGCATCTACGGGTACACAAAGGAAGCCCTGCTTAAAATCTCCAGACTCGACTTTACCCCGCTCGAAAAAGCCGAATCCCTTGAACAACTGCGATGGCTTGAAAACGGACTCCGGATCATCACAGAAATCTCTGAACACCGGTCATATAGTGTTGATATACCCGAAGATGTGGATAAAATAATGGAAATTCTCAAATCATTATGACATTCTCCTTTTTTATATAACTTAGCATTCTCTAATTCCCCAAATTAAAAAACCCCATATGATGAAAATTGCCCAGTATCTCAGCGAACTTCTTTTTCAACGTGATTCAGTTATTCTGCCAGGTTTTGGTGAGTTCAGAACCACTGAAAAACCCGCAGAGAAAACTCCATCCGGGAAGATTACCCCCCCGGCAAAGCACATATCATTTAACTCTTCCGTGAAAGCCAATGATTATGTGCTTGCCAAATATATAGCCGAAAGAGAACAACTCTCCATCCTGCAGGGAAATGATAAGCTAAAAGCCTTTGCAGATCAGCTCCAGTCATCACTTGAGAAAGACAGAAAACTTGTTCTGCCTGCTCTGGGATCATTCTCGTATGACGAAAACAACATCCTGATTTTCGATCCTGACTATGATATTAATTATAAAACAGCTTCTTTTGGTTTGACTCCGACATATCATGATCAGCCAGACAAAACCGTTGATCCCGAATTATCAGAAGAAGCAAAAAAGACTGTAAAACCTGAAAAGACGAAGAAAGCAGCAAAACGTGTAAAAGACAAGAAACAGGAAACAGTTGAAGAACCTATAGTAAGCAAAGAAGAACACACAACTGCGGAGCCTGCAATACCCGTGACACCACCACCCATTGAAAAAAGCGAGAGAAAAAAAAGAAGAGCACCAGTATGGCTTATTATTATTCTGCTCATACTTATTGCTGCTGCCGCTTTGGCTTACCTTAATCAGGATCTTGTGAAAACATACTATACAAAACTCACTGAGCAAATCTTCCTGGTGAAAGAGAAGCATGAACATCCTGCTGAATCGCAGGAGCTTTTGGATGAAACAATTGGCATTGAGGCCATCACTGATGAACAGGCAGATGAATCTGATAGTCTGGCGATCGCTGATACAGTTGTTACCGGAAAGGAGTCTTCCGATGCAGAGATGCTGAGACCGCCGGAACCCAGTGCACATAAAGATCCTGCCATTGCCGGTTCAAAAGGCAGTTTCGCGATCATTGCAGGCTGCTTCGGCGAAAATGCAAACGCCGAAAGAATGGCTGCTCAACTCAGGTCAGGGGGATTTCCAAATGCCAGCATTGAAGGTCAGACAAGAACCGGACTCTACAGAGTGGCTGCCGGAACCTTCCCGACAGAATCAGAAGCTCAGGCTGAGCTCGTAAAAGCTCGCAAAGAGAATAAACTTACCAATGCCTGGGTAACAAAACTCTGACCGCTGTAAAACCTGTGCCTTCTGTCATGTTCGTTAAAACATTCGCCATATTTTTGATTGTCATCAGTATCCTGTTTTACGATAGCAGCCAGGCATCCTGCCCATCAACCATAAACTCTGATTTGCCTGAACTTCTTACCAAATCCCGGAATGAGCTTTTTAAAAATAATGAAACTGATCCTGGTTTCGATTCCGTTTATAAATGCCTGCCACCTGATCGTATAAAACTGAAAACGTTCTCTGCACGGCTGGCTTTCCGAATGAGCGGCGGCCACAAAAGATACGAAGAAACCCTCAGCCTGAATGCCGGAAAAGGTCAACTCATTCCTTATAGTCAAGCATTGCCTGTATTCTATGATTCCAAAACCTCCCCGGATGGCGTGCAGCATTGCAAATTCACCAATCATGACAGTATACTGGATGCATCTGACCTCACAGTCACCGGTAAAAATGCCAGACATGTTGAGAGAGGATGGGTAAACTACATGCTTGGAAATTTTATCTATGGCAACTGCCCTGAAAATATCCTCTTCCCGGTTAACGGTGAAGTAAGTTGTTACCTCTATAACGCCCTTACAGTAAAGAATGCCCTGAAACTCTATTTCAGCAACCCTCAGAATTCTGATCAGGATCAACACTTCACTCATCGCTCAGATTTCTTTATCGCGGATCTATTTGCTACTTTGCCCCGTCCGATTTCTGTGAAGCACTTCGTTGGCTCGGTGGACATCATTATTGCCCCGATTGATGATTCATTAATCTCACTCAAAATCTTCAATATCACCAGCATTACATCCGCAGATTATTCAACTCACTTCAAGAGACCTAAAAGATGGCCCAAATCAATGCCCAGGCAATTTACCCCACAGCCATACTCAAACTCAGGGCAGGTATTTCAACTGAAAATGACGGTGCCGGAAGCAAAAAAACTTGCAGGCATAAAGAGATGATCACTTAATATTCATTTGTCAATCATTAAAATTGACTCACTATCTTTGTCCCGGATTTTTCGTCTGATACAACCGTTATGGGGAAAAAGAAAAAACTTGTACGATTTGCTGAAAATGAAACTTTCGACAACATGTTTCAGGTAACCTTTGACCGGTTGTCTGAAGGCCCCTTCCCACTTAAAGGAAGCTGGAACAGCAGTTTTTTTAAGAATAATAACCCGATAGTGCTTGAACTGGGTTGCGGCAAAGGAGATTACACTATCGGACTGGCAAGGGTGTACCCCGAAAAGAATTTTATCGGTGTTGATATCAAAGGGGCCCGTATGTGGTATGGATGCAAAATAAGCCAGACTGAAAACCTGAAAAATGTGGCTTTCCTTAGATCCAAAATACAGCTCATAGAAAATTTTTTCGGACAGGAAGAGGTTGATGAGATCTGGATCACTTTTCCTGATCCGCAACCCAGGTCTTCAAGAGAGAAGAAGAGACTAACCTCGCCTGAATTCCTTAAGCGGTACAGAAACATCATGAAACCAAATGGCATCGTGAATCTCAAAACTGATGATGAACAGCTGTATCAGTATACCGTTGACATCATAAATGAACAGAGACTGAAAGTTATCAGCAATATCCCTGACATTCACAACAACGGTTATGCCGGTGATCAAACCATGATAACCACCTTTTATGAAAAGATGTGGTTGAAGAAAGGATTAACAATAAAGTATCTCCGGTATTCAATAAACCCCCATAATGGCTGAAGATCTTTTTTTTCAGAAGGTTTACAATGTAGTAAAACAGATCCCGCACGGCAGGGTCACATCTTATGGAGCTATTGCAGAATTCCTTGCAGCCAGATCAGCAGCACGCATGGTCGGATGGGCTTTAAACGCTTCACACTGCTCTGCTCAAAATATTCCGGCACACAGAGTGGTGAACAGAAATGGGCAACTCACAGGCAAACACCATTTTGGGGTCACAGGACTTATGCAACAGTTGCTGCAAAGTGAAGGAATAAGCGTTGAAAACGATACTATTAAGGATTTTCACAAACACTTCTGGGACCCGAACAGGGAATTGCTCAGATGATCTCATGGCTCAGGTTAAATTATTGAAAAAAAAATTTGTTTTTTTTGCGCTTTAGATTACATTTGCAAGGCAGAAAGATTTCATTATCAGGTTCGCTTATTGTTTAAACTTAGCTTCAGAAGATGTTACCGGGATTGACAATATCTGCAAAGATGAGATACCTGAATATAAAAAGGCGGGACACCTTACCTTTCTGACCCCATCACCCCGCTTTACATTCATTTTTTTTTAACCTTAAAAATTATTTTTGATGGAATTACCATTTGCCGAGTCATACAAAATAAAGATGGTTGAATCCATTCGCCGCTCAACAAGAGAAGAGAGGGAACAATGGATAGAAAATGCCAGCTACAATCTTTTCAATCTGCGTAGTGAGCAGGTTTTCATCGACTTGCTTACCGACTCAGGTACAGGTGCAATGTCGGATAAACAGTGGTCGGCTATTATGCTTGGTGATGAGAGTTATGCAGGTGCTTCCTCGTTTTTCAAGCTAAAAGATGCTGTTTATGAAATAACAGGTTTTGAACACTTCCTCCCAACACACCAGGGCAGAGCTGCTGAAAATGTGCTCTTCTCTGCAATGATAAAAGAGGGTGATCTGGTTCCGGGAAACTCACACTTTGACACTACCAAAGGACATATCGAATACCGTAAAGCCAGAGCCATTGACTGCACCATCGATGAAGCTTTTAACACAACAGTCATACATCCGTTTAAAGGAAATATTGATCATAACAAGCTGGAAGATGTCCTCAAAAACAACACGTCCGAAAAAATTCCGGCCATCATAGTTACTGTTACTTGTAACTCTTCAGGTGGACAACCTGTATCTATGGAAAACCTGCGGGAAACTTACAAAATGGCACAGAAGTATGGAATACCCGTGCTTTTTGATTCAGCCAGGTTCGCTGAAAACGCCTACTTCATAAAAAAACGGGAACCGGGCTACGCAGACCACTCCATCAGGGATATTGTCAGGGAGATGTTCTCTTATGCAGACATGATGACAATGAGCAGCAAAAAGGATGCTATTGTGAATATGGGTGGGTTCATTGCAATGAGAGATCAGGAACTATACAGAAAAGCATCTGTCTATAACATCATTTTCGAAGGATATGTAACCTATGGCGGAATGTCGGGCAGGGATATGAACGCCGTAGCACAGGGACTCTATGAAGGAACCGAATATGACTACCTAGATACCAGGATAAGCCAGGTAGCATATCTTGGCAGCAAGCTGAAATCTTTCGATGTGCCGGTACAGGAACCTTTCGGTGGCCATGCAATATTTATTGATGCTAAACAAATATTGCCGCATATTTCTGTTGAACAGTTCCAGGCTCAGACACTGGCTATTGAACTATACCTTGAAGCCGGTGTCAGAGGTGTTGAAATAGGAACATTGCTTGCAGACAGGGATCCTGTAACAAGGGAAAACCGTTACCCGAAGCTGGAACTGCTCCGGCTTGCAATTCCGCGCCGTGTTTATACCAACAACCATATGGATTATGTTGCTGCCGCAATGGGTAACGTGGTTGCCAGAAGAGACAAAATCCGCAATGGACTCCGTATAGCCTATGAAGCACCTATTATGAGACATTTCACCGTTAAACTTGAAAGGACCGGATTATGATGACTTCAAAAATCAGACATAGCAGATACAAAAGTATCGTCACCCAGTTAAGACATCTGTTACCGGGTTGCGATGACCATCAAGCCCGTATGGCAACCGTTGCCTCTTTGCTCCACCATAAACTGAACTACTTCTCATGGACGGGTTTCTACCTGTATAAGGATGATAAATTGGTGGTAGGTCCCTACCAGGGGCCTCTGGCGTGTATGACACTGAAGAAAAACAAGGGGGTATGCTGGCGTGGGTTTAACACAAAGAAAACTATCATCGTGCCCGATGTGGTAAAATTCCACGGACATATTGCATGTGACCCACGCTCAAAATCAGAAATCGTGGTACCTATGTTAAACAATCAGGGCGAAATCGTAGGAGTGCTGGATGCTGACAGCCGTGAACACGACGCATTTAAATCGATCGATGCTGATTACCTTGAGCAGATTGTCGCAATGATCCACTCCTGAAAAATATGGGCAATAGCTTCATCTTTTTACTGGCAGGGCTCTTCAACTTCGCAATCGCTCTCTCATTTGCATCACTCTACTTCAAGAGCCAGAACCTGAAATCTGTCTGTAAGCCACTTATAGGTTTTCTGGTTATTAATATCCTTCTTGCCCTTATTGGAAACATTGCTGGAAACCTGATAGCTGGAAACCTTCAGCACCTCGCCGTCAAAGCCGGAGCAGCTCTTGAGCTTATTGTTTCCTTCAAGCTCCTGTTCAGAGCTCTCAGAACCAAAACTATAAACAGACTCTTCGATATCGGGCAACCACTTACACTCACAGGACTTCTTGTTGTACTTAATATTGATGTTCTGCTTGCAACAACAGGTATTGCTCTGATAGATGAGTTTCCGTTAACGACTATCATTGTGCTGTTCGGATGCAGCAGCCTGGCAGGACTGTTAACCGGTTTCGTGACAGGGAAAAAGATGCAGTTTATTATGTCAAATATCCTTGACCTTATTGCTGCGATTGCCTTGGCGATAATAGGATTTGCCTTTCTGTTCCGATAAACTTTTTCAGAGATAATCGCGCCAGTCACTCTTTCTGGTTAGCTTCAGGTCCTGCAGCACGGATGATTTGGCTCTGATTGTCATCATGTAACTCTTCCTCGGGCCAGCAGGGATCCACTCAAGGCTCATGTCCCAGCAATGCAGGTCCCTCCAGATGTTCAACCTTGTAAAGGATAATCCCATAGTTGAAAAGTCTATCCCTGTCTGAACCTCGATCTTCCATTTTGGAGTAAGATTGAAGTCTCCTCTGATCTCTATTGTCTGTACCATCTCCTTTTTACGCTCGTCCTTAACAGCATCCAGAACAGATGCATATCGGTAATTGTACGACAACGAAAAGTTCCAGGGATTATCCCAGTCAATGTATGAGTCAGGGCTACGTCTGACCTCATCCAGCTCCTCCTCAGTACCTGATACATCATCAGGCTTCTGGCTCTTTGTCTGACCGGAACTCAGGCGATAAGAAAAACTGACATTCATCTCAGAACTCGTTCGGTGGAAAAACTTCCTGGTACGTGCATATTCAAACTGATTGATCCTCCTGCCCATTGTATCAACCTGGTAAGGATCCCACGCCCCATTGACCGTCAACCTGAAATGTCTGAATAATGTTGTGTATGCATTGAGTGTCAAAGGAGACCAGTTCAATGAATCCCTGGCTATATCATAGGATGTTGCCAGACTTAAATTCTCTATAAGAACTATCTTCTTTATGCCTGTGCCCAAAGTGTCATCCCTGGTACGTACCTTCATCTCAAAATTGTTGCCCACATTAAGGCCGACTCTCCCGGATCTGCCTGCCGGAGGGCTGCCGTATATGAGGTTCTCGAAAATCGAATAACGGTTAAGCATTGGCCCTGCACTCCCGGGTGAAAGATAATGACGGTAATAGCCATAGCGCTGAGCACCAAAATCGGGTGTGTAATTGAAACTCAGTGTAGGTGTGATAACATGCCTTAATGTAGTCACAGGCCCCTTGGTGAAATCATAAAACCCATACATCCTGGTGCTCCATGATGATGTGAACCCAAAATTACGGGCTGCCTTAAAGCCATAAATTGTGTCTCTGTCAAGATATCCTTGTATAGTATCTGTTGGCGTTATGAGTTCCCCGTTATTCCAGCTCCTTTCATAATGCCTGAAATACCAGCGTTCAACATACTGGATGCTGTTATTGATGTTCAGCCAGCCACCAACATTAAGATTGCTCTGGATAGGAATGTTGTGCTGTATCCCGTTGTTGAAATCCCTGAAGCGTGTATCCATGAAAAGGCTGTCGAAGGTAATCAGAGAGTTCTGGGTTGAAAGTGTATAACTCATATTTATATCCTGATACCATTTGGGCTTCCCTGAAAAATTAGGTCCACGAAAGGGATAGATCCGCCTGATCGTCGACATACTTACCTCCGGAAGTTTTAACTGTACCTCTCCAGTCTTAGTGTTCTGACTGTGTGACATCGCAGAACTTAAATTAAAGAACCCTGCAATCTGAGTTGAATAGTTGATGCTGGATGAAAAAGTGTTTGACAGATAATCATTTGTAGAGACTGGATTATAGTTATTGTAATTCTTTGAACCCGCATTCACGTTGGCAGAGAACCTGCTGTTGGGCCTTGATCCGGGCTCCTGCCCATGGCTCCACCTGATGAAAAAGTCACGCTCTCGCTTAAAATCAGGAGAATCCCTGTCGCCAAACTTATTGATAGCATAGTTCAAATTCATCCGTCCCTGATACCGGTATCTGACCTTATATACTGACTCCGCCTTCAATGCCCAGCTGCCACGTGAATAAATGTCGCCACGGATGGCAAGATCTACATTGTCATTGATGCCAAAATAATAACCTCCGTTCTCCAGAAAAAACCCCCGGTTGGCAGCCTCTCCATAACTGGGTATCAGAACCCCGGATGCCTGCCCGGATACGTTGGGAAAAAAACCAAACGGTACAAACAATATTGTGGGGATACCCTCAATTCGCAAAACTGCCGGCCCGGTGATGATCTTATCCTTTGGAATTACCTTTGCCTTCCTGAAATAGATGTCAAAGTGAGGATGATCATGTTGGTTACATGTAGTGTATGAACCAGAACTTATATTTATATGGTCGTTTGCCATCTTCTTTATCGAATCCCCAAGCAGATAACCCTCACCCTCCATCGTTACCACCCGCCGAATAAAGCCCTTTTTGGTTTCAAGGTTATAGTACATCTCACGGGCAGAGAAGTTTCTCTCACCCTCAGTGAAATCCGGCTCGTTAATGACCACGCCTGTTGAATCCGTAAACCCTCTTGAATAAACCTGGCTCTTCCGGAAATCCATCTCCACATAACCACTCTTCAACTCTATCTGTTGATACTGTAACTCGGCATTGCTATAGTTACCATACAAATAAGCCTTGTAACTGCTGAAATCCATCCTGATAGAATCCTCAGCCTGGTAGTCTATCCTGGCCTCCAGCTTTGACCCTTGCCTCTTTTGCCCGGCATCCCCCGACGGGATAGTGTCGGCAGGAACTGCCAGATTACCATTACCCGCCAGACTGTCCGTTACCTGGCAATATATATTACTAACTGCACTTGTCCATATCAGGATAATGCCCAAAACAAATGCTCGTATTGTTAATTTCTTAGTTAACAAGTGATGCCAGTTTATCAGAATTTCGCCCGGTTTTATCACTATTTTTACCCTTATTCAAAAAGGTAATTAAACACCAAACTATTTACCTGGGCAACTTTGCAATCCGATTGAACGTTGAATGGTAACTGTTTGGTATCTGAATTACGGAAACAAAAATAGCGCAAAATGTCGGATTATATTACCAAAGCCTTCTATATTGCTGCTTCTGTTATAATTGTTACAGCCTTAATGCTGGCACCCGGCCATTCAATCGCTCAGGGGAAAAACAAAGAGTGGGTTATTGTCATTGATCCGGGTCATGGAGGCAGAGACCCGGGCGCCATCGGTGGAGCTATCAAGGAAAAGGATATAACACTGGCAATAGCCATTAAGCTGGGAAAACATCTGTCGAAACTGGAGAACACCAAAGTTATCTACACAAGAGAAACAGATGAAACCGTTGAGCTCTATAAACGACCTAAAAAGGCCAATGAGAGCAAGGCTGATCTCTTTATCTCAATTCATTGCAATTCCGTTGAATCCTCTAAGCCTTATGGCGCCGAAACATGGGTGATGGGACTGCATAGAAGCAAGGCAAACCTTGAAGTTGCAAAAGCAGAAAATTCAGTGATTCTGCTTGAAGACGACTATCAGACCCGATACGACGGATTCGACCCCAATTCTCCCGAAGCAGAAATAATTTTTTCGCTATATCAGAATGCCTACCTCGACCAGAGTGTAGATTTCGCATCAATGGTTCAGAAAGAGTTAAGAACCAATTCGGAACGATTTGACAGAGGGGTAAAACAGGCAGGTTTCCTTGTCCTTTACAAGATCAATATGCCGGGGATTCTCGTAGAAGCCGGATTCCTGAGCAATGAGAATGAACGAAAATTTCTTGCCTCCGATGCAGGCCAGAATTCAATAGCAACATCAATCTATAATGCTGTTATCAACTACCGAGAGAAAGTTGACGGAGTTAAACCCAGAGTCAAACCCGGTACCCCGATTGTAACCACTGAAAACAAAGCCGAAAATAAACCTGCTGTTAACCAGGTGAGTACTACTGTCACACCCAATAGCCCGGATGTTATTACGGATACTCCAACAGTCGACACCAAAAACAATAACAAGCAGGTTGAAGTTTCGGAAAAACCCGGTGCCCCGGCTCCACCTAAACTCTACTTCTCTGTGCAGTTCCTCAGTACCTCGTATCAAAGAAAGTTGTCGGATCCACTGTTCAGCGAAATCAATGATGTACATTTCTATGCAATGGACGGGATTTACCGATATGTGGCAGGGTATTTCTTATCTTTTGAGCAGGCCAATGTCTATAAGAATGTGTTGATAAGCAAAGAGTTTAAAGATGCCTTTATAGTTGCATTCCATGATGGGAAAAGAATACCTGTGTCAGAAGCAAAAGAGTTGCAGAAAAAATAGATTGCCATTATTGCTGACATAAATTCAATCTTTTTTTTCACTACATTTGTAAATCAATTCTTGTCAGCTTTGAGATTTAAAAAAGAAATACAGATTGCCCTCCTGTTTATAGTTGCTATTGCACTGTTCGTATGGGGGATAAATTTTATGAAGGGTAAAAACATCCTCTCAAAAGAAAGGATTTTTTATTCTGTGTATGATAAAACAGCAGGATTAAGCGTAAATAACCCGGTCACAATAAATGGCCATCAGGTTGGATTGGTAAGAAATGTTCAGTTCCTTCAAGATGATCCGCAGGGTAGGCTGATCGTAAGGTTCGGAATCACTGAAGATATAATGATACCCTCTGATTCAAGAGCTATCATTGAAACTAACCTTCTCGGCTCAAATCTCATTAACATTGTTCTTGGAACTTCATCTGTTCCACTTCAGAAATACGACACGCTCCAATCAGCAGTCGCTACAACCCTTCAGGAACAATTCAGTATCGAGATGCTTCCTGTTAAAAAGAAGGCTGAAAATGTTATGCTGTCACTCGATACTGTGCTTACCGTCATTCGGTACATCTTTAATGAAGAGACCAGGCTTAACCTGACCCTTGCTATGGAAAATATTCGTCGCTCCATTGACATGCTGAAAAATACAACCTACACTATTGATACTCTTGTCACTACCCAGAAAAACAGGCTGTCAAAAATTTTCGCAAATGTGGAATCAATTACCACAAATTTCGAAAGCAACAACCAGACTCTTACAACAATTATAAACAATATCTCCTCAGTTTCAGACAGTCTGGCAAAAATACAGTTTGCAACCACCATACAAAATGCTGACCGCGCTATAGCCGATTTTTCCACTATCATGACAAAGATCAACGAAGGTGAGGGCACTATGGCGCAACTGATAAATGACAAACATCTCTATGTGCAGCTTGAAAAATCATCATCTGAACTCAATCAACTCATCCGCGACATAAAACTCAATCCAAATCGCTATCTGCACTTCAGTGTCTTTAGCAGAAGCCAAAAGAAGAACCAATACAGCCCAATGCCTGAGGAGATCGATGAATAGATGCCTCTATTCCCTCCTGAAAATATCATTCCTGTCTGCCGGCCTCTCAGTGTAACGCAGGTTAAATCCTCTCAGCACCCGCTCCTCAGTTTTCAGCTCATTCTCAGGATATGTACTTCCTGATGGCCTGCTGATATATACAATATACTCAACTTCCCCTTCTTTGAATCCAATCCTTATACGGTCGGATACCGCCTTGTCAATCCCAATAAGTTCATCATCATCATCTCTCACATAATAGAGTGTCTCAGTATTCCCGAAAACAAACATCTTCCTCAGTTCATCATCCTCAAAATAGGCAGACATTCTTCTCCCCTTGATCTGATTGTATTGATCGCCAATGTCTTCTGAAATGATAAAAGCATTCCCCTCCATCAACATCTCATTAATCTTGTTGTCCCTGAACATAAGAAATATTGTGTCAGCCACAATCTGGGTTTTCTTATTCCACAATACCGGCTCATAGTACATTATGATAGTGGAATCAGCAAATATGTAAGCGATGGAATCACAAGCACCCTGGATGTCTGAACGATAAAACTTCACCTGGAAGTAACCAGTAAAAATCTTCCCTTGCTGCAATGAATCAAATGTTATGAATAGTGTGTCAGCATGCAGCGAAAGAGAATCACCCGCATCAATGAATACAGCCCAGGCACTGTCGGTCAGGAAAGAATATCCTGTAATCTCATCATACTCTCCAATCTGCCCTCCCATAATGTAATCGTTCACAGTATCAGTGATCACTACATTCCTGAATCCACGGGCAAATGAGGTATTCCTGTCGTAAACAAGGCTGTCTGCAGAAAGATTCGTTTCTTTATTCTCCAACCATGAATTCTGCCAGAACCATGCTAAATCCCTTTTCGTGTCATAAATTCCCCGTTCTGCATAAATAAGGTTCTCATCGCTCTCAATAAGTGTTGGCCCGTAAATATTTGCCACTTCAGTTGTAGTAACGTAATGAAGCGTGTCAGTAAACATGGTAAATTTCTGATGCTCAAGAACAACATCCGTTTCAAATATTAACAGTTTTTTGTCGGTATAATACCACCCCTTTTTACTTGTCAGGGTATTGGTTTCGCTTACAATAGTGCCTCCTTTATCATAGAATGCAACTCTTTTTTCGAGGTCATATGTAAGTTCATCCGTCGTTAACGACACCTGGGGGTCAACAAGTACAACATTACTTTGAGCCACTGCCATTTTCGTTCCCGGTGTATACACAAGGAAATCACAAAAAAGATTCAGTGTATCTGAATCCTGGATATGCACATTTGAATAGGCCTCTATCTTATTCGACTCTTCGTAGAAATATGCTGAATCACAAAAAAGATTGGTGCCCTCATGCCGGAAATGGACAGAACCTATCGCCCTTCTGACTTTGCCGTAAACCTTCTGATCAAATTCAACATAATCCGAATATATCCACTCAACTCTTCGCTGGCCGATTGCATCGGTTTGAAATATCATCTGGATCAGAATCGATGAAATGACTATCCTGAAAATAAAATCTGAAGATCTATTGAAAAAACAGCTTGGCATTTTTTCCTTTGAGATTTGATAATCTAATTACTGCGCAAGATACATCAATTGTATAAAAAAACTCTGCTATACGAGCAGAGTTTTCTTTAGATATATGCCGGAGATACTCTCCTACTTCTTCACAATCATTTTCCTTGTCAGTATCAACTTGTTCCCCTGCAACAGAGAATAGAAATAGATGCCGCTTTCTATATCTGAAAGATCCACCTCGAGAGTTCCTATGTCTGAAGGTATGTTGATTTCGCGAATCAAACGGCCTGCCATATCCCTAAACAGCAGGATTCGATTGTCTGCTGTTGCTTCCGGAAAATAATCAAAAAACACACGGTCAGAGGCTGGATTTGGATATGCATTGGAAATCCCTGCTGCGGGCTTGTCGATAACGGGCACGTTCAAGGTTCCGCTATATCGTATTGTTACGGAAACAGTATCCGTTGTGTCAGCAACATTGAAAAATGTATATCTGAAAATGCTTACACCTTGATGGCCCAGCGGGTAATAATCGCCATAAAAAGTTGAATCATACATGCCCGGATCTATATTCACTGAATGTACGGATACCGGAACTTCACTGCCATAACACTGATTGGCAAAACAATAGGTGTCCATTGACCCAGGAACGATATAGATGTCCTCTTTTCGGACCTTTACCTCTATTGTCGCAGATCCCTGATTATGCACAAATACTTCGGCAACAATAACCGTATCAATTCTTCCGGATACATCCAGAGTGGAACCATTAGGAACAACACCATCATGCCATGACAAGGACAGATTCTGTGAAAAAGCTATTATGGGTAAAGCAAATACAAGAAGGGTAAGTACTGTTGATCTCATAATCTGGTTTTTTAGGTTTCATTCACTAACAAAAATCGTGCAAATAATTTGTTGTTAAATCTGTCCTTACCCATCACTTAATCTCTTCTGCAGCCTTTCGGTTACAATTTCGTCAATCTCATTATCAACCAGAATTCTGCCACAATACTCACAGACAATAACTTTTCTGTGAATCCTGATATCCAGTTGCCGCTGTGGCGGTATCTTATTGAAGCATCCTCCACATGCATCTCTTTCAACCTTAACAACAGCAAGGCCGTTCTGAGCATTCTTGCGAATTCTCCTGTATGCTGTCAACAAACGTTCTTCTATTCCTGAGTTGAATTCTTCCGATAACTTTATCAATACATCCTCTTCTTTTGCTGTCTCAGAAACTATTTCTGTAAGCTCTTTTTTCTTAATTGCCAGATCTTCCTGCCTGTCAGAGAACAACTGCTCAGCTTCAGCTAAAGAAGCCTTCCTTTGTTCAAGCTCAGCATTGTTTTCACGAATCTTCTTCTCAAACAACTGGATTTCCAAACCCTGAAACTCTATCTCTTTGGATAAACTGTCAAACTCCCTGTTATTCCGTACATTCATCTGCTGATCTTCATAGCGCTTGATCAAACCCTCACTCTGTTTTATACCATCACGCAATTCCTTCACGGTGCTTTCGATCACACTAATGTCCTCCTTGTAGCGGTTGATCCGGGTCTCAAGGCCGGCGATCTCATCCTCCAGATCTTCCACCTCAAGTGGCAACTCCCCGTGGACGATACGAATCCTGTCAATCTGCGAATCGATTTTTTGTAAACTATAAAGTGAAATTAACCTGTCTTCTATCGAAATGTCTTTCCCTTGTGTTATTACTTCTTTGGCCATTTTGACTTACCGATTTAATTATGAATACTTTACAGGGTTTGTGTTGTGCCTTGTAATGCAGCACGCAAAAGTAGGAAATTTTTTTCTGATTTCTTCATAAATCAGTCGCGTCATAACAATTTCTGTTTCATAATGTCCGGCATCTATCAGCAGGATCCTGTCCTGTGCCTCCTGAAACTGATGGTATTTAATATCAGATGTTATCAATGCATCAACTCCCTTGCTGATAGCTTTCTCTGCAAGAAAGGCACCGGAACCTCCGCAGATACCAATCCTCCTGATTATATTCCCAATTTTACTGTTGTGCTTGACCTGAATACATTCCAGCAAACTCTTGGTTTTTCCGATCAACTCAGCAGGTGTAAGAGCAACCGGCAGATCTCCGTAAATCCCTGAACCAATATGCTGGTCAACATTTTTAAGCATAATCACATCATATGCAACCTCTTCATAAGGATGTGCTTCTTTCATAGCCTGTACAACAATGTTGGTTTTATAATCCGGAACTATCATCTCAAGTCTCACCTCCTGTTCCTGGTGCAACAGATTCTTCCGACCTACGTATGGGCTAGTCCCTTCCAGCGCCCGGAAAGTTCCAACACCTTCAATTCGGAAGCTGCATCTGTCATAATTGCCAATGTGTCCTCCTCCGGCATTGAACATTGATTCACTCACCTTCTCGACAGAATCTTTCGGGCAAAACGTAACAACTTTTTGCAAACCAACACGTCCCGGTTCAAGAATTGCGGGATTCTCAATCCCGTACATACCGGCAAGCATATGGTTAATCCCTTTTGGTGAGTTGTCAAGGTTTGTGTGTGTTATGTAGAGAGATATATTGTTGCTCACCAGCTTGATTATGCATCGCTCAACCGCGGTCGCCCCTGTAAGCTTTTTCAATGGATGAAATATCAACGGATGATGCGAGATAATAAGATTACATCCTTTCTCTATTGCCTCATCTATTACCTTTTCTTCAACATCCAGAGTAATTAATACACCACTTGTTGTACTGTTTTTATCACCAATCTGCAGGCCACTGTTGTCGTATGACTCCTGCCAGGATACTGGAGAAAAGTTTTCCAAATGATCAATTATATCCTTGATTTTCATAACTGTCTCTTTGTTGCATTAATGTAATGTAAAATTAAACTTTTTTCCTGATCTTTTATGTTATTTAGTTCAATTCTTTATATATTTGAACCTGATTTATTTTTATAACAGGTGAGAATTCTTTTATATCCATTATCCTTGATATATGGTGTTGTAATCGCGTTTAGGAATTTTCTATACAATAAAAAATTCCTAAAATCTGCATCTTTCAGCACGCCTGTAATTCTTGTCGGCAATCTCTCAACCGGAGGCACCGGTAAAACACCGTGCGTGGAATACCTGATAAACCTGCTCCGCACGGATTACAAAATAGCTGTTCTGAGCAGAGGCTACAAAAGAAAAACAAAAGGATTTATAATTGGAAATGCTATCAGTTCCACCTCCAGCGAAATTGGTGATGAAGCCATGCAGATACTCTCAAAATTTCAGGATATCACAGTAGCTGTTTGTGAAAACAGAAAAGCAGGGATAAACAATCTGCTTAGTCTGAGAAATCCTCCTGATGTGATTATTATGGATGATGGATTTCAGCACAGAAGAGTCAATCCGGGACTCTCCATTCTTCTGACCAAATACAATAAACCTTACACCAATGATTACCTTCTTCCGGCAGGAAATCTGAGAGAACACCGGCACAATAGCAAACGTGCTGACATGATAATTGTCACCAAGTCGCCGATTGTACATTCACCTATTTCCGAAAAGATCATAATCAAACAATTAAAGCCTCAGAAAAAACAACCTGTATTTTTCTCATATTTCGAATTCGGTAAGCTCATAACTTTTGGATCAGAAACTACAAAACACTGCAAGTCTGCGAAACCAAATACCATTGTGCTATTTTCTGGCATAGCCAATACTGCAATTCTGGAACAACACCTGAATAACATGTGTAGCAACCTCGTTATGATACAATTCCCCGATCATCATTGGTTTACTGAAAAGGATATTGCCAAAATCATAAAAGCTTATGATGATCAGTTTACAAGAAGTAAGATAATCGTAACCACAGAAAAGGACTACAATCGCCTGAAACATAAAAAATGTTTTGACGATCTCAGAAAAAAACCTGTTTTTTACATTCCGGTTTCAATGAAGATACACCCACATGCAAAGGGTATAGATTTCAATCAGGCAATAAGAGATTATGTTGAAAAGAATACAAAGCATTTCGGACTGGATTAAGCCACAAATTAAAGTAACCCCTTCACTGGGAATTATTTTAGGTAGCGGTCTGAGCCATCTCAGCGATAAGATCAGAATCAGGAGTGTGATATCCTATGCTGACATTCCTGATTTCCCGGTGTCAACAGTAGAAGGTCATGAGGGCAGTTTTATTACTGGCACCTTGTCAGGTAAGGAAATTATTGCAATGAAAGGCCGGTTCCATTATTATGAGGGTTATTCAATGGAGCAGATCACGCTTCCGGTTCGGGTCATGAAACTGCTGGGAATAAAACATCTGATCATCTCAAATGCTGCAGGGGGAATGAATCCTGATTTTGCGATTGGAGATATCATGCTTATAAATGACCATATCAACCTTATGGGCACTAACCCTTTAATTGGGAAAAACATCGATGAACTGGGGCCAAGGTTTCCTGATATGAGCAATGTTTATGACCATCATTTGTTATCTGTTGCAAAGATTGCTGCAACCGAAGCCGGAGTAAAACTGCAAACCGGTGTCTATGCTGCTGTTTCAGGTCCTACATATGAAACACCTGCAGAATACAGATATATTCGAATGATCGGTGCAGATGCTGTCGGAATGTCAACAGTGCCTGAAGCTATTGTTGCACATCACATGGGCATCAGAATACTGGCAATGTCTGTAATTACTGATCTTGCAATAGAAGGGCATGTGGAGGCTATAACACATGAAGAGGTACTTAAAGCTGCAATGGCATCAGAGCCATCTCTCACGAAAGTGATTCAATATGTCCTGAAAAGGATTTAAGAACAAAGATGAAAGAGATTATAGATACACGAAGGTCTACTTAAAAACAAAGCATGTTTCTTAGTAGGCTCTTGCAAAAACAACTCTCCTCATGGATGGTTTTCCCGAATAGATGCAAACCCCCTCTTCTTCTTTAGCATCAACAGGTATAAGACGAATAGTGGCTTTTGTTTCATTCTTAATCAGCTCTTCTGTTTCAGCAGTTCCATCCCAGTGAGCATAAATAAATCCACCCCTGCTTTCCAGGATTTCCTTAAACTCGTTGTAACTGTTCACATAATGGCTGTTCCTTTCTCTGAACTCAAAAGCTTTCCTATAAATGTTGGATTGTATTGCGTCAAGTATCCCTGATGCATTTTCAACAGCATCCTGCACGGAGTAAACGCTCTTCTCAAGGGTGTCCCTTCTGGCAACCTCGACAGTCCCCTTCTCAATATCTCTTGGGCCT